>Ga0208242_100059_pt1 | contig 159485 bp, 141 predicted proteins | sample SubbioAug_CSW13A_FD_184825 | JGI IMG/M metagenome (GOLD analysis project Ga0208242, IMG submission 184825) | Serpentinite rock and fluid subsurface biosphere microbial communities from McLaughlin Reserve, California, USA - CR12Aug_CSW13A (SPAdes) | ecosystem: Environmental > Terrestrial > Deep... | reverse complement strand
GCGGACGGGATGACCGACGCATTATTGCGCGAGATCGAGCGGGTGATCTTCGAGGCTCACCCGGACAAGGACGGAACATTTCAATTCGATCAGCTGCTGGAATTGCGCGCGGCGCGCCATCGGCTCGCGCGTCAGCGCGAGGAGGAAGCGATCGGCACACTGTCTGACAACATCGGGCAGGAGCGGGAAAAACGCCGGCAGACCGCGGGGCTGAAGCAGCAGCTTTCTCAGAAGGAGCGAACGGTCAAGGGCCTGGCAGCAGACCGCGACAAGCTGATCGTGAAGGGCACGGAAGCGCGGGCCGATCGGCTGAGCGTCATCGCCAATGCCGCGGAAAAGGTCCGCTCCTACGTCCGGTACTTCGCCAACCAGGAGAACTCACTTCTTTCCCTGCAGGACGAGGTGAGGGCCTTTCGTCAGAACAAGGCGCCGGAGGCTCTGCGCCAGACCAAGTCGAGCTTCGTGGCCGCCCGCCTAGAGGACGCGGACTGGCAGGCCTTTCTTCTCGAGTATCATGGCGATGTCGATGCTGCGCTCTCTGCAAAGCTCAGCGCGGCACGAACGAACGCGGCGAACTGGCGCGGGATGCCGCCGGCACCTCTGGCCGATCCCAATCGCTCTTATCTTGCGGACAATGCTGATCCGGAGAAGACGGCGTTGGCGGTGCTCGACGCGGAGGCAGCGCGGCTTCAGGCTTTGATCAATATCGACAGCGAGACCGCCAAGAAGTTTGCTGGCCTGGTCAAGCGCATCGCCGAAGAGAACACCCAGATCGAAACAACGCGTGTGACGCTCGCCGATTGCGAAGGGGCGGCGGCCCGCATGGCGCAACTGAGTAAACGCCGGCGGGAGACATATCTTCGCGTGTTCGAGTCGATCATTGCCGAGGAGCAAGTATTACGCGACTTATACCAGCCTTTGGTCGACCGCCTGCAGGCAGCCCAAGGCACTCTTCGCAAGCTCTCCTTCTCCGCCCGCCGCCATGCCGATGTCAAACAATGGGCTTCGCTGGGGGAGAAGCTCTTTGATCTGCGACGAGCAGGCGATTTCAAGGGAAAGGGCTCTCTTGAACAATGGGCGAATGCCAATCTCCGCCGCGCTTGGGAGACGGGTGATATCAATTCGATCGACCAGGCGATCCAGCAGTTCACCGATGCCTGGCAGGATGAGCTGCTAGCCGTGGCCAATGTGGCAGCGCACGATCAGGCTGCATATCGGAGCTGGCTGATGCGGTTCGCCAAATGGCTGTTTAGTACCGATCACATTCAGATCTCCTATAGCATCGATTACGAGGGTACCGACATCACAAAGCTGTCGCCGGGCTCACGAGGGATCGTGCTGCTTCTCCTATACCTTGCGCTCGATGAGAACGACCACAGCCCGCTGATCATCGACCAGCCGGAGGAGAACCTCGATCCCAAATCAATATTCGATGAGCTCGTCAGCCTGTTTGTTGCCGCCAAAGCCAAGCGACAGGTCATCATGGTCACGCACAACGCCAACCTGGTCATCAACACGGACGCCGATCAAATCATCGTTGCGACCGCAGGGCCGCATAGTCCCGGCGAGTTGCCGCCGATCACCTATCAATCCGGAGGCCTGGAGGATGCGGACATGCGAAAGCTCGTCTGCGACATTCTCGAAGGCGGCGAGGCGGCTTTCAAGGAACGCGCTCGGCGGCTGCGGGTCAGTCTCGAACGGTAGCTCCGCCGGGATTCCAGCCATTTCGCAAGTCAGCGCCAACCGCATGGGTTCGAAAGCACGTTCATGAAGCGGGAGTCCGGCACCAGAGGGCAGAACGAATTCGCAGGCTGGGGCGAGCCGGAGGGGTTTCACGTTCAACGATCTGATCCAGATCGTCTCGGGTGGGACTTCATGCTCGAGGCCGATCCGCAACGCTCTGGCGACATTCCTCTCGATCAGCAGAATGAGCTTCCCAAGTTCCTCATTCAAGTCAAGGCAACCGAGCATGCGACAATGATCCCTCGGATCAAACTCTCGGCTCTGAAGCACCTGGTGGACTCCGACCTGCCGGCGGCCATCGCGATTCTTTTCTATAGCAGGGGTAGAAGGCGCTCGGTGCGCCGCTTGATCGTGCCGGTCGACGAAGGCCTCATAGCGGACACCTTGCGCCGGGTTCGCGAACACGAGGCTCGGGGCAATCGCGATATTCACACCGTCAAGGTGCCGATCTCGACTGATCGAGCGAGAGAAATCGGGCGCGACGGTGAGGGCTTAGCAGACGCTCTGCACGACATGATCGGCACCTCGTCCAGTGACTACGCTGCCAGGAAGAGTCACTTCCGCGAAACCTGCGGCTTCGACGACGAGCCCGTCGTCGGCCGCTTCTTCGTGCCAGGGGCGGATGCGCGTCACAAACTCGGTGAGCTCTTCCTCGGGGGCAGAAGAGAGATCGAGATCAATCACCTGACCGTCGAACGCCGACGTTTCGGCATCCCGTTAAGCAACGACCAGCTCTACCTCCGCGACGCCATCCTCGAGATGGATGCGCCCGCGCTCTTTTCTGCCTCGATCGAACTTGAGTCACACACCGGTGATTGGATCGCGCTACCAGTCGACGTCTTCGTCGTTCCGCCCTTGGCGAGAGATCAGGACCGTTCGAAAGTCCGGTTCGCCAACCGGTTCTTCGAGGTCCTTCTCGACTTCGAGAAGGAATGGGCGGGCATCACTTTCGACTATGCTGGCGACCGCGTTGTCGAATTGGAAGAGGCTGTCTCGATAATCGAGGTTGGCGCGATTCTCGCACGTCCGCGCAAGAAGGTGACGATCAGCTTCAAGAGTGCGCGCATGGAGCTGCCAGCAGCCGACGATGAAGGCCCGTTCCAACACTGGATTCCCGTCGCCTCGGTGCTTCGGAGGATCTGTTCGGCGGTTACTCGCTCAGGCCGGCGCCCGCACGGCCCGCTACGGCTGGCGACGTTCTACGATTGGGTTGAAAAGCACGCCGAGCTGATAGCACTCGGCTCGACTCCGGGCGTCAACCTTTTCTTCCCCCGATGGCCACAGGACGAACTCGTCGATCAACAGGACGCAATTCTGACCCCGATGACAGTCGAGTTGGCGGGCCTGCAATACACCGCCGTCATCGAGGTGCCCATCGTCTCGGCAGCGCGCGATGCAACAGAAGTCAAGATTGTAGGCGGGCAACCAATCCTGATTAGTGATGTCGTCCGCGCCGCAGGCGCCGACGTGTCTGACTTCATCGACGTTGCAGTGGAGGCGGCCAAGCGGCGGCGGAACATCTCGGGACCCGTGCTTGTCGCAGGCGGAATCGAACTGTGGTCGAGCGGTGCCTCATGATCGATGAGAGCTATGGCCGGGAGCAAGGGACTAGCGCTGCAGCTCGGATGGATCGCGCGCTCTCCACGATATTCGATCGCGCCAGGACCAGCCTAGCTTGCTGATCTATTCGAATCGCTTATGCTGACAACTGGCTAATCCGGCTATGCCGTCCACATTGGCGAAGCCTGCGGGCAGGAATGAACGATCATCCCGTATGAACCTCTCTCCAAGGTGCGCGGGCCAAGTGGACACGCCATCACAAGCACCGTCGGGGCGGTTTCATGCGAATCCATTTTTCTGATCTCGGTCGACCGAAACAGGTGGCAAAATATCTGGCCCGTGCCCGGGCCGAATTGAGTCTTTCTACGGTGCAAGAGGCGCTCGCGCGGGCGCTCGGCTACCGAGACTGGCATGAACTGTCGATCGCTGCTCGGCCGAACAGCGTCGCCGCAACGGAACAGGCTAGTATCGAGGATGCCTTGCGCGTCATTCTCAAGCTCGCTGACGTTCTCGCCCTCAGCGAAACGGATGTCCAGCACGCGGTGTCGAAAGCCCGACTACTTCGATCGACGCCATGGACCATCGATGACCACATGCTCCTGCGTACCTCCATCTGGAGGCAGCGCGTCTTCGGCACCGCCGGCCGTGGCAAGCCCGGAACCGTCGTGAGAGACCGAGCCCATAATTCCAATGCGCCGGCCTATCTGCGCTATCCGGGCCGACCGACACGTTTGCTTTTTGACACGGGATTTGGTGACCGGGCGGACTTCGAGGTTGTCACCCCACGCTCCCAACTCCCAGACTTCGTGCCCTCTCGGATCTGGTTGCCATACGGAATATGGAGGCTGAACGATAAATCGGAGATTCTGTTCTCGCGCGACTATCTGCCGTTGTGGCGGATTTCGAACGATCATGCTGAGCGCGTTGCGCCTTGGCTTTGGATCAAGGACATCGTCGAGGAGAAGCATTTCGCCAGTCCTGGCACTGCCACGTGGGCCTCGGGCACCGCTAGGGAGAAGGCTGTCGGTTACTTGGAGCAGCATCGTATCTCCGAATTGCCGAGGCTGACCGATATTATGCCCCACCTCTTCGAGCTCCAGGTCAATTCCCTACAAGACGGCGTCGCACGCCTCTATGCCGCTCGACCGGACAGTGGGCCCTTGCCGCATTATGCTCAGCTCAACGCGCGCATTGTGGGCTAACCCACGGCCTGTCGCCGGCTCAAACTGAAAAGTGCCTCGAATCTGCTAAGTAAGGAGGTATTCAGGGGCTCGAACGACATGGTTGCAGTGAAAAAGAAGAGTAACCCGCCGCTAGATTCACGTTTCAGGTTTGCCGAAGACTCGTTTGCGCGGTTGACGGGAGGATGGGACTCCCACCTTCGAACTGCTGTCGGCATTGCCGATGGCGAGAGATATCTATTGCGTTTGTTCAAGAAGACGGGAACAGCGCTCGACGACGATCTAAGAGCAATTGCCGCCCGCGGACTGAGGCGAATTCGACGCGTGCTTTCGTCTCGTCGCGCTCGCGACGTGCTGGTCGATGTCCTTGAAATTGCGGAAGACCAGAATGAGCTCGCCATCGTCATGGTGGATCCGGGAAGTCCGATTTCTGGCCCATCGCAGCACCGGAGGACGAGGGAGGGGCGCTATCTGACGAGCACAAGTCGCGGTGTCTTCTGGCGAAACATGATTCGCGTCGCAGAAGCACTCGCGCTTTGTCACGACGCCGGTATCGTGCACGGTGGCGTCGGTCCGCATTCGATATTTTCACATAGAGACAACAGTGCCGATTATCGTCTCGGCGGTGTAGAGGCCTGCATCCACATCTCGGATGGCGATCTCGAAGCGACCGGGCACCTGCTGCGCGCCTCTGCCGTGATCTCGTTCCGGCAGGACTGGATCGATCTGGCTGCCGTTGCCGGCGCACTCCTTGGCCTCGACGGCGACACTCCTCCCGCGCTTCTGTCCGTCGAACGCCGAATGCTTGAACGGCTTGCCAGTCCGCCCCAGTTTCAGCTCTTTGATGGAGCGGTCGTCCTCGATGAGCTGCGAAATGTCATTACCGAACTCGACAGGGTTGGCTCGACCTCAGATGGCGAGCTAATTCTCTATCCGTCGAGGAGTGTCGCTCAGAGCGATTTGTCGTCCCTCTCTTCGGGCACCATACCTGCAGCCGACAGTGCCGCGATCATGCAGTTTGTCGCCGACGATCTGCTTTCGACCGGCGTTCGCCTTGTCCCGGCCGGACAGGATACCGCGCGCCTCATGACGGATCTTGCGATCTACAAGATACGGATCATGAGCGACTTTGTCGGCATGATCGAGGGGGCGCACCAGCGTCGCGCAAACGAATGGATGAACGGCGCAGTCGACATCGTCCATCGACTGCACCTCTCGAGAAATCGAGCGAGCGCCGAAGAGCGGGTTCGAAACCTCGGGCCAGGCGCCAAGCGTTGGCACGACCTCCTGGCTCCAGTCCGCTCTGCCGACAGTACGACCGATGTTCCAGTATGGTTCGCTCTCATCCTTCTCGAAGCCTTCACCCTGCTGAGGGAACAGTTTCGCCTCTATCCCGTCGATGTGCGTGCCCCAACTAACGCCGAGGCGAACATCGTGTGGCTGACGCCAAGTGATGACGCAGAGCGCGATGCGCAACGCGAAACGATGGGGCTGCTCCCAGCAGCTGAGGCGCTCAAGCGCGAACTGAAGTACGACGACGGAAAAGCAAATTGGACGCTATCACAAACAGCGGGCCTCGCGATGGGCCGCGAGCGCGTGCCTGAACTCAGCTACGAAGGCAGCGGCTTCATCAAGGGGAAGACCGCGTTCGCTTTCGGAAGCAACCTGTCGATCCAAACCGGGCAACGGCTTTTCCTCCGTCCTCGCAAGGACACTGGTGCCGAGCGGGCCATCCGGCGACGGCTACAGAACATTGTGGCCGCCAGGTCCAATGTCGAGCTCTTGAGAGCACTGGACGATCCAGCCCAGGTTGCCATGGATGAGGTGTTGCGCGACATCGCCTCCCCCGGCCCTCCACCAGCGGATGCTGACATGGAGCGATCTAAGATCGAGGCTTGGGAATCGATCGTCGCTGGCAGATCCATCAATGTGGTTGTCGGGCCACCGGGTGTGGGCAAGACCTTTTTGATCTCACACCTCGTGAAGAGCATTCTGCACAAAACCCCCGATGCTAGAATCCTCGTGTCGTCTCAGAACCACGAGACGCTCGTTCACATGGAAGACGAGCTTCGCAAGTTCCTCCCCGCGGCTTCCACCATCGTCGTTCGCGTCGAGCGATCTCGCTCCAGCGAAAAAGAGAGCACGCTGAGGCGAAGCTCACATTCTCTGCTGCGCTCCGTGTCGAAACCTGACCCGGCCAGCGCCGCGATCATGACGAACCAGCTCAATCAAATTGTCCAGGCACTCAAACCTGTAGATACCTCGGAGCAGTCGATCGCGGATCGCGCTCTCCGCGACACCGACAATCTGATGCTGCGATCATCGGATGTGACGCTGGCTACTACGTCGTCGCATATTCTTGAGGAGATGATTGCCGATGGCGAACAGTTCGACTGGGTCCTGATCGAGGAGGCGGCGCGGGCTAACGGTGCCGAACTGATCGGTGCTCTGCTCCTGGGAAACCGCCGGGTAATGATCGGTGATCACAACCAGTTATCGCCCTTCGATGCGGGGGACCGCCAGAAGTTCTACGATGCCAGCCGGGCTAGCGAGCTTCTGCGGGATGCAAAGGAGAAGCTGGTCTCGATCTCCGACCTGCCGGGCGAGGTAGAGGTTGCCCTCAATGCGCTGAAGGCAGATCAATTTCTGCTCAGCGACGTTCTTGCCATTGCATCTCGACTTGAAGAGCCCTTCAAATCGATTGCTGCGCGAGAAGAGATCAGGGCTAGCGAGACCGGGCGCTCCAGCACGATCGCCAATACGCTGCACGAGCAGAGCCGCATGCATCCTGCAATATGCGAGCTGGTTTCTAACACCTTCTACAAGCGACAACTCGTGTCTTCGGATCGAGCGAAGACTCGCACGCAGGCCGTGGAATGCGCCGACGGATTTCCCGCTTCTCCAGTCGTCATTCTGGACGTTCCCTCGCTTAGCGTGGTCAGAAGGCGGGCTTTTGAACAAACGGTGAAGCGCTCTTATCGCAACGAGGTCGAGGCGACAGCGCTGCTGGCCGCCGTGGCCAAGCTCCGCCCTGTCATTCGTGAGGGTGAGCCCATGCCGACCCTCGTCGTGCTGTCGCCTTATCTTGCGCAAGTCAATCACCTCGAACGGCTGGTCAAGTCTCTGATCGACGTGTCCGCTGGCACTCTGTTCGGCTTCGCTAGCCCACGAGGCGATGGAAAGTTCGTCTACACGAGCGACAGCTTCCAGGGCGGCGAGGCCGACCTCGTCGTTGCCAGCCTTGTTCGAAACAACGTCCTCGTCGGATCGAGGGCTCTTGGCTTTATGAAGAACCCTCAGCGCCTGAACGTGTTGCTCAGTCGCGCGAAGCACAAGCTGGTTCTCGCAACTAGCCGCCAGTTCATCCGTAATGCGGTGGAGGGCATTGACCCCGACGCGGTCAGCGATGAACTCGGCTTTCTACGGATCATGCTCGACGAAATCGAGCGCTTGTCCGATGCCGACTTTCCGTCGGTCGGCAAAGGCGCCTTCGTCATCCCTGTCGATGAGCAGGGGAGGCTATCGCAGTGAAAAACATTTACATCCCGGCGTGGCACTACCGAGCTCCCGGCATCGTCCAGCGGATTTGGGGCTGGAGCCCAGTTGAGGAAATGATCCTGCTGTCACTCGATCGTAGTCCGGGAACGACCGAAGACGTTTCCAAGATTCTCAAGATCCCACGACAGGTCGTCGGCTCTACGGTAGCCCGACTTATGCAATTCGGGCTCGCCGAGGTCCGGCTGTCGCCGCAACCGGTCCTATCCACAAGCAGCGTCGGTCACGACTTCATTCGCACGGGGCGCGCACTTCCGGAGCGTACCGCCGATCGCGAGATCGGCATCAGCGTCGTTTACGAGAAGGTCGGACTATCCGTGTTCAGAACGAGGGACGTTAACACGATCCCCGTCACCAAACTCCCCGCCAAAGGTGCAATCATCACCTTTCCCGAAGGCGAGCCGCCAGAGACGCACTACTCGATGATGCAGCGTGTTAACGAGTTTATGGTGGGTATGCTCAGGCCTGGTGAATGGCTGCGAGGCGTTCAGGCCAACAGCTCGTTCTTGGAGCCGAGATTTCTGGTGCTCGACCTCGACGAAGTCGGGGCCGGCGTTTTGCCGCAAGGCTCAAGCGACCAACTCGTTGAAGCCCTTAAGGGGACAATCAAGACCGGGATTCTGCCGAGAACTACGTCTCCGCCACCGGAGCGTCCCCTATCCATCGAGACGCGCTTTGATCCCGATCAGCTTGTCGTAGGCGCCGAGCAGCATTTGCAGCGCTTCGAGCAGATTGTGGGCGCGGCAAAATCCAACATATTTGTTCTGTCCACTTTCGTGGCCGCGCAGTCCGATGAAAAGGGCAGGGATCGGCGGGAACGCATTGTGCGGGCATTGGAGGGTGCGTGCGAACGCGGCGTCAGATGCCACCTCTTTTTTGGCACATCGCTCGATCGCGCCAAGCATGCTGCGGCCATGCAGGAATTGTATCTTCGCTTGTCCGCCGCAAGGCAAACAAGGGGCTACCTGCAGGTGCAAAGGGATCCTGTCGGCAGTCATGTCAAGTTCCTAGCAGCCGACGACGGTCACGATGGCGCGGTTGTTCTGATGGGGTCGTGCAATTGGCTCCACTCTCCATTCTCGGCCGTTGAAGTCTCGGCCGAGCTCAGAGAGGGCAATGCCGTCTCAGAGGGGCTAGATTTACTCCGTGAGATTGTTTCCAAACTCGCCAGTGCAAGCCGATCCGTGGAAACGCTACAGTTCATGGCGTCCGAACTGCGACGTCAGCGAAACAAGCTGTCGAACCCCGAAGAAGACGAGGCACCATTTGCCAAGCTGACGATTCTGCATGCCGCCGACCACGAGCGTCTACTGCGCGTTGCTGCTCACGATGCGCAGCAACGCTTCGTCTGCTGTACGAACAAGGTCGGGGCAAACATGGTGCCAGCCCTATTCGATCCAGCTGAGATCGCGGGAAGGCGGCTGAGTGATGTCCGGATCTACTATTCGCGCCGTTCTGGGCCGGTGAAACGCGGCCACGTGACCAAGCACCGCGAACGCCTCCATGGCATAGTCGAACTCATCGGCGTGCCCGAACCGCAGTTGCATGCGAAGTTTTTAGCCTGGGATAGCGACCACGTCGTCGTCAGCAGTTTGAACTGGGGTTCGCAATCAGGTCTTGAGGACAACCCGCTGGATGAAATCGGCTTGTATCTGGAAGGGCCGAGCCTCGCGACGTCTTTGCTCGAGAAGTTCGAAACCGAATGCCGGTGACCGACGAGAATCGCACCCGCGTCGTTACCGGCATCTGCCGGCTGACCGGCGCGTTGCGCAACGCGATGCACCCACTTCGCGGAATTGGACCGGCTGACGCTCGCCGATCTCGTCGCCAGCCGGGTCAGAATCGCTCAGCGTCTGGCACTGGCGTCATGATCCGCAATGCCCATCAGACTCGGCCACAACGACCGTTGAACATTCAACTCGGTCAAGGAGGCTTCCAGCTCGACGCAAGTGCGCTCGCCGAGCGGTTCGGATTGTCGGCGGAAGCAATGCGTTTGCTCATGAATAAGCAGTTGATGCGTGGCATGGTCGAAAAGGGCGAGGGCGTGGATGCTGGGACGTGGCGTCTGTCGATGCGATACGGCAACCGCATGTGGCGTGCCGTCTTGATGAAGAATGGAGAATTGCGTGAGGAAACCGTCGGCGTCGCCTCGGTGATGCAAGCCGCGAAGAGCAAGACAGATGGCGAGCGCTAGAGTGACAGCGACAAAGCCTCTCGCCATCCTGATGCTTGCGTCGGCGTGGGCGGGGTTTCTGATCGGCGTGTCGTTTCTTGCCACGCCAGTGAAATTCTTGGCGCCAAGCCTCACGCTCCCCGTGGCGCTCGACGTCGGCCGACAGACCTTCACTGTCTTCAACCGTTGCGAAATCGCGCTTGCGATTGTTATGCTGCTTCTTGTGGTCTGGGAGCGTCGTTCGAAAACGTCGATAGGACTGGCGGCAATCCTCGCGCTTATTGTTCTGACCCAGACAATCTGGATGTTGTCGGTACTCGACACGCGCGTCGAAACAATCCTGCAGGGCGGCGCACTTGCGCCGTCTTCACTCCATACGCTGTATATCATCGTCGAATGCGTGAAGCTCGCGTTGCTCGTCGCCATTGCGAGCGTCACCGCCAGGATGGTTATCCGGCTTGTCCTCGAAGACATGTAGATTGCACTTCGACTATGCAGGCGAGCCATAAATGCCGGGTCAACGGGTTTAGTTTCGAACCATTCAAATTCTTTAGTATGTGCAATACCTTGATGAGTATTGCCGCGCCGGCTATTTGTTGCTGACGCTCCCGTCGAAGCTAGGTCGCGCATTCTCGTAGACGCCGTCCAAGCCGCATTCTGCGCACGGATGAGTACGAGGATGCAGCCAGCCATGTCGCACGAACTTGACATCGAAACTGCCCGTGCCGAGTTGCATCGCGCCGTCATGGCGGCATTCTGCAACACGCTTCATGCCAGCCTGCTTCCACCAATGACCGTCATGGCGCTAACGGCCGCGGCTGTCGGAGCGATCTACAGGGACATTGCCGACGAACATCGTCGCGACACTGTATGTCCCTGCGGCTGGCAGCCCTCGACGAGCGCTGACGTGGAGGCACTTCAATCCGCACTCGCCAGCACGGTCGAGGTTCGTCCGCTCGCCGATCTCGCCATCGTTCAAGTCGTGGGACGTGCCTGATGCGGAATCCGGCCGCCGCAGCAACGGGCGGCTGGACACGCCGCATCGTCGCGAGCAGCGGTCCGACGGCTATCGCTCTGACCGGGCATGTCGCGATATTGCTTGCGCTTTCCTTCGTCGGACGGAGCGATGTCATCGTCAGTGAACTGCCCGCAGCAATCATGGTCGAGATCGTCATGGCTCCGCCGAGCAGGTCGGCAGCCAGCCTGTCGGCTCAGGATGCGACGGTCGAGCCTGTTCCACCGGCTCCTGCCGAACCATCGGGAGACGATGTCGTCGATGCTCCGCCCGAACAGCAAGAGCTGCCCGCACGGCCCGTCACGACAGCGAGTTCCAATATCGTTCCCGCGGCGTCCCCGAAGCGAGCTACCTCGAGGGCGGTCGCTGCGCGCAATCCGCCGTCGGCGAAGCGACGCGCGTCCCTTGTGATGGGGCCGATAGCAGAAGCAACTGGCGCATCGGACGGGCCTGCCGGCGGATCGGCAGGACGTGAGGGAACGAGCGTGTCGCTCGCGGACGTGCCCTCGATCTGGAAGACGCGACTTCTCTCTCATCTCGAGCGCTTCAAGCGGTATCCGGACGCCGCGCGCGCACAACGCGCACAAGGAACCGCGTTGCTAAGCTTCGGCATGGATCGGAACGGCCATGTGCTCGGATACTGGCTCGTGCGCTCCTCGGGATATCCCGAGCTCGATGACGAGGTGCTCGCCATGATCGAACGCGCATCGCCCCTGCCGCCCGCGCCGCCCGAGTTAGGGACGGAGGTCGTTCAACTCGTCGTCCCTGTGCGCTTTCGAATGTAGCATCGCCGCAAGCGGGACCTATCTGTAGAGGCGGAGAGGATTGTCCTCACGTCTTCTCAAGACCTGGAGGTGAAATATGATCCGGAAGATCAGTGTCGCAGGCGCTCTCGCAGCCATGCTCCTTGCGCCCGCATCGAGCCTTGCCGGCGTCAATGTCCGATTCATCAGTCCCGAGCGCTACTCCGATGCAGGCGCGGGCGATGGTACGCTTGCGGCCCTGCGCACGCACCTTCAGCGCCTCGGCGAGCGCTTTCTCGCGCCCGGCCAAACGCTCACCGTCGACATTTTGGATGTCGATCTCGCCGGCCACTTCGAGCCGTGGCGCCGCAATCTCAGCGACGTGCGGATTTTGCGCGACGTCACACCGCCGCGAGTCAAACTACGCTACGTGCTGACCGACAGAGGCAAGCGCGGCCGAAGCGGCGAGGATAATCTGACTGACATCAACTATTAGATGAATCCGTTCGCGCGCTCCTCCAGCGACCGGCTCGTATACGAGAAGGCGCTTCTCGATGACTGGTTCAAGCGCAACTTCGACGTTCGCGGCGGCGCGTCCCGAGGCCGATCTTGAGCGGCGCCAGCAATAATCGGATTGCAGACGCCGCCGCGCTCGACGCCTGCATCGGCAAGACACCAGGTCCGATGAACCTGAAGGTGGTCGATCACCTCGACGCAGGTGCGCGGAAGTGGCTCGCCGCGTCGCCATTGATGTTCGCAGCATTTGCGTCGCTTTCCGATGTGTCGGTGACTCTCGCTGGTGGCGAGCCTGGCTTCGTCGATATCGCTAGCGAAGGTCGCTTGCGGATACCCACGACGTTGATTGACGATTTCCCCTCCGTTCAAATCGGCGGCGGCTTCGGTTCGCTGTTCTTGATACCGACGATCGGCGAGACCCTTCGCGTGAACGGCCGCGTTGCCGCCATCGATGCCGAGGCAATCGAGATCGCGGTCGAGGAGTGCTACGTCCACTGCGCCAAGGCACTGATCCGATCGGATTTCTGGATGGCGCAGCCTCGCGCCGACACACCACACGACGCTGGTGATTTCCTCGCTGCAAGCCGGTTCATCGCCTTGGCAACCGCCGACGCGCAACAACATGCCGACGTCAGTCCTAAAGGTGATCCTCTCGGCAAGCTCATCCGCCTCGAAGACAATGCCGTGCTGTTTGCGGATCGACCCGGCAATAGGCGCTACACAGCCACGCGTGGCGATCGTGGCGTTGATTCCGGGCGCGCAACGCGTTGCACGCCTTCACGGCGAAGCCAGCATCTCAGCGAACGATCGGGTCCGCGCGAGCTTCGCGGTGCAGGAGAAGACTCCGCTGCTCGCCACGCAAATTGAACTGGCCCTCATCGATATCGTAGATAGTCCAGCTTTGGCGCGCGCGAAGCTATGGCCGGCCAAGCCGCCTGACGAGACTGTCGATCCGGCCGCAATTCTCGTCGGTCATATCAAGCTCAGCAAGGAACGCGGGCTTCAGGCGAGCCTTGTGCGCAGCGCCGTTTCCGTCCCCGGCGTCATGCGCAAGGGATTGCAGCACGACTACAAGACCAACCTATATTGACGGTCGGGAGGCCCCCGCGCCTCAGGTCTTTTTCGCGGCGTAGAACTCGACATACATGCGCATCGGCGTGCTTGCCGGCGCAACCTCATGCAATTGCTCTGGGGAAACGACGCCGGGCTTTCCCGGCTCGAGCACGTCCTCGCTCGGCGGGTCGTAGATCCGATAGGTGAGGCGGCCTTCCAGAACATGGATCAGCGCCCATGTCCCTGCCTTGGTGCTGTGTTGCTTCCGAAGCGCCGCCGGCAGCGTGTCCTGATTGAATTCAAGCGAACGACTATAAGCCTCGACGTCTGAAGGAAGGTCGTTCATGTCCAGATGCTCCCGACACTAGAAGAGATATCTTTCCTCGACCCAGCGAAGCAGCACCTTCGCGTCGTGCTCGGGAAGACGCACACGCGACTCGCGTAGCCCTTGCGCGATTGTCTCGCCGACTTCGGGAGAGACCTTGTTGCCGTGCGTCATCAGGAAAAACCAGGCGAACGGAATCCCCATCATCCGGTCGATCTGCTCGACGCGATCCATGAGCATATGGACGGAAGCATCGCCCGCCTCCAAGCGCTCATCCGGCAGACGCAGCGGACGGGTGATGAATGCGAGCTCACGCTCGCCCTTGTGTTCGTAGTCCTTGATGTCGAGCGCCCAATGCTCATAGACGCGACTCGTGCGCGCGCTCGACTCCTCCCAATCCTGAAAGAAGCGAACCTCGCGCGGCGTGAAGTCGAAGTAGTTCGGTTGAAGATCGAGAAACGGCGTCCGCGTGCCGTCGGAGCCGACCCACGCGCTCCGCTCTAGTTCCGGCCGTCGCGCCTCGCGCTTGTCGCGCTCGAGACGCGCACAGCGCGCGAGAAAAGTACGGACATACACGACGCTGCTGGCGCGATTTGGCCTGTAAAGCGGACCCGCAAGCACCTTGTCGTCTGACATCTCGTCGTGCGAGATCCATGACGGATCGAGCAGTTCCTCTTCGCCCCACGGCCGGCGTGATGGGTTCACGATCCGACCCGCGCACCATTCGGTCTCGCGACCGAGCGAAATCTGCACATAGTCGGCCGCGCCGGGTCCTGTCGGCGCGAAAGCATAGACGCTGTTGCCGTGCCATTCCGAAATCTGGAGATCGGTGTCCTGCAACCGTCGCCAGACGGCCGCGATGTCTCCATTATCTTTCGCGAGTTCGGCTTTCATCCACGGCCGGTACTCGGCGATCCGCGTTCCGTCGGCGGCGAGCACCGAACGCGTGTCCCGCCAATACTGGTCGTCGACGCTCACCGCCGAGAAAGCAAACCCTGGGAAAGCCTCGCGTAAGGCCGCTGCCAAAGCGGCCTCATCGGCGCCCGCCGGCAGGCGCGCCAGGACGGCCTCGACCGAACCCTGGTCAGGCAGTCTGGTGGGTGCGTTCTCCGACATCTCAGCCATGTGGCCACCCTATCATTTTGGCCCCCGCGGGTCTTTGCCCGGCTCGGCCGATCGGCCCGCGGCGCTGCCCTGGGTGATGAGCCGGGAGCTGCGCTGATCGCGGGTGTGAATCCACAGCCAGCTCAGCGCGACGCTCAGCCGATTGCGCACGCCGATCAGGAAGTAGATGTGCGCCAGGCCCCAGATCCACCATGCGAGCGCGCCGCGCAGCTTGATGCGGCCGAAGTCGATGACGGCGAGGCGTTTGCCGATCGTCGCAAGGCTGCCGGCATGACGATAGCGGAAGGGACCATCGTGATGATTGCCCGCGAGGCGGGCGCGAATTGTCGCCGCGACATGCTTGCCCTGCTGCTTGGCCGCCGGCGCGATGCCCGGCACCGGCTTTCCCTCGGGGTCGGCGACGGCCGCCGCATCGCCGATGACGAAAATCTCCTTGTGTCCCGGCGCCGTCAGATCGGGCTCGACCTGCGCCCGCCCGGCCCGGTCGGCAGGCGCGCCGATCCATTGCGCCGCCGGCGAGGCCTGCACACCCGCCGCCCAGATGATCGTTGCGGCCGGCAGCGTCTTGCCGCCATAGACGACGCCCTCGGCCGAGCACGCGGTGACGGGCTGGCCGAGTTCGACCTCGACGCCGAGCTTCTCCAGCGCGCGCTGCGCATAAGCGGACAGGTCCTCGGTGAAGGCGGCCAGGACGCGCGGCCCTGCCTCGATCAGCACGACGCGCGATTCCCGGGTGTCGATGCTGCGAAAATCGCCAACGAGCGTCGTGCGCGCCAATTCTGCGATGGTGCCGGCGAGCTCGACGCCGGTCGGTCCCGCGCCGATGATGACAAACGTCAAAAGCGCGGCGCGCCGCTGCGGATCCGTCTCCCGTTCGGCGCGCTCGAAGGCGAGCAGGATGCGCCGGCGCACCGTCGTCGCATCTTCGAGCGTCTTGAGGCCGGGAGCGAACGGCTCCCAATCGTCATGGCCGAAATAGGCATGGCGCGCGCCGGTCGCGAGGACGAGCGTGTCGTAGGTAACGGCGGAGCCGTCATCGAGCAGAACACGCCGACCGGCTACGTCGATATTCTCGACCGTCGAAAGCAGCGTCGCGATTTCCTTGCGCTTGCGCAGCAGATGCCGGATCGGCCAGGCGATCTCCGATGTCGCGAGCGATGCCGTCGCCACCTGATAGAGCAGCGGCTGAAACAGATGATGATTGCGCCGGTCGATCATCGTGATGCGGACCGGGGCGCCGGCAAGCTGATGCACGGTCTCAAGACCGCCGAAGCCGGCGCCGACCACGACGACGTGATGACGACGATCGTCGGCGGTCGGCGCGTTCGTCATGACTCGCTCGCCCCGGCATCCGCCGCGTTGAGATGACGTTCGAGCGCTTCGATGCTGGCGATCACGTCGGCGAAGGCCGGCGGCGTGCCGAAGATCATCTCCGTCATACGCTGATAATCGGCCGCGAGCTTTGCTCGCATGTCCGGCGTCGGGACGAGGCGATAGCTGCCCGGCACGGCGCGGTCGTAACGATGATCCGGCGCGCGAAACATCAGATCCTTGTGCTTCCGGCAGGCTTCGGCGAGATCGCGCAGCGAGGCGGTCGCGACGCCATAGTCCGGATGCGCCCAGATCTGATGGACGTCGTAGTAGTGACGTGAGTACCGATTGAGATCGGGCACGGGCCGTTCGGGATTGGCGTCCTCACGCCGCTTCTCCGTCATCTCCGTCATCGCATGCAGGATCAGCACCTTCTCCCAGAAGGTCCGCTCCGGCTTCACCGTCGTCACGTTGCGAACGGTGAGGTCCATGCCTTCCGGCATTTCGCCGGCGATGTAGGGGACGATGTCGCGCGGCTCCGCCGGCTCCGGATCGGGGCGCGCGCCGCCCTCGATGCGGACCGCGGCCTGCACATAGTTCTGCGCGGAATCGAAGACGCTCTTGTAGCCGACCACCAGAATGTCGAGCGCGTCGCGATTGCGATAATTGTCAAATCCGAAGCCGAGCGTGAAATGTCCCGGCTGTTCGATCGCTTGCTCAACGGCCGCGATCTCCTTCGCGAGCCGCTCCTTCAGCGGACCGGAGATGTATTGACGCGCCGCCTCGTCGACGTTCTCGGCGAGCGCGCGCTGCTGTTGGTTCACGGAGGGCAGGGCGGCGATGTCGGCTTCGAGTGGGACATGCAGATCGGCCTTGTAGATGCCGATGTCGATATCTTCTGAAAACCTGCGGATCAGTCCATACGCCTTGCTGAGGCTCGTGCCGCCCTTGAAATACAGCCCGATCGGATCGTCTCCGCGCCGATTGAACAGGAAGTCGAGCACCCAGCAGACATAAAGGTCCTTCTCGATGTTTTGCGCCTGCGTTTCCAGATGCGCGGCGACCGTTTCGAAGAGGGCGCGGCGATCGTCGATGCTCGAGCGCAGGACTTCAATGAACGTCTTCTGCATGATCGCCCTTCGCGTGCCCGATGTCGGGCGCGCTTTGACTTTGATCCTCGACAAGCCGGCGCGTGATCGTCTCGATCAGCGGATACATCCAGGCCGGGACCGCGTGAATATTCTCGCGCAGATCCTCCGCGATCTTGTCGCGGTGCGGATCGCGGGCGAGATGCCTCACGATGCCGTTCACAGCCGCATCGAGGCTCGCCTTCTCATCCCGAAACCACGCGAGCGCCTGGACGACGCGCATGGCCGGCCGGCCGGCCCAGAACGCCGTCTTCGCCGCGATGCGCTTGAAATCGAGCTTGTAGATGACCGGCTTCGTCACCTTGGGATCGCCGGCGCTGGCCTCGATCTCGATCGTCCGGGGATAGGTGTCGGCATAGATCGTCGAACGCGCCGGCACGGCCGTCGTCAGGCCGAGATCGTTCGCGGCGGTCATGCCGTCGACGAGGACCCGCAGCTTGTCGCGCCGGGCGATCGCGTCGATGAAGGAGGCGCGCGGCGGAAACACCATCTTGCCCGTCAGCTTGCTGACGCCCGGCTTGTCGTAGAGGCCGCGATAGGGCCGCCGGATGTCGCCGCGCAAGGTCAGCCGTTGCAGCGCCTTCTCGACGGCGTTCGGCGTTCCGATGTCGAGGAAATCAGCGCGCGACCACACCCCCGCCGGCGCCGCCTGGGCGATCCGGTCATGGATGCGGTCGAGGGTGTCGGACGTCGGGTCGGGCATTGGCGGCTCATTTCTGGCGGAAGATTATATATAAACTTTGGTCAGTATCAAGCTGGAACCGGTTACTGTCCAGATATTGTATCGAAAAATTGGACAGCCGGCTGGGGGCCGGAAGGTCGCTGACGAGGCGGCTTCCCGCGCCCCGGCGCAGGGGCCAAATCCATTCGCGGGTCCGCAACGCTTCCATTGCGTCGAAATCGACCCTCACGCGTTACTGCCACGCAACGCAAGCCAGGAGAGCGAAATGACGAAGCGCGAGCTTGTCGATACCGGCACAGATAAACGCTATGTGCGCCGCGACGAAAAAGGGCAGTTCAAGGAATCAGACGACGTGGGCAAATCGCTCGCGCAGGACGTCCGGAAATCCGCCAAGACTAAGGTGAAGAGCGGCGAGGGCGACAAGGGCGACCAGAAGCGCTGATCGGTGAAGATCGCCACGTTCAACGTCAATGGCGTGAACGGACGTCTCGCCGTCCTGTTGCGATGGCTCGCATCGGCGGAGCCTGACGTGGTGTGCCTGCAGGAACTGAAGACACCGGACGAACGCTTTCCCCGTCGCGAAATCGAGAAGGCTGGCTACGGCGCGATCTGGCATGGCCAGAAAAGCTGGAACGGCGTCGCGATCCTCGCGCGCGGCGCCGAGCCGATCGAAACCCGTCGTGGACTTCCCGGCGATCCCGACGATACCCACAGCCGCTACATCGAAGCAGCGATCGACGGGATTCTGATCGGATGCCTCTATCTTCCCAATGGCAATCCAGCGCCCGGGCCCAAGTTCGACTACAAGCTACGCTGGTTCGAGCGCCTGACCGCCTATGCCTCGGAGCTTCTGGCCCTTGATGTCCCGGTCATCCTTGCAGGCGACTACAATGTCATGCCGACCGATCTCGACGTCTATAAACCTGAGCGTTGGCGCGACGACGCGCTCTTCCGGCCCGAGGTGAAAAGCGCCTTCCACACGTTGACTGGCCAAGGTTGGACCGACGCGCTCCGCAAACTTCATCCCGACGAACGCATCTACACTTTCTGGGACTATTTTCGGAACGCTTGGGGCCGCGATGCCGGTTTGCGGATCGACCACCTTCTTCTGAGCCCCTCGATCAGCAAGCGCCTCAAAGCCGCCGGCGTCGATCGGGCCGTGCGCGGCTGGGAAAAGGCGAGCGATCATGCGCCGGCCTGGATCGAGCTCACCGAGAATAGCGGGCGATCTCGCGTCGCTCGGTCGAGGAAATCCCGATGAAGGCCGCAGACCCCTTCGATCTCGGGCGGTTCATTGCTGCTCAGAGCGGCGTTTTCGATACCGCGCTCGCCGAACTTCGCGGCGGCCGAAAGCAAACCCATTGGATGTGGTTCATTTTCCCGCAATTGCGCGGGCTCGGCAGCTCCGCGATGGCGCAGCGCTACGGAATCGCGTCAATCGACGAGGCGCGGGCTTACCTCGCCGATCAGGTCCTCTCCGAGCGGCTCGAGCTCGCGACCTCAGCCGTTCTCGGCCTCGAAGGGCGATCGGCGCATGCGATATTCGGCTCGCCAGACGACCTGAAATTCCGCTCTTCCATGACCCTGTTCAGGGAAGCAGCGGACCCGGCACGACCGCTCTTTCGTCTTGCGCTCGACAAGTATTTCGAAGGCTTGCCCGATTCCAAGACCCTCGACCTCCTTCGCGGCCACTAACCTGTTCGCGTCCCCAGAAACATTTGACAAAGGCGACGTTTTCACCTGATCGGCCGAGGACATAGATGGCGCCGCGTTCGATTTCGAAAGGCTACCTCAAGGTATCCCTCGTGACATGTCCTGTCGCAATGACGGCACCAGCGATAGCGAAAAGCTCTCAATGCCGGCTGCAGACGACTTGCAGCCAGTCTGACGGCTGTAACGCTGCATAAAGCCGAATTACAATCCGTCTCGGCAGCTCCAATGATAAAGGGAGGCAACGAAAGCCGCAGATATTGTTCGTGGAAAAAAGATAGATCCTCATCACTAGCTCTCCCGTGCAAGCTTGAGAGAGAGCCCATGAACGATCACACGGGGGGCCGGCCAACCATCTTTTCGGTTCCGTCGGGCGCGCGGACGAACGTCAGTTCTTCGCAGTGCCGGGTTCGGCCATCTTCCGGTGTTGCTCGGCTAACATGTTGGCAGGCGTTACATTGGCGATGGCGGATTGCAATTTGTTGTACCACCCGCTGACCACGTCTCCCTTGCCATCCATCATTGCTTCAAAGCCGGTCTTGGCAACGTCGGCCGGATCATCTTTTTTATCCGTACCGACTTTCGTATCCATCATGTCGGCGCGTTCGAAGAAGTCTGTTTCTGTCGCTCCTGGCATCAGGCAAGTGACGGTAACGTTTGTCTCTTTTAGTTCAGCTCGGATGGCGAAGGAGAAGGAAGCGAGAAACGCTTTCGTGCCATTGTAAACGGCCTGATAGGTGCCGGGCATGAAGCCGGCGATCGAGCCGGTGATCAGAATTTTTCCCTCGTTGCGCTCACGCATGTCGCGTGCGATCTTCTGGATCAAATAGACCGTGCCCGTGACGTTCGTATGAATCACGTAACGGATATCATTCCAGTCCTGTTCGAGAAACGCGCGACCCAGTCCGCGTCCTGCGTTGGCAAGGAGGGCATCGACCGGACGGCCCTTCAAGCGCCCATAAAGTTCGTCGCAACCTTCAGTCGTCGCCAGATTGGCCTCGAGCGCTTCGACCTCGACGCCTTCCTTGCGAAAGACGTCGGCGGCTTCGAAGATCTGAGGTTCATCGGCAGCAACCACGAGATCGAAGCCACGTTTGGCGCACTGAATCGCGAGCTCATATCCAATGCCGGAGGACGCTCCCGTGACGACGGCGAGCTTCTTTGGAATGGTCTGGCCCATCGCGCCGTCCTTCGTGATCAGGGTTTCATGACAACTTTGATGCAGCCATCATCTTTTGCCCGAAATGTCTTGTAGAGCTCGGGTCCATCTTCGAGTGTGGCGCGATGCGTTATAACAAAGGACGGATCAATTGCGCCGTTCTCAATGAGCTCGAGAAGCTTGGGCATGTAGCGCTGGACCGGGGTTTGAGCCATGCGGAACGTCAGCCCGCGATTGATGGCGGATCCCATCGGGATCTTGTCGAGAAAACCACCATAGACCCCGATAATCGAGACGATGCCAAAGTTGCGACAGCAATGGATCGCTTGCCGCACGACGTGTGGCCGGTCTGTTCCCATGAACGTCGCGACCTTGATGCGGTCGAGCAAGGAATCGGCGCTCGCCATCGTCTCGGGCTCGGTGCCGACCGCATCGATACAGGCGTCGGCGCCACGGCCCTTCGTCAAGTCCATGATCCTGTCGTAAATATCATCCTTCATGAAATCGAGCGTCTCGGCACCGCTCTCGCGCGCGAGCTGGAGACGTTCGGGAACGGTGTCGATCGCGAGGACTCGTTCTGCGCCGAGCAGAAAGGCGCTCTTGATGGCAAATTGGCCGACGGGACCGCAGCCCCAGATCGCGATCGTCTCGCCACCTTTGATGTCGCAGAAATCCGCGCCCATGTAGCCGGTCGGGAAGATGTCGGAAAGGAACAGGACCTGCTCGTCGCTGAGACCCGCCGGCACCTTCATCGGCCCAACATCAGCATAGGGCACGCGCAGATACTCGGCCTGACCGCCGGCATAGCCTCCAAGGAGATGAGAATAGCCGAACAGCCCTCCGGGTGAATTACCCCACAGCTTCGCAGCTTTCTCGTGATCGGGATTGGTCCGTTCGCACCCGGAAAAATAGCCGCGCTGGCAGAAGAAGCATTCTCCGCAGGAGATCGTGAACGGCACAACGACGCGGTCACCGACCTTGAGAGCCTTGTTCTCTGGTCCCACCTCGACGACTTCGCCCATCGTCTCGTGGCCAAGAATATCTCCACTGCTCATTTGAGGGATGACGCCGTCGAAGATATGGAGATCGGAACCGCAAATCGCACAGGCCGTAACTCTTATGATTGCGTCGCGCGGATGTTCGATTTGGGGATCCGGCACGCTTTCGCAGCGCAGGTCGTTTTTGCCGTGCCAAGTCAGCGCTTTCACTCAACTCTCCTGCGTCGGATCGTTCTGGATTAGCTGTCTGGCTCACTCCCCGGTTCCGTCCCCGGTGCACCTGCCGCTAGAAAGTCCGAGTCTGGCAGTCGCAACCGCCGGACGCTTTATGGGCATTCGGACGCCACTCCGCGACCGGAGCGAAAGTGGACAGTTTGAGCGGTTCAACGGGCGCTCTGAACAACGAGGTTGCAAACGCTGATTGGGACTAATTTGGCGCCCTATCAAACTCGCGACGGTTCGGTCGCGGCGATTGCCGGTCCTGATATCGACCTTCGAGGCAGTGCCGTCACGAGCTTCGCGCTGTTGCTGCGTGAGTTCGCACCAACGCTGCCAAGCATGGCTGTCTCTAAATGGCTTACGGGCATATCCGCGTCGCCTGCTCTGAAAACGAAGCGGATTTTCAATCTTATGCAGACCGAACACAACCCAGCGTCTCGTCGTCGGCGGCTTGTCTCTTCGGTCAATTACACCGAATGCTAAGAGCGGCTGGAACTCTGCTTGGCCCTTGAGGTTTGAAGACGGGTGCGGCCATTCTTCCCGTGTGCGGCACTTCACCGAGAAGCCGGAATGTCCAACCAGCCGAAGCCGCCATTTCCCAGGCAGCAGCAGCCGATGCCGGGATTGACCGCCCGGATGGATCCGATTCCGGACCACGGCGAGGTGTCATACAAGGGGTCAGGACGTCTTGCCGGCAAGCGCGCCATCATCACCGGCGGAGACAGCGGCATCGGCCGGGCGGTCGCACTGGCCTACGCGCGGGAGGGTGCGGACCTGCTGGTTGCCTACTTGAGCGAAGACGAGGACGCGCAGGAGACCCAAAAGCTGGTCGAGGAGGCGGGCCGAAAGATCGTCCTGGTGTCGGGCGACATTCAGGAGGCCGCGCACTGCCGGGCCATCGTGGACACCGCAGTGTCCGAACTCGGCGGCATCGATATCCTGGTCAACAATGCGGCGCATCAAGCCAGTTTCAAGGAGATCGGAGACATCTCGGACGAGGAATGGGAGCTGACCTTTCGCGTCAATATCCATGCGATGTTCTATCTGACCAAGGCTGCGGTCCCGCACATGAAGCCTGGCAGCGCGATCATCAATACCGCATCCATCAATTCCGACACGCCGAATCCGACGCTTCTCGCTTACGCGACCACCAAGGGAGCGATCCAGAATTTCACGGCGGGCTTGGCCCAATTGCTCGCCGATAAGGGCATTCGCGCAAACGCGGTGGCGCCGGGACCGATCTGGACCCCGCTCATTCCGTCGACCCTGCCCGAAGATGCGGTCGTCAATTTCGGCAAGCAAGTGCCGATGAAGCGTCCTGGGCAGCCGGCCGAACTCGCAACCGCCTACGTCATGCTCGCCGATCCGCTGTCGAGCTACGTGTCGGGTGCGACCATCGCGGTGACCGGCGGGAAGCCCATCCTGTGACGTCTGAGCCGATCGGCGTCGCCGACGCGCCCTTGAGGCGAAAGGCCGGAACCAGACTGCGCAAAGCCGCGCTGTTCAAGCAACTGGGGCCGGGCCTCATCACGGGCGCCGCCGACGATGACCCGAGCGGCATTGCGACCTATTCGCAGGCGGGCGCCCAGTTCGGCTTCAATATGCTCTGGACGATGGCGCTGACCTATCCGCTCATGACAGCGGTCCAACTCGTCAGCGCGCAGATCGGCCGGGTCACGGGATGTGGTCTCGCGAAGAACATCGGCGATGTCTTTCCAAAGCCGCTTGTTCTAAGTCTCGTCGGGCTTTTGTTCATCGCCAACACGATCAACATCGGCGCCAATCTTGCTGCGATGGGAGCTGCCACCCAGTTGGCCATCGGCGGACCGTCGCATCTTTATACGGTCTTCTTTGCGCTCGCCTCGTTGGCCCTTCAGATGTTCGTTCCCTACGAGCAGTACGCCCGCTACCTCAAATGGCTGACGCTCGTGCTGCTTTCTTACGTAGCCGTCGTCTTCATCGTGAAAGTGGACTGGGTGGCGGCTGTGAAGGGGATGGTCGCACCGACGTTTCCCCTGACGGCAGACAGCTTCACCGTCATCGTGGCGATCCTCGGCACCACGATCAGTCCTTACTTACTGTTCTGGCAGAGTAGCCAAGAGGTCGAGGAGATTGAGCAAAAGTCCGAGGCCAAGCCCTTGGCGGAAGCGCCGGAACAGGCCCACCATGAAATGCGCCGGATTCGCTTTGACACCTTTCTCGGAATGGCCGTCTCTAACGTCGTCGCGATCGCCATCATGATGAGCGCCGCAGCCACGCTCCACGCGCAAGGCAAGACCGAGGTCGGTTCGGCCGCGGAAGCAGCGGAGGCGCTGAGACCGATCGCCGGTGATTTTGCCTTCGTGCTGTTCAGCCTCGGCATCATCGGCACGGGATTGCTGTCGCTGCCCGTTCTCGCTGGATCCGCAGCCTACGCCTTTGGCGAGTCACAGGACTGGAAATGCGGCCTCGAGAACAAGCCGTGGGAAGCCGTGGGCTTTTACAGCGTCATCGCAGCCGCCATTGTGCTCGGTCTCGGCATCGAATTCTCGCCGATCGATCCGATCCGGGCGCTGTTCTGGAGCGCAGTCATCAACGGCTTCGTCGCCGTGCCGATCATGGCTGCAATGATGTGGGTTGCAAGTCAGCGCAGTCAAATGGGCCGGTTTACGGTCACGCTTCCCGTGCTGGTGTTCGGATGGGCGGCAACCGCCGTCATGGCGGTGGCGGCAATCGCTATGCTGGTGCTCAATGGATCTCCTTAAAAGGACGGGCCTGGTGCGCGCGCAGAGGAAAGACGTTCAAAGGATCAGTGATCGGCCAGTAAGACAGAGCGCCAAGGCGGCGGCGGGAGACCGGGTGGGTCGGTCGCCCGCAAGTCGGAAATTCGGCATTCCGCTCGACCTGCCGCCGATGGAAGCAAAACTACTCGAGAGTCTCCCCGCCGACGGCGCATGGCAATATGAACCGAAATGAGATGGCTTTCGCTGTCTTGCGTTCAAGGCTGGACCCGACGTCGAGCTGCGCGCGAAGTCCGGTAAGCCATTGACGCGGTATTTTCCCGAGGTCGTCACTATGCTGGCGGGCCTCTCGGCCGAACGATTTGTCGTCGACGGCGAACTCGTCATCGAGGTCGACGGCGATTTATCGTTCGACGCGCTGCAGATGCGGCTTCATCCGGCGGAAAGCCGAATTCAGAGGCTTTCGCGCGAAACGCCCGCCCGCTTCATTCTGTTCGATATTCTTCGGATACCGCTTGGCGACACCGTCATCGATCAGCCGCTCTCGGTGCGCAGACGTCACCTTGAGGATTTTATCCGTGGGGCAGGGCCGCCCGGTGTCGCCGTCTCGCCGTTCACCCGGGATCGAGACGTGGCGGAAGATTGGCTGGGCCAGGATCGACAATCAACCGACGGTGTCGTGGCGAAGCGTCTTGACGGCCCATACGAGCCCGGCGAACGCGCGATGATCAAGGTGAAGCGTCTTCGTACAGCCGACTGCGTCGTGGGCGGGTTTCGGTATGGAAGCGGGAGCCACGAGGTCGGATCATTGCTGCTTGGGCTCTATAACGCAGCAGGGAAACTCGATCACGTCGGATTCACCTCGGCGATCCCGGTTGCCGAGCGACCTGCGTTGACGCGACAGCTTGAGGCCCTACGCGCGCGTCCTGGGTTCTCCGGGAAGGCGCCGGGCGGGCCCAGTCGGTGGAGCACGGAGCGAAGCGGCGAGTGGGAGCCACTAGCGCCCAAGCTCGTCGTTGAGGTGCGGTTCGATCACGTCACCGGCCATCGGTTTAGGCACGGAACGAAATTTGTTCGATGGCGGCCGGACAAGGCTCCATCTCAATGCACGTTCGGTCAGATCCAGGTGCGGGGCGCATCGATCTAAGTCGCGGACACGTCAGGGTTTCGCTACGCCGGCTGACGCAGGAATGAACGGTAGTGGGTCAGTCTGACTGACCCACTACCGTTTCAGCCGCCGGTTATTAGTCCTAGGCGTTTGATGTGGTCTCCAAGGAAGCCCCAGGTCCGTTGCAGTGCTCGTCGCCGCGCTTTGCGCAACTGCACATCATTATTGCTCACGAATTCCGGTGAGATTCCTTCGTCAAAGCCGCCTGGATCATCCTCCCGAACTAAAGCCGCACCATCCGGAACCGCAGATCGTCCCGCCGCATTGTGAAGGACGGACGCACCGTATGTCCTTCTCAAAGGAAAGCTGAACATGGCCAAGACCTCGAGGGGGGCGACGAATAAGCGCGCGACGATCCACGATCAAAAATTGGCGCGCGGCAATGGCGGAGAACTGCACCAGGTCGCTGAGGGCGATATTCCGGTCTTAACCACCGCCCAGGGCGGCCCGGTTTCGGATGATCAAAACACGCTGCGGATCGGCGAACGGGGCCCCAGCCTGATCGACGATTTTCATTTCCGCGAGAAGATCTTTCATTTTGATCACGAGCGTATCCCGGAACGGGTGGTGCATGCCCGCGGCTACGGTGCCCACGGCTATTTTGAAACCTATAGATCCCTCGCCAAATATACCCGTGCCGATATTTTCCAGCGGGCCGGCGAAAAGACGCCGGCTTTTGTGCGTTTCTCGACGGTGGCAGGGTCCAAGGGATCCTTCGATCTGGCGCGTGACGTAAGAGGCTTCGCCGTCAAGCTCTACACCCAGGAAGGAAACTGGGACATCGTCGGAAATAATATCCCCGTCTTCTTCATCCAGGATGCCATCAAGTTTCCCGACATCATCCACGCGGTGAAGCCCGAGCCGGATCGCGCCTTTCCACAAGCGCAATCGGCGCACGATAATTTTTGGGACTTCATCAGCCTCACGCCGGAATCGATGCACATGATCATGTGGGTCATGTCCGATCGGGCGATTCCGCGCTCGTTTCGCTTCATGGAGGGCTTCGGCGTCCATACCTTCCGTTTCCTCAATGCCAAGGACGAGTCGACCTTCGTCAAGTTCCACTGGAAGCCGAAGCTGGGACTGCAGTCCGTCGTCTGGAATGAAGCAGTGAAGATCAACGGGGCCGATCCGGATTTCCATCGTCGCGATCTGTGGCAGGCCATTCAGTCCGGAAACTTCCCGGAGTGGGAGTTGCGGGTGCAATTGTTTGATCAGGAGTTCGCCGACAACTTTGATTTCGACGTACTCGACCCGACCAAGATCATTCCTGAGGAGTTGCTTGAGCCCATTCCGGTTGGACGGCTGGTTCTCGATCGCATGCCCGACAATTTCTTCGCCGAGACCGAGCAGGTCGCGTTCATGACCCAGAACGTGCCGCCAGGCGTCGACTTCTCAAACGATCCTTTATTGCAGGGCCGCAACTTCTCCTATCTCGACACCCAGTTGAAGCGCCTGGGCAGTCCGAACTTCACCCATATACCGGTCAATGCGCCGAAATGTCCGTTCCACCATTTCCAGCAGGACGGCCACATGGCGATGCGCAATCCCGTCGGCCGGGTGAACTACCAGCCGAATTCATTTGGCGAAGGACCGCGCGAAAGTCCACAGCGTGGTTTTCGGTCCTTCGCTGATGTCGTACAGGGCCCAAAGGTCCGCCTGCGGGCCGAAAGCTTTGCCGATCATTACAGCCAGGCCCGCCAGTTTTTCATCAGTCAGACGGTGCCGGAGCAGCGCCACATCGCGATGGCTCTGACGTTCGAGCTCAGCAAGGTGGAAACGCCCGTCATTCGCGAAAGAATGGTGGCGCATCTTTTGAACATTGACGAGGGGCTCGCCGAAACGGTTGCCGGGAAGCTCGGCATGAAGACGCTGCCGAAGCCGGCAGACGCTGCAGTTGTCCCGAGAGATGATCTCGAGCCGTCACCCGCACTTAGCATTATCGAGAACGGGCCGGAGAGCTTCGCGGGTCGCAAGATTGGCGTTCTGGTCAGCCCTGGTGCAGATGCCGCACTGCTGAAGAGGCTCCTGTCCGCGACCAAGAAGGAAGGCGCTGTATTGGAAGTGATCGCGCCGAAGGTTGGAGGGGTCGAAGCAGCAGACGGAAGCTGGATCGAGGCCAAGCACATGATCGACGGCGGACCGTCGGTGCTGTTCGATGCCGTCGTGCTGCTGCTGTCGCAGGAGGGCGCGGAGCGCCTAACGGGCGAAGCCGCCGCGCGCGACTTCGTCGCCGACGCCTTCGCCCATTGCAAGTTCATCGGGTTTACCGCGGACGCAACCCCGCTCTTGCTGAAAGCCGGCGTCGATCCAGAAGCTGACGAAGGCCTGATCTCGCTGGATGGACCCAAGTCGGTTACGGGGTATATCGAGTCCTGCCGGAAGCTGCGGCTGTGGGCGCGGGAATCCAGTGTCAAACTCTAGTCCTGTCAGCGAGAGCACCGTCCGGGTCGACCTCGAAAGGGGTTGAGCATGGCTGAGCAAGGATTGGTTCACGGCCCGCTAGGCGAAAATTGCCTGCACCTTTGCGTCGACATGCAGCGGTTGTTTGCACCGGGCGGTCCGTGGGCTGTTCCGTGGGCGCCAAAAGTGCTGCCGGCGATTGTAGAGCTGACATCGCGACACGCGGAGCGGACGCTTTTCACGCGCTTCATTCCGGCCGCGGAGCCGGGGAGAGGACCCGGAAGTTGGGCGCGGTACTATCGCCGCTGGGCCGAGGTCACTCTCTCTCGGATTGACAACAGTCTTGTCGATCTGATGCCCGAACTGGCGCGTTTTGTGCCGCCCGCCAAGCTCCTCGACAAGCGTGTCTATTCGCCATGGACCGAAGGACAACTGGACGCGATGCTCGGCGGGTCTGGCGTCGACACATTGGTCATGACCGGTGGAGAGACCGATGTCTGTGTGCTGGCCACGGTGCTGGGCGCCATCGATCGGGGCTTCCGTGTCGTGCTCGTCACCGACGCGATCTGCAGCTCCGCCGACCAGACGCACGATGCGCTGATGGAACTCTATCACTCTCGCTTCAGCGAACAGGTCGAAACCGTAAAGCTGCAAGACGTCTTGGACGGCTGGCGCTAGCCGAACGCTGAAAGAAGGAATGCGGAATGAGAACCTTCTTTCGAGACAACGGACTGACAATCGCTTTGACGACGATGTTTCTGTTCAGTGTGTTTGGCATGATCTTCACCGGACAGGCTGCCTATAACCGACAGCTTCAGGAGCATGGCTCGCAAGCGGTTGGATTGTTGGCCTATCTGACAACCGGAGGCTTTCTTTCCGCATTGTTCGAGAACTGGGAGAGCGAGTTTCTGCAGATGTCCGCTTATGTGATTCTGACCGCGATGCTCTTTCAACGCGGCTCGGCCGAATCCCGCGATCCTGACAATCCCGATCGTCCCGATGACGAACTGCCGTCGCACATGCGGAAGCGAAACCCCGTCCTGGCCTGGCTCTATTCGTACTCCCTGGGCATTGTGTTGGCCCTTTTGTTTGTGGCGTGCTTTGGCCTGCATTGGTGGGCGAGCCTCACGGCGGCGAACGAGGAGGCACAGCGGCACGGAGGGGAGGTGCAATCGCTCACAAGCTATCTGTGGGATGCTCAACTATGGTTCGAGTCATTCCAGAACTGGCAGTCCGAATTCATGTCGACAGCGGTGCTGGTCGTGTTGTCCATTGTCCTCCGACACAAAGGGTCGCCAGAGTCGAAGCCTGCCGGAGCGCGAAATGACGAAACCGGTGCATAGGCATCAAATCGTCGTCACGAGACGATGCGGGCTCGGGGATGGGCCTTATGCAGACGGTACGGAAAGTGACCGCGAATATGCTCGTTGAAAAATCTTCCTTTTGAGAATGCGCTCCGCAATGCGGCGTAAGTCTCCGGTGGGACTCCCTCATAGTCGTATTGCTTGCCGCTGGTCACGAACCATACCGAAAGAATTCTCGTTTTCGGGTCGTAATCGGTCTTGCGGATCGAGGTCGAAGGCATTGCGAACCGGCCTATACGCGGTCCATCGAGAGATAACGGATGATAACCTGATCCTGACGGAAACGCCGCTCGAGCTCCGCACGACGGCTGCGCCAGTCGGCCAGATCGACGGCCTCCGTCATGACCTCGAAGATGACGATGTCGTCATTGCTGGCTTGTCCGCTCTCTTGCCACAGGCCCTCGGCCGGAGCCTGCAAATAGGCCGTGACGCCTGCGAATCGGCGGAGCAGTTCCTCCTTGAGGCCGTCAAAATCCTCCCGGGAGAAGGGCTTGCCGGAATTGTCCGTGCGCGGCAGCAGAATCTGGAAGAGGTACATGGTGGCAGTCCGGTGACAGGCGGTTAACACGTGCGATGTCACCGCGTTCCTTATGACTTCGATCCGCTACCGCATCAGTCCCGCCGCGCGAAGCGCATCCTCAATAATCTTGCCCACGCCGGAAGCCTGGGGTGTTGGTGGTATCGGGAAAGCGACTGCTGCATCGGCGCTCGCAGAAGCTGTCGCTCTGGCGGCCCAGGGCACGTGATCCGCTGGCTCGTGCGGATCGGATCGCTTGCTTCGACGTTCGACCTCCGCTGTGAAGGGGGAGGCGTGCGGCCTACCCGCGATGCCCCAGAAGTGGGCGATCTGCCGGGTCGAAGGAATGCCGACGTCCAGCATGTACGGCCCCGATACGCCGAGGCCATCATCGCCCAAGGGCGTGCCGTGACCCATCGAGGTGATCATGTTCAGTTCGATGACGACTTCACCGGCGGCGTTGCACCAGATCGATCGCGCGTGGGTGTTTGAGGATTCCGTATGGGTTGGGAGCTTTCGGAGTTTGTGAACGCCACGCCACTGTGACGCAATCGCCTCCGCGTTGGAGGGCACCACGGTCTGATCGGCCGAGCCATGCCAGATCGAGATTCTAGGCCAACTCCCGGAGTGCAGGGACGCGTCCCGCAGAAGTCGCTGCAGGCCCTGCTCCGAGGGGCCCCCCTGACCGCGCATACGATCGAAGGCCTCGGGCACCGTGCGCGCGGTGCCATAGGGAAGGCCGGCGATAATGGCGCCGGCAGCGAATACTTCCGGATAAGCGGCAAGCATAGCCCCAGCCATGGCACCGCCAGCCGACAAGCCGGTAATGAAAATCCGCTGGCGATCGAGGTGATGGGCCGCCACAAATGTCTCGATCATCTGCCGGATCGAGAGCGCCTCGCCACTGTCGCGCTGGGTGTCGCCGGGAAGAAACCAGTTGAAGCAAAGGTTGGGATTGTTTGCTCGCTGTTGCTCCGGATACAGCAGAGCGAAGCCGGCCTCATCAGCCAACTGCGACCAGCCCGCACGATGATCATATCCGGCGGCACTTTGCGTGCAACCATGCAGCACGATGACCAGCGGTGCGCCGCCAGAGAGATCTTCTGGAAGATAAAATCGCGCGCGCAAAGCACCCGGGTTGGATCCGAACGCGCCGAACGTCGAGAGACGATCCGGGCCCATGAAGTCGGAGGGGTGCGAAGACTGCTGTGCGCGCCATGACGCCAGACGCACAATGGTATCTGATATTTTTCGCAAGGAGGGCGTCCATTGTTGTGACGCCCAGGTTTGGACGACGGATCAACAACGCCGGTAGAGAACTTTGGTTGCTGCAGTGCAAAAATGATCGGCGATAGAGATCGGCCGGCCTTCGCGGGGCCGGCCAGAACGACCTCTCTTAACGGCGCGTCGTGAGATAGAGCGCTTCATCGTCGTCACGCTGTCTGCCTCCCAAGGCGGCGGCTACACTGGCGATGAACGCTCCGATGATCAGAGACAGAGCTCCGAGCAGCGCGAAGGTCGCGCTGGCCTTTCGCGCGGCATCAGCGGCTTCCTGCGCTTTGACCTTGGCGGCTTGGACCTGCCCCAGCACGGCATCGACACGGGCAGTCGCTTCAGGTTGCGCCAACCCGGTGCGCGCGGCCACGAGCTGGCCAAGATAGGCCTTGTCGTCGGCCGAGACTTCACCAGCGGCGGCGCTTGCGATCAGGATACGGGAGGCTTGCGCGGCCGCAGCGGCATCGCCTTCAGCACCCGGCGCTGAAAGACGGGCGGGATCGGACGGCCGGAACAGCGCGTCGACGAAATACGACGTCGCATTTGTGGCTCCTCCCGAGCCCGCGTTGGCCGTCGCGCCAGCCGAAGCACCCATGGCCGCACCCGAAGCGACGGTCGAGGCGGCCTGGACGCCTCTGCCGACCACGGCCGACAGCGCCGAGCTCAAAACCAATACGACCAGCAGCGTTGCCAACGCCCAGGCCATGAAGCCATGCGCGGTGTCACGGAAGAAGGTCTCATCCGTGTGGATGCCGACCCATTTGGTGCGCAGGCGCCCGGTCAGATAGCCACCGGCGGCCGACGACAACCATTGAACGACGATCAGCCAGATTGCAGTTGAAACAGCAAAGGTCGTAACGGTGGCACCCTCGCTCGACCACGGCGACACCATTGTCAGCCCAAGGCCAGAGCCGAGGAGCATCAGAATCAGCGTGAGCGTCGACGCAGCGAAGGCGCCGGCAACAATCGGTCCCCAGCTAACTGCCGATGACGAGGATTCGATAGAAGCGGGAGCGTCTGTTGCAGACAGGGTTGTTGCCATGGCGTCCTCTTATCGCATGAACAGCGCGAGCAGGATGATGATCGGAATCGGAACGCCCAGCAGCCAGAGCAGAATGCCGCGACCCATGATGGTCTCCTCTCGAAGATCGTTCGCTGAAGAAAAAAAACCACCCGGCAGAGCCGGGTGGTTGTCGAAATCAGGCCGCCTTTGCCATTTCATTGGCGGACGCGTCCGCCAGCTCTGTCAGCGCCTCGTCGGTGTTCGACTCTTCTTCCAGTGTTTCATCGAGCAGCTTGGCGGCGTCTTTCAAACCGAGAACCTCGGCCCAGCGCTTGAGCGTGCCGTAGCGGGTGATCTCGTAGTGCTCGACCGCCTGTGCCGCAGAAATCAGACCCGCGTCGATCGCTTGCGTCCCCTTGAAGCTCTCGATGATCTCCTCCCCCTCGGCGATGATGCCTTCGATCGCGTCGCAGGTCTTGCCTTGGGCTCGCTTGCCCAGCAGCTCGAAAACCTGTTGCAGGCGTTCGATCTGGCCTTCGGTCTCGTCCTTGTGTTTTTCGAACGCCGCCTTCAGTTCCGGCGAAGAAGCGGCGCGGGCCATCTTGGGAAGAGCCTTCAGGATCTTCCGTTCGGCGTAATAGATGTCCTTGAGCGTGTCGTGGAAGAGGTCTTCCAGCGTCTTTTCTTTCGTCATGGGATGTTCCTTCGGGCGCATCTTTTGCGCGGCGATTCACGGGGTCGTGAAATGCTCATCTAGTAAGCGCTGCGGCTGCAGAAAGGTTCCTGACCCGTGAGGGAACGCCCCTGGTCCAGTGAGCAGGCCTATTCTCAAGACGTTTGTGCGGTGCGAAGAGTGCGGGGATGAACTTGTCAGCGCCATAGCGCAGCGCCTGACAACCACCTGATCCTTGGCAAACGTCGCAGGGCAATTCAGTCGGGCACCCGGCGCTCTCCGTCCCATTCTGCGAGGTAATTATGCACGTCGCTTGCGGCAATCGCTGCATGACCGAAGGCCACGGCGAGCTGGTTGATTTCATTGACGATATCGCCAATGGCATAGAGCCCGGAGATGGCAGTGCGCTGCTGAGAATCCACGATGAGATTGCCTAAGTCATCGCATTCGGCGCCCAGCTTGATTGCCAGCACCGAGCGCATGGTGCAGCCCATTGCAGGGTAGATGGTATCGAATGCAAGCTTTCTGCCGTCGGCGAGCCCAACACTTGCTTGATCGCCAGCAGCCCGGATTGAACTGGATACGCATTCTTCAACGTCAATCCCCGCCTTGGTAAGTTCCTTCCGCCCATTGGAATCGACCGTCGTTGCCCCGTCAGTCGCCAGCACCGTGATGTGATCGCTGAAAGTCCGCAGGAACAGCGCTTTTTTCAACGCATGTTCCACCGGGCCGATAACTGCCACCCGCTTGTTGATGACCTCATACGCATCGCAGATCGGGCACAAGCGCAGGGTGCCGGCTTCGATCATCCGGGACACGTCCGGACTTTCAGGAAGCGTATCGACGACGCCCGTCGCGATAAACACCGACCGCGCGCGAACGGAGTCCGACGCAGCGGCAACGAATTCGACTCCGGCGAGTTGGATGTCGTGGACCGTATCGTTCACAAGCTTGGCCCCGTACCGAACGGCTTGCGCTCTCATGCGATCAAGCAGATCGCCTCCCGTGATGCCGTCGGGAAACCCAGGGCAGTTGTGCGTCACCGGAATCCACCTCGCGCGGCTATTGTCGGCATCGATCACAATCACACGCCGCCGAAATCGACCGAGATAGGTCGCGGCCATCAGGCCAGCCGGCCCGCCACCAATGATCAGACAATCGAAGACACCGTCATCCAGAGCCATGTTCCGGTCGATCACTGTCGGAGCTGACATTGGATGCTTGCCTAGTAAGAGGATCCGCGATTACGGCATGAACGAAACGCCGCGTCAGCAGTTTGGTTACAAAGATGGACTGGTAGTGCGTCTTCCATGGAAACTGAGAGCCTCGAGGGCTATCTGGCGACAATTTGTTCGATGACAAGCTTTAACGCCGCCGGCAGGATCGCTGACGCATTCGATTCAGAGAGTCCGAGGCAGCTTCGTCGGCTCGAAGTAAGAATGATAAGCGTTAGCTCGCCCCAATTGACGACTAACGCACTCTTACCTCGATCGATCGGCGCCGTTTGATCTTATTTTGGGCGAGCGACGGGATGGACCAAACGTCACAATGATATAGATCGGTAGCTACCGGTCTCTCGTACGGCCGCCGAGAGTTTCATTCCATCTATGGTGTCTGGCATGTAAATGAAATCAGCCGGATCATCGGGCCTGTTTCTAGGATGGCGGAAGGTAGCCTCCAACGCCAAGCCGTACCAAGACTTTCATCCTCTTCGACCAGATTGAAACTCCCGTCAGCGGGCGCTTTCTCTCTAATTCACGCCGTCCCAGGCGTTTGCGGACAAATGCGCCTCGATTGACAGGGGCAATCAAACCTTGGCGGACGTGTTTGCACCGAGACTGACGGACTCAAGCGGACCAATCGCCGGTCCGCTCAAGACGCTGCCGTTGGGGGCAAAATGGGAGCCATGGCAAGGACAATCCCAACATTGCTCGATCGAATTCCAGTGAACGTGGCAACCAAGATGCGTGCAGACCGCCGAGTGCAAATGCAGCTTGCCGTCACGATCACGGCAGGCGGCAACCTTCCGCAGTCCATCGCGCACGATCCCACCTTCGCCCGGTTTGAGGCCATCGACGCTATCCAACTCCGCCGGCATTAGATATTCGGCGAAATTCTTGATCGCAGTCACATTCTCATTGATGTAGTTCATCACCCCTGCAACGGGCTTGCGCGAGGGCTCATAAACCTCCCGCCATGGGCTCTCCTTGCCGAGGATGAGATCGCGGAGCAGCATGCCGGCCAGCGCGCCGTGCGTCATCCCTTGGCCCGAGTCCCCGGTCGCGACATAGACTTTTTCATTGCCCGGATTGAAACCGATGAACGCGGAATAGTCGATGGTATCAAGAACCTGACCTGACCATCGATGGACTTCGTTGCCGAGCTCCGGGACGAGCGCCCGTATCCAGGCTTCGATTGCTTCGAAACGTATTGCGCCATCGTCGGCTTCGCCTGACTTGTGGTCGGCGCCTCCTGCAATCAGATAATCGACTGACCCGGGACCGGGATTGAGGCGTACATAGTGATAGGGATCAGCCAGATCCCAATAGAGCGCGTCGGGCAAGGTGCCTTTCGGCAGCGTGAAGGCCATGGCATAGGTCCGGTAGGGCGCCATTTTCGAATGAAGTGCGACCCGATCATTGATCGGTGAGTTCGTCGCAATAACAGCCTGTGCCGCGATCACCCGTCCTCGGTCGGTCGAGACAGAGACGCTTGCTTCCAACTCTTCGACCGTCTCGACTGGGCTTCCGGCAAATAGAAGGCCGCCTCTCTCCTCGATGGCGGCGACAAGGCCACGGATATATTTGAGGGGATGAAACGTGGCTTGGTCCGGATAACGAAGCGCAGGCGCTTTTTCAAATCCCCGAAGCGGTACGCCGGTCGCGCGCTCGACTTTAGCGCCGGCTTTGCGGACCGCGTCGAACTCCTCATCGAGTTGTTCGCGTGCCTCCTTGAAGTCCATGCCCGGAGCCGGGAAGAGGAGGGCGTCGAGCCTGCGGAAGTTGCAACGGATGCCGTTCTCACCCACGATTGCTTCGATACGGTCTACCGCGGCAGCTTGGCTCTCCTGAAAAAGCCGCGCCATTTCCTCGCCGCGCAGTTTTGTCAGCGAGGCGACGCCATCATCACAAATCGGCGCAAGATGGGCCGTCGTTCGCGAGGTCATTCCGCGTGCGATCGGCCCGCGATCCAGCACAATGACCTTTTGTCCCGATGCGGCGAGTTCGTATGCCGTCGAAAGTCCAGCGATGCCTGCTCCGACAACGACGGTGTCACAGCGAAGGTGCTCCTCGAGGCGTGGCCGCTCCAGCTCCTCTTCCTGCGCCATCCAGAGGGACCGCGTGGCTTCGAACTCCGCATTCATGGTCAACTCGCGGCCTTTGCGTTCACTTTCTTTCGCGCGATTCCGGTCAACTTTTCGTCCGCCGCCTTTTCTTCGTTGAGTGTCGTGGCAAGGAGTCGAGCGACCGCTTTCTTATCCAATTCTTCGGCCCACGCGATCAGCGTGCCGTAGCGCGTGATTTCGTAGTGTTCCACAGCTTGCGCAGCGGCGAGCAGCGCGGCATCGAGGACGGCTTTATCGTCGACCTCTCCGGCAACCTCGTTGGCCTCGTTGATGATGCCATCGATCGCAGGGCAGCTTGTCCCTTTGGGCGTTTCACCGAGCAATTCGAAAGCCTGCTCAAGCCGGGACACTTGTGCCTCCGTTTCCGCAAGATGACTTTTGAATGCAGCCGTCAACTCCCGGTTGGTCGCCTTCCCAATCATGTCGGGCAGAGCTTTCACAATCTGCTTTTCGGCATAATAGATGTCCTGGAGCACATGCAGGAACAGATCGTCCATCGAATGAATGTCTTTGCTAAAAAGGCCCATCGGGTTCTCTGCAGGTGCGATCTATACCTATTTCAAACAATGCCGGAGCGGCGCGCGCGTTCCACGAAGGCGTCGGGAATCTCCGCAACCGGCCCTAGGCGCGCCTCGTGAAAGCCAAAAGCGCGCCTGGCGTCGTGCCTCAGTCCCAGTAGGGGATGGCCGGCCGCGCAATCATCAGCCAAAAAATGCCAAGGACGGCAGCAAAGGCCGGGAAGCCAAAGGCGAACCATCGCCAGAACAGCTTGTGATACTCCGCCGGCAACGCAGTGGCTTTCCCGATCGCCTCCATGGCGAGCGTACGCATACGCATCTGCATCCAAACGACGGGCAGCCAGAAAGCGCCCGTCACGATGTAAAGGGCGATCGAGAGCGCGATCCAGCCGTCCCACAGCGAGTAGCCGCTCGACCACGCGAGCCAAATGCCCGTGACGGGTTGAAGGACTACGGCGCTCGCAGTGAACAGAAAATCCGCAAGCACCACGGTACGGGCGACGCCTGCGATCTCGCGCGGGTCGCCCCGTAGATGCGCCACCAGCATGAAGAAGGCGATGCCGGCACCGGTTCCTAGCAAAACCGCCGCACCGATGATGTGAAGATACTTGACCAAAAAGTAGACCATCAGCGGTCCTCCCGGATCGCCATGGCGACAAGGTTCAGCATCAGGACCGGCCAGATTTTCAGCATCGGCCCGAGCGGATCGCTCCAAAGACGTGGCACCAGCAAAGTCCCAACGACGACATAGACCAGCGAGATGATCAGTGCCGCCCATAGGCCGACGCGGCTGAGAGGCCGGTAGAGAATGCAGCAGCCGATGGCGATATCCGCGAGAGCGCCGGCCACGAGCGTAACTGTGCCGAACCGCTCCGGAAGCCCTCCCTCGCGCAGCAACGACATACCGTATTCATATCCCGGGCCGAGCGAGATCACCCCCGTCGCGATCCAGAACAACCCGAATACACCAAACAGAAGCGGCTTGATGGCGTAGAGTTGCGCGAACCAACGCTCCTGGACGGAGGCCGGTTCGCGCCTCAGCGTCTCCTCCACATCGCGCGGGACCAACCCCATCACCTGCTGCCAGGATGCCGGATCCCCTGTGGCTCCGCGTCGCATCTCAGCCTGCGCGGTGCTGTTGACCGGAGGTCGCCATCCGAAGGCCCATGCCACGTCGCCGAGGCGAAAGAGTGCGCCGGCGACCGGGGCCGGGACCGAAAAGGACCAGGCCGGCCGCCATCGTAACCAGCGCCGGAACATTCCGACCGCGGCGTCGAAGCTCATTTGCCTCGGGCCGGCGAGATCCAGCGCCTGACGCGTGGGCGCGTTGGGCTGCAGGAAAAACACGACCGTCTCGACCACGTCGTCGAGATGCACAGGCTGGATAGGGGCTGTGTCGGGCAGCTTCGGCAGGAAGGGAAGCGCCGCCAGTCCGCGAAGCAGCGCGCTGCCACCATAGGCGGCGCGGCCGATCACCACGGATGGCCGCAGCACGATCCAGTCGAGGTCGCGCGCCATGAGCGCAGATTCGCCGTCCCGCTTGGTGCGGGAGAAGGCACTTGGGGTGGCGCAGTCGACACCGACGGCCGAGACATGAATCACTCGCCGCACCCCTTGTGCCTCGCAGGCGGCATACAACGCATCGATGCCAACGACATGCACGCCCTCGGGGGATTGGCCGGCGCTATCCTGCAACGCGCCTGCAGCGTTGATCACTGCATCGATTCCTCCCAAGGCCGAAAACCAGTCCACTGGCCGCACAGCTTTGGCGATGTCCAGGCGGATGTGTTTTGCGCCAGCATTCCTTCCACGCGAAACCGTCACGCATTCATGACCGTCGGAGCTGAGACGTGCCACGAGCGCTGAACCGATGAAACCGGTGCCACCGAGGACGAGGATGCGCATGGCCGCTACTCCCTGGTCCTTGTTGCTGCACGGCGATATCGCAGTGTGCGCAGGAGCTCTTCGAGATAGGGCAGCACCTCAAGTAAGGCGGTCAGCGCCAACATGGTCGCGATGTAGACAACCGGCAGCGGGGCCTCCTTCCACCGGAAGGAGAAGTCGGGCGTCCCGGCTCCAAACAGGGCGGCGAAGGCGGTCCAATAGAGTGCGATGACGAGCAGAAGTCCCATCAAGGGCAGCATTTCAAGAAAGCTGTGAACATGCTGTTCGGTCGGCGTCACTTCCCGTGTCGCAGCAGCATAATGAACGTCCCAAATCGCGGTCGCCTCATGCAAAATCAAGCAGATGATCATCAGAAGAATGACGCCGGAGGTGATTTCAAAGAACAACGCGGCCAAGACTGGCACCGCCATTTCGGTGAACTGTAAGATATGCAATGCCGATTCCTTCCAGCCGCTTGTCTGTTCAATGCGGGCAGCTCGGTGGCACAAATAGTCGGCGAAGCCCGCGGCCAGCCAAAGGGGAAGCACGAAATACATCAGCATGCCGCGCAGAGTGACGTCTGTCTCCACGGCCACCTCGGTCAAAGGGTTATGACGGGCAGTTTGCTCGGAGTTCGAACAAAATTCCGCTTAAGTAAAAGCGATCCAGTTGGCTGAGAGTTCCCGAGCGCCAACGTCGAAATAGCATCTTAGTGGTGTAACGGCGCGACAAAGCCAAAGGTGCGAATTTTGCCGCCTGCTGGGCTGTTCGGGTCCGGGGCGTGTCCCACCAGAACCAGATCAGTCCGGTGCCTCGTCGAACCTACCAGAGAATGAGATGTCATGTCGGACCAGAATTAAGCGATATCCGAGATCGACTGCGTCGAGCACGGTGGACAGTACGCAGACATCGGGTTCCGAGCCGGGGACGATCAGCGCGTCCACGCTGCGCTCGGTCAAATGTCCCAGCAAAGAAGAGTCTGCGAACGCCGGCTACCGTGTCTTGTCAACGACTATGGCGGGCGGAGCGAGGGCCTTCAAGCTCGGCATTGGCTCTAGCAAGCTCGTATCGAGCCGCGCTCGCGTCGCCAGTGTCCTCTAACTCCGCTGGGCGTAAGAGGCACCATTCGCAAAACACGGATCGCTTCGCTATTGGGGTTTGTCGTGCCGCGGCACCACTGAACCCGAGACCTCGCGGTCGTCGCCCAGGTGACGCATTTGTGTCGTGAGGACACACTGGACACCGTCCGGGGCATATATCAATGCGACGTCACCCGCGAAGTCTTGGGCCAGGACATTCTCGATGATGCGCGATCCAAATCCTTTTCGCGGCGAACCACCAACGCTCGGCCCGCCCGTTTCAAGCCAACAAAGCTGAAAACGATCGTCCGTTCCACGGCGGCCGGCCGCCCACCCGAGCCGCACCGCTCCCGCGTCGGTGGAGAGGGCGCCGTATTTCAAGGCATTCGTCGCGAGCTCGTTGATCGACAACGCCAGGGTCAGCGCTTGGCGCGCCGAAAGCATCACCCGCGGGCCTTCGATCTGAAATCGTCCGTTTCCGGTACGGAAAGGCGTCAGAGCTTCCTCGACGACATCCTTCACTGATGCTTCGGCGAAGGTGGAACGGGTAAGAATGGATTGAGCTTGTGACAACGCTCCAATGCGGAGCATAAGCGCTTCGCGCGCTGCTTCATCCGACATGCTCGAACGCAGGGTCTGATTGACAATCGCCGAAACGACAGCGAGCGTATTCTTTATCCGATGTTCGAGCTCCCGGTTGAGAAGGCGCGCCTGACGCTGCGCTTCGACGGTGCTTGTCGTCTCGATGACGGTATCGATGATTCCGCGTACAATGCCCTGATCGTCTCGAATTGGACTGTAGCAGAAGGTAAAAAACGCCTCCTCAGGATATCCGTACCGCTCGATCTCAAGCGGAAAATCCCGAATGAAGATCGCTTCGCCAGCAAAGGCGCGTTCGGCGATCGGTCCAATTTCAGCCCAAGCCTCACTCCAGATGTCGCGAAAGGAACGGCCAAGCGCTAGCGGCTTATCCCCGAGGATCGGCTGAAATGCGTCATTGGGAATCGAGATCAGATTGGGGCCCCAGACGACACATTTCGGGAATCGCGAATTGAGCGCCATGCTTACGCAGGTCTTAAGCGTCGGCGGCCACGTATCAGGCGCGCCCAATTCGTGGCATGACCAATCGATCGTCCTAATGGCTTCCGCCATCTCGCCGCCGCCGTCCAGAAAGTGAACGGATCGTTCGTTTGCCATCGCCCCTGCCGTTGCATGCCCATGGGGGCGAAGCTTTTTCGCACGAAACCGATGAATCACCAAGCATTTGCCGCGAAGATCAGGGAACGATCGGGGTGGGAAGGCGTTTCCGACACTAATCCCAGATCCCAGGAAATCTTGCCGTGGCGCCGCGCTCGTTCTGGAAAGGTTATCTCAAGCTGTCACTCGTGACGTGTCCAGTGGCGATGATGCCGGCTACCAGCGAGAACGAGAAGGTCCGCTTTCACACGCTGAACGAGAAGACCGGAAATCGCGTCGTCAGTCAGTACGTTGATGCCGTGACCGGCAAGCCGGTCGACGAAGACGACGAGGTGAAGGGCTATCCGCGCGGCGAAAACGATTTCGTGCTCTTGGAGGATGACGAGCTTGAGGCTGTCGCGCTCGAGAGCACGCGCACGATCGACATCGACATGTTCGTGCCCGCCGACAGCATCGAGTGGATCTGGTACGATAAGCCTCACTACCTCGTCCCGAACGATGCCGTCGGCGAAGAGGCGTTTTCTGTCATTCGCGATGCGATGGAATCGACCGGGATGGTCGGCGTCTCGCGACTTGTCCTCTATCGCCGCGAGCGCGCCGTGATGCTCGAGCCGCGCGACAAGGGGATCGTGCTCTGGACCTTACGCTACGGTGATGAGGTGCGAGACCCCAATGAGTATTTTGGGAAGATCGGTGACGGGAAGCTCGATGCCGGCTTGATGAAGTTGGTGACGCGTTTGATCGAGGAGCGAAGTGCGCCGTGGAATCCCGATATGGTCGGAGACCCGGTCCAGGCGAAGCTACTTGATATCATTGCCGCTAAGAAGAAAGGCCGAAAGCGGCCCGCCAAAGCAAAGGCGGAGTCCGAAGCTCCGCCCAGCAATGTCATTAACATCATGGACGCGCTGAAGAAGAGCATCTCATCCGAGAGCAAGGCCAAGAGTCGGTAGGCTCAGCGCGATCTCAAGAAAGCAGACGCGGTCATTCTGCCGAACTGGCCACGAGATAGGCAACCGTCGCGAGGCCTCCGAGCGCGCCGCGGCCAGCGTGCAGCGTTCCCCATCGCCGGAGCAAAGCCTGCGTCTCCTCGGACGCGGCCTTGGATACCAGTTCCCTATTCACCGGCATGATAAGGAGCAAGGTATAGGGCCAGTTGGCGAGGATGAGCGGCGCGCCAAGCACCCCAGAGGAGGTGGCCACTTTGCCACCACGCGACCAGGCCGAGAGCGCCCGCGGCCGCGGCAAGGCTGGCCTGCATCGCATATCCCGTTCATAGGCTGGACCCCATTGGGCGAGCGCGGGGGCTGGGCTCGGCAAGGCTGATATAGATCGCTGCGCCAAAGAAAATAGCGGCGAGCGTGAGAGCGAGAAGGCCGACCATCTATGCAGCCCGCCTGCGCCGCGCGGTCCCGGTTGCCAACGGCACGGCGGCGGCGCGGAAGCCGTCCCACGGATCACCCGTAAGCGCGGCGAGGCGTGTCGGCATGTTTTCAACTGTGAAATAGGCCGGCCCGATGCCCGGGCCGAGTTCGTCCCAGCTCAGAGGCGCAGAGACGGCCGCACCTGGCCGCGCCCGGGTCGAATACGCGGCGACCGCTGTCGCGCCTCGCTGATTGCGCAGATAGTCGACGAGGATCTTGCCCCGGCGCTTCGCCTTGGTGATCGTCGATACAAAGCGGTCGGGATCGTCTGCGGCCATCGCATCGGCCAGACCCTTGGTGAAGGCCTTGACCGCGGGCCAATCGGCTTTCGGCTTCAAAGGCGCGACGACGTGCAGACCCTTGCCGCCCGATGTCTTCACGAAGGCCGCCAGTCCCGCATCTGCGAGCCGTTGCTTAACCTCCTGCGCGGCGTCGATCACCGCCTGCCAGGTGACGTCCTCGCCGGGATCGAGATCCATGACGATCATGTCGGGACGCTCCCAGTTGGCGACCGTCGAGCCCCACGGGTGAATTTCCAACACCGCCGACTGAACAAGCCCGAGCAGGCCATCGAGATCGTTGACGCTGATCAACGGTTCTTCCGCAGGCTCTCTTGGGTCCTTCACCAACACGATGTTCGGATTGAGCCCCTTCCAGGCGTGCTTCTGGAAAAACTTCTCGCCAGTGATGCCGCTCGGGCAGCGGAGAAGGGCAAGTGGGCGACCGACGACGAACGGCGCGATGTGGCGCCAGATTTCTGTATAGTAGTCGGCCAGCCCTTCCTTGGTGACGCCTTCGTCCGGCCAGTAAAGCCGGTCCGGATGCGTGAGCTTGACGGTGCGCCGTTGCGGCGGCGGCGCCTTCGCACCAGACTTTGGTATCTCCCGAATGATCTCTTGCGCGGCCTTGTCCTCGCGCAGACCTCGGAACGAGGCGTGGCGCAGATGGCCGTCCGCCGTCCAGGCCCTGAACTCGACCTCAGCCACCATCTCGGGCCGGACATATTTGACCTGGCGCGCCTCCTCCGATGTCAACCGCTCGCCGAACGGGCTGGACGTGACACGAAGCCGGTCGAGCTTCCGAAACAGGTCTTCCGCGACCGCGCCGGTAAATCCGGTGCCCACCCGTCCGACATGGTGAAGCACGCCGCCGTCATATACTCCGAGCACGAGCGAGCCGATCGCCTTGCGCGAAACCGTTGACGGCACGAAGCCGGCAATGACGAATTCCTGGCGGGCCGAGCATTTCGATTTGATCCAGCTCTTGGCGCGTCCGGTTCGATAAGGCGCATCGCGCAGTTTCGAGATGACGCCTTCGAGGCTAAGGCGACAGGCATGACGCAGCACCAACGCGCCATTCTCGTCGAAATGACCACTGTAACGGACGATGCCGTCCGAGGTGGAGACCACCTGCTCGAGCAAAACCTTCCGCTCGATCAGCGGCAGCGCGCGTAAGTCATAGCCGTCGAGATAGAGCAGATCGAAGACATAGAATGCGAAGCGATCGCTGCGACCTTCGCTGAGGTCGGCCTGTAACGCGGAAAAATCGGAGGCGCCGGCATCGGTTTCGACGACGAGTTCGCCATCGACGATCGCGGTGCCGACCGGCAGGTCCTGCAGAGCTGCGACGACCGCCTTGCCGAACTTCTTCGTCCAATCGAGCCCGCTGCGCGTCAGCAGTTTCACGCGGCCAGCCTCGATCCGCGCCTGGAGTCGATAGCCGTCGAATTTGATCTCGTGAAGCCAGCGATCGCCAGATGGCGGGGCGGCGGCGAGCGTCGCCAGCATCGGCTCGACGAAACCCGGCATGGAGGTCTTCTTGGCGCCCTTGAGTTTCGACGGATCGGGACTGACAGCCCGTTCGGGCTGGGATGGCAGGTCCACCTTGGCGCTGGGCGGGGGCTTCGTGGCTTTTCTGATCCGCCCCGTCTTCGACGACCAGCCGGGCGCCTCGCCGGCCACATCCGAGACCTGCCGGCCTGTCTTCACGGATTCCGGCCGTTCGTCCAGAATATCGTCTTGCCCGTCTGGACGCGCGAAGGCGTCGTCGCCCTTGATCAGCAGCCAGTTCTCGCGCTTCTCACCGGGCTTGCCGTGCATACGCACGAGATGCCAGCGACCGCCGAGCTTCTCGCCCTGCAGCTCGAAATCGAGATGTCCCTTCGCGTACCCTTTGCGGGCATCGCCGATCGGCGACCAGGTTCCGCGGTCCCACACGATCACGGTACCGCCGCCATATTCACCTTTGGGGATGGTCCCTTCGAAGTCCCCGTATTCCAGCGGGTGATCCTCGCCATGGACCGCCAGACGCTTCTCGCCGGGAATCAGACTCGGCCCCTTGGTGACGGCCCAGCTCTTCAGGACGCCATCCATCTCCAAGCGGAAATCATAGTGAAGCCGTGTGGCGTCGTGCTTCTGAATGACGAAGCTGCTGCCGCTCTTGCGGGCTCGTCCACCCTTCGGCTCCGGCGTCGTCGAGAAATTGCGCTTCTTCCGGTAGGTCTCGAGCGCCATCGTCAGCTCGCCTTCCGGCGCGGCGCGGCGGCGCGCGACGTCGATGTCGCCTTTCTCTTGGCGGTCGATTTCGCCGCGGCCTTCTTCTTGCCGAGGCCAGCGCTTTCGCGGAGCGCCGCCATCAGATCGACGACCTTCTCGCTCTTCGGCTCCTTGCGGACTTCGATCTTCTTGCCCTCGAGTTTTGCCTTCACGAGATCGGCAAGGGCGCTCTCATAGCGGTCGTCGAATTTCGAGGCGTCGAACTTGCCCTTCTTGGTCTTGATGATGTGTTCCGCGAGCTCGAGCATCTCCCCTTTGATCTTCATCGCAGGAATGTCGCTGAAGGCCTCCTTGGCCGAGCGGACTTCGTAGTCGAAATTGAGCGTGGTCGCGATCAGCCCGTCGCCGTGCGCTCGGATCAGGAGTGTGCGGACGCGCCGGAACAACACGGTTTGCGCGATGGCGGCGACCTTCTTCTTGCGCATGCCCTCGCGAATAAGCGCGAAGGCTTCCTCCGCCATCTTGTCGGCCGGCGCGAGATAGTAAGGCTTGTCGAAATAGACATCGTCGATATCGCCACAGCCGATGAAGGCGGATACTGAGAGCGTCTTGTCGCTATCGGGCACGGCCGAGGCCACTTCCTCAGGATCGAGCACGACATACTCGCCCTTGCTAACCTCGTAGCCCTTGACCTGTTCATCCTTCTCGACCGGCTTGCTGGTATCGCTATCCACGAACTGGCGGCGCACGCGATGGCCGGTCGCGCGGTTGATCGTGTGGAAAGCAATCCGTTCGGAGGTTGAGGCGGCCGTATAGAGAGCGACCGGGCAGGCGACTTCCGCGACCTTCAAAAACCCCTTCCAGTTCGCCCTTGGCGCCACGCGATGCCCTCACTCATTACAGCCGCCCGGCACAAATCGCGGCCCATGCGAACGCGACGAAGAGAATTTCGGCGGATAAATCGGCAGAAGCAGCAACGCGGAAAACAAGGGATTCGTTCCGTCGCAAGGGCCTCTGACCGGCAACGGCGCGGCGAAGCCACGCTCGGCGCTCCGGTTCCCGAGGCCTTCCTAGTTCCCGCTTGAGGCGCTCACGACTCGGATTGACTCTGAAGCCAGAGAAGAACAAACATAGAACATATCAAATGCGGAGAGCGTTGCAAGGACATGAGTACGTCCGCCCCCCGATCAGTCGTGTCCGAGCTCCGGGCACGCATCGCCCGGCTCGAGGGCAGGACCGCGCAGCAGCGCGCGGTCCTGCCCTTTGGCGTGGCGGCGATCGACCGGATTCTTCCGGAAGGAGGGTTGCTGCGCGGGGCGCTGCATGAGGTCGCCGGCGGCGGCAACGGCGCCGTGGACGGCGCGGCCGCCGCGCTGTTCGCCGCCGGCGTCGCGGCGCGCAGCGGCGGCAAGGTGCTGTGGTGCGTGACGCGGCCCGATCTGTTCGCGCCGGCGCTGGCCCAGGCCGGCCTCGCGTCTGGTCGCGTCGTCTATGTCGAGTGCGGCGACGAAAAAGCCCTGCTCGCCTGTTTCGAGGAAGGGTTGCGGCATCCCGGATTGGGCGCCGTCGTCGCCGAGGTGTCGCGGCTTTCCATGACCGCCTCGCGCCGGCTCCAGCTCGCGGCCGAGGCCTCCGGCACGCTCGGCATCGCGGTCCGGCGCTGGCGGCGGCAGACCGAGGCGGCGGATTTCGGCATGCCGACGGCGGCGACGACGCGATGGCGCGTGTCGGCCGTGCCGTCGGCGCCGCTGCCGGTCCCCGGCGTCGGGCGGCCGCGCTGGCTGCTCGAGCTCATCCGATCGCGCGCCGGAGAATGCGCCGACTTTGTTGTGGAGGCGTGTGATGACCAGGGTCGTCTCGCTCTTCCTTCCGATCTGGTCCACGGACCGGCTCAGAAGGATGTTGGGCGACGCCGCGCCTCCGCCTGAGACGCCGCTCGTTCTTGTCGGCCGAGAGGGTCGACGTCGCGAGATCGTAGCCGCCGATGCGGCCGCGCAGCGCGCCGGCCTGCGCGTCGGCATGGCCGCCAGCAAGGCGCAGGCGCTGGTGCGGGATCTCGTCATGCGCGACGCCGAGCCGGACGCAGACCTCGCGGCGCTCGACCGGCTCGCGCTCTGGGCGCTGCGCCGCTATTCGCCGATCGTCGCGGCAGACCCGCCCGACGGCCTCGTCATCGAGGCGACCGGCGCCACCCATCTTCACGGCGGCGAGGCCGCCATGCTCGCCGATATGGTGGCGCGCCTGAAAGCCGCCGGCCTGTCGGCGCGCGCGGCGATGGCCGACACCTGGGGCGCCGCGCATGCGCTCGCGCGCTTCGCCGCGCGGCCGACGATGGTCGTTCCCGCTGGCGAGAGTGCCGCGGCGATCATGTCGCTGCCGATCGCGGCATTGCGGCTGCCGACTTCGACCGTCGACAGCCTGCGCCGGCTCGGCCTCGACCAGATCGGCGACCTCGAGCGCACCCCGCGCGCGCCGCTCGCGCTGCGCTTCGGCTCCGACATCGGCCGCCGCCTCGACCAAGGGATGCGTCGTCTCAGCGAGCCGATCGACCCGATCCGGCCGGCCGAGATCGCCGAGGTGCGGCGGCAATTCCCCGAGCCGATCTCGGCGGCCGAGACGATCGCCCGATACATCGCCAAGCTGGTGAGCGAACTTTGCATCCTGCTCGAGGCGCGCGGGCAGGGCGCCCGGCGCCTCGACCTTCTCTATCACCGCGTCGACGCGCGGATGGTGGGGGTCCGCGTCGGCACCGCCTTGCCGGTGCGCGACGCCAGGCGGCTGACGCGGCTCCTCACCGACAAGATCGAGACCATTGATCCCGGCTTCGGCATCGAGCTTATGCGGCTCGCCGCGACGAACGCCGAGCCCCTGGACGCGAAGCAGACCATCTCCGATCTCGCCGCGCCGCCGGACGCCGACATCAGCGATCTGATCGACACGCTGTCCAATCGCATCGGGAGCGAGCGGCTCTATCGCATCCTCCCGGTCCAGAGCGACGTGCCGGAACGATCGGTCGCCCGCGCTTCGCCCGCTTCGCCCGACGCCGGCGCGTCCTGGTCGGGATCGTGGCCGCGGCCGGTGCGGCTCCTCGCCTCGCCCGAGCCGATCGAGACCGTGGCGCTTCTGCCCGATCATCCGCCCGTGACATTCACCTGGCGCGGCGTGCGCCGGCGCGTGAAGCGCGCCGATGGTCCGGAGCGGATCTTCGAGGAATGGTGGCGCAGCGAGGCCGAGCTCGACGCCGTGCGCGACTACTTCCGCGTCGAAGACGAACAGGGCGAGCGGTTCTGGATCTATCGCGCCGGCGACGGCGAGCACGGTGAGACCGGCTCGCAGCGCTGGTATCTGCACGGAATCTTCGGATGAGCGGGCCGCGCTATGTCGAGCTGCAGGCGACCTCGCACTTCTCGTTCCTGCGGGGCGCGAGCTCTTGCGAAGAGCTGTTCGCGCAGGCGGCCATGTTCGGCATCGAGGCGCTCGGCATCGTCGATCGCAATTCCTTGGCCGGCATTGTGCGCGCGCACGAGGCCGCCAAAGTGACAGGCGTGCGCCTAATCGTCGGCTGCCGCCTCGACCTCGTCGACGGCTTCTCGCTGCTGGTCTATCCGACCGACCGCGCCGCCTATGCGCGCCTTTGCCGCCTGCTGTCGGAAGGCAAGCGCCGCGCCGGCAAGGCGAAGTGCCACCTCGAATTGCGCGATGTCGTCGCCTATGGCGAAGGCCTGATCGCCATCCTTCTTCCGGATAACGCCGATGAACTCTGCGCCGAGCGGCTGCGCCGCTTGCGGGAAGCCTTCGGCGATCGCGGCTACCTCGCATTGACGCTGCGACGCAGACCGAACGACCAGCTCAGGCTGCACGAGCTGGCGAATCTCGCAGCGTCGCTGCATGTCGAGACCGTCGTCACCAATGACGTTCTGTTTCACGAACCGAAGCGGCGCATCGTGCAGGATGTCGTCACCGCGATCCGTCACAACATGACGATCGACGCGCTCGGCTTCAGGCGGGAGCGGCATGCCGATCGCTTTCTCAAACCTCCCGAAGAGATGCACCGCCTGTTTGCGCGCTACCCGGAAGCGCTCGCCCGCACGGTCGCGATCGCGAAACGCTGCACCTTCTCGCTCTCGGAACTCGAATATCAATATCCGGAAGAGCGTACGATGCCGGACCTCACGCCGCAGGAGGCGCTGGAGAAGTTCACATGGGAGAGCGCCGCGGAGCGTTATCCCGAGGGCGTTCCCGACAGGGTACGCAAGATCCTCGCGCACGAGCTCGCGCTGATCCGCACGCTCGATTACGCCCCGTATTTTCTCACCGTCAACGCGATCGTGCGTTTCGCGCGATCGAAAGGCATTCTCTGCCAGGGCCGCGGCTCGGCCGCCAATTCCGCCGTGTGCTACGTGCTCGGCATCACCTCCATCGACCCGGACCGCAACGACCTGCTGTTCGAGCGCTTCGTCAGCGTCGAACGCAAGGAGCCGCCCGACATCGACGTGGATTTCGAACACGAACGACGCGAGGAGGTGATTCAGTGGGTCTATGAAACCTATGGACGCGATCGGGCGGCTCTGTGTTCGACTGTGATCCGCTACAGATCGAAAGGGGCGCTGCGCGACGTCGGCAAGGCGCTGGGCCTGACAGAAGACACGATCAAGATGCTATCGGGCCAGGTCTGGGGCTGGTCGCGAACCGGCATCGAGGACAAGCACGCCGCCGACCTCAACATGAATCTCGGCGACCGCCGCCTGCGCCTCGCGCTCGAGCTGGCGCGCGCGCTGATCGGCACGCCGCGCCATCTCAGCCAGCATCCCGGCGGTTTCGTCCTGACGCGCGACAGGCTCGACGACCTCGTGCCGATCGAGCCCGCGGCGATGCCGGGACGACAAGTGGTCGAGTGGGACAAGGACGACGTCGACGCGCTACGCATGATGAAGATGGATTGTCTGGCGCTCGGCATGCTGTCCTGCATGAAGCGCGCCTTCGATCTCCTGTCGGAGCACAAGGGCGTCGCGCTCGATCTCGCGACCATTCCCGCCGAGGACCCGCGTACTTACGCCATGATCCGGCGCGCCGACACGCTCGGCGTGTTCCAGATCGAGAGCCGGGCGCAGATGAGCATGTTGCCGCGGCTGAAGCCGCGCACCTTCTACGATCTCGTCATCGAGGTCGCAATCGTGCGGCCGGGGCCGATCCAGGGCGACATGGTCCACCCTTATCTGCGCCGGCGCGAGGGCAAGGAGGACGTCGTCTATCCGACGCCGGAGCTCGAGGCCGTCCTCGGCAAAACTTTGGGCGTGCCGCTGTTTCAGGAACAGGCGATGCGCATCGCGATCACGGCGGCCGGCTTCACGCCCGGCGAAGCCGACCAGCTCCGCAGGAGCATGGCAACCTTCAAACACACCGGCGGCGTCTCGGCCTTCAAGGACAAGCTTGTCAACGGCATGATCGACAACGGCTACGCCCGCGATTTCGCCGAGAAGACGTTCTCGCAGCTCGAGGGCTTTGGGAGTTACGGTTTTCCTGAAAGCCATGCCGCGTCGTTCGCGCTGCTGGCCTATGCCTCGTCCTGGATGAAATGCCATCACGCGGATGTCTTCTGCGCGGCGCTCCTCAATGCGCAGCCGATGGGGTTTTATGCGCCCGCGCAAATTGTTCGCGATGCGCGCGATCATGGCGTCGAAGTGCGCCCCGTCGACGTCAATCTATCCCGATGGGATTGCACCCTGGAGCCGACCGAGCATGAGGACCGCTTCGCGGTCCGCCTCGGCATGCGCATGGTGCGCAGCCTTGCCAATGGCGACGCAGCGCAGATCATCGCCGCGCGCGGCGATCGGCCGTTCTCATCGGTCGATGATCTGTGGCGCCGCGCCGCCGTACCGGCCGCGGCGCTCGTTCACCTCGCCGACGCCGACGCCTTTCGTCCGGCTTTCGGCCTTCCGCGGCGCGATGCGATGTGGGCGATCAAGGCGCTGCGCGACGAGCCTCTGCCGCTGTTCGCCGCAGCCGCGGCGCGCGAGGCGAGGACCATTGCGGAGATCGACGAGCCGGCCGTCGCGCTGCGCCCCATGAAAGCCGGCGGCGAGGTGGTCGAGGATTACGGCCATGTCGGCCTGACGCTGCGCGCCCATCCGCTCTCCTTCCTGCGCGCGGACCTCTCGCGCCGGCGCGTCGTCACCTGCACCGAGGCGATGACGTCGCGCGACGGCCGCTGGCTCGAGGCCGCCGGCCTCGTCCTGGTGCGACAGATGCCCGGCAGCGCCAAAGGCGTGATGTTCGTCACGCTGGAAGACGAGAGCGGCATCGCCAATCTCGTCATCTGGCCGCAGGTCTTCGAGCAATACCGGCGCGTCGTGCTGTCGGCCGGCATGCTCTCGGTCCGCGGGCGGATTCAGCGGGAAGGGGAGGTGGTGCATCTCGTGGCGCGCCACCTGTCCGATCTTTCGGGCGAGCTCGCCAGCGTCGGCGAGCGCGACGACGCCTTCCCTCTCCCGCATGGCCGCGGCGATGAACTGCATCACGGCAGTCCGACTCCCGATCGGCGCGGCCTGCCGAAGGGCCCGCAGCCGCGCAACCTCGGCAATACATACGGCCATATCGACCAGATCCGCGTGAAGACGCGGGATTTCCGGTGACGAAGGATCTGGAAAGCGAGGGGTTTGCTTTCAAGCCCGCAGCAACGGGTGCTACAGCCACAATATGACAGATACTCTGTTTGCCATTGCCCTGGCGGTCGTGGCGCTCTTCTATTCAGCGGTGGGACAGGCCGGCGGCACCGGCTATGTCGCCGTGATGGGCTTGACCGGCTTCGATCCTGCGACGATCAAGCCGACCGCTCTCGCGCTGAATGTGCTGGTGTCAGCGATCGGATGCTTTCGCTTCTATCGCGCCGGCATGCTGACCTGGCGCACCGTCTATCCGTTCGCCGTGCTTGGCGCTCCCTTCTCGCTGTTGGGCGGCGCGCTCCATCTGCCCGCGTCCGTCTATATGCCTGTCGTGGGCATGTTGTTGCTCATCGCCGGGGTGCAGATGCTTCGCTCCGTGAGAGCCGCCTCGACGCTCGACCAGCAAGCGCCTGTCGTCCCGCCATTCCTCCCGTCGCTTCTGGTCGGAGGCGCCATCGGATTGGTGTCCGGCGTGACGGGTGTCGGCGGCGGAATCTTCCTCGCGCCTGTCGTGCTTGCGATGCGCTGGACCGAAACAAGGACCGCCGCCGCCATATCGGCAGTCTTTAACCTTCTGAACTCGGCGGCTGCTCTGCTCGGCGCATGGGCGACGATGCCATCTCTGCCGACGCAATTGCCGATCTGGCTGGCCTGTGTCGGCCTCGGCGGGCTTGTCGGATCGTGGCTGGGCACGCAGTATCTCAAGCCGGGTGCGCTGAGGCTGGTGCTGGCAGTTTTGCTGTTGGCCGCTGCAGCGCGCATGATCGCGGCGGCCGTCTGACTCCATTGCGTTCTCCGGCTTCCAGGCGCCGACCGCGTTGAGCCAACTTCAATGGTGATGTCAGGTCGCAAGGGGCGGACCAGGTGAAACCCCAAGCAACGCTGGGCGTTCAGGTCTAGCATGGACGTCATCGAACCCCTCAAGCGCATGGCCGAAAAGGCGACTGGCATCGGCATCCCGAGCCGGGAGGACGCGCTCGCCTGCGTCCGGGACGCCCGTCCCGCGCGAATGATTTTTCCCGACGATGGCTATATCCCGAACAATCCGAAATTTCCGCTCCTTCACTATGCCAAGGTCCTGCGCTTCCGGCGCAAACACGATCCTGCCGCTGTCCTGGAGAAGGTGTTCAACGTGAACGGCTGGGGCGAGGCCTGGCGCAACGGAATTTACGACTACGTCCACTATCACTCGATGATCCATGAGGCGCTGGGGATCGCTCGTGGCTCTGCCACCCTCCGGCTTGGCGGCAACAAGGGCAAGACGGTTAAGGTTGGCACGGGCGACGTTATCGTCGTTCCGGCCGGCGTCGGCCACGAATGCCTCAAGGCGAGCGCGACGTTCCTTGTCGTTGGCGCCTATCCGCCGACCGGCACCTACAACGAGTGCCGCGGCAGCTTTCAGGAGCGCGATCAGGCGATGAAGGCCATCCGCCGCGTCGGCGTGCCGAAGCAGCATCCGCTTTACGGAAGCCAAGCGCCGCTCTGGTAGGCGGTGTCGCTTCTAGGTGTTTCCCCACATGCCACGCATGCGCGCCTTCATGTCGATCGGCGTCCGCGTCGACCGCGCAGCAGCACTCGCCGCTTGAGCACGCGGCCAGTATCGGCTCTGGAAGTGTTTCGTGATGGCGTTCGGGATGAAGCGCGTGCGCTGCGCATAGACGTGGCGATCACCGAGGCTGCGCTGGCCATGCGTGAAGAACCGCTGCGGGACCATCAGATGAAGCTGATCCTTGGCCCGCGTCATGGCGACGTAGAGAAGCCGGCGCTCTTCCTCGATCTCCGGCGTCGAGCCGACGCCGAGGTCGGACGGAATGCACCCATCGACCACGTTGAGGACGAACACCGACGACCATTCCTGGCCCTTGGCGGAATGAATGGTCGACAGGATCAGATAGTCCTCGTCGAGCAGCGGCGGACCGGCCTGGTCGCTGGTCGCGTCCGGAGGGTCGAGCGTCAGTTCGGTCAGGAAGCGTTCGCGTGTCGGATAGCTTGCCGCGATCTGCGCGAGCTGGGTCAGATCGGCCTGCCGTTGCATCGCGTCCTCGTAGCGTTGCTCCATGAACGGCAGATACCAGCGGCAGGCGAGATCGAGCTCGGACGGCCATCCGGCTGCGCCCAGATGCAGCGTGCTCATGGTCTCGACGAACTCCTGCCAATGTGCGGCCGCTGCAACCGGAGGGCGGAAGCCGTGCAATCCAGCCGCCGCGCTCCCGCTCTCGGCGATACTGTCGAGTAGCTTCGCAGCCGTGCCCGGACCGATGCCCGGCAGGAGCTGAGCGACACGGAAGCCGGCGACGCGATCGCGCAGATTGTGCGCCCAGCGCAGCACCGCGAGCACATCCTTGATGTGCGCCGCCTCGAGGAATTTGAGGCCGCCGAACTTGACGAACGGGATGTTGCGGCGGGTCAGCTCGACTTCGAGCGTTGCGCTGTGGCTTGATGTGCGGAACAGCACCGCTTGGGATTTCAGGCGCTGGCCGGCTTCGCGATTGCCAAGGATGCTTTCGACGATGTAGCCAGCCTGCGCCATGTCGTCAGCGACGTTGACCAGCGCGGGGAGATCGGACGACGCGCGATCGGACCAGAGGTTCTTGGTGAAGCGTTCCGAGGCGAGGTCGATGACCGCGTTGGCCGCGGCGAGGACCGGCTGCGTCGAGCGATAGTTCTGCTCGAGCGTGATTAGCTCAGCCTTCGGCGTGAAGTGGCCGGGGAAGTCGAGAATGTTGCGCACGGTCGCCGCCCGAAACGAATAGATCGACTGAGCGTCGTCGCCGACGACGGTGAGGCCGCGGCCGGTCGGCTTGAAGTTGAGCAGGATCGAGGCCTGAAGCCTGTTTGTGTCCTGATACTCGTCGATCAGGACATGTCGAAGCGGTCGGCGAGATCGTCGGCGAGCGCCGGCGCCATCATCATCTGCGCCCAGTAGAGCAGGAGATCGTCGTAATCGAGCACGTTCTGCTGCTGCTTGGCCTCGACATAGGCGCCGAAAAGCCGCTGCAATTCGACTTCCCATTCGGCGCTCCACGGGAAGACGCCGCCGAGCACGTCCCCGAGCGGCGTTTCTGCGTTCACCGCGCGCGAATAAATCGCCAGGCAGGTATCCTTCATCGGGAAGCGCTTCTCCATTTTCGAGAAGCCGAGATCGTGCCGCACGAGATTCATCAGGTCGGCCGAGTCTTCGCGATCATGGATCGTGAAGGCCACGTCGAGGCCAATGTCCGCCGCGTATTCGCGCAAGAGCCGCGCGCCGATCGCATGGAATGTTCCCGACCAGGTCAGCGCATCGGCCATCGCGCCCGCATTCGGTCCGAGCGCCTTCGCCATGATCCGATCGACACGACGCTGCATCTCGACCGCGGCGCGCCGCGAGAAGGTCAGCAGCATGATCCGGCGCGGGTCAGCGCCGGAGACGACAAGGTGCGCGACACGATGCGCCAGCGTGTTGGTCTTGCCGGAGCCGGCGCCGGCGATGATCAGCAGAGGCGGGGCGTCAGCCAGTACGTCGCAGCCGTGCTCGACCGCGCGCCGCTGCGCCGCGTTCAGCCCGGCGAGATAGCCGGTGCTATCTGCGTCTGATTGGCGTGCCGTCCTGACCTGCTGCAGCATTCCCGCTTGCCCCGAATCTTGAGCCTATAGTACAAATCATGAACAGCCGTTTAAGTCGACCGAATTTGCGGCCCGTCCGATCAACCTCACCGCCATCGGTCGGTCTGCGAATTCTTCGCGATCTCGATGACTCTGCTGCGGCCCGGTAAGGGCGCTGCGCGCTGGCCGATGAAGATGTTCGGAAATCCGCGATTCGGCGGTCTACTCTGCGAGCCGGTTCGCGGATTAGCAGTCGATCAGAGGATGCCCCATTTCGGCGGCGCGCATTTTCCGCTATGCCCACGTCTACCCGGATATGCCGAGCATGATGACTACATCGCAGGCACAGGCTGACTCACAACCGGACGCGCGCCCGCCGAGCAAACCGACGCCGCTCGATTCATATGTGACTGCGAGCGGAGCTCACGTCGCGAAATCGGTGCATGCGGAATTGGGAGGCAGACCCGCGCCGTTCGGCCGTTGGTCGTGGCGCTCGATACCGGCTCCCGGAACGAAGCTCGGCCAGTTCAGATGGATGTGGCGCGTCTATTTTCTATGCCGCTTTCTGAATGCCGGCGGCATTCTCGTCGTCGTCGGACGTCGGAGCTTCGGGAGAGCTCGGCTGCTTCAGCAATTCCCGCTCAGGATCGTCGATCACTCTCGCGTGGGCGCCGTGAAGAATGCGCCTGTCACACGCGCCGATCTCGCGCTCGGCCCGCTCATCATAGACGAGACCGCTGCACATGATCGCGGCGACGTGCTGCACGTCATCAGCTACGAGACCGCCGCAAAGCGCGGCCTGGTCCTGGTCTTTCCCGACGCCGAGACGTTCCGGGACTATGAGATCGGAAGCTACATCGCCGACCAGAAGGTGCGTTTTCTGGAACTAGACGGAGGCTGACCGCTTCGGCCTGCTCCCCAATAGTGTCCACGAACAGCGAATCGGGCCAGATTGCGCGGCAATCGTCACGCAGGGAGAAGCCGTGATGACGGAGTCCGCAGCAACGATTGAGTGGTCGGGCGACCCGCTTCTCGCGCCATTCGCATGGCGGGCGAGTCGTGACGTCCTGGTGCCGACCGACATCTTTGCTCCAGACGTCTATCAGGGATTCCAGGACAAACTCTTCGCCGTCATGGCGCTGTGTCCCCAGCATCGGTTCCGCCTCGTCACCGACTTCCCCGAGAAATTCCATGCCTATGTCGACACCATCACCAACGATCGCAGCGAGTGGCTGACCTGGCGGGTCGAGGCGTCCTTCGTGCTGCGCGATCTCGGTCGCGAACATGAGGCGACGGGGCACGGGCCGGTCTGGCCGCTGAAGAACGTCGCGCTGGCGGATTTCAGGCGATCTCTCAATTGACGACGGTCGCGCCGAGGCCGAGGCAAGCGACCGTCAGCAGAAGGTCCGCCGCGCATTAAAAGCGTCGCGCAACTCCTGATTTTCGTACCATTTCCATATCACAGTCGCGCCTGTCGTTTCTCAAAGGCGGCGTCAATATTTCCTATCGGAGCGGCATTCCCAATGAAAGTTCTAAGCGTTCTTCGCGTCCTGCCTTTTACGGCCCTCGCTCTGGCCAGCATTTGGGCTGCCAATCGGGCTCCCGATGGTCGCCGTCCCCCACAGATGGACTTCACGGTTACGCTTGAGGCAATCGCCAATGCCCTGACCAAGGTGCCGCATATAGCCTCTATGGCCATGCTGTTCGTTCTCGCCGTACTCGCAACCGGCTACTCGCGCATTTGGCTTGCTGTCGTGCTGACTTTTCTTGTCGGCGTAAGCTGGGAGCTCGTTCAGACCACGGTAATCGGCCACAATCCCCGTGTTGTTGACATCTTCCCCAACCTCGTTGGCATTGCCGTCGGTTGGATCATCGTATCCGTGTCGGTTTTCCTCTGGAGCTCAGGCCGTTCGCGCTTGGCGCAGAACTCCTGACTGTTGCAACAAAACCTGCTCTGAGAAATCGGCAAGCTGCCGCCCTGCGGTTGGGTCTCATAGTCTCGGCCAAGTCGAAGACGGCATCCCGCATCGCCTAGTCCGATCCAGCACGCACCATCGCCACGTCGAGCGATCCCGCCGGCAATGGCTGAAGCAGCTCCGCCTCGGGCTTGCTCAGATGCAGCCAGGCGGACCAGTCCTCCGGCTTCAGGATGACGACCTGCCGATTGTGATAGGGCGCGATGTCCTCGCCGGGCGACGTCGTGAGCATGGTGAAACTCGGCGGATGGTTGCCCTGGCCTTCGCGCCAGAGCCCGGCGATCGCCGTGATCGGCGAGCCCTTCAGGGCGAAGCGATATTTCGCCTTCGGATATTTCTTGCCGACGAACTCGAAGAAGGCGCTGCTGGGGATGATGCAGCGGTTGCTGTTGTCGAAGCGCCGGCCCTCCGATCGGAAATTGAACACGGGACCGCCGCGGCCTGACGGCGGGAAGCTGAAATTCATCGAGGCGAGCTCGACGTGATTGCCCGCGGCGCGCATCACCGGGCCGCGATCGTTGATCTTGATGTCGTTGGCGTCCGGCAGATCGAGCTCGGTCTGTTGCGTCGGGACGCCCAGCTCCTGGTCCTGCATCATCTTGCAGTATTCCTGCCAGCGGACGTGCTGTTCGTAATTGTTGCACATAGGCCCCAATGTAGGGGCTTATCGGCGCTCAGACGAGATGGCGTCTCCCTGCAGGACCGCGCCGGCGGCTTGCGCTGAAGCCCCTCTCGCGCGGGTCTTCACCCTTCGGGCTTTCGTCGCTGACGCGGCTATAAGGGCAACGAGCGTGAGACGATCGGGACGTATGCGCTATTCGGTCGGATTCCAGATCACCGCGAACTCGTCATCGCTCTCCGATCCAGCAGCGCGGCCGAGATTGGCGAACAGCTTGCGCGGGCCGAACTCGGGCGCCGAGATCGAGATCGACACATAGTCGGCCCCGGTTTCCTTGCCCTGGCGAATCCACGCGCCGCCGATTTCCGCGCCATTGGCATAGACCCGAAAATCCGGCTGGTCGCTGTCCGGCTTCTTCTCCTTGTTCGGCATGATCTTCAGCGCCGCCGAGATCGAGAGCGTCCGCAGCGTGCCGCGATAGGAGCCGTCGTCGAGCTTGTTGACGTAGCCGATTGCGGGCATGGGCGTTCTCCTCTCTGCGGCGAAAGCATCGCCGGTCGTTTGCGCCGAGCGTCGGCCAGCATGAGGTCGGAGCGCGCGGATCGCACCCCGGCGGATTTGCCGGGTCCGGGATGGTCATGACGCCACCCCGCTGGCGATGGTCTCGGAGCTGGTCGACCGGGAGAGGCGGCCGGCCGGGTGGGGCAGGCCGTGGCAGCCGAGGGGATCGTCTGTGCGTGGCTGAAATGTCATCCGGCGAGGGGACATGCCCGCTCTCAAATGGGCTTTCCCTTGGTCCGGGACCGGCCTTCCACGATCAACCCACGAGGGGTTCGCTACGCAAGCGTGCGACCGTCTCCGGCTGCGCCTTCGAGGTGATCGCGGCCGCTCACGGACACTTCGGACGCCTGTCGAGCGGGACGGTCCCGCTCCCGAAGACAGGAGCCTCGCATGTCGCACAATCTCGATCTCGCCCAGAACCACGCCTGGGATCTCGCCCGCACCCTGATGGTGCCGGTTATCCTCTTCCAGTCCGACGACGCCTTCGGCGTCATGGTCGCCAGCGAATATGACGGCGACGAGGACAGCATCGTCCACGAATACGATCCGTGGGGCCCGGCTCATTGAGCCGGGCGTCCGCGCCCTGCTGCCGCTTGCGCCTTGACGGGCGCAAGGGAGGCTGCGCCGCGCCGATGCCCCGGCAATTCCGACGGCTTGTCATCGCGCCCTTGCACCCGGCAGGCTTCGCGGCCGGTCGGCGGGGTCCCGCGCATGGCGGGAAAAGCGAAGCCAACCGAGGAAAGGGCTGGACATCGCCGGCATGGCGGGTTCGGCATAGGGTCATGGAGAAGAAGAACATCGACGAGCTGCGCGGGAAGGTGCCCTGCGCGGCCATTCTGGAGAAGGCCGGATTCAAGGTCGATCTGAAGGAGAGCACCCGCAAGGCGGTGAAGTACCGCCGCGGCGACGGCGAGATCGTCATCGTCATCCATGACGGCCGCGGCTGGTTCGACCCCATGTCGGAGGCCAAGGGCGACATCTTCTCGCTCGCCGAGCATCTCGGCGCGGACGGTTTTCCGGATGCGCTGAAGCAGGTCGCCGATCTCGTCGGCTTCACGCCGACCGAGCCGGCCTGGAAGCGTCCGGTCCGCCAGAAGCCGACCGCGCCGCTGGCCCGCCGCTGGGCCGGGCGGCTGAAGCCGCGGCCCGGCTCGCCGGCCTGGCGCTATCTCGCCGAGACGCGGGCCATTCCCGATCACCTCATCCAGGAGGCGGTCGATCAGGACGTGCTGCGCGAGGGACCGCACGGCAGCATGTGGGCGGCGCATACCGACGAGTCCGGCGCCGTCGCCGGCTGGGAGGAGCGCGGCCCGGAATGGCGCGGCTTCGCGACGGACGGGTCGAAGGTGCTGTTCCGGCTCGGCGCCGCCGCTCCGAAGCGCGTCTGCATCACCGAGGCGGCGATCGACGCCACCAGCCTCGCCGCGATCGAGGGCCTGCGCCACGGCTCGCTCTATGTCAGCACCGGCGGCGGCTGGTCGCCGGCGACGGAGACAGCCATCCGCGCGCTCGCCGCACGGCCGGACATGCTGCTCGTCGCCGCGACCGACAGCAACCTGCAGGGCGATGTGTTCGGCGATCGCATCCGCGCCATCGCCGGGGAAGCCGGCTGCGGCTACGACCGGCTGCGGCCGTCGCGCGACGACTGGAACGAGGACCTGCAGGCGGCCTTGCGCCCGCGTCGCTGACCGCCCGGGCGGCGAGCGAAATCCCAAGAAGGATGGAGAGGGAAAGAGTGCTCGCTGCCGCATGCCCGGCCGGCGCGTCAAGGGAGGCTTCGCCCGCGTGCCGCGGCCCTTGACCCGCCGGACCGGAGAGGCGGCCGACCCGAGGGTGTCTTCAACACCCGAAGGGAAGGACGACTCCGATGCCCATCTTCACGATCGAGACCACGTATCGCCTGCCGGTTTATCGGCAGCGCAACTACGAGGCGGACAGCCTCGCCGAGGCCTGCCGGCTCGCCGTCGAGGACGACGACTGGGACAACGAGAAGCAGGACTACGAGACCGCCGGCGAGACCTATGTCACCGGCGTCTGGGAAGGCCGCGACAGCGCCTATAGCGGCCCGTCCGTGCCGGTCCCCTCGCACTATCGCGAGACCGTGCAGCGCAAGGCCGATCACTTCGAGGTCCTGCTCGGCCTGGTGAAAGTGCTAAGCGGCGCCGAGGCGTCGGATCGCGCCTATTGGCAGGACCGCGCCGTGTCCGCGATCGCCAAGGCCGAGGCCATCCTCGCCGGCGCCCGCGATCCGGACTGATCCGGCGCCGGCGCCCACCATCCCCGCAATCCCGCCCGGCCCCGCCGGGCTTTGTCATTTTAAGGAGGCCGACATGGCCAGCTACTACGTGCCGACCGTCGTGCAGACGACGATCCCCAACACCGACATGACGCCGCTCGAGCGCCTCGTGCTGTCGAACATCTTCAGCGCCGAGGCTGATGGCGATGGTCTTTACTTCTTCGCCGAGGAAAGCCCGGCCGAGTGCATCGAGGTCGACTCCGCCGAGTTGCGCGCCGCGCATCGGGACTCGGCCGGCATCGACAGCGTTCTCGACTCGATCGTCGCGGAGCGCCTGGCCGAGAGCACCGATGCCGACACCCACATCGAACTCGACCTGTCCATGACGTCATGGGCGACGATCTTCCAGGACATCGTGCGGCGATCGCCAACGCTCGGGGAAATCGTCGTGACGTCGGCCTTCACCTGCTCGCGGATGCGTCCGGACGGATTCGGCGGCATGGCCACCCTCATCACCGCCGACGCGATCCGATCCTGCGCGACCGACGAGATGATCGCGCAGTTCCGCGACGAAGCCGCCGTGGCGGCGCCGCCGCCCAGCCATGTGCTCCTGCGTTTCGACGAAGCCGAGGTGCGCACGATGATCGGCGAGGTCATCGCCTATGACAGCGCACTGACACGCCTGTCGCCCGATGCGGTGAGCGACGACGACATCCATGCCGCGAGCCTCGCCGTCGTTGCCGCCACGGATCTCGCGGAGGAACGAGGCTCGGCGCTGTTCAAGGCCGCGCTCGGCGCGATCGGCAATGCCGAGCGGCGTCTCGCGGAGGAAGAAAAGGAAGGGAGGAAAGAGGAGGAATGAAGGCGCGATGCCGCATGCCCGGCCGGCGCGTCAAGGGAGGCTTCGCCCGCTTCGCGGCCCTTGACCCGCCGGACCGGAGAGGCGGCCGCGGGAAGGCGTGATGAAGGGCTGTAATGATGAGGGATCAGGCGATCGCTCGCGCTTCGGCCCGCGAGGCTGAAAGGAGCCGCCATGCACGCCGTCCCGACAATCCGCAAGGTCTTCCAGGGCGTCGCCACGCGCCATGAGATGTACCGCATGTTCAACCGCCATCGCGGCGATCCCGCCTATGGCGCAGGTGAATGCGCACAGCTCTTCGCTGGAGAGTGGTTCGAGATCGCCGAGGCCGAGCATGACTACATGCTCAATATCCTGCCGCCGCTTTTCATGCGCGCCGATCTGTTCGCGATGCGCGAGTTCATGACGGACAGCGTAACCAGCATCTTCTTCGCGCTCGTCATCGACGGTCGCCAGCGCTGGTTTCACGGCTATTGCGATCTCTCCGATCGCGCGTCGCCCGACCGGATGAAGGCCGCGATCATCGAGCGCGAGTCGCGGCCGGTCCGCGCCATGACGCGTGAGGAACGGCTCGAGCATATCTGGTCGAGCACGCATGACGACTAGCGCGGCTATGCCGGCGAACGCTGGCCCGCCGCCATGCGCGGCCGCCGCACCGTGCTCGTCTATGCCGGCCGGCACGGCACGATGCTGAAGCCGCTCGACGAGCTCACCGACGCCGAGATCGCGGCGACGCTGCCGGTTCAGCTCCGGCATCTGCCCGAGACGATCGCGGCTTAGCCCGCGCCGGCCTCTCCCGCCAATCCCGCAACGCCGTGCCGTCCGCCGCCCTCGCGGCGGCGGCGCGGTCGCGCGCGCCCAGCAGAAGGAACTTTCCAATGGCGCAGGACGACCCTTTCACCCTCGATCTTTTCGGCAATACGGCGCTTTCGTCAGGCCTCGGCCTCGGCGTCACCGCCTTCGCCGCCGACATCACCGGCGATGACGATCCCGACGATGATCCGCCGCCGCCGCCGTCCCCCGCGGCGCCGGCGGCCGCATCGGCGCGGCCCGCGCGATCCGGTTCGCGCAAGCGGGGCGCCAATTTCCATCTCGCCGACGACCGCGGCCTCGCCAGGGGCTGGAAGCAGCGCGCCCGCGCCAGCATCGCGGCCGTGCGGCTCGCCGCAAAGATCGCGGCGGATGAACGGCCCGCCACGCGCGAGGAACAGGAGCGGCTGATCCGCTTCACCGGATTCGGCGCCTCGGAACTCGCCAATGGCGTCTTCCGCCGCCCGGGCGAGACCGTGTTCGCCAAGGGCTGGGACGAGATCGGCGCCGAGCTGCAGGATGCCGTCGACGATGCCGACTACGCCTCGCTGGCGCGTTGCACGCAATATGCCCATTTCACGCCGGAGTTCATCGTGCGCGCCATCTGGATGGGCGTGCAGCGGCTCGGCTGGCGCGGCGGCCGCGTGCTCGAGCCGGGGATCGGCACGGGTCTCTTTCCCGCGCTCATGCCGGAGGACCTGCGCGACGTCAGCCACGTCACCGGCGTCGAGCTCGATCCCGTCACCGCGCGCATCGCCCGGCTTCTGCAGCCGCGCGCGCGGATCGTCACCGGCGATTTCGCGCGCACGGAGCTGCCGGCGCGGTTCGATCTTGTCGTCGGCAATCCGCCGTTCTCCGATCGCACCGTGCGCTCGGATCGCGCGCTGCGCTCCCTTGGCCTGCGCCTCCACGATTATTTCATCGTCAAGGCGATCCGGCTGCTGAAGCCGGGCGCGGTTGCGGCCTTCGTCACGTCGCACGGCACGATGGACAAGGCCGACAGCGGCGCGCGCGAGGAGATCGCAAGGCACGCCGATCTCGTCGGCGCAATCCGCCTGCCCGAGGGCAGCTTCCGCGCCGACGCCGGCACCGACGTCGTGGTCGACGTGCTGTTCTTCCGCCGGCGCAAGCATGGCGAGGCGGAAGGCAATCCGTCCTGGCTCGATCTCGAGGAGGTGCGCTCCGCGACCGCGGACGAGGGCGCCATTCGCGTCAATCGCTGGTTCGCCGGACGTCCGGACATGGTGCTCGGCGTCCATGCGCTCACCTCCGGCCCCTTCGGCGAGACCTACACTTGCCTGCCCAATGCCGGCGCGGATCTCGAATCCGCGCTCGCCGCTGCGATCACTTCTCTTCCGGATGACCTCTATGACGGCGAGCCGGAGCCGATCGACTTCGATGCGGAGCACGAGGCGCCCTCAGCGCAGGCGGCCGGCGGCGGAAGCCTTACGGCGCGGGAGGGCAGCTACCTCCTCGACACCCGCCACGGCCTGATGCAGGTCCTCGATGGCGGTCCCGTCGCCGTCACCGTCCGCAAGGGCCGCAGCGCCGACGGGATTCCGGAAAAGCACGTCCGGATCATTCAGAAGCTGATCCCGATCCGCGAGGCCGTGCGCGAGGTCCTGAAATGCCAGGAGCTCGATCGGCCGTGGAAGGACGCGCAGGTCAGGCTGCGCATCGCCTGGTCGAACTTCGTGCGCAGCTTCGGCCCGATCAACACGACCGTCGTCTCCACGAGTGAGGATGAGGAGACCGGCGAGGTCCGCGAGACGCATCGCCGCCCCAATCTTCAGCCCTTCCTCGACGATCCCGATTGCTGGCTCGTGGCGTCGATCGAGGATTACGACCTCGAATCCGACACCGCGCGGCCGGGGCCGATCTTCACCGAGCGCGTGATCGCGCCGCCGGCGCCGCCCGTCATCACCAGCGCGGTCGATGCGCTGGCCGTCGTGCTCAACGAGCGCGGCCATGTCGATCCCGACCATGTCGCGGAGCTGGTGCATCGCGACGTCGAGGACGTGATCGCCGAGCTCGGCAGCGCCATCTTCCGCGATCCGTCGGACGGCTCCTGGCAGAGCGCCGACGCCTACCTCTCCGGCGCGGTCCGGTCGAAGCTCGTCGCGGCCGAGGCAGCAGCGGCGCTCGATCCTGCCTATGAGCGCAATGTCGCGGCGCTGCGCGATGTGCAGCCCGCCGATCTCAGGCCTTCCGACATCACGGCGCGGCTCGGGGCGCCGTGGATTCCGGCTGACGACATCGTCGCCTTCGTGAAGGAGACGATGGGCGCGGACATCAAGATCCACCACATGCCGGAGCTGGCGTCGTGGACGGTCGAGGCCCGGCAGCTCGCCTGGATGGCGGCCGGGACGTCGGAATGGGGCACCGAGCGTCGGCACGCCGGACAGCTTCTCGCCGACGCCCTCAACTCGTCCGTGCCGCAGATCTTCGACACGATCAAAGACGGCGACAGCGAGCGCCGCGTCCTCAACGTCGTCGACACCGAGGCGGCGAAGGAGAAGCTGCAGAAGATCAAGACCGCGTTCCAGACCTGGATCTGGACCGATCCGGATCGCACGGATCGGCTGGCGCGGGTCTATAATGACCGCTTCAACAACATCGTGCCGCGCGCCTTCGACGGCTCGCATCTGAAGCTGCCGGGCGCGTCCGGCGCCTTCGTGCTCTACGATCACCAGAAGCGCGGCATCTGGCGCATCATCGCCGCGGGCGCGACCTATCTCGCCCACGCCGTCGGCGCCGGCAAGACCATGACGATGGCGGCCGCCATCATGGAACAGCGCCGGCTCGGCCTGATCGCCAAGGCGATGCTCGTCGTGCCCGGCCATTGCCTGGCGCAGGCCGCGCGCGAATTTCTCGCGCTCTATCCGAACGCCCGCATCCTCGTCGCCGACGAGACGAACTTCACCAAGGACAAGCGGCAGCGCCTCCTGTCGCGGGCGGCGACGGCGACCTGGGACGCAATCATCATCACGCACTCGGCCTTCCGCTTCATCGGCGTGCCGTCCGCTTTCGAGCAGCAGATGATCCAGGACGAGCTGGAGCTCTATGAGACGCTGTTGACCAAGGTCGAGACCGACGATCGCGTCTCGCGCAAGCGGCTCGAGCGGCTGAAGGAGGGGTTGAAGGAGCGCCTGGAATCGCTCGCCACCCGCAAGGACGATCTCCTCACGATCTCGGAAATCGGCGTCGACCAGATCATCGTCGACGAGGCGCAGGAGTTCCGCAAGCTCTCCTTCGCGACCAATATGTCGACGCTGAAGGGCGTCGATCCGAACGGCTCGCAGCGCGCCTGGGACCTCTATGTGAAGTCCCGCTTCATCGAGACGAAGAATCCCGGCCGCGCGCTCGTGCTGGCTTCGGGCACGCCGATCACCAACACGATCGGCGAAATGTACTCGGTGCAGCGCTATCTCGGCTACGCCGCGCTGTTCGAGCGCGGCTTGCACGAGTTCGACGCCTGGGCCTCGACCTTCGGCGACGTATCGACCGAGCTCGAGCTTCAGCCTTCCGGCAGATACAAGCCGGTTACGCGCTTCGCCACCTTCGTCAACGTCCCCGAGCTGATCGCCATGTTCCGGTCCTTCGCCGACGTGGTGATGCCGGATGACCTGCGTCGCTACGTGAAGATTCCGGCGATCTCGACCGGCAAGCGCCAGATCGTGACGGCGAAGCCGACGGCCGCCTTCAAGCGCTACCAGCTCCAGCTCGATGCGCGCATCAAGGCGATCGAGATGCGCGACCGCCCGCCGGAGCCGGGCGACGACATCCTGCTCTCCGTCATCACCGACGGCCGCCATGCCGCGATCGACCTTCGCCTTGTCGATCCGGACAATGACGACGAGCCGGACAACAAGCTGAACCTGATGATCGGCAACGCGCTGCGCATCTGGCGGGAAACCGCCGACAACGCCTATGTGCGTGCCGACGGCAAGCCCTATGACCTCCCCGGCGCCGCGCAGATGATCTTCTCCGATCTCGGTACCATTTCCGTCGAGAAGAGCCGCGGCTTCTCGGCCTATCGCTGGATCAGGGACGAACTCGTCCGCATGGGCGTGCCAGCGTCCGAGATCGCCTTCATGCAGGACTACAAGAAGTCGGAGGCGAAGCAGCGCCTGTTCAGCGACGTGCGCGCCGGCAAGGTTCGCTTCCTGATCGGCTCCTCCGATACGATGGGCACCGGCGTCAACGCGCAGCTCCGCCTGAAGGCGCTGCATCACCTCGATGTGCCCTGGCTTCCGTCGCAGATCGCTCAGCGGGAAGGTCGGATCGAGCGTCAGGGCAATCAGCACGACGTCATCGACATCTTCGCCTATGCGACGGAAGGTTCGCTCGACGCGACGATGTGGCAGAACAATGAGCGCAAGGCCCGCTTCATCGCGGCCGCGCTGTCCGGCGACGCCTCGATCCGCCGCCTCGAGGATCTCGGCGAAGGCCAGGCCAGCCAGTTCGCGATGGCGAAGGCGATCGCATCGGGCGATCAGCGCCTGATGCTCAAGGCCGGGCTCGAAGCCGACATCGCGCGGCTCGAACGGCTGCGCGCCGCCCATATCGACGATCAGCATGCCGTGCGCCGCCAGCTTCGCGACGCGGAGCGCGACATCGAGTTCTGCACCCGGCGGATCGCCGAGATCGGCCAGGATATGGAGCGCCTCGTGCCGACGACGGGCGACGCCTTCGCCGCGACGATCGCCGGCAAGCGTCATGTCGAGCGCAAGGACGCCGGCCGCGCGCTGATGAAGGAAATCCTCACCCTCGTCCAGCTTCAGCAGGAGGGCGAGAGCATCATCGCGTCGATCGGCGGCTTCGATCTCGAATATTCCGGCAAGCGTTTCGGCCGCGACGGCTATCGCTACGGCACCATGCTGCTCCGCACCGGATCGGAATACGAGATCGAGCTGCCGGTTACGGTCACGCCGCTCGGCGCAATCTCGCGCCTCGAACATGCGCTGGACGATTTCGAGGGCGAGCGCGAGCGCTATCGCCAGCGCCTTGCCGACGCCCGCCGCAGGCTCGCCTCGTACCAGGCGCGCGGCGAGGGCGATTTCACCTTCGCCGGCGAGCTCGCCGAAAAGCGCCGGCAATTGGCCGAGGTGGAGGAAGCCCTGGCGAGCGATGTCGAGGGTGGCGGCGAACAGGCCGCCGCGGCGTGAAGAAGAAAAGAGGGAAAGCCCGCTCGCAGATCGGCCAGGCCGGCAACGCCTGAGCTCAACCGCCGCCTGCGCGCGCCCGGCCCGTCGTCCTTCGCAGGGCTGTGAGCCCTGCTTGTCCGGCCGGGCAGGGCTGCTCGGCCGCAGTTGTGCCGGCCCGACCGCTCCGCGGGCCGGGGGGTGTCTTCGGAAAGAAGACGAGGAAGGACCGCGAGGCGCGGTCCGCGAACCCCGGAAAAGGAGCATCCCATGTATCTCTTGAAAGTCGATCCGCGCGCGCTCGTGGAGAATCCCGACCAGTCGCGCCAGACAAAGTCGACGCCGCAGGCCGACGCGCTGTTGCTGGCCTCGATCAAGGCCGTCGGCATCGTGCAGCCGCCCGTCGTGTCGCAGCAGGCCGATGGCGGCAACGGCTTCCTCATCAACGCCGGCCGGCGCCGCGTGCGTCTCGCCATCGCGGCGGGCCTCGACGAAATCGACGTGCTCGTCGACGATCCGGCGAACGACAACGGCGCCATGCGCTCCTTTGTCGAGAACATCGCGCGCGAGCCGCTGAACCCGGTCGATCAGTGGCGCGCGATCGAACGTCTCGTCGCGCTCGGCTGGACGGAGGAGGCGATCGGCGTCGCTCTCACGCTGCCGGTCCGGCAGGTCAGGAAGCTCCGGCTGCTCGCGAATGTGCTGCCGGCGATGCTCGATCATATGGCCAAGGGCGACATGCCCGACGAGCGCCAGCTCCGCACGATCGCGGCGGCCTCGCCCGACGAGCAGAAGGAGGTCTGGAAGAAACACAAGCCGTCCAAGGCCGACCCGCAGGTGTCGTGGTGGAGCGTCGCGCAGGCGCTGACCAAGGCCCGCATGTACGCACGTCATGCGAGCTTCGGCGACGACCTCGCCCAGGCCTACGGCATCCAGTGGGTCGAGGACCTGTTCGCTCCGGCCGACGAGGACAGCCGCTACACCACGGACGTCGAGGCGTTCCTCGGCGCGCAGCAGGAGTGGATGACGGCGAATCTCCCGAAGAAGGGCATCATCGCCGAGGCGACGAACTATGGCGAGGTGAAGCTGCCGCCGAAGGCGGAGCGCGTCTATGGCAAGCCGTCGAAGAGCGATTGCACGGCCATGTATCTCGACCGTGACGGCCGGGTGCAGACGGTGCATTATCGCATGCCCGCGGCGAAGAAGGCGAAGGGCAAGGGTGCGTCGGCCGCTCATGATGCGGCGGATGAGACCGGCGCCATCTCGAAGCCGCGTCCGGACGTCACCCGGAAGGGCGTCGAGATGATCGGCGACTTCCGCACCGACGCGCTGCATGAGGCGCTCGCCCGCGCGCCGATCGAGGACGACGCGCTGATGGCGCTGCTGATCCTCGCCTTCGCCGGCCAGAACGTCACCGTCGCGTCCGCCAGCGGCGGGACCTATTACGGCAACCGCCGGATCGCCCGCCATGCGGTGAACCTGTTCGATCAGGACGGTCAGCTCGTGCTCGACAACGACGCGCTCCGCGTCGCCGCACGTTCGATCCTCGCCGAGGTGCTGTCGTGCCGGGAAAACCGTACCGACAGCGGCATCGTCGCGCGCGTCGCCGGCGATGTCGTCGGCGCCGACAACTTCCTGCCGAACATGGGCAGTGATGACTTCCTGTCGTGCCTGTCGCGCAGCGCGCTCGAGGGCTCGTTCAAGGATACGCCGGTCCTGCCGCGCCAGAAGGTGAAGGACACGCGGGCCGCCCTGGTCGAGCACTTCAAGGAGGGCCGCTTCGTCCATCCGGCCGCGTTGTTCGCGCCGGACAAGACCGCGCTCCTGAGCTGGATCGCGTCGAACGCCGTCGCCGAAGACGACGAGTCCGACGAACTCGTCGAAGACAGCGAGGATGGCGGCGAAGCCGCTGACGACGAGGCCTTCCGCGAAGCCGCGGAATAGCGCCGGCCTTCTTCTCTCCCGAACGACCGCCGCCGCCGGCCCATGCCGGCGGCGGCTTCATTTCCACCATCCGCACAGGAGGACATCATGTCCGCACAGTTGATCTATGACCTCGCGCCGCTCGGCTCGATCATTCGCTTCTCCGACGGCGCGCCGCGCCCGCCGGAACGCCATCGCAGGAAGCTCTCCGCCTGGGAGAACAACAACAGCGGCGGGCGCCTCATCCGCAAGCAGGCCGAGCGCCGCATCGGCAATACCGTCGTCGGCGCAAGCATCACCTTGCATGCCGGCGACTATGGCAGTCGCGGCGTCGTGGTGCTGCGCGTCCACCGGACGTTTTCGGTCGACAGCAGCCTGACGTTCGTCGTGACCGAGCGACCGAAGATCGGTTCGGTCCAGGTGCTCGACCGGCCGGGCGACGACGGCGAGCTGGTCTATCTCGCCAGCCATCGCGCCGACGCGCAGGAATGGCTGACGCGGCACGGCTATCCGAACGCCGTCCTGCGCGAGATCTCGGCCGACGAGGTCGCGGCTGCCGTCGTGGAGGGGAGGACGGCCGCATGAGCACGACCGCACCCTCCGTCACGATGATCGCGGATTCCGCGACCGCATTTCCGCCGATCGCGTTCGGCCGCACAGCAGAGGGCATTTTCGTCGCCTGTGTCGCCGACACGGCCTTCGCCATGCTGCCGGCGCGCGACGGCCGGCACTATCTCGCCACCGGCTGGCGCATCGGCCGGCCGATGGCCGAATGGAAGCGATCCGACTTCTACGGTCATGCCGGCGAGCTTGCCGATGAGGCGGCCTTCCGCGGCAAGGTCGCGGAAAACGCGGAGCATCAGCGCGAGAAGCGCGCGCTCGGCCGCCGCGAGATCGGCTCCACGGCGAATACGCCGTGGGGTCGGTCGCAGGGCGCGACCGTCTATGCCGAGGGCGTCATCTGCCATTCGACCGCCGGTCATGGCGGCTTCCACCTCTCGGCCGAGCGCAATCGCACGGTCCATTCCATGCTGCGGTCGCGCGGCGGCTGGTACGAGGAAGATGCAGGCTGGGCGATCGTCGCGCTGACCTTCCCGCATCTCTTCACCAGCTATGAGCGGCGCTGCGCCGAGCGCACGATCAAGGATAGCTGGCCGGACGCCTGGGAAACGATCTTCGGCACGATCCTTCAGCCCGGCGAGTCCCTTGAAAAGGATCGCCGCGCTTTCGAGCAGCGGCACGCCGACGACTGGATCGTCGTGTCGGCGATCACATCGGATCAGCAGCCGGGCTTCGTCGAAGTCGTCGCCACGCCCGGCGGCCGCCGCGGCGCGGGCGCCGAGGAACGGCGCTTCCTCGTGCCGTCCGGCGAATACAAGGTCGGACGCTTCGGCTTCGTCGTCGATGTGGCGCGTCATCCGGTCTATTCCGGCCCGTCGAGCTTCATCGGCTGGCAGGGGAGGGCGCGATGACACCTTCCCCTCAACGCATCGCGCAGCTTTCGCGCATGGAGGAGGCGCGCCGCCAGACGCAGCGCCAGCTCGACATGATCGACCGGCAGATCATCCGGCGCATGACGGCGCTGATCCCGCAGCTCGGTCGCAAGCGTGTCGCATATCGCCGCGGCAAACCCGCCGATCCGAGCGCCTTCCTCGAGCGCTACCGCTCGAACCTCGCCGCCATCACGGCCGCACGCCAGCCGGAGATCGACGCCCTGTCGCGCAAGCTCGCCCGGCAGGATGCGGCGATCGAGGCATTGCGCGAACGCTGCGGCGCCGGCCCATGCGGGTCCCGGCCGGCACAGCCGGCAGACGCCGCCGCTGTCGAGGATGGCAGGCGCACTTGTCGGCCGGGAGAGCAGCGCGGCGGTCTGGTCTAGCTGCATCGCGCGTCACCGCCATGCGGATGCGAGCGGCACGGCACGGCGTGAGCGTGGTGATCGGCGTGGCCAGGTCCGTCCTTTCCGGCATCGCCAACCCGGCCCGCACCCTGTCGGCCCTCCCCTCGGGTTTGCTGCGGTCTGCGCCCCCGGCGGTCCGCTTCAAGACCAAGCCGCAAGCGGCCGGAGCCCGCCGATCTCGGCAAGGCCCGGCCGCGGCCTGCGCAGGGCTTTAGCCCCGCTTGTCCGCAACCGGACCTCGCTCGCCTGGCGGCCCCCGGGTCTTGAAGCGGCCCTCGTGCCGGCGGCGCCGGGCGACCGCACCCGAAGGGGGTCCGGCAGGGGCCGGATCGACCCCGACGGCGCAACCAGGAAAGGACACTCCCATGACCAAGACCGCTCGCGCACCTCGCACCAGCGCCCGCGTTGTCCAGCTTCGCCGCGGCACCACGGTCGAAATGATCCGGCTCGTCTGCCCCGACGCCGCACAGGCCACCCGCATCGCCGAGAGCTTCGGTCTCGCCATCCTCGACAGCGACGGCATCCGCGACCTGCATCAGAGGCTCATCACCGAGACCGCGGACGCGCTCGGCGAGGGCCTCAGCGAACGCGCCATGCAGATCCACCTGCAGCGCATCGTCGGCTCCTATGTCGGCTCCGCCCACGGCGCCGGGCAGTTCTACAGCCGGGCCGTGACCGAGGCCCGCGAGGCGACGGCGCGACTGGCCAACGACGCCCGCGACGAGGACCTCGACGGACCCGTCGGCTTCGACTCCGCGGCCCAGCGCAAGCGCGAGTTCGCCGCCGAGGTCGGCCTGCAGGCGCACGCGCTGCGCATGGCGGCCGAAGGCGCGGTCGCCGCTTACGAGCACGTCGTCGGCGAGAGCTGGAAGCCCTTCGAGCGCCAGCCCGAGCATCCCGGCGAGACCGTCAGCCGCAAGGCGGCCGAGGTCCAGATGGCGGCATTCGAGTGACGCCGCCGGCGGGGCTTCGGCCCCGCCTTCTTCCTCTCCGACCAAGTCCGGCCGGTCCTTCGGGACCGGCCTTTTTCATGTCGCGCAGCGCGGACGCGAAAAGAAGGACGGAAAGGAGAGATGCGGGCGGCCATCGCCGCCCGTCTCGGCTTTCGGTCCATGCTCCGGCCTGCGCGGCAGCGCAACGGCATAGCCGTCCTCCACTGACGTTCCGGTCCGGCGCGTCGACAGTCACCTCGCCCATGAACCTCACCGGATGCGCGGCCGTGCGGGCCTCCGCGGCGGACCGCCGTGACGGGCCGCGATGGGCGCGGCCTCCAACGGAGGTTCGGATTATGACTGGTAAGGAAACAAAGTCTCGCGTCGACATCTATGCGCGGATCACAGATCGCATCGTCGCCGACCTGGAACGCGGCGTGCGCCCGTGGGTTCAGCCGTGGAGCGCTGCGAACGGCGCCGGACGCATCACGCGGCCGCTGCGCCACAACGGTATGCCCTATCAGGGCATCAATATCGTGCTGCTCTGGTCGGAGGCCGTGGCGCGCGGCTTCGCCTCGCCGATCTGGATGACGTTCAAGCAGGCCCTGGAGCTCGGCGGCAATGTCCGCAAGGGCGAGACGGCCACGACCGTCGTCTATGCCAATCGGTTCACGAGAACGGAGACCGACGAGCATGGCGACGAGGTGGAGCGCGCGATTCCGTTCCTGCGCGCCTATTCGGTCTTCTGCGTCGACCAGATCGACGGCTTGCCGGAGCACTTCTACGCCCGGCCGGCGGCGCCCGCCGCGCCGGCGCAGCGCATCGCCCATGCCGACGCATTCTTCGCCAACACCGGCGCCGCCATCCGGCATGGCGGCGACAAGGCGTTCTTCGCGCCGTCGCTCGATCTCATCCAGATGCCGCCCTTCGAGTCGTTCCGCGACCCGGAGAGCTATTACGCCACGCTCGCGCATGAGACCGTGCATTGGGCCGGCGCCGAGCACCGGCTGAACCGCGATCTCTCGCGCTATCACAGCGATCGCAGCGAACGCGCCCGCGAGGAGCTGATCGCGGATCTGGGCGCTTGTTTCGTCAGCGCCGATCTCGGCATCGTCCCCGAGATCGAGCCGCGCGCCGACCATGCGAGCTACCTCGCATCCTGGCTCGCGGTCCTCGCCAACGACAAGCGCTTCATCTTCTCGGCCGCCGCGCACGCGCAACGGGCCTGCGCCTATCTGCACGGCCTGCAGCCGCAGGCCGCGACGGTCCCGGAGGCGGCGTGATGCTCTCCGCTCCGGCTGCAGAAGGGGAGGGCGCCGAGCTCTCCCCGATCCGCCTGCGCGTGCTCAGCCTCGGCGCCGGCGTGCAATCGACGACGCTCGCCTTGCTGGCGGCGCATGAAGAAATCGGGCCGATGCCCGATTGCGCGATCTTCGCCGACACCGGCTGGGAGCCCGACGCCGTGTATGAGCACCTCGCCTGGCTGATGTCGCCCAACGTCCTGCCGTTCCCGGTCCACATCGTCTCGGCAGGCAATATCCGCGACAACCTGATCGCCGCCGGGTGCGGGCGGCGCTGGGCGTCGATCCCCGCCTTCACCCGCACCACGAACCGGCGCGGCCAGGTCTCGATCGGCATGATCCGCCGCCAATGCACCGGCGACTACAAGATCGACCCGATCCGCCGCAAGGTGCGCGAACTCGCCGGCCTGACCCGCAAGCGATCCCCCGCTGTCCCTGTCGTCGAGCAGTGGATCGGCATCTCGACGGATGAAATCGTCCGGATGAAGCCGAGCTTCGAGCGCTGGCGCGTGAATCGCTGGCCGCTCGTCGAGCGGCGCATGGCGCGCAGCGACTGCCTGCGCTGGCTCGACCGCCACGGTTATCCGCGCCCCCCGAAAAGCGCGTGCATCGGCTGCCCGTTCCATTCCGATGCGGTCTGGCGCGCCATGCGCGATCGCGACCCGGCCGCCTGGGCGGATGCGGTCGAGGTCGACCGCGCCATCCGGTCCGGCCTGCGCGGAATCCGCGGGGAGGTCTATCTGCACCGCTCGGCGGTCCCGCTCGACGAGGCGGACCTGTCGACCGAGGCGGATCGCGGCCAGCTCGACCTCTGGCCGAATGAATGCGAAGGCATGTGCGGCCTCTGACGGGCTGGAAATCGTCATTCAATTGCATTACATTGCCTCGTCAAGGAGGCGATCATGGCTGCGAATGCGCTTGTTCAGACCCGAATCGACGCGGACGTGCGGGACCGCGCGTCCGCCGTGCTCGAGGGCATGGGGCTGACGGTGTCGGACGCCGTGCGCATCCTGCTCACCCGGACCGCGAATGAGGGCGCGCTGCCGCTCGAGCTCGTGACCAACAGCGAGGCGCATGACGCTTGGTTCCGCGCCAAGGTGCAGGAGGCGCTGCAGGACACGCGCCCCGACATCCCTGACGAACAGGCCGAGGCGCATTTCTCCGAGCGCCGCGCCACCGCCCGGCGCAAGGCCGCCGGCGGATCGTGAAGCTCGTCTGGTCGGTCTTCGCGCTCGCCGATCGCGACGGCATCTTTACCCATATCGAAGCGGACAATCCACGCGCGGCGATCGCCGTCGACGAGCGCATCGCGGCCGCGGCCCGCCGCCTGGTCGACTTCCCGGAGAGCGGCCGTCCCGGCCGCGTCGCCGGCACGCGCGAGCTCGTCATCACCGGGACGCCCTATATCGCCGCCTACGCCGTGACCGCAGAGACGATCCGGATTCTCCGCGTCCTGCACGGCGCCCAGAGATGGCCGGACGAGCTTCCGCAAGGCTGAGGCGATCCGCATTCGCCGCACTGACCCGACCATTGCGCATCGCCCTCCGATCGTGCGCCGAAGGCCCCGCCGCGCGGCGGGCATTCCCGCGGAGCGTCATCGCGCCGGAGTGACAGCGCCGAAACCGGACCAGCACCTCGCTTCCCGCCCATCGGCGTTGAGGGGACGGGGAGGGTCGCCGGCGATGAGCCAAGGAGCCCGTCCCTCGGCTGCGGACTTTCCCCCGGTTGAACAGCGACTGCGCTCGACCTTGCGGCGTCAGCGGCCCTGAAGGTGCGGAGAAGCCGGGGCGGCCTTGGTGGTCTCAGTCGGGTCTTCCGGGATGGTGGCCGGGCCGTCGCCATGCGGTGTGGTTTGCCGGTAGCTCAACGTGTCCCCATCGTTCGGCCTGTTCGCGTCCACTGCGTCCTCGATCTGGCATGTCTGACCGAAGGCCGTCGGCGCTGCGCGCCGCCTCGATCTCTTATGACCGCAACGGCCGTTCTCAGCTTTCTTCCCCTGGTCGCTGCGCGCCCATTCCTCGCGAGCCAAGAAAGCCTCGCCCTGGCCGCCCTCCACTGCGTTGCGGCCCTTCGGGTGCGGCCCGATCGCCTCCGGTCATCGACAGCCATCGAGGTCGCGATGGTCGCGGCCCGAGAAACGAAAGAGGACACGAACATGGCTACCATCGGCAACTTCACCGTGAACGGCAACGGCTTCGTCGGCACCATCAAGACCCTCGCCCTTGGCACCATCAAGGCCAAGATCGTCCCGGCCGAGCGCACCTCCGACAAGGCTCCCGACTACCGGGTCTTCGCAGGCGCCATCGAGTTCGGGGCCGGGTGGAAGAAGAAGTCCGAGCAGGGTCGGGACTACGTCTCGCTCAAGTTCGACGACCCGAGCTTCCCGAACCCCATCTACGCGACGATGGTCGCGGTGGAAGGCGAGGAAGGCCTCCAGGTCATCTGGTCCCGCCCCAACCGCGACTGAGCGGTCGCGCAAGAAGGCCCCGCCCGGCGGCGGGGCCTTCGGCGTCCGGAAAAGGAGGACTGTCATGTGCAAGGTTTTGAACGCGCGGCGGACGGGCCGCCACAGCACGGCGACGCAGGTCTATATCGGCCGGCCGAGCAAATGGGGGAATCCGTTCGTCATTGGCCGCGACGGCTCGCGTGCCGATGTCATCGCGAAATATCGCGCATGGATCGTCGCGCAGCCCGAGCTGCTGAACGCGCTCGGCGAGCTGCGCGGCCGCGATCTCGTCTGCTGGTGCGCGCCGCTGGCTTGCCACGGCGACGTGCTGCGCGAGCTCGCGAACGGACGCTGACGGCGCGGCGGCGCCTCAGCGATCGGCATAGCCGCGGCGGCGCTTGCTGCGCTCGAGGCGGCCCATCGCGCCGTCGGCCTCCTCCGGCGCGTCGAAGGTCTCGATCATGGATTGGCCGCCCGCGCCGATCCGTCCCCAATTGCGAACCAGCGACGCGCCGCCGAACAGCGTCGGCTGGATCGACAGCGTATAGAACCGCCGCATGTTGAGCGCGGGATTGATGCGGCGAAGATGAAGCGGGGCTCTATCCCAGTTCGGCATGAACGGAGTCTCGCTTCCTTCGGAAGCGCCGTCCAATTGCTTTATTGAATCGGTCCGCCTGGTTCGATTCACCGCGCTGATGGCTCAGTGGCGCCTGGCCCGTCCCGCGCCGGCCGAGATCCTGCGAATCCTCGCTGGATGTCGGTGTGCGTGATCCTGCGTGTCCAGGATAAGGATCTGGGCGAGCCGCCTTCGGCGGACGGCTCTACTCGCTCCGCTCACGGAGCCCGCTGCGCGGTCTCCGCCCTCCGGGTAACGATCCTCTCGCAAGACGAGATCGCCCGGATCGACCGGGCGTCTCGTCGCGAAGGGTTCCCCCTCGCGCTCCTGGGCCGGCGCCGGCCGGCATGCGGACACGGCGCCTGCCGGCGCCGTGGGTGCTCCTCTGACTTCCAATTCTACACCCGCCACTCCGGCGTCAAGGACATCGCGGTCCCCCCAATTTTCCGCCGCCGCCGAAGTGGGCGGCGCCAGAAAATCGGCTCCCCCGCTCGCCGGCTCCGCCGGTCGCTGCGCGATCCCTGACACCTCGCGGCTACGGTGTCGTCTCCTTCCGTCAGAAGACGAAAGGAGATCATCATGACACATCAGACCGTGACGTCCGTCGATGGCGGCAGCGCCGACTACTGGAAGCGCCGGACCGAAGGCTTCCGCCTGATCCACGACGCGGAGGATTGCGCCAAGCGGCTGGAGACCGCGCCGCTCTATCTCCACGGCGGATACGATGAAGACGGCGACGTCATCCCCGTCGAGAATCTCGGACCTCACGACGATATGGAGGACGCGGTTCGGGCGATCGAGGCCAACGAGACGGCTGTCAGCATCCTGGTGGCGCAGCGCCGGACCCACATCGGCGGCCGCCCGATCCCGGAGGTGATCCTCGCGGTGACGCGATTGGAGGAGGACCCCATCGAAGATCCGGTGAACAATCCGCTCTGGGGCCCGGACACGGATTGATGTCCAGAGCAGAGGCGGCTCGCGCCGCCTCTGCTCTTTGCCATGCCCAAAGCGCCGCCGACCGGATCGACCGGCCGGCGCCGCTGGCGGGCGCAGGAGCTCCCGTCGCCGGGGAAAGGCCCGCGTGTGTTTCCTGCGGTCGATCCTGAATCTGTGGTCGCGCATATGACTTGCGGCGGCTTCGGCATCGCAGTCCCTCGTCGGCTTGATTTTGGCGTGAAGATGAGAGCGGTCTGGGCGAGCCGCCTTTGGCGGACGGCTCTATTCGCTTCGCTCACGGAGCCCGCTGCGCGGTCTCCGCCCTTCGGGTGACGATCCTCTCGCGCTGGCGCGGCTTGCGCCGCGCCAGCATTCAACCGCTGCACCAGCTCTGGCGCGCACCGCCCCATCGCCTGGCGAGGCCTTCGACGATCAGCACGTCGCCGATCGAGCGACCGCCGCGCGACACGTTGCGCAGCTTGCGGCCATATTGATCCTGGTCGCGCGCGCCGGCGACCAACGTGAAAGGACCGGCGTTGAGCAACGCCTGCAAGCGCCGCGTTGCTGCCTCGCCGAGGACCGCCTCGCGCTGGCAGCGCGGCGGGCTCACCTCGGGCGCGTCGATGTCGGCGATCCGGATCTTCTCGCCGCGGAACCAGAACGTGTCGCCGTCAACGACGCAGTTCGTTCGCCGCCCGGCGCCGCAGATCGAGAAGGTCATCGCGAATGTCTGCTCGGCCGCGTTGGTAGGCATCGCCGGCGCTCCGGACGGACCGCCGTCGCGAGAATGGATTGCCCACATCGCGAGGCCGGCGACCGCAAGCGCCGCGACCGTCAGCCCTTTGCCGGCGGTCGCGATACCGGCGCTGCTCGCTGCTCTCCTGGAAGGCCGTCCGATCCTCACCTTGATCCTCTCCGCACGCCGATCTCATCCGGCGACCACAGGTCTTTCCGCCGATTCGCTCGGCGCGCGATTAAGCCGATCGGCGCCCGCCCTTGGGCGCGAAGCTGTTGCTGCCGACGCAGGCCGTCATGTCCTTGCGCCGGAAATAGATCGCTCGCCCGCACCGCAGCGGCGGATTACCGGCCGTGAACACGATCTGCTCGTCGCCGCGCATTTGCGTGATCTCGTGCGGCAGGATCAGCGGCCGACGCGACAGCAACCGCGAGCGCGTCCGCGACGACCCGGAGGCCTGCGAACTGCGGCTGATTTGGCTGACCTCGACCGTCGTGTCGCCGCAGCGCCGCGAGATGTATTCGGCTGTCTCGGGATCGTTGATGGCGCTGAACGACATCCACGATGCCGACTCGAACCACTTCGATGCGGCGTCGCGGCCGCCATAGACCTCGCGCATCTGGCCGATCGACTGGAACAGCATCAGGAGCGTGATGCCATATTTGCGTCCAGCGTCGCGCGCGGTCTCGAGCACGCGCAGGAACCCGAGCCGCGCCACTTCATCGAGCAGGAACAGCGTGCGGCCGGCCACCTCGCCCGCGCGGTTATAGATCGCGTTCATCAATGAGCCGATGATGAGGCGCGCCAACCCCGGATGGTTCTCCAGCGTCTTCAAGTCCAGATTGATGAACACGTCCATTGTGCCGGCCGCCAGCTCGTCGGTCGAGAAGCTCGCGCCGGACACCAGCGCCGCATAGTTCTCATACGAGAGCCAGTGCGTTTCTTTCACCGCATTCGCGTACACGCCGCTGAAGGTCTCGGGCGTCATGTTGACGAAGGATGCGACATTCTCCTTTACGAAGTCCGAGCCCGAATGATCGTAGATCGCCTGCAGCCGCTCGCGCAGCTTCGGCTCGGGCTCGGACAGGTTTGCTCGCACGCGGCGCAGGTGCTGATCCTTCTGTTCCGTATGACCTGACAGGCAGACATCGGCGATCAGCGCGGTCAGCAATTGCAGCGCCGACGCCCTGAAGAAGTCGTCGCGCACCGAGTGGGTGCGCGCCACGTCGGTCATGATCCACGACGCGACCGAGGCGATGTCCTCCTCTTTCGTCGCGCCGAACCGGCCGATCCAGTCGAGCGCGTTGAAGCCGGTCTCCGGCGTCTTTGGATCGAGCACGAAGACGGTGCGGCCGGCGCGCTTGCGATGGTCGATCACCATCGGCGCGACCTCGTTGGATGGATCGAGCGCGACCAGGCCGCCGCCCCATTTGAGCGCGGTCGGGATCGTCACCGATGTCGTCTTGAAGCCACCAGAGCCGGCGAACACGATGCCGTGGGTCGAGCCCCACGATGCATCGAAGCACAGGAGCGGCGCGCGGCCACCCGCGCCCCAGCTTTCGGGCTCGCCGGCGCGGAACGCGCGATCGCCGACGGAATCCCTGTCGACACGATAGCGTTCGCCGATGACGATGCCGCCGCCTTCCGGAAACAGCCGCGCCGCCTCGCCGACGCTCATCCATTGCGCGTCGCCGTGAATCGCGCGCTGGCCTGACACCCGCCGCGGCGCTGCCGCCGCGAACGCGGCATTGCCGGCCAGCGCGACGCGCAATGCGAACAAACCGCATGCGAGCGCGGCGAACGACCCCATCAGCGTGGCGGGGTCCGCATAAGCAAGAACCGATCCGTCGCGCACGCGGCCGGCGAGGGCGAACAGCCGGCTCCCTTCTGACCATGCGGCGAAGCCGACGACAGCCGTCGCGCCGGCGAGGACGCCCCAGCCGGCTGAGCGCACGGCCAGCGCGCCGGCGCAGGCGAACAGGATGATGACGCCGATTGCGGCCGCGCCGAGATAGGGCAGGGCGATGCCGGTCCGCCCCAGCAACAGCGCCGCCTGCGGCGTCTTTGCGAAGCTCGCGAACCATTGCTCATGACCGCGCAGCGCGATCATCGCGCCGATCATCAGCGCTGCGGGCACGATCGTCAGCGCCACCTTATTCGCGTTCATGGCTGAAGGCCTTCGTGCCGATCGCCACGAACCGCTCGCGCTCCGCTTCGCTCGCTCGCGCCCGCTCTGCGGCGTCGATCAGCATGCCGAGCAACAGCGCGCGCTTCTCGTAACGCAGTCCCGCCCTCACGATCAGCCCGCCGAGCTGAATCTTCTCGCGCGTGTCCTTCTTCCTGTCGTCGCTGCGGCGGGTTCTGTCCATGCGCTCAAGCCTCAGAAGACGCGCCCGCACCCGCGCCAGGCGGCTCGGGCGAACCCGACCCGCGCGCGGATCGCGGCGCGGCGCCGGCCTTGCGAAATCGCGCCTTCACCTCTTCGAAGGCGGTCAGCAGGTCTGCCTCGTCGATCTCCAGATCGCCGAGGCCGGCCTTCAGGGCCACCCGGCCGATCCGCTCCGCTTCGCGCGTCTCGGCGGCCTTGAGCTGGTCCTGCAGGCGGGCGATTTCCTCTCGAATCTGTCGGGACGGTTTTTTCATTCCGGTTGGTCATCCTCCTGCTGGCGCGCGGTACGCGCGAGGGAGAATTGACCGGGGATGCGCGAAGCGCACCCCGTCGGAAACGACAGGTCGGCGAAGCCGACACTTTGGGGGATCATCCCGCCGATCCGAAGGGTCGGCTCCAAGGGCGCAGTAATACGTCGCTGGCGCGACGTAGGTCTGCTCAGCCGGAAGGACGACGCCGATCCCTGCGGACGAGCCGTGTCGTCATTCTCGCAGGACCGCCGCCTTGGCCATCACGCACTTCACACCCCAGCTCATCAGCCGCGCCGATGGCCGCAGCGCTGTGCTGGCGGCCGCGTATCGCCACTGCGCGAAGATGACCTTCGAGGCCGAGGGCCGCACCGTCGATTACACGGCCAAGCGCAACATGGTGCATGAAGAATTCCTACTGCCGGCGGACGCGCCGCAATGGGCGCGGGCGATGGTGGCGGACCGCTCCGTAGCGCAGGCATCGGAGGCGTTCTGGAACAAGATTGAGGGCTTCGAGAAGCGCTCGGATGCGCAGCTCTCCAAGGAGTACATTATCGCGCTGCCGATCGAGCTGACGACCGCGCAGAACATCGCGCTCATGCGCCAGTTCGTGGCCGAGCACATCCTGCCCGCAGGGATCGTGGCGGATTGGGCCTATCACGACGATCCGGGCAATCCGCATGTCCATCTGATGACGAGTCTGCGCGCGCTCACCGAGGATGGATTCGGTCCCAAGCGCGTGGCCGTATTGGGCGCGGACAGAGCACCGCTGCGCAACCGGGCCGGCAAGATCGTCTACAAGCTCTGGGCCGGCGACAAGAATGAGTTTCTGGCGGTTCGCCAGGGATGGATCGATCTGCAGAACCATCATCTCGCGCTCGCCGGGCTCGACGTGCGCGTGGATGGCCGATCCTATGCCGAGCGTGGCATCGACATCGTGCCGACGACCCATGTCGGGGTCGCCGCAAAGGCGATCGAGCGCAAGGCGAAGCGGCAGGGACGCGGACCAAACCTCGATCGCCTGCGGTTGTTCGAGGAGCAGCGGCAGGTCTCGGCCGAGCGCGTGCTGCGCCGCCCGGAGATCATTCTGGATATCGTGTCGCGCGAGAAGAGCGTGTTCGATGAGCGCGACGTCGCCAAGGTGCTGCATCGCTATGTCGACGATCCGACCGCGTTCGGGGTACTGCTCGCGCGCATCCTGCAAAGCCCGGATGCCGTCCGCCTCGAGCACGAGGGGATCGACTTTGCGAGCGGCGCCAGAACGCCGGCGCGCTACACGACACGCGAGCTGATCCGCATCGAATCCGAGATGGCCAGGCGCGCGATCGGGCTTGCCGGCGCGGAGACGTTCGGCGTTCGCGATCAGATCCGCAATGCCGTCCTCGATCGACACGCCATGCTCTCGGCCGAGCAGCGGTCGGCGATCGAGCATGTGACCGCTCCCGGCCGCGCGGCGGCCGTGGTCGGGCGCGCCGGCGCCGGCAAGACCACGATGATGCGGGCCGCGCGCGAGGTCTGGGAGGCCGCCGGCTATCGGGTTGTCGGCGGCACATTGGCGGGCAAGGCGGCCGAGGGTCTGGAGAAAGAAGCAGGGATCGCCTCGCGCACATTGGCGTCATGGGAGCTCGCCTGGAGCAAGGGCCGGTCGATCCTCGACACCCGCACGGTGTTTGTCCTCGACGAGGCAGGCATGGTCGCATCACGCCAGATGGCGACCTTCGTCGAGGCGGTGTCGCGCGCCGGCGCCAAGCTGGTTCTGGTGGGTGATGCCGAGCAGCTTCAGCCGATCGAGGCCGGCGCTGCCTTCCGCGCGCTGGTCGAGCGCATCGGCTATGCCGAGCTCGAGACGATCTACCGCCAGAACACGCAATGGATGCGTGACGCATCGCTCGATCTCGCCCGCGGCCGCGTGGGCAAGGCGCTGGCAGCGTATCGCCATCATGGGCACGTCATGGGCTCCGAGTTGAAAGCGCAGGCCGTGGCTGCGCTGATCGACGATTGGAGCCGCGACTACGATCCGGTGAAGTCGACCTTGATCCTGGCGCATCTGCGCCGTGACGTGCGCGCGCTCAATGACATGGCGCGCGCCACGCTCGTATCGCGCGGAATCGTCGGCACGGGTCACGCCTTCCGCACCGAGGAGGGAGAGCGCCGGTTCGCGGCGGGCGATCAGATCGTGTTCCTGCGCAACGAGGGGTCACTCGGCGTCAAGAACGGCATGATCGGACGCGTCATCGAAGCGGCGCCAGGCCGGTTCACGGCCGACGTCGGGGAGGGCAGTCACCGCCGGCGCGTCGCGGTTGACCAGCGCTTCTACCGCAATGTCGACCACGGCTACGCCACCACGATACACAAGGCGCAAGGCGCGACCGTCGACCGCGTGAAGGTGCTGGCGAGCCTGTCGCTTGACCGGCATCTTGCCTATGTGGCGCTGACCCGACACCGTGAGGATGTTGCGCTCTATTATGGACGCCGATCGTTCGGCAAGGCCGGCGGACTGATCCCCATCCTGTCCCAGCGCAACGCCAAGGAGACGACGCTCGACTACGAGCGTGGCGGCCTCTATCGCGACGCGCTTCGCTTCGCCGCCAACCGCGGCCTGCATGTGATGCGCGTCGCCCGAACCCTCGTGTCCGACCGCGTGCGCTGGGCGCGGCGTCAGAAGCAGCGGCTCGATGATGTGGCCGCGCGCCTTCGGGCCGTCGGCGCCCGTCTCGGCCTTTTCAACCCTCGTCATGTTCCGCCCACCAGCCGCAAAAAGGAGGCCGCGTCCATGCTGCCCGGTGTCACCACATGGCCGAAATCCGTCGCCGAGTCGGTCGAGGACAAGATCGTCGCCGATCCGGCCTGCAGGAAGCAGTGGCAGGAAATGTCGAGCCGTTTCGCGCTCGTGTTCGCGAAGCCGGAGACCGCCTTCAAAGCCATGAACTTCGATGCCGTGTTGCACGATCCCGCAACCCGCAAGGCGACACTCAGCCGCCTCGCAACCGAGCCGGCATCGTTCGGCGATTTGCGCGGCGCGAAGGGCGTGCTCGCAGGGAAAGCCGCCACCAAGGAGCGCAAAGAGGCCGAAGCCAATGTCGCCACGCTCGGCCGCGAAATCGAGCGTTATGCGCGACTGCGCGCGGAGGCGTTGCGCAAGTACGAAACGGAGGAGCGTGCGCTGCGGCTGCGTGTCACCGTCGACGTCCCGGCGCTTTCGCCCGCGGCGACGCTGGTGCTGGAGCGGGTTCGCGACGCCATCGACCGCAACGATCTGCCGAACGCGCTCGCCTTTGCGCTCTCCAACAAGATGGTGGCGGCGGAGATCGAAGGGTTCAACAAGGCCGTGGCGGAGCGCTTCGGGGACGGCGCGTTCCTGTCCAATCGCGCGAAAGAGCCGAAGGGCGCAGCCTTCGATGCCGCCGCCGCCGGCCTGCGGGAAAATGAACGACCCGCGCTCGCGGCTGCATGGCCCATGCTCCGCGCAGGACAGCAACTCGCCGCGCAGCAGAAATCCGCTCAAGCGCCGAACAAGGTCGAGACCGAGCGCCAGGTTCAGCGCCAAGCCCGGAGTCGCGGGATGGCCATGAAATGAGACCGCGGCCTGTCATCTCAGTGCTGGGACTTGGCGCAGCCGCCGTCGCCGGCATCGCGGTCCTTGGCTGGGCGGGCGGCTTCCGCTTGAATGCGACCCCGAGCTATCCGCTTGGTCTCTGGCGCATCGAGCGGGCCGTCGCGCCGATCAAGGTTGGCGACCTCATCTTTATCTGCATGCCGGCGGGGCCCGGACTGACGCTTGGGCTCAAACGCGGCTACCTGCGCGCTGGTCTCTGCCCAGGCGGCGCCGGACCACTCATCAAGACGGTCGCCGCCATGGCCGGCGCGCATGTCGCGGTCGGTCGATCGGTCACGATCGACGGTCGCACGCTCGCCCATTCCCGCATCCGCCTGGTCGACGCCGAGGGCAGGGCGCTTGCCGCCTATGCGGGCGGCGTCGTTCCGCCGGGACACCTCTATCTCCACTCCGACTACGCAGGCTCATATGACTCACGCTACTTCGGGCCACTCCCCGACGCAGGGCTCCTCGGGCTCGCCCGGCCGGTTGCCACGTTCGATCCGTGATGGGCTGCACGCGGCGGCATTGATCGCCGGAGCGGCCGCGGCCGGAGCGATCGGCTGGAGCGGCGTCGCCTTGGCGCTGCCTCTCGCGTTGGCCTTCCCCGCGCTCTGGGCGGCCGCGCCGACGCGCATGATCGCGACCGCGGTCTCGGCGGCGTATTTCCTGGCCGCCTCGCGGGGCCTGCCTCAAGGCGTGATGACCTTCTATGGGCCAGGAATCGCCTTGGGCGGGGCGCTCTGGATCGGGGCCTGCCTTGTCTTCGTCGCCGTCCACGGCCTTCTATGGTCCGTTCGGCCGGGATGGGACCGGGCCGGGCGGTTTGCGCTGGCGAGCCTCCTGATGGCGGTGCTGCCGCTCGGGATCGTCGGCTGGGCGCATCCGCTGACCGCGGCCGGCGTGCTGTTTCCGGGATGGGGGTGGTTGGGCCTGGGGGCGACCGCGATGGTCATGCTCGCGCTCACGACCAGGCTGTGGCCGGTTGCGGCGGTCGCGGTCATAGGCGCGTGGCTGTGGTCCGCCGCAGGATGGGCGCCGCCGTCCGGACCGGAGGGCTGGCGCGGTGTCGACACCACGATGGGCGCATCGCTCGGCCGCGCAACCGACCTCGAGCAGCATCGCGACTTGCTGGCGCATGTGCAGCGCGCACACGAGGCGGGCGCCCGCGTCGTCGTCTTGCCGGAGAGCGCGCTGGGCTTATGGACCCCGACTGTCTCGCAAGTCTGGATGGACGCGTTGCGCACGACGCGCGTTGTCGTGATCGCCGGCGCCGCCGTGGTTGATCGGCACGGTTACGACAATGTCCTGGTCGAGATTGCCGCAGGGCAGGCGCGCGTCCTCTATCGAGAACGAATGCCCGTGCCGGTGTCGATGTGGCAGCCGTGGCTGTCGTGGATCGGCGAGGGCGACAGCGCGCGAGCGCATTTCCTCGCCAATCCGATCGTGACGTCGCAAGGCCGGCGGATCGCGCCGCTGATTTGCTACGAGCAACTTCTGGTCTGGCCGGTGCTGCAGTCGATGCTGCATGCGCCCGACATGATCGTCGCGACCGGCAACGGATGGTGGACCGCCGGCACATCCATCGTCGGGATTCAACGCGCAAGCGCCGAAGCCTGGGCGCGGCTGTTCGGCGTGCCGCTCGTGATGGCGTTCAATCTGTGAGGAGACAGTGATGGTCGATGCAGCCTTGATCCAGCAATGCGCCGATCCCGGGCTCAAGCCTGCGATCGTCGAGAAGTTCATCGCCACGGCGGGGTCGGCCGATCGTTTTGCTATGACGGTACGCGCCGGAGGGCGCGTGGTGCTCGTACCGCCGCCGAAATCGCCGGACGAAGCGCTCGAGCTCGTGCGCCGCTATGTCGGCCAGGCCGTCGTGCGCGTCGGCATCACGCAATATCCGGCCGGCGTCGGCGTGACGGACGCCTCGCAGCTCACAGCCGACCTGGTCGATCCTTGCAAGAACATCCGCATGGGCACGGCGCTGTTCGCGAAGGTCTATCGCATCGTCGTGAAATGGTATGGCGTCGAAAACGACAACGCATTCGAGGACGCCATCATCGCGTGGCGGACCGGGACGTTCGAGGACGTTGCCGTGTTCTCGGCGCCCGATCCCGGTTCGACGGCGGCGGCGCCGCGGCGGGCTGACGACGGCGCTCCGCGCGGACCGACTGCAAAGCCTGCTACCGAGCAGCCGGCGCCGGAGATCGATCCGAACCGCGCGGGAATTCGCATCGACCTGTCGGGAATCGGTGGTGCGAAGTTGAATAATAAGCAAAGAAGCAAAGTGGATGACTGAGACGCCGCCTAGAGCGGGGGCTTAAGGTCGTCGCAAGGCAGCGCCGAAGGGTTCGCCACGAATCTATCTTGCGCCGTCAATGTGACGGCGACCAATTTAGCCCCATCATCTCTTGCCTGAAGAATTTCGCGCACCGACGCAAAATGCAACCCCGCAGAGCGTTGCGCCAGCGCTGCACCCGTTGGGCAAATTCTACTGCTGAAAAGTCGGCGTGCGTGCGCGCCTCAGCTAGCGTCACTCGCCTTGCCCGCTTATAACCCCTCCAGACAGTACGCGCTGTCTGGGGCATAGAAACCCCGCACTCAACGGTTGGTGCCGACCGCTACGGCACCGGGATCCTCTGGCCAACGGCCGGGGGCCTGCGACGTATGTCCAGGTGCCTCGGCACTAAAGGTCACAGGGACCGTTTGAGTGCGGTTTTCTAACCCCCGGCTTGGGCTTACGGGATTGACGTCAGCGGGGGCGCACCGCGGACCTACCGACTGAAGGTTATGGTGACGACAGAGGACGACGGCGGCCAGCACAACAACGTCGACGTGGCGACGACAATGGCGAATCTAATCGCGCCACTATCATCAACCCAAATTGAGAGCCTGACAATCGACGCGATTCTTGAGCATCGTGAGTCGCTTGCGAAAGCCGAAGCAGCTTTCGATTCTTGGAAGAGCGCACAAGCTGCTAACTTAGAGACGGTAGCCGAACTTTATAGTGACTATACGAGGCTGATGCTTGCAGCGCGAGCACGACAGATGGTGCTTGCAACCCTGATTGAACGGCTCGGTTTCATTCCGAGTGTGCCGTCCACTTAAGCGCAGGCTCGGTTGGCAGTTAGATCAGACCCTGTTCGACGGCGAGTCGGACAGCGTGTGTAGTATTGGTTGCGTTGAGCCTGTCGCGCGCGCCTTTGACATAGAAGCGCACCGCACGCTCGGAGATGCCGAGCAACTCGGCAATCTCGTCCATGGTCTTTCCCATGGACGCCCAAGACAGGCAAAGCGACTGACGAGGTGTCAGCACGACCATCGTGCTATGTGGCGCACGGACAAGCCGATTGAGGTGAACATGCACAAACGCCACCGCCGTGATCGCATGAATCGAGTTGCGGACCTCGGCGTCAGCGCTCGGCCTGTCGGTTGCAAGCGTCAACAACGCCGTCCGGCCGAAGCCGCCGCGCACCGGGATCGAAACGCCGCTACGGATGCCAAAGTCGGCGGCTTCGCCAAAGAAGCGCACCGTTTCCGGCACGTTGCCTGCGTTTTCTTCGCGTGACCAAACGAATGGCTGCATCGTCCGTTTGGCGATGGTGACGACCGGATCGATGGCGGCGTAGTTGTTGTCAAGATACGTGTGCTGCCAATCGGCGGGATAGTTGGAGAGAGCGCGGGCGTCGCCCGCACGGACATTGAGGTAGGCAAAGCGATCAAATCCGACCGCGGCCGTGAAGTTGCGGAGCGCTTGATTGATGGCTCGCTCGTCTTGTGCGAGACCACTCGCTTCCATGAGGTCGTTGAATGCCCCATCAAGAGTCTGGACGCGCTTCATTCCTCTGCGATCTCCCTCTCTTGTTAGTTGATCTGACGTCGCTCTCCTGCGTCGCTGATAGCCCTGACCGATCCTCGGCCTTTCTTATTCAGCCGCCTTTTCGAGGCTCAGCTGATATCCATGTTATTCATGTCAAGCCGAACCTCGAGCACAGCGCACCGCGAATAAAGGGCTCCTCAAGCATTTCCCCAGCGAGCGAGTTTACTATCAGCGCTTTACCGCCGGTTCCGGCCAAAAACCTGCGATCAACGTCATCGGCACGATTTCCCCGTTCCAAAATCATTCCGATCACCTCATGCCGGGGCTCGCCTGTCCGACATCATCAGCGCTCTCACCATGAGAAGTCGGCAAAGAATCTTTCCGAAAGAGTACATAAAGCGCTGGTAGAACAAGAAGCGTCAGTATTGTCGAGGAGATGATTCCACCGATAACGACCGTTGCAAGGGGACGCTGAACTTCAGCTCCCGCCCCCGTTGCGATCGCCATCGGCACGAATCCGAGAGATGCGACAAGCGCCGTCATGAGCACTGGGCGCAGCCGCGTCACGGCACCTTCGCGCACCGCGTCTAGGACAGGCTTGCCCTCCTCGCGCAAACGTTCGATGAAGGCGATAATGACGAGTCCATTGAGCACCGCAACACCGGACAGTGCGATGAAACCAACACCGGCGCTGATCGAGAGGGGAATGCCCCGCAGTAGTAGGGCTGCTATCCCGCCGGTCAGGGCTAAAGGCACTCCGCTGAAGACCAGCAGGGCATCGGCGACCGAACCGAGACTCATCAACAACAGCAGGAAGACCAACAGCAAGGCGACCGGAACAACGATGGTCAGTCGCTGGGTGGCGGAAACCAGTTGCTCAAACTGTCCCCCCCACGTTATCCAATATCCGGGGGGCAGCTTGACCTTCTCATTGACCAGACGTTGCGCTTCCTCGACGAACGATCCCAAATCCCTTTCGCGAACGTTGGCGGTCACAACAATCCGACGCTTACCATTTTCGCGACTGATCTGATTGGGGCCCGGGGCAGCTTCGACTTTCGCGACGGATGACAAGGGAATATATCGCATTCGCGCGAGTGGTGAGGCGGTCCACGAGGTCCTCGTCGCTGTCTGCGTATCATCGAGCGGCGGCAGAGGTATAGGAAGTGTTCGAATCGTATTGATGTCTCCGCGCATTTGTTCTGGCAGGCGGACAACGATGTCGAACCTTCGGTCTCCCTCGTACACCTTCCCGACTGCCTTGCCGCCGACAGCGATCTCAACCAGGCTTTGGACATCATTCGCGCTGAGACCGTACCGAGACAGCGCTTCGTAATCCAGTGTTACAGTCAACACGGGAAGGCCCGAAACTTGCTCGGTCTTGAGATCCGCAATCCCTCTCATCGGCTCGATCGCCGACTGAACATCCCGTGCGAGCTTTAAAAGGGTATCGAGATCATCCCCGAATATCTTTATGCCGATGTCGCTGCGTACACCCGAAAGCAACTCATTGAAGCGAAGCTGAATTGGCTGCAAAATTTCGTATTGGCTGCCGGCAATCTCCTCAGCGGCCTTCTGGATCTCTTCGACCACGGTCGCCTTGGATTTTTTTGGATCAGGCCATTCCTCACGCGGTTTCAACATGACATAGCCATCCGAGATGGACGGTGGCATCGGATCGGTCGCAACTTCAGCAGTGCCAGTACGTGCGAAAAAGTCTTTCACTTCTGCAACCTGCTTGATCCGGTCTTCAAGAGTCTTTTGCATCTCGATCGATTGCGTAAGACTCGTGCCGGGAATCCGGATGGCTGCGAGCGCCACGTCGCCTTCATCCAAGCTTGGAATGAACTCTCCGCCCATCCGCGTTGTGGCGAACGCACTGACCGCAATGATAGCGACGGCTCCAACCGCGACACTCTTGCGAAAGCGAATGGACAGCGTAAGGAGAGGAACGTAAACGCGCTTCGCCCCCCGCATAAGAATATTCTCTTTTTCCGACACTTTTCCCGTGACGAGCAACGCCACCGCCGCCGGAACGAACGTCATGGAGAAAATGGCCGCACCGAGCAGCGCCATCAGCACGGTGAGCGCCATGGGGGTGAACATCTTTCCCTCCACACCGGTAAGCGTGAGGACCGGAAGATAAACCACTGCGATGATCATGGTGCCGAACAAGCTTGGCTTTATGACCTCGCGCGATGCGCTGAGGATCGTCTCAAAGCGCTCGCCCGCCGTCAGCAATCGCCCATGTCTGTGTTGCTCCTCCGCAAGAACGCGCAGGCAGTTCTCGACGATGATCACAGCGCCATCAATAATAATACCGAAGTCAATTGCGCCAAGACTCATCAGGTTGGCGCTGACTTTGTTCTCTACCATCCCTGTGATGGTGAACAACATCGCCAGCGGAATAACGCAGGCCGTGACGATCGCAGCTTTGATATTTCCCAATAGGAGAAACAATATGATGATGACAAGCAGCGCACCCTCCATCAGGTTGCGCTGAACGGTTTCGATCGTTGCATCAACAAGCCGCGTGCGGTCGTAGACGGTTTTGGTAACCACCCCTTCCGGTAAGGACTTGCCTATCTCGCTGAGCTTCTTCGAAACGCTCTGCGCAACGGTTCGGCTGTTCTCCCCGATTAATAGCATTGTGGTACCGACGACCGTCTCTTTGCCATTGATGGTGGCGGCACCGGTTCGTAGGTCTGTTCCTTCTCGGACCTCGGCGACGTCGCGCACGCGTATCGGATTGCCACTACGAGCTCCGATGATGATGTTGCGAATCTGACCGAGGTTTGCCACCTGAGCAGGCGTTCGAACGAGGTATTGTTCGCCATTGCGTTCGATATAGCCGGCGCCAACGTTGTTGTTGTTGTTGGCGAGCGCCGTCATGATGTCTCGGAAGCTGAGCTTGTAGGCCATCAGTCGGGCAGGATCTGGAAGCACGTGAAACTGCTTTTCAAATCCGCCGATTGTATTGACCTCGACAACACCCGGCGTCAGCCGAAGTTGCGGCTTGATGATCCAATCCTGGATCGTTCTCAAATCACTCGGGCTGTATTGCTCGCCATCCGTACGTTTTGCTCCCGGCCGAGCCTCCACCGTGTACATATAAATCTCGCCAAGACCGGTCGAAATCGGTCCCATCGCCATTTCAACGCCCGCGGGAAGTTGGTCCTTAACCTGTTGGATGCGTTCATTGACCAATTGCCTGGCGAAGTAGATGTCGGTGCCGTCCTTGAAGATGACCGTGACTTGGCTCAGTCCATACCGCGACAGCGAACGGGTATAGTCGAGCTTGGGTAGACCACCCATCGCTGTTTCGATCGGATAGGTGATGCGCTGCTCTGTTTCCAGTGGCGAATAACCGGGCGCCTGAGTATTGATCTGAACTTGGACGTTCGTGATGTCAGGCACGGCATCGATGGGTAGTTTGGTGAAATTCCAGCCGCCAAACGCCGCGACCCCAATCACCGCGATCAGGACCAGCCATCGTTGCTTGATGGAGAAGCTGAGGATTGCATCGATCATTCCGGTGCTCCTCCTTGCTTTCCATCTGTCCGGATGCGCAAGAAATTCTTGACGACCTGCGTAAAGATGATGCCGTCGCCCTTGCTGCCAGTCCATGCAGCTCGCGCAATCCGGCGGCAAATCTCGCCGGAAATCGCCTCTCGGCAGACAATCTGCATTTGCAGGTGCTCCTGATAGGAGAAGTTGTATTCGGTCGCATGGAATTGACCGCCGGCACCGCGTCCGCGGCCCTGTCCTCGAATGCGATCGATCGTGAACCCGGGAAATTCCGGCAGATCATGCAGGGCTTTCACGACATGACCTTCCATGTTCGGCTTGATGAAAGCGGTGATGAGCACATTCGGTTCTTCATTCATGTTCAGCCTCGGATTTGCCAATCTCTGCCTTCACCACAAAGCTGTTGTCGGCGGCATAGACTTCTCCGACGGACAGCCCCTTGGTGATCTCAACATAGTCTCTGTCTTGCTCTCCCACCTCGACCGGGCGAGCCTCCAACTTGTTGCCCTCTCGAACGAAAACAACGGTCTTGTTTTCCATTGTCTGCAGGGCATTGGCTTTGATGGCAGCCGACACTCGCCGGCTGCTGAGAATGACGCTTCCACGAACGAAGAGTCCTGGCCGCAAACGTCCATCGGGATTGGCAACGACAGCACGAGCGATCGCACTTTGAGTATCGCTGCTTCCTACGGGGGATACATAGGAAATACGTGAACTGACCGGAGCGCCTCCGTCGCCGAGGTCGATAGTCAGTTCGTCTCCTACGCGCACCCGATTGAGATCCTGTACGTAAACGGACAGGTCAACCCATACCGCAGACAAATCCGCCAATATGAACGCAGGCTTCTGTTCTGATGCGTATTCGCCAAGCGAAACCTGTCGATCGATGACTGTTCCGTCGATCGGCGCTTTGAGCTCGTAGGACGTCAGACTCTGATTGCTTTCGATTGTCGCCATCAGGTCGTCCTTTCGCGCTTGATCGCCGATTCGTTTTTGAAGCTTGCGAACGACGCCAGGAAACCGGGGCGTCACCTGCACCAGCGTCTCCTGATTGGCGCGAATGACGCCGTTAAGCAGCAGCGTATTGCTCAACGTCGCAGGCTGCACTTTCAAGAGCACAATTTTTGCGGCGGCGACCCGTTCATCGCTCATGATGACTCTATCAGCGGCATGTTCGTCCTTTTCGACTTGTGTGTCGTTTGCTTCTCCCTTCTTTTCCGCTTGGCTGGCCGGAGGCCGCGGACCGTCTGTCGCCATCATGCGATAGCCGACGGCGGTCACCGCGATGAGTCCGGCAACTACCGCGAAAATGCCGAGTTTCCTCATGGTGCGCTCCCCCGTGAGAGTGAGAATGGGTTGCCAACCAATCCCTCGATGGTTGCGATCGCGACGTGGAAGTTCTGCAATGCTTCCTGCTCTCGCAACTTCGCCTGCGTGAAGCTCGCCTGTGCATCAAGCACCTCCAGAAGCGAAAAGCGGCCTTGGCCATATCCGTCCAAAATTACGTCTGATGCTTGACGCGACTTTGGAATTGCGATCGAGCGCAAAATTGACAGCTCGCGCAGCGAGCCCTGAAGGGAGTCGTAAGCGCGCCCGGCAATGGTGATCAGCGTGTTGCGGTTGGCTTCCCGCTCGGCTCGCGCCTTCGCGAGGTTCTCTTGTGCGGAAAGAATATTGCCTTGGTTCTGGTCGAAGAGCGGGATCGGCACGGAAAGGGTAAGGCGGACGGCGTTATCGTTCGTATCGTTATAGTGGCGCCATCCGGCGGCTACTCGCACATCCGGATAGGGTTTCAGCCGAGCTATGAGGAGTTCCGCATTGCGCTGCGCGTAAACGGCCGTCCACCGGACCAACTGCGGATTGGCGTCGATGGCTTTGACGACTGTCTGGAAACTGGGCGGCCGCCCCGTCGCCTCCAGCCGGCCCGATACAGCCCTGAATTTCGGGAAGGTATCGCCCATCAGCACAGCCAACTCGCGCCGCGCACTGTCGAGCAATGCGGCAGCCCGCTCGCGCTCGACCTTCACAAGGGCTGCCGCGACTTCGGCGCGCCCAGTCTCGGCCGGCGATGAGGCCCCTGCATCAAGCCGACGTTGCAAAAGGGGGGTCAGCCGATTGAGTGCTACCACCTGTTCGTCGAGGATCGCGATCCGATGCTGCAGTCCAAGGATGGTTAGGAAAGCGATGGCAGTCTCTGAGAGCACCTCCAGCCGGACAGCCTGTCTTTGGATCGCAGCATTCTCGACGCCCGCCCGGCCCGCAGCAATCCGTGCTGCGCGCTTACCGAACAGCTCGAAAAGCTGACTGATCTGCAAGGTGCTCTCGGCGGATTTCGTCCCACGGTAAGGCCCTGATCCAAAAGAATTGTCCTGCTCGTATGACACTTCAGGATTAATCAGCACGCCCGCTTGGATGCGCTGGCCAGTTGCTATGCCAACATCGCGTTCAGCGGCCGTCAGACGAGGACTTGCCAAAAGCGCTCGGGAAAGCGCGGTCCGCAACGTGAGCGGTTGCGAATGCGACAGACTCACCAGCGCGGGGCTCGCGAGCAACGCAATCGCGCATGCAAGGCGCATGCCGATCTTCAAGAACATGAGAACCTACCTGACGAATGACGGAATTTGGGCGCAAGTGCGCCGGCCGGTCAATTCAGGATAGAGATTTTGGCGGCGGTAGGTCGACGCCCCGGAACAGCCCCGACGTAAGGATTGTCCAATACGGCCAATTCGCTGGCATCGGCCGGGTGAACATGGAGGCTGCTAAAAGGGGATTCGGGATCGATGCAGAGAAGCAGCCATGACAATGCCGACTGACGATAACGGTCTTGCCGGACTGCCCGGAGTCCTCGTCAAAAGAACCCACTGTCACGAAGCCAGAGCCAGGCGAATTGACCACATCGTCATCATAAAACGTATGCAGGGGACCTGACAAAAGGTAAGCTGCGATCAAGAATACGACAACAAACGCACGTCGAATGCGCGGGCAGCACGTCTCGAAAATTGCGCCTCGATTTCGCAAAATAAGCACTTCATCAGTTTCAAAGTCACCATTACACGACAGAGTATCGGACGTCGATCAGGAACATTGTAACATCTGCCACCTACTTTGGCATGCCGTCATGAGCTATAGCGGTTCCGCTCGATGCCAAGGAACATCGCGCAGTGTCGAGGAGCATTCTCCAAGCGCGAATTGTGGCGCACAGATCACGGACCGCTGCCATTGATGATGCGGCCTTGAGTTGGGCAACTTCTGGAGTTCCACAAGGACGCGCAGGGACTGAAAACTTCGTCTGGACATACCGATCCTGCTGCCTGGTGTGCCGGACGCCGATGACGCCTGCATCGCGCGGCTCAAGTCGGAGGTTGGTGGTCGCCGATCGTCTACGTGCGCTGCCGGGCGTACTGGTAGCGGAAGCGAGCGCGGGCATGCTTGTGCGCGTCGAGTTCGACCATACCCACGCGAGAGGATGATAGCGCCGTGCTGCGTCGGCGCGCCACGTCTTCCTGCATGACGGCGCCGTCACATACCACCGGCAAGGATGCTTCCGACAGGATGCGAATGACGCTCCCTTCGGCCAATCGCCAACGCTGTCGCCAGCCGCTATGCGCCCCGCGACCAGAAAAGTCCGCGGGCCCGAGCCCTGCATATCCGAGAGCCGGAATTCCCAGTGGTGTTGATCGTGATTCATTGCCTCTGATTTGGGAGGCAATGGGCCCTCTGATTGTTCTGGCTTTCGGATCCGGAATGGGCTCGGGTCGAGCTGTTGTTGCCGACAGACGTCCTTGGGATGAAGCATGTTGATGCGACAGGTGTTGAGCGGAATCGTACACGCCTTGCGCTGTGGCGCGCGCTGAGCGGATTGCGCGGATGTCTCCGGGCCGAAGAAGACGCTCTACAACCGCGTCGTCCGGTTGGCGAAGTGAGGCTGGCCGCGTTCGCTGGAGACGGCACGCAGGGGGACTCCGGCAATCGCTCTTGCATAGAACCGCACTGCGCAGCGGCGACGACGGGCCTCCAACTCCGCCACGCTGCTTTTCGCCATGAACCCCTTCTTGAATCTGAGAGAGTGTTGTTTTCCGAGAAAGGCGGCAGCACCACGCATGTAGCTTCTCTAATTTTTGTATCGGCCGCGACGGCCCAGTCCTGTCGGGCAAATCCGAACACCGGGCTGATACTCAAGATCTGAGCAGATGCGTGATACGAAATCGACTACCGAAAGGTACGAGCTATTGGCGCCGATCGGCTAAGCAGACTTGACGCAGATCAATGCATCTAACGTCCAGGATAGCAAAAAAATTATCGTCTGTTGATTCAGTCAGAGAGGAATGTCACGTGATCATGAACGTCGCACCGGCAAGGCTGCGGTATCGACGATGAAATAAAGGCTATCGTCGGCTCGGGCTTTTGCAGCTACGCTTGGAAGCCATGACCAATCTGAGCGGCTACGGGCGTAGACTGGAGCCGACACTGAAGGAGTGCTGAATATGACTAATTATCGTGACATAGTCGTTGATGCTAGTCCGCGGGCCGACCTGCATCGAACGTTAGAATTTGCCCGCGACATGACTAAGATGTTTAGCGCCAAGTTGTCAGCAGCATCTTATGCTTGGCCGCGAACCTCGATCGGAGATGTTTTGGTTCATAATACATTCCGAGATCAAGAGCAGACCATACTGATGGAACGTGCGCTTAAAGCGAGCCGAAGCGTGTTTGATGAGGTGTTTGCAAAGAATGAGGAAACGGGCTGGCAATCCGGGATAGGCGAGCCGACCCTTGCGATGCAAGCGCGCCTCTTGACCGCAGACCTGCTGATCACCGATTCGGCTGAGGAAGAAGCTTGTGTATTGGCGAACCCGGCTTACGTCGCCCTTGGCTCCGGGGCTCCGGTTCTTCGCTTGGGACGAGCGCCGCGAAACCCTGGCTTCTCAAACGTTGTGGTGGCGTGGAAAGACTCACCACACGCCTGCCGCGCTGTCCATGACGCCCTACCCATACTTAAGCGCGCGGACAGTGTCGCAGTCATCGGAGTTGGTGATGAGCTTGCAGCAGAACGGCTCGAGGCGGTTACGGCGCATCTGCAACTGCATGCGGTCAAGGCGCGTCCTTGGCATATATCGGACACGACGGGGGACGTGTGTTTGAGTCTGCTTAAGGAAGCGCAGCACGAAGGCGCACAACTCATCGTTACAGGCGCCTATAGCCGTGGCCCATTGACTGAGCGCGTTCTTGGCGGGGTGACCGCAAGTATGCTCAAGAATGCAGAGATATCCTGGTTTATGTCCCATTGAGGTCTATTAGGGCGGCGGCAGCACCACGCATGTAGCTTATCTAATTCTTGTATCCGGCCCATGCTTCCACGGATGCGTAACGGTTGCAGAGATCAGACTATGGCGCCACCCGGGAGAGCCTACGTCTTAAAGCAAGAGCGGCGGTAATCAACACACGTGCTCCGCACGTGCGTGCGGCGGCAATGTCAGGCCGCCGTAGAGATGGTCGCTCACAGTGTGGATTGACAATGAATTCGTCAGCGATTGGGCCAGCGGGCACGCATCTTTCCCTGAGACGCTCGCTTACGCTTTTAACGTTGCTCTTCTATGGACTCGCGGTTATCGTCGGGGCTGGAATCTATGTCGCAATTGCGTCGGTTATCGACCGGGCTGGCGATGCGACGCCACTCTCTTTTTTGCTTGCAGGAATAGTTGCCGGACTAACCGGCCTTTGCTACGCGGAACTCGCAAGCCGGTTCCCCGAGGCGTCGGGCGCGGCAGCCTACGTCATGCACGGCTTCGGCTCCAACCGACTGGCGCAGTTGACGGCGCTGGCGTTGACGGTCGCGATTGCAATTGCAGCGGCCTCAATCGCAAGCGGCTCCGTTTCCTATCTTTCCAAGCTCATCGGGTTGTCTCCCACGGCGTTGACCACGCTGCTGGTGGTAGGCTTCACGATGCTCGCGATGCTCGGTGTGCGGGAAAGCGCCAGCCTGTCCGCTGCGATCGGCGTGCTCGAAATTCTGGGCATCGCCGTAGCCACGTGGGTGGGATTTCTGACCGCGCCCGACTTGAATGTCGAAGGTATGCTGCCATCCAGCGTTGCCGGATGGCAGGGTGTCGTCGGGGGCTCTTTCATCGCGTTCTTTGCCTTCATCGGATTCGAAAGCCTGGTCAACATGGCCGAAGAGGCCAAAGAACCGCGCCGCACGATTCCATATGCGATCGTCGGTGCGATTGTCGTCAGTACGCTGCTCTATATCGCTGTGTCTGCAGCACTTGTCCTCGCAGATCGCGGTGGTGAAAGTCCATTGATCGGCCTGTTCCAGGGATCGCACGCATCGCTTTTTGCAGCGGTTGGGTCGCTCGCCATAGCCAACGGCGTCCTGGTCGAGATTATGATGCTGGCCCGCCTATTCTATGGTATGGCGCGTCGGCGCCAGCTTCCTGCGTTTCTTGAGCAGGTCAATCCGCGAACCCGCACGCCGATCGTGGCCACCGCGCTGGCCGGCGCCATCGTGCTGGCTGCATCTGTGTTGATCCCGTTCAAACAGCTAGTCGGCTTTGCCAACACGCTGACGCTTGGCATTTTCGTGCTCGTCGATCTGGCGCTTTGGCGCATTCAGAACACTCGACCTACTGGCGAACGCGCTTTTGCCGTTGCTCGCTGGGTTCCGCCAGTCGCGGCAGCTTCGGCTGTAGCCCTGATCTTCGCAAACCTTTTTGCATAAAGAGAAGCGGACAGGTCGATAACGAGGGAGCTCAAAATACCAAAATGGAGGCTGCCATTTTTGGTTCAGCCGTTGCATGATCTCAGCAAGCACCGCGTCTTCGCCGCAGTGCAGATGCGTCGTGCCCGATCCATCGATGACAATGCCCACGTGCGGATCTGCTGCGGTGATCGACGTATATCGCAGGTCCCAAAGCGCAAGGCGATTGAGCGCGTCCGCTTCGGGTTCTGCATTGTGGATGATCAACTCCTTACCAGCGCCGCCACCGGCGCGGCGGTATCGGTCGCCAACACTGCACGGCATTGGCCATTGCGGTCGACCACGATGAGCGATCACTCACGCGGTGGCGCCTATGTGCGACCGGCCGTCCGGCGCGAGTCTGGTACGAAGCCGGCGCTCGATCCGAATCATTTCGCGACGACCGACCTTGCGTAGCGGACGACGTGGAGAATCTCGCCCTTGCCGGCGTCACAACGATCTGCCGAAAGCACCCTTTGGGACAAGGTCGTCATCGCGCACGGCCTGCGCCGAGGTTTGAACGTCGCGGTGAACGGCGGCAAGAGGGTCAGCGCGTGTCATTGGTAATCCTAGCAAGTCTTCCCGGCTTTCATTCTGGACTGCAAGCGTCGAGGGATCATTACTGATGCGACGCGCGTTCCGTAATTCGCCTGGAGAAGCGGGAATACCGCAATGGATAAAAGAGAGTGACAGTCTGCCGGCCGAGATCGAGCGCCCGGAGAACTCGGTCGCAAACGAGTGTCAAAACCGCTATACGATTGACGGGCGATGTGCCAATCGCGAACGGCGAATCTTGTCCGATTTGCCGGTGCTGAGTTTAGGACGAACTACTGCGGCATCTTGTCAACCGGATCTTTCGACGCCGGTGGGTTTTGACATGACCTCGGCGCAGCAAGATCGCCACTCATCCCAGGCCGCCTTCGTGTCGGCAAAGGCCGCCGTGCGTTTTTGTACAAAATCATCAAAGAGGCCCGAAACCGTCTCGCTCTTTAGCGTTGGTATTGTGCCGGGTGTCAGGCCCTTAAATTGATCGGCAAACGCGCTCGTGAACCGGCCGCCCATCCGGACGTGCTCTTCCCAATTAGAGTAGCCTATATCAGCAAGCTTCCGCACCAACTGTGTGTTGGCATGCGAAATGCCGATCATCTGCTCCAACGGATAAGTCATTGGCAGCCTCCTCTTCTGAGACACATGTCAAACCAGCGTCTATTACTCTGTTAATCCAAAATGGACCAGTCGACATTGAGCGAGATCAAGCCAACCCGCTTATCGTGCTCTAATCTTGTTGTGTTGTCCTCGAAAGCGGCAGGCTAACCGCATTCGGAAGGTGCACGAACCAGAATGATTCGTAGGACAGATTCTAGATGGTATTATGACAAATCGTCTTTTGTCTCTGCGCTAATGCCAAGGTCGAGGCACGCTGCTCTCGGTTGCCGCTGCCCCCGATTTGCGTCGATCTCTATATTCTCTGGCTCAGCTTGTAGAATTGTAAGGAAGAACACGAATGCCGGAGATCAACCCACAGACGCGGCCCGATCCGTTGGACGGATTGTCAGAGATGCTGGATCGGGCGGCGGCAGCGGTCCTCGCGCAAACGACCTTCGGGCTTTCTCCCGCGACATTGGCGCAGGCTTTCTCCGACTGGGGCCTGCATCTCGCCGCTTCGCCGGGCAAGCAGTTGCAGCTCGGCGCGAAAGCAATGCGCAAATGCCTCCGTTTGGCCGACTACGCCGCGCGGAGCGCGACGAAGAAGGACGCCGAGCGTGCGATCGAGCCGCTGCCGCAAGACCGCCGCTTTGCCGACGCGGCCTGGACCGCACCGCCGTTCAATCTCATCTCGCAAGCCTTCTTGCTGAACCAGCAATTCTGGCACGCGGCGACGACCGGTGTCGCGGGCGTTACCAAACATCATGAGGACATGGTGGCGTTCACCGTGCGGCAATGGCTGGACATGGCGGCGCCCACAAACTTTCTCGCCACCAATCCGGTCCTCCAGCGGCGCATCCTGGAGACAGGCGGGCAATGCTTGATCGACGGGATGCGTAACTTCATGGAGGACATGGGGCGGCTGGTCCGCGATCAGCCGCCGATTGGAACGGAAGCATTTCGGGTCGGAGAAACCGTCGCAACGGCCAAGGGCAAAGTCGTCTACCGCAACCGTCTGATGGAACTGATCCAGTATGGGCCGACGACCGATACGGTCCGGCCTGAGCCGGTGCTGATCGTCCCGGCCTGGATCATGAAATACTACATCCTCGACCTTTCGCCCGCGAACTCGCTGGTCAACTGGCTAACCGCACAGGGTTTCACGGTCTTCATGATCTCGTGGCGCAATCCGGGCAGCGCCGACCGCGACCTCGACATGGAGGACTATCGCCGGCTCGGGCCGATGGCCGCGCTCGACGCCATCGGCGCGATCACCGGTACCGCGTCCATCCATTCGGTGGGCTATTGCCTGGGTGGGACGCTGCTATCGATCGCCGCCGCGGCGATGGCGCGCGATGGTGACGATCGGCTCGCCAGCGTGACCCTGCTCGCCGCCCAGACCGAATTCTGTGAACCCGGCGAGTTGGGCCTGTTCATCGATCAGGGACAATTGAACCTCCTGGAAAGCATGATGTGGAGCCGGGGCTATCTGGACAGCAACCAGATGGGCGGCGCGTTCCAGATCCTGCGCTCCAACGATCTCGTCTGGTCGCGCGTGCTCACCACCTATCTGATGGGCGAGCGGGAGCCGATGACCGACCTGATGGCCTGGAACGCCGACGGCACGCGGATGCCCTATGCGATGCACAGCCAGTATCTGCGGCAACTGTTCCTCGAGGACGATCTGGCTGAGAACCGCTACAAGGTCGACGGGCGCGTGATAAGCCTCTCCGCGATGCGCAAGCCGATGTTCGTCGTGGGCACGGAACGCGATCACGTCGCGCCCTGGCGATCGGTCCACAAGATCCATCGCCTGACCTGTGGCGAAATCGAGTTCGTGTTGACCAGCGGCGGCCACAACGCCGGCATCGTGTCGGAGCCGGGCCGGCCGCGGCGTTCCTACCGCCTGCTTCGCCGCGAAGCGGACGGGCCGGCGCTCGATCCCGATGAATGGCTCGTCAGGGCGCAACGCTTCGAAGGAAGCTGGTGGCCGGCCTGGGGCGACTGGCTCAAGCGTCATTCCGGCGCCGCCGTAGCGCCGCCGCCGATGGGCGCGCCCGACAAGAACCATCCGATCATCGCCGACGCGCCCGGCCTCTATGTGCTGGAGCGTTGAGCGATGGCCGATGATGGGATGATCGAGAACCGGACATTCGATGAAATCCGGGTCGGCGACACAGCCAGCATGACCCGGACGCTCCGCGAGGAGGATATCAAGCTGTTCGCGCTCGTCTCCGGCGATGTCAATCCGGCCCATCTCGACGCCGACTTCGCGGCGACTGACATATTCCGCCGCGTGATCGCCCATGGCATGTGGGGCGGCGGCCTGATATCCGCGGTGCTCGGCACCGAACTGCCGGGGGCTGGCGCTGTCTATCTCAGCCAGTCGCTGCGCTTCATCCGGCCGGTGGGCTTGGGAGACGCGATCACCGCGAGCGTGACCGTGGCCGAGAAACGGGCCGAGCAAAGCGTCATCGTGTTGGACTGCCGCTGCGTCAACCAGAACGACGACGAAGTGATCTCCGGGCGCGCGGAGGTGAGGGCGCCGAAGGACAAGGTGCGTCGTCCCCGCATCGTGCTGCCGGATGTCCATCTGGCCGAGCATCGTGGCTATCGCCTTCTGATGGAGAAGACGACGGGGGGCGAAGCGGTGGTGACTGCCGTCGCGCACCCGTGCAGCGCCGCGGCCATCACGGCTGCGGTGGAGGCGGCGGAGGCCGGCCTGATCACGCCGATCCTGGTCGGGCCTGACGCGAAGATCAGGAAGGCTGCGGAAGAGGCCGGCAAAGACATCGCTGCGCTGCGCATCGTGCCGGCAGCCCACAGCCACGACGCGGCGGAGAAGGCGGTCGCGCTGGTGCGCGCCGGCGAAGCACGGCTGCTGATGAAGGGATCGCTTCATACCGATGAGCTGATGGGCGCGGTGATCGCTACCGCCACCGGTCTTCGCACCGAACGCAGGATCAGTCATGCCTATGTGATGGACGTGCCGGACCATCCGGTATCGCTTATCATCACCGACGCCGCGATCAACATCGCTCCGACGCTGGAGGAAAAGGCCGACATCATTCGAAACGCCATCGACCTTGCCCATGTGCTCGGCGTGGAGGAGCCGAAAGTGGCCATTCTCTCCGCCGTCGAGACCATCAATCCAGCGATGGAGTCGACCCTGGACGCAGCCGCGCTCTGCAAGATGGCGGATCGCGGGCAGATCACCGGTGGCATTCTCGATGGCCCGCTCGCCTTCGACAACGCGATCAGTGCGGCAGCCGCAAAGGAGAAGGGTATCGTCTCTCCCGTCGCCGGCCGGGCCGACATTCTTGTCGTGCCTAATCTCGAGGCTGGGAACATGCTCGCGAAGCAGCTGACCTTTCTCGGCGATGCGGATGCTGCCGGCATTGTGCTGGGGGCGCGGGTCCCCATCATCCTCACCAGCCGCGCCGACAGCCTGCGTACGCGTCTGGCCTCCTGCGCGGTCGCCGTGCTGATGGCGCGCACGGCGACCAAGGCGGCCCCAGGATTGCCGGCCAGCGCATGAAAGCCATCATCAGTCTCAATTCCGGCTCATCGAGCATCAAGTTTGCACTGTTCACGCTCGACGGAGCCAACAACCCCACGCTGTCAGCTGGCGGCAAGATCGAGCGGATCGGCATCGCGCCCAGCCTGAGCGTCCGCTCAGCCAAAGGCGATATCGTGCTGGAGCGCGGCTGGCCGGACGGCGCATCGCTGACCCACGCCGAACTGCTGAAGGACATCTTCGCTTGGGCGGCGGAACATTTGGCCGGTCGCGAGGTGATCGGGATCGGCCACCGTGTCGTCCACGGCGGGACCGCCTTCGCCGCACCGCGTCTCCTCGATGACGCAGTCCTTGATGCACTGGAAAAGCTCAGCCCGCTCGCGCCGCTGCACCAGCCGCACAATCTCGCCGCCATCCGCGCGATCGCGCAGCTCCGCCCTGAGCTGCCGCAGGTGGCCTGCTTCGACACGGCGTTCCACCACGACAAGCCGTCGTTCGCCGCGCGCCTGCCCCTTCCGCGCGCCTTCCATGAGCAGGGCATTCGGCGCTACGGCTTCCACGGTCTGTCATACGAATATATCGCGCGGCGCCTGCGTGAGATTGATCCTGTGCTCGCTGCCGGCCGGGTGATCGCGGCTCATCTCGGCAACGGCGCCAGCCTGTGCGCGATGCGCGCCGGCAAAAGCATCGACTCCACCATGGGCTTCACCGCGCTCGACGGGCTCATGATGGGAACCCGCTGCGGCGCCATCGATCCCGGCGTTGTGCTTCATCTCCAGACGCAGCTCGGAATGTCCGCGGCGGAGGTCGAGGATCTCCTCTACCGGAAGTCGGGGCTGCTGGGCGTGTCTGGAATCTCCAGTGACATGCGCACATTATCGGCTAGTGGCGGCCCCGAGGCCGAGGAAGCGATCGAACTTTTCTGCTGGAGGGCAGCGCGTGAGGCGGGCGGCCTCATCGCCTCGCTCAGCGGACTCGATGCCTTCGTGTTCACCGCCGGCATCGGCGAGAACCACGCCGATGTGCGCCACCGGATCTGCGGCCGGCTCGCTTGGGCTGGCCTTCGGATCGACGAGGCGACCAATCGCGACAGCGCTCTGCGGATATCGACGCCCGACAGCCCCGTAGCAATCCTCGTCATACCCACCGATGAAGAGCGCATGATCGCCCTTCACACACTCCAGGTCATTAGGAAAGATCCTTCATGAGGCCGTTCACCGATCAGGCCAGGAAGGAATGGCCGGAATGAGCAAGGTGTTCACAGGAAAGCCGTGGCTCTGGATTGCCATCGCCGTCGCAGCAGGCGTCGGCGGTTGGTATCTGACGCAGCAGCTGACCAAGAGCGAATTGCCGGCCGGAATTGCGAGCGGGAACGGTCGCATGGAGGCGGTCGCGATCGACATCGCGGCCCGTTCGTCGGGGAGGATCAGGGAAATCCTCGTTCAGGAAGGCGATGTCGTCACTTCCGGACAGATACTCGTTCACATGGATACGCTTCCGCTCCAGGCCCAGTTGCGGGAGGCACGCGCCCTTCTGCAGCGAAGCCAGATTGCCAAGCAGGCGGCGCAGAGCGGAGTTTCACAGCGCGAAGCCGAGCGCTCCGCGGCGCAGGCGGTTCTCGCACAGCGGGCGACCGAGCTCGACGCCGCGCAACGCCGGCTGGAGCGGTCGGAGCAGTTGGCGGAACGCAATGCCGTGTCGCTTCAGACGCTCGATGACGACCGGGCCCGGAGGGAAGGAGCGACGGCCGCACGTGACGCCGCGCGTGCGCAAGTCGCTGCAGCCGAGGCGAGCATCGCTTCGGCGCGGGCTAAGATCGTCGATGCCGAAGCCAACATCGAAGCGGCCGAAGCCACGATCGAGCGTATTCAGGTCGACATCAACGACAGTGCCCTTCGGTCTCCACGCGATGGACGGGTGCAATACCGCGTGGCGCAGCCGGGCGAAGTGATCGCCGCTGGCGGCCGGGTGCTCAACCTGATCGACCTCAACGACGTCTACATGACCTTCTTCCTGCCGACCGCCCAGGCCGGCCGCCTCTCGCTCGGTGCGGAGGCTCGCATCGTGCTTGATACGGCGCCGGACGTGGCGATACCCGCGACGGTGTCCTTCCTGTCCGACATCGCGCAGTTCACGCCGAAGACGGTCGAGACAGCGGAACAACGGCAAGGCCTGATGTTCCGTGTCCGCGTGCGGATCGCACGCGACTTGCTCAAGAAATATTCCGAGTACGTCAAGCCGGGCTTGCCGGGAGTGGCGTATGTGAAGCTCAATCCGGCGGCGCAATGGCCGGAGACCCTTCCGCAAAGAGTGTTGGAATGATCTCGCATGAGCAGGAACAGCGCACGTTAGAGCCGGCTGTGCTTGCTGCTCGGCTGCGAGGAGTCAGCCATGTCTTCAAAAAGAAGCGCGCGCTCGACGATATCACGCTCGACTTTCCGACCGGGCGCATGCTTGGCCTGATTGGGCCTGACGGCGTCGGCAAATCGACATTGCTGTCGCTGATCGCCGGCGCCCGCAAGGTGCAGCAGGGTTATGTCGAGGCGCTCGGCGCGAATATGTCCAGCGCGCGCGAGCGCAACGGGGTTGGTCCTCGCATCGCCTATATGCCGCAGGGACTCGGCAAGAACCTTTATCCGACGCTTTCAGTGTTCGAGAACATTGACTTCTTCGGGCGACTGTTCGGCCACGCCAAGGCGGAGCGCGAGCGGCGCATCCATGACCTGCTCGTCAGCACCGGCCTCGGTCCGTTTCGGGACAGAGCCGTCGGCAAGCTCTCCGGCGGCATGAAGCAGAAGCTGGGCCTCTGCTGCGCGCTGATCCACGATCCCGACCTTCTGATCCTCGACGAGCCGACCACCGGCGTCGATCCGCTGGCGCGCCGCCAGTTCTGGGATCTGATCGCCGGCATCAGGGCCGAGCGGCTGGAAATGAGCGTGATCGTCGCGACGGCTTATATGGCGGAGGCGGCCGGGTTCGACTGGCTGGTGGCCATGGATGCCGGGCGCGTGCTCGCCGCCGGCAGCCCCGCCGAGCTTCAGGCCCAGACCCGGACGTCGTCGCTGGACGCCGCCTTCATCGCGTTGATGCCGGACGAGAGGCGTAAGCAGCATCGCGCGGTGGTGATTCCGCCGCGGCCAGAGGACAACGGCAAGGAGCCGGCGATCGAGGCCGAGGGTCTCACCGCCCGGTTCGGAGACTTCACCGCTGTCGACCATGTCAGTTTTCGCATTCCGCGCGGGGAGATTTTCGGGTTTCTCGGCTCGAACGGTTGCGGCAAGACTACCACCATGAAGATGCTGGCCGGCCTGCTGCCCGCGAGCGGCGGCACGGCCCGGTTGTTCGGTCGTGAACTCGATCCGCAAGATCTCGGGACGCGCCGGCGCGTCGGCTACATGTCGCAGTTCTTCTCGCTCTATTCCGAACTCACCGTGCGGCAAAATCTGGAACTGCACGCCCAGCTATTCGAATTGCCTGCTGCCGACATCCCGTCCCGCGTCGACGCGATGGCGACGCGTTTCGACTTAACCGAGATCATGGACGGCCTGCCGGATGCCTTGCCGCTCGGCGTCACGCAGCGGCTCTCGCTGGCCGTGGCGACGATCCATGCCCCGGAAATATTGATCCTCGACGAGCCGACCTCGGGCGTCGATCCGGTCGCGCGCGATGCGCTGTGGCAGAGCTTCGTCGATCTGTCGCGCCAGGACGGCGTCACCATCTTCATCTCCACACATTTCATGAACGAGGCGGAACGCTGCGATCGCATCTCCCTGATGCATGCGGGCAAGGTGCTCGTCAGCGATACGCCTGCCGCGATCGTGGAAGCGCGTGGCGCGGCAAATCTCGAAGAAGCCTTCATCGGCCACTTGCAGGAAGCGGGCGGCGGCCAGGCTGTCACCGCACCGGCGACGTCCGACGCTGCTCGGTCGCATGCCAGCGCGAATCCCAATGCGAGCACGCGGCGTTTCTTCGACGTCCGGCGCATGATGAGCTACGCCCGACGCGAGACTCTTGAACTGCGTCGTGATCCGATCCGCGCCTCCTTCGCCTTCATCGGCAGCCTTCTTCTGCTTTTCGTGATAGGGTACGGGCTCAGCATGGACGTCGAGAACCTGCCTTATGCGGTTCTTGACCACGATCAGACCACGATCAGCCGGAGCTATGATCTCGATATCGCGGGCTCGCGCTATTTCACGGAACGTCCGCCCATCGCCGATTACGCGGACCTGGATCGCCGCATGCGCAGCGGCGAGCTCAGCCTTGCCATCGAGATTCCGCCGGGCTTTGCGCGCGACGCGGAGCGTGGCCGTCCGGTGCAGATCGGCGCGTGGATCGACGGCGCCATGCCGTCGCGCGCCGAGACCGCGCGCGCCTATGTCGAAGGCGTCCATGCCAACTGGATGGCGCAGGCGATGCGCGAGAAGCTCGGTCCCCGGGCGCTGGCGGGCGACTTCCAGCTTGAAACCCGCTTCCGCTACAATCCGAACGTGGAGAGCCGCAAGGCCATTGTGCCGGCGGTCATCGCCATGCTTCTCCTGCTCATTCCCGCGATGCTCGCGACGCTCAGCATCGTCCGGGAGAAAGACCTCGGCTCGATCGTCAATTTCTACGTCACGCCCGTCTCCCGGCTGGAATTTCTGCTCGGCAAGCAATTGCCCTATGTCGGCCTGGCGATGATGAATCTCGTCACGCTGACGGCGTTCGGCATCTTCGTGCAAGGCGTTCCCTTCAACGGAAACCTTGCCGCCTTCATCGCCGGCGGGCTGTTCTATGTCATCGCGACGACCGCGCTCGGACTGTTCATCTCGAGTTTTATGAACAGCCAGATCGCGGCGATCTTCCTCACCACGCTCGCGACCATGCTGCTGGCGGTCAAGTATTCCGGCATGATCGATCCGGTCGCCTCCATGGAAGGTTCGGCCGTCCTCATCGGCGCGGTCAACCCGGCGACCCACTTCGTCACCATCGCGCGCGGCGCCTTCTCCAAGGCGCTGGGGTTTGCCGAACTCCGGTCATCCCTGGTGCCGCTTTTGGCCGCGGGTCCGGTCCTGATCGGCCTGAGCGTGCTTTTTCTCAAGAAGCAGGCGCGCTGAGCCATGCGTGCCTCGAACATCTGGCGGCTGGGCGTCAAGGAGTTATGGAGCCTCGTTCGCAATCCCGCTCTGCTGGCACTGATTGCCTACGCCTTCTCCTTGCAGATCTACGTCGCAGCGACGGCGGTTCCGCTCTATCTCAACAACGCGCCGATCTCGATCGTCGACGAGGACGTCTCGTCGCTGTCGGCGCGGATCGCGTCGGCCTTTTATCGTCCCTATTTCAGTGCCCCCAAGGTCATTTCGCTCCCCGAAATGAACCAGCGCATGGATGCAGGCATCGACACTTTCGCGCTCGTGATCCCGCCCAATTTCGAACGCGACGTTTTGGCCGGCAGCGAGCCGGCGATCCAGTTCAACGTCGACGCGACCCGCATGACTCAGGCGTTCACCGGCGCCGGCTATGTGCGGGCGATCGTCTCGGCCGAGGTCACCGAATTCGCACGGCACTATCGTCCTGCGGAAGCGGCGCCGGTCGATTTGGTGCTGCGCGCTCGCTTCAACCCCGAGCTCATTGCCGGCTGGTTCAGCGCGATGATGGAGGTCATCAACAACGTCTCCCTCTTGTCCGTCATTCTGGCTGGCGCAGCGCTCATTCGAGAGCGTGAGCGCGGCACGATCGAGCATCTCCTGGTCATGCCGGTTACACCGATCGAGATCATGCTGGCAAAGATCTGGCCGATGGCGCTCGCGGTGTTCGTGGCCGCCCTGTTCGCGCTCACCTTCGTGGTACAGACCTGGCTTGCGATTCCGGTTGCCGGTTCTCTTTGGCTGCTCATGCTGGGCTTGGTTTTGCAGTTATTTGCGACCACCTCGCTGGGCATCCTCCTTGCGACGATAGCAGGATCGATGCCGCAGTTTGGTCTGCTGCTGCTGATGGTGCTGTTTCCGCTGCAGGTCCTCGCCGGCGGATTGACGCCCGCGGAGAGCATGCCAAGTGCTGTCCGCGCGGTCATGATGGCCGCGCCCGACACGCATTTCGTGTCCCTGTCGCAGTCGATCCTGTTCCGGGGCGCGGGACTCGGTGCGGTCTGGCCTCAATTGCTAAACCTGTTCGCGATCGGCCTTGCCTTCTTCCTGCTGTCGCTGTGGCGGTTCCGGAAGTCCTTGCGATCCCGTGGACGATAAAAAAGCAGAGCAAACACCATCCAAGGCCCAGCCGACGCACGAACGCAAAAAGCGGCGGATCGCCTTTGCGCTACGCCTTGGCGGCCCCAGAGCCCCGCGAACGCAGCAAGTCCCGTAGCTTCGGAAATTCGGTGCGCACGTGCTCGTCCAACGCATCCGCGAATTCGGGCGTGAACGAAAAGCGCAAGACCGCATCGAATATGCGGCCCGGACCGCGAAATCCGGCCTCGACCACGTGAGAGATCGCCACGCCGTCCGCTTCGTCTTCGAGGCCCAGGATGAGTCTTCCGGGGAGCCGCACGCCCCTGACGAACTGCCAGGTGATCTCCTTGCCTGGAATCGAGGCGGTCACAACCGCATGGAATTTCAGGCGGAAACGACCGACATATTCATCCATGTAAATCAGGTTGCCGACATCGCCTGCGACCTTGCGCACAGTGTGAAATCGCAAGTGAACCCCGGGCCACCAGGCTTGATAGCTGGCGTCGTCGCAGTTCAGCATGAAGTCGGTCACTTCACGGCTGTTCAAGCCGGGCACTTGTATGTCGGTTTGCAGGCGTATCATCGCGCAGCCCTGAGAAAGCCGTTCGTGCTCTCAATCAGTGCGACAGAAAGATCGGAAGCGATGGCCGCGCAAGCATGCTTTTTGTCGCCCCGCCGAGGATGAAATCCCGAATGCGAGAGTGTCCGTATGCTCCCATGACAAGAAGGTCAGCCTCGCGTGAGGCAACATACGAATCGAGTGCGTCACCGGTGCTTCTACCGGCGGCATCGACCGTATCCAAGGTGACCTCGACGTCATGATGGGCCAGATGCTTTGAGAGTTCTGCGCCAGAATGCCTGGTATTGATTGCCTTGTCGCCGGTGACCGTCACGACGTACACCCGCTTGGCCATTGCCAGTATCGGAATTGCGTCGGCAATCGTCCTCGCTGCAGGTCGGCTGAAATCCCAAGCCACTACGACAGTATTCAACGCACCGCGATGACTGGCTGGCTTCGGGATGATGAGTGTAGGGCGTCCCGATTCGAATACGATCTGTTCAACGTACCAGTCGCCGATATCGACAGCTCCACCCTCGCCCACGGGGACAATCGTTAGATCGCGAAGTCGGGCATGTCCGATCACTACATCCGCAACGTCTGAGATTAGGCAAGTCTCCGATCGCCGCTCATGAAATACTCCCCGCTGTTCAGCGGCCTCCTGGAATGCGGTCAAGAGCATCTGCGCGTTCGCCGAACTCTTCTTGCTCTCAGCGGCGGCCAATGCGGGAACATTAAACAGGTTACCGACAATGCTTCCTGGAATTTGAAATTCAACCTCACAGGCGACGGCCGAAATCTTGGCGCCGATGGCTGCGGCGAAGTCAACGCCTTGGGCGAGCTCCGCGACCGGCGTTGGATCCGGGTAGGTCGTCAGGACCATCAGCAAGTCTTTGAAGGCCATCTGTTCTCCATTTTCTCCGCGCTGGCTCAGCCAATTGTTATCGCATCTTGCGCTTGCAGGGGTTGATCTCGCTCAACAATCTGGCCGAGAGAACAAACATTAGTCTAGCTATTCATTGCACCAAAGATCGCCCGATCCGACCGATTGCCGGTCCGCTCAACCGGAAGAGGAGCGGCGAACATTGCGGTGATCTTGGCATGCGCTGCGGGCGTCAGAACGAAAAGCGTTTCTACTATTGAGGCTTTACGAAGATTGGACTATCGCGGCATTTATGCAATCGTGAGAACAGTCCGGTCAGCCCCGTCTCCATCTCGGAGAAATGATGAGGAAGCGGCCAGCACAGGCTGGCAGCGCTCTCCCATCGTCGTCAGTGGCTTGAGGCAAAGAGGTGTGAGATGACCGAAAAACTTCGTCTGGATATTCCGATCCTGCTGCCTGACGTGCCGGACGCCGACGATGCCTGCGTCGCGCGGCTCACCTCGGAGATCGGCGGGCGCGCGGGCGTCGAGGAGGTGCACGTGCGGGGCACCGGCCCGGGCGAGCCGGCCCAGCTTTGCGTGCACTACGACCCGGAGATCATACCACTACCGCGGATCCGCGAGCTCGCGGCGAGCGCCGGTGCCACGATCAGCGAACGGTTCGGCCATCTGCTGTGGCAGGTCGAAGGGATCGCCCACCAGCGCCGGGCACGCACGGTTGCCGATGGTCTGCGTACATTGCCGGGCGTACTGGAGGCGCAAGCGAGCGCCGGCGGGGTGGTGCGTGTTGAATTTGACCGGAGCCAGGGGTCTGAGAAGGCCATCCGCGATGCGCTCGCCAAAATGGGTGTCACGGTGCGTGAGCAGGTCGTCGCCCGGGCGCCTGCGCCGGAGCCGCGGCGTTCCGGGACGGACGAGGCGGCTGACGCGCATGGGGACCATAGTCATGCCGGTCCCGATCATGCCGGCCACGATCACGGCGAAGAAAAGGGCGGCAGGGGCGAAAAAGATCACGATCATGCGCATGGCGGCCTTCTGGGGCCCAACACCGAACTGATCTTCTCGCTCATTTGTGGCGCTCTGCTTGGCGTCGGCGTCGCGATCGAGAAGCTCCTGCCGACGGCTCCCTCCTGGCTGCCGACCGCCTGCTATATCGCCGCCTATTTCTTCGGCGGATTCTATACGCTGCGCGAAGCGATCGACAATCTGCGCCTCAGGAAGTTCGAGATCGACACGCTGATGTTGGTCGCAGCGGCGGGCGCCGCGGCGCTCGGCGCCTTCGCGGAAGGGGCGCTGCTGCTGTTCCTGTTCAGCCTCGGCCACGCGCTCGAGCACTATGCGATGGGGCGGGCCAAGCAGGCGATTGAAGCGCTCGCCGAACTGGCTCCACGAACTGCCACTGTCCGCCGCGACGGCGAGACGCGCGAGGTCCCCGTAGAGGACCTCGTGGTCGGTGACGTGGTTGTCGTGCGTCCGAATGAGCGGCTGCCGGCCGATGGATTCCTGGTCAAGGGCGAGTCGAGCGTCAACCAGGCGCCGGTGACCGGCGAGAGCATCCCGGTCGACAAGCGGCCTGTCGAGGACATTGCCAAGGCACGGGCCAAGCCCAACGCCGTGGACTCATCCTCGCGCGTCTTCGCCGGCACCATCAACGGCGCGGGTGCGATCGAGATCGAGGTGACGCGTCTTTCGACGGAAACAGCGCTCGCCAAGGTCGTGCAGATGGTGAGCGAGGCCGAGACTCAGAAATCGCCGACCCAGCGTTTCACCGATAAGTTCGAGCGCATTTTTGTGCCGGCCGTGCTGGCGCTCGCCGTCATTCTGCTGTTCGCCTGGGTGGTGATCGACGAGCCGTTCAGCGCGAGCTTTTATCGCGCGATGGCGGTCCTGGTGGCGGCTAGCCCCTGTGCGCTGGCGATCGCGACGCCCAGCGCCGTGCTGTCTGGCGTGGCGCGCGCGGCGCGCGGCGGCGTCCTCGTAAAAGGCGGCGCGCCACTGGAAAATCTCGGCTCGTTAAGCGCGATCGCCTTCGACAAGACCGGCACGCTGACGGAGGGCCGTCCGCGCATCACCGACATCGTCCCGGCCGAGGGCGTTTCGCAAGAGGAACTGCTCAGGGTTGCCGTGGCCGTCGAGCAACTCAGCGATCATCCGCTCGCGGAGGCGATCGCACGCGACGGCCGTGAGCGGTTGGGTGGACGCGACGTCCCGGAGGCGCAGGATCTCAAGAGCCTCACCGGACGCGGGGTGACCGCAGCGCTGGAGGGCAAGCCGGTCTGGATCGGCAAGGCCGAGATGTTCGGCGCCGACGGCATTGCGCCGCTGGGCGAGGCCATGAGAGCGGCCATTGCGAAACTGCGCGACGGCGGCCGCACCACGATGGTCGTGCGCTACGGCGACAAGGAACTCGGTGCGATAGGCTTGATGGATACGCCACGCGCCGCCGCGCGCAAGGCGCTGGCCGAGCTGCACACGCTCGGCATCAAGCGGATGATCATGATCTCCGGCGATCACCAGAAGGTCGCCGACGCTATCGCCAAGGATGTCGGGCTCGATGAGGCCTGGGGCGATCTGATGCCGGAGGACAAGGTTGAGGCGATCAAGAAGCTGAGCGCCGAGCAGAAGGTCGCCATGGTCGGCGACGGCGTGAATGACGCGCCTGCGATGGCGAGCGCGACGGTTGGCATCGCGATGGGCGCGGCCGGCTCCGACGTCGCTCTAGAGACTGCGGACGTCGCGCTGATGGCCGACGATCTCAGTCACCTGCCCTTTGCTGTGGGCCTCAGCCGCCACACCCGCGGGATCATCTTGCAGAACGTGTTCATCAGCCTCGGCGTGGTCGTGATCTTGGTGCCGGCGACGATCATGGGGCTCAGCATCGGTGCGGCAGTCGCGGTGCATGAGGGTTCGACGCTCGTGGTCGTCGTCAACGCGCTGCGGCTGCTCGCGTATCGCGACAAGAGACAATAGCAGCTCGGCGTATTCCCCACCGGAGGAGCCGCCCGGGCAATGTGGGCGGATACGGGAGCCGGCGAAAGATACGAAGGCTATTCCAGCCGTATTGGAACGGCGAGCATTGTCCTGTCAGGTTCTCCCTTACAGTCAGGGTCGTCCTGACAGTAGGGTTCGTAGTGTGGCGCAAGCTATGCCGTTCATTCTGTGGAAATCGGAACGCGAGGTCGCTAAGCTGGCCGCAGGGCCGGGCGGCATTCACATTTGCGACGCTTGCGTCGAAGCGAGCCGACTTTTCATGTCCGGCACTGCTGCACTGCCGCGGGATTTTGATCCGGCGACGTGGCCGACTGATCGCTTCGTCGCGGCCCTTGGACCCCTCCACGCCACAGCAGAGGCGCACCGCGAGCATCTCGCGGAGATCGTCGACACGCTCCGCCATCGAGAGGTAAGCTGGGCAAAGATTGCAGAGCCCCTCGGCGTGTCCTGCCAAACTGCGTAGGAACGGTTCGGCGGGCAATAGTCGGCTTAGGGAGATTCCGCGAGGGGCGGCGATCAAGGCTCCGCGCGGTACTTGTCCGGATTTCCCGGCCGCCCTCAGCCTTCGGCTGAGCGAACTGTTGGGCATCCACGCATAATTGTGGTTGGAACCCAATGCGAAGATTGCCGTTTTCCTTACTGCCATGGCCCGTTTCGTTTGTGGTCGGAGGCGGCATGAAAAAAGGCTTATTTGCTATCTCTGACGTCGGGCATAAGCCGCGATGTGAAGCGTCGGACCTTCGGAGCTGCGCAAGAGTCTTTGATTGTACGATACCTAAAGGAGGTGATGATGCGGAAACTTCTCATAATCGGGATCAGCGCGGCCTCGGCGTGCCTCTTGTATTCCAATGCGGCGAGCGCTTTGCCCGGCGCCGCTCCTAAATCTCTGGCGCCGAGTGCGTCCATCGGAGGGGACCTATTCCAACAAGTTCATTCCCGCAAACACCGCCACCGACATCGGCATTATGCATATCGTGGCTACAGGGGATACCCGATCGGCCCTTATCCGTACGCCGCGTACTCCTATCCCGTCTATGTGCCGCTCTATTATGGTCACCATTTAGGTGGCTATTACGGTCACCATTTAGGTGGGCACCTTTCCAGTGGACATAATTTCGGGGGTCATTTGCAGCACCACGGGCATCATTAGCTTTGCCGGCTCGTGCCTTGATTGAGAAGGCGAATCGTCAGACATCGAAAGTCTGGTCGAGCTTATCACCCTCTAATCGTAGTGGCGCTGCGCGCGAACTTGGACAATCCGCAAATCCGCAGGCTCTACTTTTGGCTCGGACGGGCGTAGAAATGTAACGCTGAAAATAATTATAAGCAGGCGCAATCAGCGACTACTGCAAAAAAAGCTGCCCTGTTAGCTGTACCTCTCTCGATCAAAGCGTTTCTGGCAAACTCGCGCGATTGATGGGGTGTCTCTCGCACATCTTTGTAACCGGGCTTATTTCGAAAGGAACCCAAATAGCACCGCAGCGTTGTCTATGCCGAATAACGCGCATTGGGCGGGTAAATGGCAGACAACAGACCTTCGATTACACGCGAGAAGCTGGCGGCGCTGCTGAACGAAGACTTGGCTCGCGAATACCAAGCGATCATCGCGTACGTTGTCTATTCGCAAGTGCTCAAGGGTGCTGAGTATATGAGCATTGCGGATCAGCTACAAAAGCACGCCGCGGAAGAGCTGAAACACGCGCTGACGATATCTCGGCAAATTGATTATCTCGGCGCTACACCAACGACGATTCCAAAACCCATCGAAGTATCCGATAGTGCGGAGAAGATATTGCGGGCAGATCTTCAGAACGAGATCGACACAATCAAGAACTATCGCGAGCGGATCCGTCAGTGTGAAACATTGGGCGAATTCGCTATCGCCGAGCACATCCGCGAGATCTTGCTCGATGAGCAAGACCATTTGATTGATCTTGCCACCGCTCTGGGCGAAGACGCGCCAGATTTGACCAACTAGCATCGCGTGCGAGGTGCACGCACGCCGAAGGATTTGAGTGCGAGGTCTGTCCGCGCCCAATGTGTTGATTATTTTGTCGAAATGACGATTTCTGGCGTGGACGCGCGCCTCAAATATTAGCTTTTGCCATCGTTGGGTGTTGAGGGCTGGATCATGCTTTTCAGAGGGGCAAGAGAGCGGAGAGTTGCGAAGGTCACAATGCTGAGGATCAGGGCAATATCATAGAGACCGTAGCCAACAGCTCCCCCGAGCGCCCCTGTTGCCCACAAGCTGGCCGCTGTGGCTGTGCCGGACGTATGGTCTCCGCGCTTCAGGATGGCACCTCCGCCAATGAATCCTATTCCCGTAATCAGACCTTCGAGAATCCGAGCCTGACCCATCGAGGTCTCGCCCAAGACGCGGATCGCGACGAGCACAAAACCGCACGCGGCAATCGCGACGAGCGGAAAGGTTCGTAGACCAGCGCTGCGCTCCTGACTTTCCCGCTCCCATCCAATCGGCAATGCCAAAATGTAGGCGATAGCCAAATCGACCAAGTGGGAGCCCATTTCTACCCAATTCAAGGCTGCAAATCTCATCGTCATCTCCCACTCGCCAACGGACATCCAGAACAATAGTGCTCGTGCAGGGGTTCCTGTTACTCTGTTACACGACGAAGAGATTTTCCGTGCCCAGCCTCTTCCGCCCCAGTCGATGATTGGCTACCGCTCGGCCAGAAATTCTCCATTCGTTCAGAGCGGGCGGAATGTTACAAAATGAATGCGAGATTCTAGCTAAAAAATCCCGGGGGTTTGCAATTGACTTTCAATTGCGGAGCCCGAACACATGGCGGCGGGACCGGCTCCCGGCGGTTGTCAAGATTGGACAGGCGCCTTATTTCATGTTGGCAGACTTTTACTCGTAGGAGGTTGCTGTGGGTTCGCATTTTCTCGACCGTCTGTTTGGCCGGAGGTATGGCGGCGGCCATGGAGGCGGTCATCATGGAGGCGGCCACGGAGACCGGTACGGCCGAGGGCCCGATCGTGGTGCGCCTTGGGGCAATCAGCAGAATCCGGACTGGGATCAATCGCCGCCGCCCGCGCAACAGCGGGTGCTTGTGTGTCCCAGCTGTCGCTCTGACAACGCGCCGGACAGCCGTTTTTGCGCCAATTGTGGCCAGCGCTTCGGATCGTCCGAGGCGGCGTGTTCGAAGTGCAATGCGTCAATTCCAGCCAACTCTAAATTTTGCCGCTCTTGCGGTACGGCGGTGGCCGGAGCAAATCCTGAGGGAAAGTGAGTCCTATCTTCACGCCGACGTCCGATTGGTGAACATGTGAGGCTGAAGGCCTCGTGCGTTCACAGGAACGCGACGTCATGCCCGGTTGGGGATGAGAGTGATCGTCGAAAAGAATCTGCATCCGTGCCCGAGGCTGTACAAGCAGGAGCTGATGCCGAGGCGCGCCGTCTTAACGAACTGAATTCTAGGCGCGAGAGGGTGACATGGCCGCAGGGGTTTCAGCGAGCGACCCAGTATCTACCGCGACAGCAGCGGGGCGGCATAAGCGCAGACTGTACATTGCGCTGACCCTCACCACCACTTTTATGGTTGTCGAGGTTATCGGCGGCTTGTGGACCGGCAGCCTCGCTCTCCTTGCCGACGCAGCCCACATGCTCACCGATGCCGGCGGCCTGGCATTGGCTTTGATCGCGATCCGTTTCGCCGAACGGCCACGGACACCACAGAACACCTTCGGCTATGTTCGTATGGAGGTGCTATCGGCGCTCACCAACGCCGTGGTTCTCCTCCTCCTGACTGTATATATCCTCTACGAGGCCTATCAGCGATTCTTGAGCCCGCCGGAGATCATCGGCGGACCGATGCTGGCCGTGGCAGTTGCCGGTCTCGTCGTCAACCTGATCAGTATGAAAATGCTCTCCGCCGGCTCGGCGGAGAGCCTCAACGTCAAAGGCGCCTACTTCGAGGTGCTGGCGGACATGCTCGGTTCGCTCGGCGTCATTGTGGCTGCAATCGTGGTGGTTCTGACCGGCTGGCAACTAGTCGATCCGATCATCGGCGCCGGCATCGGGCTGTTCATTGTCCCGCGCACGTGGATCCTGCTCAAGCAAGCGATCCATATTCTAATGGAGGGCACGCCGCCGGAAATCGACATGGCCTTGCTTGAAAAGAGGCTTCTCGAGATTCCGGGCGTCCTTGCCGTTCGTGATCTCCATGTCTGGACGATTACATCCGGCGCCGATGCGATGAGCGGCCACCTTGTCGTGACTGACACGGCTTCAGCCCGGACGATACTGGCCGAAGCTCAGGAGGCGCTGAAGACTGGCTTTGGCCTGACACATGTGACGATCCAGATCGAGGACGAAGCGCTTGAGGGAGCCGAAGCCAAGCGGCCGTTTTGATTTCGTCGAGAGTTTGCCGCAGTGAACGAGTGAGGACGACGTGGGTAACGATCATTGGAATGAACGCTCTTTCCGAAAGGGTCCTGGATCAAATCGATACCCGGCGCCCAGGTCCGGTTACTCGACTGATGCTCCGCCGCGGGCGCCGATCTCGTGGGTTGTCGTCATCTTCGGTCTCCTTGCATGGACGGTCGTTGTCTATGTTGGATATGTCGCACTCGATATCGCCCTGTCGTGGCTCTCAACCAGCGGCGGCGCCGTGTTGCAAGCGGGGAAGGACGCCGGAAGCGCGATAGGCGTCGGCAAAGAGGTCGGCGTCGCGATCGACAGCCTGAAGTCCACCGGTCTCCTCGACCAGGCGGTCTCCTTGCTGATGATCGTCCTGAAGCCGGCAGCCATCGTGATTTGGGCGCTTGGCGCGCTGTTGATCGTCCTCTTGCCGAGGATGCTTTGGCGTTTGGGTGGAGCATTCGGCAGACGCCGACATTAAGTAAGTGCTATCGCTCCGGCCGCGCTCTGGAATGATCCCAGTCATATCTTGAACCACTGCCTTGTGGTAATTCCACTGTCGCAAATGAGTGACCGGCGGCATGATTGGGGTAGCCATCACCCAGTTTCGGCAAATTCTAGAGTCGAGGAAGGATGACAGAAAAACAAGACCATCCGGGATCTGCTCCTCGCCTGATCCTTTCCCTGCCGGGCAACGAAGCCTTTGGGCAGCATCTGGCAGCAGCCGGGCATTGGGAGCTCGGCACAATAGGAACCCGGCAATTTCCGGATGGCGAGTCCTACGTCCGTATCCTTTCCGACGTTGCAGGCAAAGCGGTCGATCTGGTCTGCACACTCGCAAGGCCCGATGATGGCTTCTTGCGTCTTGTCTTCGCGGCAGATGCCGCGCGGGCGCTCGGCGCGCGAGAGGTCACTCTGATCGCGCCTTATCTCGCTTATATGCGGCAGGATCGCCGTTTTCAGCCGGGTGAGGCGGTGACGTCGAAGAGCTTCGCGCGGCTCGTCTCGTCGAGCTTCGACCGGCTGGTCACCGTCGATCCGCATCTGCATAGATATTCGACTCTCTCGGCGCTCTACACGATCCCGACGGATACGCTGCATGCGGCGCCGCTGCTGGCGGATTGGATTGCCGCGGAAGTCGACAATCCTTTTCTCGTCGGTCCCGACGAAGAGAGCGAGCAATGGGTATCGGCCATCGCCGCACGCATTGGCGCCCCACACGCGGTGCTGCGCAAGATCCGGCATGGCGATCGCAATGTCGACGTCGAATTACCCGATCTGTCCAGATGGCGTGGCCGGCAGCCGGTGCTGGTCGATGACATCGCCTCGTCCGGCCGCACGCTGATCGAAGCGGCTCTCAAACTTCCGCTTCAAGGCTTTGCGCGACCCGTGGTGGTCGTTGTGCATGGCATTTTTGCCGAAGATTCTTTCCAGCGCCTTGCGCCGCTTTGCGGCCGGATCGTTTCGACAGATTCTGTTCCTCACGAGAGCAATGCCATCGGCCTTGCGCCGCTGGTTGCGAACGCGCTCGGATTGAGCGCTCCATCGTCGGCAGACCTCGTCCGGCACCGGCGTCCGCCCGAGCCCTTGGATGAGGTGGAGCGGGCGGGTCTCGATTCCTTTCCCGCGAGCGATCCGCCATCCTGGACGAGCGGGGCGCGGTGAAAGTGCCGCCTCCCGAAACCAGATCCAATAAAGGCGACGATGCAGCATGAGCGGCACGGCTTCCAAGATGTTCAACACTTGGCGCAAGGGATACGGCCCGATTGTCCATCGTGAAGAGACGGTCGAGCGCATAGTGGCGCTGGCTTCGTCCGGCCGCATCGATCCGCAACCGCTCTATCGGATGCTGGTGGCTGCCGACCGCCTCACCTCCGCCGCCATGTGGAGCGTGGTCCATATGACCTACACCAAGCGGGTCGATCTCTCTGGCGCCCCGCTCCCGGCGGACGCTTTCAAGACCACCCCGGAAGGACATACCGGCGGCTCGCTCAACATGGTCCCGGCTTTTGTCGGCTATCTGACGGCCAATGCGATTTCAGCGACGACGCGTTCCTGGCTGATGGGCCAAGGCCATTGTGTTGCCGCTATCGAGGCCGTCAACGTCCTCACCGGCGATGTCTCACCGGCGCAGAAGGGCCGCTACGATCGCAGCGAGAAGGGATTGTCGCAACTCGCCGCCGACTTCTACTCATACAAGATCGGCCCCGACGGCGCTCCGGCCGTACCGCTCGGCAGCCACGCAGGACCGAATACCGCCGGCGCGATCTCCGAAGGCGGTTATCTCGGCTTCGCGGAGGTGCAGTACGTGCACATGCCGCTCCCCGGCGAAAGCCTCGTGGCGTTCCTGAGCGACGGCGCATTCGAGGAACAGCGCGGTTCGGACTGGACGCCTCGCTGGTGGCGGGCCGAAGATTCCGGCCATGTCATCCCGGTCATGATCCTCAACGGGCGGCGTATCGAAGAGCGCGTCCAGATCGCGCAGCAGGGTGGCGCCACATGGCTCGCCGACCATCTCAAGCTCAACGGCTTTGATCCCTTCATCGTCGATGGCCGCGATCCAGCCGCCTTCGCAGGGGCCATTCTAGAAGCCGAGCGCCGACTCCAGAGTTTCGCTGCGGAAGCGGCGCATTCCTATCCGGCGCCGGTTCCTTATGTGATCGCCGAAACCGTCAAAGGGTTCGGCTTTCCGGGAGCGGGCACGAATGCCGCGCACAATCTGCCGCTCGGTGGCAATCCCGCGCAGGACGAAGCAGCCCGTACCGCCTTCAACGATGCGGCCCGCGTGCTGTTCGTGCCGCCTGACGAGATTGAGCAAGCCGTCGCAGCGATCGCTGTCCATGGCAAGCAAGGCCGCGTGCCCGAAAGCCGGCACCCCCTCGCGCTGCGGCGGCCTCCGACTCCAGTACTCCCCGAACCTGATTGGACCGTAGCCGGCAGTCCGCCCGACTGCGCGATGCATGCTATCGACCGCTGGTTCGTCCGCCTCGTCGATGCGAACCCCGGCCTTCGGCCCCGTGTCGGCAACCCCGACGAACTGCGCTCAAACCATATGGGTGCAACCCTCGACAGGTTGCGCCACCGGGTGAACGTTTCGGAGCCCAACGTCGCCGATGCCGTGGATGGGGCGGTCATCACCGCGCTCAACGAGGAAGCGGTTGCGGGCGCGGCGCTCGCCAACAAGGGAGGCATCAACCTGATTGTCAGCTACGAGGCTTTCGCCTTGAAGATGTTGGGCGGGCTTCGCCAGGAGATCGTCTTCGCCCGTCGCCAGCGTGAGGTCGGCCAGAAGCCGGGTTGGGTATCCGTCCCGCTCATCGTCACGTCTCATACCTGGGAGAACTCCAAAAACGAGCAGTCGCATCAGGACCCGACCATTGGCGAGGCGCTGCTCGGCGAGATGTCCGACACGGCACGCGTTCTGTTCCCCGTGGATACCAACAGCGCCATGGCCGCCCTGAGAGCCGTCTACCAGGGTCGCGGACAGGTAGCCTGCCTCATCGTGTCGAAGCGCGACATGCCGTATCGCTTCGGTGGCGAGGCTGCGCTCAAGTTCATTGCCGATGGCGCCGCTCACATCGAAGGCGAGCGCGACGGGGCCGAGTTGCAACTGGTTGCCATCGGCGCCTACCAGCTCGAGGAGGCGCTCAAGGCAGCACATCGCCTCAAGACGCACGGCCGCCGCGTTCTCGTAACCGCTCTCTCGGAACCTGGCCGATTCCGAATCCCCCGCGATTCCATTGAAGCCGCCTTCACAGCTAGCGAGCAGGATATTGCGGCGCTGTTCCCGGCCGGGCTGCCGCGAGTCATCGTGTCTCACGCGAGACCGGAACCAATGCTCGGCTTGTTGCGGCGGCTCGACTCCGGGCCTCAAAGGACTGTCGCGCGCGGCTATATCAGCCGGGGCGGCACGCTCGACGTTGCAGGCATGCTGTTCGCTAACCGCTGTAGCTGGGCGCATCTGGTGGACGCGGGAGGCGCTCTCCTCGGCTGCAAGCGCGAGGAGATTCTCTCCTCGACCGAGCAAGGCGCGCTCGACGGACGCGGCGATCCGGCGGATTTGGCCGCCTTCACATTCTGAAAGTTCGCAATGTTGACTCTGACCTCTCTCGGCGGCGCCGGCACTGTCACCGGCTCGAAACATCTCCTCACCAACGGCGGCAAGCGCATCTTGATTGATTGCGGTCTATTTCAAGGCCTCAAGAACCTTCGCGAGCTGAACTGGGAACCGTTGCCGGTCGCGCCGTCGAGCATCGATGCCGTCGTCTTGACCCATGCTCATCTCGATCACTCGGGCTACTTACCCAAGCTCGTGCGTGACGGCTTTCGTGGCCGCATCTACGCGACCGCGGCGACACGCGATGTCGCAGAGCTCATCCTCAAGGACAGCGGCTACCTCAACGAGAAGGACGCTGAGTACGCCAATCGGAAAGGGTTCTCCAAACACAAGCCGGCGCTGCCGCTGTACGGCGCGCGTGATGCCGAACGCGCCATGGAGTTCTTTTCGCTTGTTCCTTTTAACACGGTCACGACGCTCCCAGGTGGTGCGACCGTGAGGTTTCGCTACGCCGGCCACATCCTCGGAGCCGCCAGCGCCGAGATCGAATGGGGCGGCCGCCGCATTGCTTTTTCAGGGGACCTTGGCCGCTACGGCGACCCAATCTTTCCGGACCCGGCAGCTATCGCCGAAGCAGATTACGTCGTCGTTGAATCGACCTACGGAAACCGCCTCCACGATTCTGCCGATCCCACCGAAGCGCTCGGCAAGGTCATCGAGCGCACCATCAAGCGCGGCGGCACCGTCGTCATCCCGGCCTTTGCGGTCGGGCGCGCACAGTCGCTGCTCTATCATCTGTGGCGCCTGCAGACCGCCGGCCGTCTATCGGGCGTCCCGATCTATCTGGACAGCCCGATGGCGATCGAGGCGACAGGCCTGCTCCACGCCCACCACGACGATCACCACTTGTCTTCCAAGGAATGCGACGCGATCTGCGGCATCGCCACCTATACACGCGATGTGGAAAGCTCCAAGGCGATCTCGACCAGCCCCTGGCCCAAGGTCGTGATATCGGCGAGCGGGATGGCGACGGGAGGCCGTGTTCTCCATCACCTCAAGGCCTTCGCGACCGATCCCAAGCACACGATCCTGTTCTCCGGGTTCCAGGCCGCTGGAACGCGAGGCCGAGCGATGCTTCAGGGCGCGCGCGACATCAGGATCCATGGCCAATGGGTGCCGGTTCGGGCAGAGGTCGATGACCTGTCGATGCTGTCGGCACACGCTGATGCTAGCGAGCTGATGCGCTGGCTCTCCGGCTTCCGCCGCGCTCCGTCTCGCGTCTTCATCGTCCATGGCGAGGCCGACGCCGCCGAAGCGCTGCGGGTGCGGATTGATCGCGAACTTGGGTGGGATGCCGCTGTGCCACGTCAGAACCAGATCTTCGATCTATGACGACGACAGATAACGCTGCTCGTGCCGATCAACCAAGGCACCGTGTACGCCGTCTCCGGCTGCATAGCCAGCATCAGGCGATCGTAATCATGCGTGCCGACTGTCACGTCTGCCGGGCCGAGGGATTTGCTTCGCGCTCTCAGGTTCTCGTGGCCAATGGCAAGCGCCAGGTCCAGGCGACTCTTTTTCAAGTCGACGGTGAAGCCATGCTGGGCCTCGACGAGATCGGACTGTCCGAAACCGCCTGGGACCTTCTTGGCGTCGCGGAAGGCGACGAGGTCAGGGTCTCCCATCCACCCGCAATGGATTCGCTCGCTGATGTGCGGCGGCGTATCTATGGCAATCGTCTGGATACGTCCGCCTTCTCGGAGATCGTGAGGGATGTTGTCGCCGGCAGCTACACCGACGTGCACCTCGCCGCCTTCCTGACCGCGAGCGCCGCGCTGCCGCTGGACGAAGAGGAGACGGTTAGTCTGACGAGGGCAATGGTGAATGTCGGCGACCGCCTGCGCTGGGATGCCGCGATCGTGGTCGATAAACACTGCATCGGCGGGCTTCCCGGCAACCGCACCACGCCGATTGTCGTGGCGATCGTGGCCGCGAACGGCCTCGTCATGCCCAAGACCTCCTCGCGCGCGATCACCTCGCCGGCCGGTACGGCCGATATGATGGAAACCTTGGCGCCTGTCGATCTCGACATCGCGACTCTCCGACGCGTGGTGGAGGCGGAAGGGGGCTGCATTGCCTGGGGCGGTGCGGTCCACCTCAGCCCGGCCGACGATATCTTCGTGCGGGTGGAGCGCGAACTGGATATCGATACTGAAGGTCAGTTGATTGCGTCCGTCCTCTCGAAGAAGATCGCTGCAGGCTCGACACACGTGGTCATCGATATCCCGGTCGGCACAACCGCGAAGGTGCGCGGTAAAGACGTCGCTGACCGCCTTGCCGAGCGCATGACCGCAGTGGCTGCGCGCTTTAACCTTGCCGCCATATGCCTTCAAACCGATGGCTCGCAGCCCGTCGGCCGTGGCATCGGTCCGGCGCTCGAGGCCTTCGATGTGCTCGCCGTTTTGCATAACAAATCCGACGCGCCCGATGACCTGCGCCAGCGAGCTGTCACGCTGGCGGGCGCGGCACTGGAAATTGGCGGAAAGGCCAGCAAGGGAAGCGGCGTGACGCTGGCGCTCGCGACGCTTTCCGACGGCCGGGCGTGGAAGAAGTTCGAAGCCATCTGTGAGGCGCAGGGCGGACTGCGCACTCCGCCGCAGGCGCGCCACGTCTATCCATTGGTTGCGCCGCGCGCAGGCCGAATCGTTCATATCGACAATCGCAAACTAGCGCGGCTTGCCAAGCTGGCCGGTGCGCCCGGCGCCAAGGCTGCCGGCGTCTTCATGGAGGTGCGGCTTGGCGCGGAGGTTGATCGCGGACAGCCGCTCTTTCATGTCCACGCCGAGACACCCGGCGAGCTCGCCTACGCGCTCGACTATGCGGCACGTGCTGGCGATATTCTGATAGTCGGGTCTTGAAGGCTCCCTGCTGGCGGTTGAGTCGGATCGTCTAGGCTTACCTGGGGCCGCGTTCAAAGCAATAACTCCGTTTCCAATTTACAGGATATTTTGCAGCATACACAGCGTTTTACGATGTGGAGGCCTGCCAGCTTTTCATGTGGGGCCAAGCTACATTGCCAAAGGATTTCGTCTACTCACCGTCTGCTCGCTGCTCCTGGATCGCTCAACGCCACGGCCGAGGCGCACCGCGACCACCTTGCGAAATAGTCGACACCCTCCGCCATCGAGAGGTCAGTTGGGCAAAGATCAGAGACAAGCTTGGCGTGTTGCGTCAGACTGTAAGGGAACGGTTCGGCGGATCTTAGTTGCGCCGGAGCCGGCTTATCTTCGTTGTCTAACAGCGCTGGAATGGCAGGGCTCGACGGGCCATCTGGTGCGCTGCCGCTCACCCTCGCCCTGCCGACTTGTCCTTGCTTGTCGAAGATCATACAGAACATGATCGAACTTGTTTGCTAAGCTCTTCCCCATCAAGCCTACCGCGCGCTCGCCACACATTTGCTAGCCATGCACTGATGAGGTAGGCGACGACGCAGCCATTGTCTTCAGCATGAGACAATGGTGCCAAACCCGTTCTGCTCCGATGGCTTGAAGACTCTCTACGTGATGATGTCGTCGATGGCCGCCCACCGAAGGTGGTCAAGTTGGGCACCGTCCATCATTGGCGATTCGCTCTTGTCCGTCATTCGCAACTTTGTCCGGCGGCAATCCCGAACCCGTCTCGTCACCGGGCGGGAATCTAGTCTAGGCTAGCGAATAGCCCAGCTGCTATACAGGGACATCGTAAGACATCGAGCCCGTGAGACGCCGGATTAATTCCTCGATCAACGCTACCTTGGCCGCTTCGCCTAGGCATCAGTGCGTCATGATGGCATCACCGCAGCCCTGCGGGATGAAGTCGAAGCGCTCCACCGTCACGACGGTGACTGGCGACTACCCGGGCAGTGCGCATCATCCATCGCCATACGAGCGAGACCCCTCCGTGAAGCTCTACCAATCTTTTTTGGTAAGCGCGAGACAAGTTTCAGGACAACTTGGTGTGGTAAATTCGTTGGATTATGTTCGAAACATTCTGCTGCGAGGACTATTAACTGGCGACAGAGATTACGTTACACGGGTCGGTCCCAAAACGCGGTGTGCATGAAATTTCCGGCGGGCGCCCTTGAGGCCAAGCTAGCTTATCGCGGTGACGCAGGTCAAGTCGTGAACCCATAACGGATAGGTGGCAATGACTATCAGTGTCCAGACCTTTTACGATCAGCGCAGTGGCACCGCAACGCATGTTGTCACATGCGCTGCGTCCGGTTCTTGTGTTGTCATCGATCCAGTGTTCGATCTAGATCCAAAGTCGGGACGTACCAGCCGCGCTCCCGTTGACCGTATCGTGGATTTCATAAGGGCCGAGAAGTTGTCACTGGAATGGCTTCTGGAGACCCATGTTCATCACGATCACATCTCCGGCGCCCTGGCCTTGCGTGAAACGCTCGGCGGCCGACTGGCAATCGGCAAGCGCGTTGTGGAGGTCGCCGAAGTTATTCGCCAAGTCTATGCCCTGCCGCAAACGCATGCACGTCCGTTCGACCGTCTGCTGGATGAAGGCGACAGCCTGGGGTTTGGCGAAGAGACGATCGAGGTTTGGGCGACGCCGGGGCACACGATCGACCATTTGAGCTATCGCATCGCCGACACGATTTTTCTGGGCGACACGCTCTTCATGCCCGATAGCGGAACGGCGCGCTGCGACTTCCATCGCGGCGACGCCCGCATGCTCCATTCTTCGATCCGTCGTATCCTCGATCAGCCCGAAGAGACACGCTTGTTCGTTTGCCATGATTACGGCGCGGAGGGCAGCCGCCCGCCCGCCTGGGCAACCACAGTGGGCGCGCAGCGGGCCGAAAATATTCATGTCGGCAAGGGGCGGACCGAAGCGGAGTTCATCGCTCTGCGGCAGGAGCGCGATGCCGGGCTCGAAATGCCAGCGCTCCTGCTCGCATCCTTGCCGCTCAACATCGCGGCTGGGCGCTTCCCGGAGCCCGCAAGTAACGGGCGGGTCATTCTGCCGATGCCGCTTGATGTTCCGGTCAGTGCTCTCTAGCCGCCACCGCCCGAGCGTGGCTTCCACCGCCCCAAATACACGGGACACCGTGATGGATGAAATCCTGTCAACTGGCCGTCCGCTCGATTGCCTCGTTGTTGGAGGGGGCCCTGCGGGCCTGACTGCTGCGATCTATCTGGCGCGGTACCGGCGACGCGTCACCGTAGTGGACGACGGCGACAGCCGCGCACTCTGGATACCCCGTTCACACAACCATGCCGGCTTTCCCGACGGAATTAGCGGCAAGGAGCTGTTGAGTCGTATGCGCGCTCAGGCGGAGCTCTACGGTGCCGGAGTGCTGCGGGGCCGTATCGAGACGATCGAGGAGCGGGACGGCAGCTTTCTGGCGTGTGGTAACAACATCGCGCTCGAAGCGCGAACCATTCTTTTGGCAACCGGCACCAACAACCGGCGCCCGGACCTCGATCCCGCTATGCATCGGTCTGCGCTGGAGCGCGGTCTGCTGCGCTATTGTCCGGTCTGCGACGGCTTCGAGGCCGGGGACAAGGCTATCGGTGTTATCGGCGCCGATGCGCGGGGCGTCGCTGAAGCCTTGTTCCTGCGAACATATTCCGAAGACATTACCATACTCCCGGCGGGTGCAGTCGATATCAGCTCCGACGACCGCGCCCTTCTCGAACGCCACGGTATCCGCGTGGAAGAACGACCGCCCTTGCGCCTCGATTGCACCGGTAGTCGCGCGATAGTTCACTTTCGCGACGGCTCGCAGCTCAGCTTCGACACCATCTATCCGGCGCTTGGTTCCGAAGCGAACGACCATCTTGCCCAGGCGCTCTGTCTCGACATGGCGGATGGGTGCTGTATCGCGGTCGATCAAAAGCAACGCACTAGCCGAGGCGGCATCTACGCCGCAGGCGACATCGTCTTCGCGCTCGATCAGATCAGCGTCGCGATGGGCCACGCGGCAATCGCCGCCACGACGCTGCACAACGATCTGCGCAATCTAGACGGCTTAACGCGCCAGTAGTAAATCGGGCTGTGAAGTCGAGAATGGCAGCACAGACAAAACCTTCGAAGCGCTTGGAGCTGCCTGTCCAGAGCCGCAGTGCATCGCACCTCATCTCTTTGTCGTATTCAATCTGGACTGATGGCGGTTCTCGTGTGTTTCATGACGGAAGTGAAACAGCCGCGCTGTGTGGGTCTTCCATCAGCGCAAAGCAGGGCATTGGGACTGTGCCGATACGGAGGACATTAACTCGGTGGCAAAGTCAGTTGTAAATGTGTCGGACCGCGCGACGGTGCAGGCAGTTTGGCCAGGCTTGCGCTGTTGTGTGGGCAATGGATGAGGTGATATTGTGCACCGGTGATGGTCACATTCTCCCGTCACCGGGGGTGGGCGATCAAAGGAGTGATACAGCGTGAAATGGCGGTTCACGAGCGTGCTGTACAAAGGCAACGCCCGATCGCCCTTAAAAAGGTAGCGTTCCTTGATACCGAGGCCGAAGATGAGCGCAACATCAGAGAATTGCCCAGCGGGGCTCTGATCGCATCTTCCCAGCAGGTCGACTGCGACCATGGGGTGCCAGCATGTCCTTAACGTGAGCATTTGGCGCCTAAGTGTGCTAATATTTGGACATCTCGCTATATTTAGGGGCAGTCGCTTTTATGCTCAGGGCGCTTTCCAAACAATCGGCCCCACCGGTGGTGTTCGGACTTTTCGTGACGCTCATTACTTTGTCTGCAATACCTTTGGCGAAGGCAGACGCACTCGATTTGGCACAGGCTGGTTTTGCAGCGAAGCAGCGTCGCGATTGCGTGCAAGCCATTCAGCTTTTTAGCGAGGCAATTCGTCAGGGCAATTTCGATAGTGAGCGCCGCGGCTTCCTCGTCTACAGCCGAGGTGTATGTTACGAGGGCATGGGAATTAGCGACAAAGCGTTATCCGATTTCGACACTGCAATAGCGCTTTTGCCGAACTTTCCCAATTCCTACATCTACCGGGGCCTGATTTGGACATTCGAGCGCGAATACGATCGCGCCATCGACGACTTTCTTAGCGCGCGCCGACTAAGTCCCAGGGATCCGATGATTTTCAACAACCTTGCGGGCGCTTACGAAAGAAAAGGCGATCTGGATCGAGCGATCGAAAACTATGATGAGGCGGTTCGCCTTCAGCCGAGTTACGCAGAAGCTTATTACAACCGCGCTGCCGCCTTTCTGACGAAAGGCGACCTACAAAGAGCACTTTCTGATTACGACCAGGCAATCTCACTGCAGCCGACGTTTGCGGATGCAATCGGCAACAGAGGCGCGGTGCATCTGATGCTGGGAAACTTTGAGAAGGCGATCGCAGATTTCGGCGCGGCGATCCGCCTTAGGCCGGGGGACGCGAGCTTTTGGGCAAATCGGGCCAATGCAAATTTGACAGTAAGAAATTTTACTGCGGCGCTCGCCGATTTCGATCAGGCGCTCCAACTTGCTCCCGGAGACCCAGCCTATTATCTCGGTCGAGGACGCGCCCGATTGTTTGCCGGGGATAATACGGCGAGTGTCGAGGATTTCAAAACCGCGGTGCGTCTGCGGCCGTCCAATCCATATGCGATGATCTGGCTCCACATCGCTCGCGTGCACGGTGGAGAAAATGACCGCGCCGAGCTGACCGAGAACGCTGCAAAAGTCAGGCGAGACATGTGGCCGGCGCCGATGCTCGAGTATTATCTGGATGCGGTCGATTCGGGGCAAGTTCAGGCGGCATCCCGTATCGGGTCTGGCCAGGATCAAGCCAAGCGCGCGTGCGAAGCTGAGTTCTTCTTGAGCGAGTCCATTGTTCATGCCGGACAAGTCGATCAAGCGCGCGAACGTCTCAAAAGCGTAGTGGCAGGGTGCAAACTGTATGACGTCGTTTACAGCGCAGCATTGGCCGAGCTTAATTTACTTTCTAAATGATGGGCGACTCAGCTGTGCTCCAATCATTGACAGGGCGCGCAGAGCAGACGCGCGCCGACAATTTTGCGCATAATTGATTAGGCCCCTTAGCCTTGATCGGCAGGCTCCAAGCGTGAATGCGAAGGTCGGTTCCGGGACAAGGGCATGAGCAAAAACATCGTCATTTATTCTGATGGTACTGGGCAGGACGGTGGCGCCCGTCCGGAGCAACGCATCAGCAACATCTACAAGATGTACAGGGTCTCACGTAACCACGCGGATACGGCTGTCGACCCGACCAAGCAGGTCGTCTTCTATGATGCCGGCTTGGGAACCGATATCGGTGCCACCGCTTTCATCGCTCCCTTGCGATTTGTCCAAAAGATGCTGGGATCTGTTGCTGGCGATGGGATCAAACGCAATATCGCTGATTGCTACGAATTTATCCTCAACCACTATGAAGAGGGCGACCGGATCTTCCTGTTCGGCTTCAGCCGCGGAGCCTACACGGTGCGCAGCGTTGCCAACTTGCTGATGCTGTGCGGCATCCCGACCACGACGCCCGCAGGCCCGCTGCTGCGCTTTCGGAAAGCTGTGAAGGATGTCGCCTGGGAGGCGGTCGATACAGTGCTCGAACACGGCGCGGGTCACCCGCGCGAGCAGTTTGAGGCGGAGAGACTGGAACTGGCGCGGCGATTTCAACTCAAATACGGGTCTGGCGATGAAGCAAACTCGAATGCCGCCGCCTATTTCATCGGGGTGTTCGACACCGTCGCAGCACTTGGAGCAAGCGGCCCCAGGCGTCGCATGATCCAACTGGGCTTGACCCTCGGCGTTGCGGTTGCTGCGTTTATAGCTTCCCTTGTCCCTGCCGCGGTTGTCGGTGTAGTAACAGCCATTGTCTCGGGAGCAGGCCTGCTTTGGGGATTTATCGTCCCGGCGTGGTTCGTCACCCATCTGGCGATGTTGGGTGCCGTCCTATGGTTCTTGAATAAGCAGCGCACGACTAATCGTAAGACGATTTACGATTTCCCAAACAAGGGAGACCCGCCTCGTTCGCACATTGCGGAATGGACGGGAAAGAACTTCGACCGCCTCCTCAGCAAGCACGTTCGGTTTGCGCGATCGGCGAATGCGATCGATGAAGCGCGTAAGGACTTCGCCCGGGTCGGCTGGGGCGGCACCGAACCGGGGGCGCACCCTGCCACGCCTGGTTTTGATCGCATTATCCAGCTTTGGTTTGCGGGCAACCACTCCGACATCGGCGGGTCTTATCCGGAACCGGAATCGCGGCTGTCGGATATCGCGCTCTCCTGGATGTGCGAACAAGCGATTTCCGTCCCCGACGGCCTCATCACCGGCCCGATCTACGTCGACGGCGTCAAAATGCCGAACACCGGGGATTCTGGCCCCGCGCTAAACCTGTTTCCTCGGGCCGAAGGTGTGCAGCATTGCGAGATTGCCAGCATGCGCGACACCCTGGATAGTTACGCTGCCAGCTTGCCAAAATGGCCGTGGCTGCAGACTCTCGTCGGCGCCAAGAACTGGGACTTTGAAATCCGGGAGATCAATCCCAAAGCACCGGTGCACGCGACTGTCCGGGCGCGGTTTGACTTGCCGGAGGTTAGGCAGTGTGCGGGCGTTGGCGCGTACCGCCCGGACGCGCTGAAAAATCATGAAAGCTTCAAGCAGTATTACCAGCCGCTGACGAGCGCGGAATCCCCGGCTCATCTGCACCGAAGTCCTGCCGCATCTCTCGATCGCTCCGACTCGAAGGCCTGATGTTCGCGGGACGCTCTCGAATGCGTTTTTCCGACGCGAAATCCATTGGTCGGAGTTTTCACACCCTTCGTGACGCTGACGTGACACCTGCAAAAACTTAGCTGTTGCCAACACCCAAATGTCGTGCCGAATACCGGTCAAATGGGCGGGCGTAGGTGCAATGAGAAAGGCTTTTCTGGCGATGGTCCTGGCGGCAAGCTCGGCCGTCGAGGGGCAGTCGGCTGACCTTGGCAAGGTCAGCGCAAATACTCCTGTCGATTGGACCGGGCCTTTCGTTGGCAGTCATTTCGCCTACGCGAGCGGACATTCAAACTTTTCCTTGGTCGGGCCCGGGTTGCCGCCATCCTCGGGCGCGATCGACTTGACCAATCCAATCGATGCTTTCAAGGGGACGGGATCGTATGCGTTAGGGTTGGGTGGCGGATACAACTACATGCTGCCTTCGCGCATGGTCGTCGGCCTTGAGGCCGACATTTCCTTTCCAAACACGGTTTCCGGAATTGCCACAACGACGGGCGTTCAGGGTTCGCAAACGCTTACGCAAACCGTGCTGACATCTGGAACGCTGCGGGCACGTGTGGGATATGCGCCGGGCTCCTGGCTGTTCTATGCGACGGGCGGCCTCGCATGGAGCTATGATGAGGCGCAGCTCGGGCCGGTCGATGCTCCAGAAGACACAACCAAGACCACGCGACTTGGAACGGTGTGGGGCGTGGGTGCCGAACTCGCGCTATCGAACAACTGGTCCGCCCGGTTTGAATATCTCTCCACGAACTTCGGAGGGAAAGAGATTGGGTTCGGTGGAACCGCGCAGCGCCTGTCATCGGACCTCGCGGTTCAGACCGCCCGCCTCGGCGTCAATTACCGCTTTGGCAAGGAGGGACAGCGGGTTCTACAGGATGGCTTGACACCGTTCGAAACTGATCGGTTCGCTCTGCACGGACAGACTACCTACCTCCAACAATACGCAGCACCGTTTCGGTCGCCCTATATCGGCACAAACAGTCTCATCCCCAACCAGACCCGACAGACTTGGGATGTGACGCTGTATGCTGGATTTCGCCCCTGGTCAGGCGGAGAGGTCTGGATCAACCCCGAGATCGATCAGGGGTTTGGCTTGAGTTCGACCGTCGGTGTGGCCGGCTTTCCAAGTGGCGAGGCCTACAAGGTCGGAGCGGCGGTTGCCTACGCGCGCATCCCGCGCGCGTTCTTCCGTCAGACTTTCGATCTGGGCGGAGAGACGAAAAAGATCGACGCCGACATCAACCAGTTCGCGGGGAGCCAGACGTCGGATCGACTGATCCTGACCCTTGGGAAATTTGCGGTCACCGACGTGTTCGACACCAACAAATATGCTCATGATCCGCGCAAGGATTTCATGAATTGGTCGGTCGTTGACACCGGCACCTTCGATTACGCCGCCGACGCCTGGGGCTTCACCTATGGCGCCGCAGTTGAATGGTACAAAGGTGACTGGACATTCCGCGGCGGGATTTTCGATCTCTCCCGCGTCCCCAACAGCACCGAATTAGATCCGAGCTTTTCTCAGTTTCAATGGGTCGGCGAGATCGAACATCGGCATGAGATCTGGGGCAAGAAGGGGAAGGTTGCGGTCACGGCGTTTTTGTCGCGTGGCCGCATGGGGCGCTTGGACGAGGCCGTAACGCTGGCGCGGGCAACGGGAATGCCCGCTGATGTCGCTCTGGTCAGGCGATACCAAAGCCGAGCTGGCATCGGTGTGAACCTGGAACAGGAAATCACGGCTGACCTTGGTGTGTTCGCTCGCGCGGGCCTCGCTGATGGGTCAAAGGAAGCTTACGAATTCTCCGATATTGACTCGACGTTCGCTGCCGGGCTTTCGCTGACCGGTTCCTCCTGGAACAGGCCGAACGATACGTTCGGGCTGGCCGGCGTCGTCAACGGCATCTCGAGTGCCCGCCAGGCATATCTTGACGCCGGCGGTCTCGGTATTCTTGTCGGCGACGGGCGCCTGCCGAACGCCGGTCTGGAAAAGATTATAGAGACCTATTACAGCCTCCCAATCTGGTCGTGGCGTGCGACTTTGAACTATCAGCTTGTTACGAACCCTGCCTACAACCGCGATCGCGGCCCGGCTTCGATCTTTGGCATTCGGATGCGCACGCAGTTCTGACGCGTGCTTTGGGGCGGGCGCATCGCCGGGTCACGCTTGCTCGCCGCGGAATTGAAGACGCGTCGATTCCAAGCTGCTCCGGTTAGCTTTCACTCCGTCAGTCGACATCACTTTAGGTAAGGTCAGATCGGGCACTTTTATCTTAACGACCCTGCAAGGACCGCAGAGTTGTTGGAAATCCGAAACCGCTTCTTGACCGACCACGACGCGAGCCAAAAATTTTGTGGTAGATGGTAACGGGCGCTACGCGCGGGACGGACACATTCAGCAACAAACCCAACCGAAGAGCGGCCAGATGGAACGACGTAAAAATCCGCGGCGGCGTGTCCTGAAGAAAGGATCAATTCAATTTGGGGCATCAGCCATTGATTGCCTCGTACGCAATGTCAGTTCGGTTGGCGCGATGCTTGACGTCGAAAGTCCCGTTGGCATTCCGGTAGAGTTTGTGCTTGTCGTGCCAGTGGATGACATGCGCATGCGGTGCCGCATCATCTGGGCGAAGCAGAATCGATTGGGTGTTGAATTTCAATAGCCGCCAATCCGCTTAGTTTGCCATCGAAACCGGTGCACGCTCTTGCCGTGGCTAAAAGTATTTGAGAGCTTGACGCGCGTGCAAGCCCGTCAGCTATCACACCCGTCCGGGTAATAGAGGTTATTTTTCCGAACGCCGCGGTCACTGATTTCCAAACCGTGAAAGGACTTCAATAACACGGCATTCCCTGATCCTGCCATGATCGCTATTTTCGACCATTGCGCGTAGTTCCTTTCGCAGCGCCGTCAATCGTGCTATTTTGTGCTCGACATCAGCAAGATGAGCACGCGCAATCTGATCGGCCTCTTCGCAAGGCTCCTCCGGTAAACCCGCAAGGGCCAGAAGCTGCCGGATTGAATCCAGATCGAACCCGAGTTCCTTGGCGTGGCGAATGAAATTAAGGCGCCGGACGTCCACATCTTTGTAGACTCGTCGGTTTTGTTCGGTTCGCAACGCGGTTGGGACGAGGCCGATCTCCTCATAGTACCTGATTGTCGGCACGTTCATCCGCACCATCTCCGCAACCCTGCCGATAGACAGCTCGTCCTTCATCAGATTCAGCCCTTGCTCCTCAAGTGACTTGAGGATGTAAGCTCCTTTCTCGGTGATAATGCAAGGACCGAGAGGCCTCGATGGCCGAACGAGGTTTCGCATGAAGGTGCGAGCTTTTGGTTCAAGGGAGTACCACATGCCCCAGGATAAACCCGGTCAGCATCACGATCATCCGGGCCACAAACCGGGCGACGTCGATCAGCACGGCCATCGCGATAAGGCAGGCCAGAAGGAAGTCCCTGGCCAGCATCACGATCACCCAGGCCATAAGCCGGGTGACGTCGATCAGCATGGCCATCGCGACAAGGGCGGATCGGACAAGCGATAGCCCTTTTCAACCCCACCGTGGAGGGCGGACTCGCCCTCCACGGTTTTCTCGGCGCGCCCGACATCAACTGATGAGTTCCAGAAGATCGAGAACTGCATTTCTGGTCGGCGGCCTAATCGCTGTCCCACTGGCCGCGACGAACTTGGTCCTCGTGCTCAAGCGAATTTTCCCGGACAGCATCGCTGTGAATTTCATAGGCCCGGTGCTTTGCGTGCTCGGGGTTTTGCTATTGGTTATGTACCTCAGGCGCGAGCGATGAGCGGCGCTGCGAAAGTATCACCGACGGTCAGGAATACCGCTTGAGCGAAGCGCCGGAGACTTTAGACCCTGAAACAGAGCACCAAAGTCCGGTTGTCGGGACTAGCAAACCACGCCTGCTGAAAGTTCTTGGGCCTGGCCTCATTACAGGAGCTTCGGACGACGACCCCAGCGGCATCGCGACCTACAGCCAAGCGGGCGCTCAGTTTGGTTACGGCTTATCCTGGACGCTGCTTCTGACGTTCCCCTTAATGACCGCTGTTCAGATGATCAGCGCCAGGATGGGCCGCACGACAGGCCGCGGTCTCGCAGGGCTCCTCCGTCAACACTACCCGAGTTACGTCCTTCTGAGCATCGTCATTCCGCTGCTGATCGCAAATTCCATCAATATCGGCGCGGATCTTGGCGCCATGGCGGATGCCACGCGCCTGATCATTGGTGGGCCCCAAATTGTATACGTTCTTCTGTTCGCTGGGATCTCCACCGCGCTGCAAATCTTCATGCAATACACGAGCTACGTCGCCGTTTTGAAGTGGCTGGCTTTGATCCTGCTGGTCTACGTCGCGACGATGTTCATGGTCCAAGTGTCCTGGGGCGAAGCGCTATACCGGCTTGTGGTACCGGACATTACGTGGAGCAAAGAGTATCTGACTACGCTGGTTGCGGTCTTCGGAACCACCATCAGCCCGTACCTGTTCTTCTGGCAGGCTTCTCAGGAAGCGGAAGACGTCCGCGAGCTGCCGAAGCGACGGCCGCTCACGCGCGCACCACAGCAAGCACCGGCGGCGCTTGCTAGGATCGAGCTTGATACGATCGCCGGCATGGGCATCTCCAACTTCATTGCCCTCGCGATCATGATCACGACCGCAGCAACGCTGAACGTCGCAGGTGTCAAGGATGTCGAGACGTCGGCGCAGGCTGCCGAGGCGCTCCGCCCGATCGCCGGCCCCCTGGCCGAATTGGTCTTTGCTCTCGGTGTGATTGGGACGGGTTTGCTCGCGATACCGGTGCTGGCTGGCTCGGCGGCCTATGCGGTTGGCGAAGCGCGAAAGTGGCCAGTCGGTCTGGCGCGTCAGCCCCTTGAAGCCAAAGCGTTCTACATAACGATCGCTGTTGCGACGCTGGTTGGCATGACACTTAATTTCACACCGATCAATCCGATCAAGGCTCTGTACTGGACCGCGGTGATCAATGGCGTGGTGGCGGTCCCCGTGATGGTCATCATGATGCTGATGTCAGCTCAGACGAAAATCATGGGTGAATTCACAGTGAAAGGTTGGCTCAAAGCGCTTGGCTGGTGCGCGACGGCCATCATGGCGGCGGCTGTGGCCGCGATGGCGGCGACCTCATTCTAAGTAGTTGCTCGCCGTCCACCGAGCCGCGATGTCATAGCGAAGGGCCGTACCGAGCACCGGGGCCAGAATCGCCGGCCGTTTCGCACGTACTGCAGCATAACAGTTAGGAGATTGCATCATATCTATCGGCGATAGTCCCCCGGAAACACCATGTCCTGGTCGACAAGGACATTGAACTTGTATCCAGGGCGGATTTCCAAAGTCGGCTGTACGTCCATGTTGCGCGAGATCGTGCGCTCGGCCATGCGTCCGAAAGTTTCTGCAAACGATCGCCGGGCCGCATATTCGGCGGTGTTCTGCATTCCGAACGAATTACGATCGCGCGGGATCGCCATCTCCGTGCCGGCGCCGATCAAGGCGATCAGGATCGCAGAGCCGAAGGTCTGCAGCAGTTTGCGGTCGATCTTGTCGCTGAAGCCGCCATAGCCCTGCGCATCCGTGCCGGCCATGCCGCTGATCTGCAAGGTCGAGCCGTTCGGCAGGATGATGTCGGTCCACACGACGAGCACGCGCGACTGGCCGAAGGAGACCTTGCTGTCGTAGCGCCCGAGCAGTCGCGTCCCCTGTGGGATGAGCAGGCGATGGCCGGTCGCGCTATCGTACACGTTTTGAGACACCTGCGCTGTGATGCGCCCGGGAAGGTCGGAATTGATGCCGGTGATAAGAGTCGCCGGAATGACCGAGCCGCGCTTGAGTTCGAACGGCGATCGTTGCGGCACCACGGAGTTGGGCAGATAGCCGAGCTTGGTGAGGTCGCTGTTGAAGAAGCTCTCTTTCGATGTCTGCCCGTTCGGGTCGATGGGCTGCCCGGTCAAACCGGCGCGGAGCGCGGCCGCGTAAAGATCGGCCGCGCCCCCATTGCCAAGCGGGCTCGCGGCTCCCGGCCGTTGTGGCTGTTGTTGTGCCCCGGCGGGCGTCGCGGTCTGCAACTTGGCGAGGTTCACGCCAAGCGGTGAATCATAAGCGGTACTGTGCGCCTGAATGCGCGCCATGCGCTGTCGGTGTTGCTCGCGCAGATACTGCTCACGCTGCTCGCGCTCGATGCGGGCGCGCCAGGCCTCCTCGGATTCGATCGCCGGCCCCTCGCGCACCGGCTGGGGTGCGGGGGTGAACGGGTTCGCCGCCGGTCGCTCGGGCGCCGGCGGAGGCGCAGGCTGGAAGACTTGCGCCGGCGTCGGGTCCTCGATGATGCCGTCTGGCACATTGCGCTTCATCGCATCGGCGTAGGTCGAGGCGGGACTCGATGGCGGACCGTCGGAACCGCGATCGCCGCGGAAATACAATCCGCGCGTCGTGAGCCCATAGAGGATCACGCCAAAGAACAACACGACAAACACGATCGCAGCGATGACCGGCAGGCGGTTAAGACGACGGATCTTCGGCGCGGGTCCGCCGGCATTGAGATCAAGCGACTGCGCCATCACCGTCCTCCGCTAACCGCGTTGCATTACCGACACGGGACTCGTCGGCTTCGCGCCCGAGGCCGTCACCGTATAGGCGCGGCCGAGATCGAGTTGCTGCGTCGACAGTCGCGCGAGGATCGTGCCATCGAGATTGTCGACGACATACGCAAGAGCGATCGCCTTCTGATCGGTTCGCTGATCGGTCGCGACCGCGTAGCCCCACCCGCGCAGCGCCGCCTCGAGAGCCTGGCCAAACGGCGAGCCATCGGATTTCAGGATGATGGTCCCGGTCGCCGGGCCGACATGCTCGGCGAGGCGGCTGACCATATCGCCGGCAATCGCGCTTGCAGCCGCCGGCGCCAGCTCGACACGCGACGAGCTGGCGACAAGGCCTGGTCGGCCGAGCGTGCTGCACGCTCCGAGCAGCAGCGCGAACAGACCAACGGGGAAGACTCGACGCGTGATCATGTCATCCTCCCCGCCGGATCGTAATTTTCTCCTGAGTCCACCATCCGACGCCGGAGACGAGCACCGCTTCATCGATATGAAAGTCGACGATCATCATCGAGCCTTTCATGCGATAGTTGACGATGCGGTTCTCGCCGCCCGAGATCGCGAAGAGCACGGGCGCGTCCGCGCCGGCAAGCGATGACGGAAACTGGATGTAGGTCTTCTGCCCGTCAGAGTAGACGCGCGTCGGCCGCCAGCTCGCATTGCCGCTCACGTAGTAGGCGAAGTTGAGTTGCTCGGCCGGGACGTCGGCGCCGGGGATCGTGCTCGCCTCGAGGCGCGCGTTGATGTCCGCCATCCGCGCACCAACGCCCTCAGGATATTCGAAAGCGACCCGCGCCATGTATTGCGTCGCGTGCGATTTGAGCTGGAGGTGATAAGTGCGCCGCGACGTGGTGACGACCATCGAGGTCAGGAGGCCGGGTTCTGACGGCTTGACGATCAGGTGAATCGCTTGCCCGCCCGGTGCGCCCGATGTCGCCGGCTCGACCTTCCACCTAACGGTGTCGCCGACCAGCACGTCGCGTACCACTTCGCCCGGCTGAAGCTCGATATCGCAAACCTGTAATGGCGAGCACACGATGGACGGCTGGATCTCACCATAGAGAAAGATCACCTTGCCGTCCGGCCCATACGTCACAAGACCTGGGGCGGCTCGCCAGCGTCCGGACAGATGCGTCCCCTTCATTTCATTTCGGTTCAAGCGCTGGGCGGCGGCGGAATCAACCAACAGCGTCGTAAAGGCGGCTGCAAAGGCGATGGTGATGATTGGCAGTCCGGGTCGGTTGAATGTCATGACTGTTTACTCCGCGGTCTGCTCATAATTGTGCCGTCCAATCAAAGTCCCTTAGGTAAAGGCCGATGGGATTGAGGCGAATGGTCTGCTCATCCTGGGGTGGCGCCAGCGTCACCGTGGCAACACCGCGAAAGCGCCGCGTCGAGAGCTCCTTGCCGCGACGGTCGCGCTCGATCTCAGCCCAATCGACTTGGTAGCTCTGGTTCGACAGCGCGACCACGTTGCTGACCTCGACCGAGACGGTTGCGGTACGCGCCTTGTTGAATGGCGAGTTCGCACGAAACCAGGCATTGACCTTCTCGGTCGCCGGATCGGCGGTGCGCAGCAGCGCATAGGTCCGGTCGATATATTGCTTCTGGACTGCCGTATCCGGTGAGACCGATCTAAAATTACTGACGAAACCCGCCAGTGTTGCTCGTACCACGCGGGCGTCGGCATATTCGATCTGTTGCGGAAGGCCCGCTGTCACGGCGCTGCCAAGTTTGTCGACTTCTATAATGTAAGGGACCAGCTTGACCTGGGTGCTCTGATAGAGCGCGTAGGATGTGCTGATCACCGCCAGAGCCATGCCGGTAATTCCGACGATCCGCCACGCGGCCGCGGCTTTCACATAGGAGCCGTAGCGCTCATTCCACTCCTGGCGTGCCGCGAGATACGGATTCTCCGGTGTCGTCTGTATCGCCATCCCCCACCCTCGCTGCCCCTATTGGCGTTCGTCGGCATTGTTGTTGCGCTGCCCCGACGAGGACCTGTTTCTCCGCTCGTCGAGCTTCGCGTTCGCGAGCCCGAGCGTTGATGCACCCCACGTTCCCGGAACGCCGATCGCTTTGTCGCGCGCCGCGGACGACAAGGCGCCGCCCGCGGCGCCGATTGCGTCGCTCATCCCCCTGAGCGCCGCCGCCCCGAAGGAAGCGCCGCCTGTGCGCGCGTCGGCATAACTCGCAGCGCCCATCCGCGCCGCTCCAGCGCCGAGCGAGGCTGCGCCAGCCGCCATCGAACCCGCGCCCGCGGCGAACGCGGCCGTTTGGCTGCCAGCCCGTATCGCTTCCATGCCGCTCGAGACCGACGCACCCTGCACCACGCCCTGAATGATGTTCGGAACGTACATCGCGATCATGAACACGACGACCGAGATGCCAGCGATTGCGAGCGTCGACAGAAACTGGTCGCCGGTTGACGGCGAGTTCGCAAGGTTGACCAGGACCTCCGACCCGATGCGCGCGATCATCACCAGCGCCATCAACTTCATGCCGACAGAGAACGCATAGATGAGATAGCGCACGGCAAAATCTTTGGTGAACGAGCTTCCACCGAGGCCAAGCATGATCATGCCGGCAAGAAGCCCCACATACATCTCCACCATCACTGCCACGAAGATCGCCGCCACCAACGCGAAGGCGACCACCACGACGATCATGGCAAACACGGCGGCGATCGCGAGCGCATTGTCCTGGAACAATCCGAATTGCGCCTTCGACGACAATGCGGACGCGACCTTGAGTCCGGCGTTGAAGACGTTCGCGGGACTGGCTGCGCCGCCACCGGCGCCGATCTGGAACAGACTGTCGACCACAGCCTTGGCGAAGCTTGGGCCGCGTTCAAGGATGAATGCGAACAAACCAATGAAGAGAATACGCCGTACAAGCTCGCTGAACCAGCTATCGAGCGAGGCCGCTTGCAGCGCAAGCCAGACTGCGGCGATACCGATTTCGATACCGGCGAGGATCCAGAACAGCGAGCGTGCCGCCTGCAGGATCGTCGTCTCCCAACCGCGCGCCGCCGCGACCACCTCGTTCTCAAGATTGGTCAACAGACTGCCATCCTGCGCCAGCGCCGGAGATACGAGCAGAAGCACTACGGCGATCGGCAGCAAAACACGTCGCATTGTCGGCATGACCGTCCTCAATCCTTCCAGCGCGGCCGCATGGGCTGTCCGCCGGTTGTGTCGTAGTCAGGCTTTGCCTCGAAGAATCCGGATGGCTTCTGGCTTGGAGATGGGGCGAATCCCAACCACAGTCCGCCGCCGGCGAGCACGACAATTGTGATAATGACGACGAGATGGAGCGGCCTCACCAGCGCGGCTCCATCGTCTGCCCGCCCGATGTCGAGGGCGAGCTTGAGGTAAAGAACTGGTCGCGGCGTGCCTGCGCGAGATCATCCTTGGCTTGCTGCGATTGAAACCAGGTGCCCATCATCGTCACTTGTTGCGAGAATAGTGCGCGTAGTTTCTGGGTCTGTGCCACCTGCTGGGCGGCGATCTGATGGCCTACCTGCAGGGCCTTCATCTGACCATCGGCCGTTTGCGACATGCTACGAAGCTCGCCCATCGTCGCTTCTTCCGACGTGAAATGATCCGAGGTCAGCCCTGCCGCCTTCAAGCTCGCGCCGATCGTGTCGCGATTCGTCGTCGACCAATTCTGCCAGGTCGACGAGAAAGTCGAACCTGTCGGCAGATTGGTCTTGAAATCGGCATAGCTCTTGAATCGTTGTTTCAGGACATCGTCGGCATTTCCCATCGAAAAGGCGATACCCTGCCCCTGTCCGACGATATTGCGCAACTGGTTGAGATCTCTTTCGACTTGTCCCCAAATGTGCTGGGGAAGCTGCGCGGTATTTTGCAGCATGTTCTCATAGATTCGAAGCTGGTTTTGAATCTGTTGGGCGAGCTGTGTGATCTGCGTGATTTGATTATTGATCTGTTCAGTCGATTTGCCGACCACCGCAATCAATTCGGAATTGTTGAGAAGCTGCGTCCATTCGGTTGCGCCCCCACCAATCACGCCGCCTCCACCGGCCGCCGCAGGCGTGGCGGCTATTGCGCCGGCAAAAGTAGCAGCAATCACGGCATTACGCTGAAAGAAGCGTCTCAGCATCAACCACTCCTCTTGCTTGCAACCATCCTGCCGGCCAATCGGGACCATGCGCTTGGCGAAGTTCACCAATCCGAGCGAGATCATCCTTTCCGGTTGCGCCAACGAAGGCGAGCGTCACCGGACCGAGCGCCATGTCGAAGAGACGCCGACCGACGGGCGAAACGACGTAGTATTCCCGCTTAGGGATTGCAGTTGCCACAATCTCGATCTGCCGCTCGTTGAAACCGATGCGCTCGTAAAACTCGCGCGTTCCGGTCTCACGCGCCCCGCCATTCGGCAGGCAGATCTTCGTCGGGCAGGACTCCTTAAGGACGTCGATGATACCCGAACGCTCCGCGTCGGAGATCGACTGCGTCGCGAGGACGACCGCGCAATTCGCCTTGCGCAAGACTTTCAACCACTCCCTGATCTTGTCGCGGAATGTCGGGTGACCCAACATCAACCATGCCTCATCGAGGATGATGAGGCTCGGCGCACCGGTAAGACGCTTCTCGATGCGGCGAAAAAGATAAAGCAGGACCGGAACGAGATTGCGCTCGCCCATGTTCATGAGCTGCTCGATCTCGAAAGTCTGAAACTCCGACATCAACAGGCCGTCCTGCTCGGCGTCGAGCAGATGACCCATCGGTCCATCAACCGTGTAGGAATGCAACGCGTCCTTGATCTCGCGGAGCTGAACGCCGGACACGAAATCCGACAGCGAGCGCCCGCGCGCGTTCGCCATTAGCGCGATCTGCCGCGCGATGGCGTTGCGATGATCCGGCGTCACCTTGACGCCCTGCAACGCCACCAGCGTCTCGATCCACTCGGCCGCCCAGGCGCGATCCGTGTCGTCCTCAAGCTCGGCGAGCGGGCAGAACGACAGGCCCTCCCCTGCCCCGACGTCATAGTGGTCGCCGCTCGCCGCCACCGTCAGCGGAAACATAGATCGACCTTTGTCGAAGCAGAAAAGCTGCGCGCCGGCATAACGCCGAAACTGCGCGGCGATCAGCGCGAGAAGCGTCGACTTGCCCGACCCCGTCGGACCGAACACCAAGGTATGGCCGACGTCATCCACATGCAGGTTCAGCCGGAAAGGGGTCGAGCCGGAGGCGACCTGCATCAGCGGCGGCGCGCCCGGCGGATAGAACGGACAGGGCGCGATCTGGCTGCCGGACCAGACCGCGTTGAGCGGAATGAGGTCGGCGAGGTTGCGGGTGCTGATGAGCGGTTCGCGGATGTTGGCGTACCAATTGCCCGGCAGTGAGCCGAGAAACGCTTCCGTCGCGTTCAACGTCTCGATCCGCGCGCCAAAACCTTCCGCCTGGATGAGGCGCCGCACTGCTTCGGCCTTCTCGCGCAGGCGGCGCTCCTCGCTGTCGAAAATGACGACGACCGGCGTGTAATATCCGTAGGCGACGAGGCCCGACGACGCCTGGCCGATTGCGTCTTCGGTTTCGGCGACCATCAGGACCGCATCCTGATCGATCGACCGCGAATTCGTCTGGAAGAGCTGATCGAAGAACGGCCGAACCTTCTGCTGCCACTTCTTGCGCGTGCGCTCGAGACGGACGCGCGCTTCCTGGTCGTCCAGGAACATGAAGCGGCTCGACCAGCGGTAGGTGAGCGGCATGAGATCGAGCGCGTTGAGAATGCCCGGCCAGCTCTCGGCCGGAAAGCCGTCAATGCCGATCACGGCGAGATAGCGCTCGTCGACCATCGGCGACAGGCCGTGGTGGAATTCGGCCGTCACTACGAAATCGAGATACATCGGAATCTCGGGAAGCCGGATCGGATGATTCTCGCCGGTGATGCAGAAGCGCACGAACTGAAACAGTTCGTCATAGCGTGCGCGGCGCACGCTGCCCTCGTCCTCGACCTCCTGCGTTTGCATGCGCCGGATCGACAACACGTTGCCGAGATATTGCTCGACCTCGCGGATCGAAGTCAGGAAGGTTTCGAGCGTCTTGTCGGCAAAGGATGTCGAGCGGCTTTCGTCGTCGGAATAGACATAGCGCGCCAAACCCGACTTGCGCCGCTCGGGCGGCCGATAGGTCAGGATCAGGGCGTGTTCGCTTTCGAAATGTCCGCTCTCGGCCTCGAAGCGCCGGCGGCGTTCATTGTCGATCGCGCGTGTCACCGGATCGGGAAAGTGGCTGTCCTCGCGCGCGGGATAGGCCTGCGCCGGCACGCGCACAGCCTCAACCTGAATCATCCATCCCGAGCCGAGCCGCGCAAGCACCGCGTTGATCAGCCGTGAGATCTCGTTGCGCTCCACATCGGTCGAGCTTTCGCTGTCGGGCCCGGCGAAGTACCAACCCGCCATCAATGAGCCGTCTTTGAGGAGAAGCACGCCCGGCGCAACGAGACCGGCATACGGCAGCAAGTCCGCAAAGGACGGTCCACGATGTCGAAAGTCGCGCAACGCCACCATCGTCAGCCTCAGTACTTGCGCCAGGGAGTTGACGTTGGGCGATAGCGCGGCTGGTAACGGATGTGCCGCAGGTACACCTGCCGCATCATCGGGTCGACCTTCGCCATCATGCGCAGGATGCCGACGATGCCGCTCCACACGAGGAGCCCGAGCAAGACCGAGAACCAGGTCAACACCACGAAAATCAGGATGACGGCGGCGAGACCGGTCATCAGTACCAACTCGCGGTCGGCGCCAAGCAGCAGATTCGGACGTGACAGTGCGCGATGAATCCGCGACGGATGCAGATTGGAGAACCTCTCAGCCATGCGGCAGATCCTGCTGCTCGCTGGCCTCGACGGTGCCGATCGATGCGCCGGATGCGCCGAACAAGCCGACAATCTGTGTTGCGCCGAGCAGGATGCCGGCGACCAGCACGACGTACATGAGCCGCCGCGCGAAATCGTTCAGCTCGCCGCCGAAGATCAGCATGCCGCCGGCGACCGCGACGGCCGCCAACGCAATGAAGCCTGCGACCGGCCCGGTGATCGATTGCTGGATCTGCTGGAGCGGCCCCTCCCAAGGCAGGCCCCCTCCCCCGCCCGCCAATGCGGGTTGCGCAGCAATGACCAACGCGACGCATGTGACGAAACCAAGCGCAAGGCGACGTTCAAGCGACACGTTGCTCCTCCTCCCGGCAGGATTGGATTTGATATTCGCCGCGGGCGAAGCCCTCGACATGGAGAATGTCGCGCACGATGCGGCCGCGCGCTGTCTTCTCGATCGAGACGATAAGGTCGACAGCTTCGCCGATCACCACTTGCATCGGCTGCTGGCTCGCCTCCGCCGTGAGCTGCTCGAGGCGCGTGAGCGCCGATTGCGCTGAATTCGCGTGGATCGTGGTGATGCCGCCCGGGTGGCCGGTGTTCCACGCTTTCAGAAGGGTGAGCGCGGCACCATCGCGGACCTCGCCGACGACGATGCGATCCGGTCGCAGCCGCATCGTCGACTTCAACAGGCGGCCCATGTCGATGGTGTCGGTCGTATGCAGGGCGACCGCATTGTCGGCGACGCATTGCAGCTCGGCCGTGTCCTCGAGGATGACGATGCGATGGTCGGGCGCGGAGGCGACCATCTCAGCGATGACCGCGTTGGTGAGCGTCGTCTTGCCGGAGCCGGTGCCGCCGGAGATGACAATGTTCATCCGTGACGTCACGGCGTTGCGGATCATGCGCGCCTGCGGCTCCGTCATGATCCGGTCGCGCACATAAGCGGCGAGCGGGATCACTTGCGAGGCGCGCCGGCGGATCGCAAAGGCCGGTCCGGACACGACCGGAGGCAACAGTCCTTCGAAGCGGTGAGCGCCGATCGGCAGCTCGCCGGACACGATCGGACGTTCGTCGTCGACCTCAGAGTTGAGGGCATGCGCGACACTGCCGATGATGATCTCGGCCGCGGCGTTGCTCATCTGGCCGACGCGGGCGATCCCCTGCCCTAGCCGCTCGACGAACAGATGGCCGTCGGGATTGCACATCACTTCGACCACGCTCGGATCGTCGAGCGCCGTGCAGATCGTGTCGCCGAGCGCCTCCTGCAGCTTGCGGACGAGACGCGGATGGGAGCGTAGTTGCACGGAACGCCTCCCGCTCTATGCCGCCGCCTGGCGGAGACCGCCGAGGTCGGAGCGGTAGCCCGGCGGCCGGACCGTCGCGAAGCTGGCATCATCGGCCGGAAGAGCGCCGGCGACGCTCAGCGTCTCGCCGATCATCCGCGGCTCGCCGAGGCGCCGCATCGGCCATCGCGCCCGGTGCAACAGCCGCTCGAACCGCACGTCGGTCGCGGTGACGATCTCCCGGTAGCCCGCCCCCATCGACCATTCGATGATTGCCGCGAACAGCGTCAGGGTTGCGCGGTGCAGGCCACGCGCCGTCACCGCCTCGACTGCGCCGGTGTCGACGCAGAAGCGGGAGCTTTCGATCATCCGGGGATGGGCTTCGAGCCGTCCGCCGGCCAGGAGCTGCGGAAAGGCGTCGGCCAGCATAGTCGGTCCGGTCGCCGGCAGGAGCCGGGCGCACCCCAGCACCAGCCCCCGCTCGGCGACCACGAGAATGTAGACCGGGTTCAGTCGATCGAAACCGTCGGTCTCCACCCCGTCCTCGATCTCGACATCCCACCCCAGCCGTCCGCCGAACACCTTTGCTCTCAGGCGGTGCATCTCGGCGATCAGATCGCCGAGCGTCCCCCTGTCTTCCGGTCTGATTGCAATTGCCCGCATCGCGCCCCCCGCCGTTTCGGTTGCAGGCGGCGAGAGCAACACGCGGGTTTCGAACTGTCAGACCGTCGAATCCGACAGGTGTCGCTGGGCTGAGTCGCGCGAATGGATGCTGAGCGCAGACGAAGCGAGCGTGGTCTATCGCGGAAGCGGCATCGAAAACCCGTCGAATCCGACAGGTGTTCGATGGTCAGCACGCGCGTCGTCCATGCTCGGCAAGTGATTGAGATATCGTCGAATTATAAGGGGTTTGCTTTGACCGATCGATCGCCTGAGACCGCGCCGTTAAGGTTTCGTTAACCCTATTCTCCTTGCCACAGGAGGAGAATCGCACATACTGGCGCCAGATTGGGCCAGATGCCGCATTCTGGCGCCATTTTGTTCTCGGAGCCGATTGAAATGGGTGCGCTTCCGCCTTTCGAGTTTGACGAGAAGATTTTGGCGCAAGGCGCCGAAATCTCCCGCCGCCTCGACCAGCTCCGAAACGAAAAATTTCCGCCCGATGCGAAGAAGACCCTTCGGCGTTTCCCAATGGCGGAGGTTGCTCACTATCTGGGAATCACCCCTAACAATCTGAAGCGACTTCATTTGGAGGGTAAGGGACCGGAGCCGCTGCAAGAAACAGGCGGTCGGCGTTTCTATACAGCCGAGCAAATGACGGAACTCCGTCACTACCTCGACAAGAACGGTCGGTCCGATTCCAAGAAGTACGTCCCGTGGCGGAAACCGGGCGAGAAGCTGCAAGTCATCGCGGTCGTCAACTTCAAGGGCGGCTCCGGTAAGACGACGACGGCCGCCCATCTCGCACAGCACCTTGCGCTGACCGGCCATCGCGTGCTGGCAATTGATCTCGACCCGCAAGCATCGCTTTCGGCTCTGCACGGGTTCCAGCCGGAGCTTGATGGCAACCCCTCCCTCTTTGACGCCATCCGATACGACGAGCAGCGCCGACCGATCGCCGATATCATTTCTCCCACGAACTTTCCGCTCCTGCAGATCATCCCAGCGAACCTTGAGCTGCAAGAATTCGAGTTTGAAACGCCTTTGGCGATGCAAGCTGAAGCTGCGGAAAAGAGGGTGGAGGGCAAGCGGTTTTACAACCGGCTAGGCCACTCGCTATCCGAGATTGACGACCGGATAGACATCGTCGTGGTCGATTGTCCCCCACAACTCGGTTTTCTCACGCTCACCGCCCTTACTGCCTCGACGTCGGTACTGGTGACGGTCCATCCGCAGATGCTGGATTTGATGTCGATGAGCCAGTTCCTGCTTATGCTCGGCAACTTCGTCAAATCGATCAGAAAAAGCGGGGCACCGGTCAAAATCGACTGGCTGCGCTACCTGATCACCCGATACGAGCCGACTGACGTGCCGCAAACCCAAATGCTCGGCTTCATGCAGTCGATGCTGGCCGAGGAAATTCTGAAGCACCCAATGGTGAAGTCCACGGCGATTTCCGACGCAGGCCTAACGAAGCAAACGCTGTACGAGGTCGAGCGCGCGAGCTTCAACCGAGAGACCTATGACCGTGCGATCGAAGCCCTCGACGCGGTCAACTTTGAGATCCAGGGCCTGATCCATCGCGCATGGGGGCGGTTGTGATGTTGACTGCCGTCAAAACAGGGAAAAAGAGAGGCATTTTCAACCCGATAGGCAAATTCAGGGGACTTGCCGATGGCCCGTAAAAACCCCTTCGCCAAACTTCTGAATGACGACGCCAAGCCGGCGGATCGAACCGCTGTCGAGTATGCCGCCAAAGGCGCATCCCGCACGATCCTGAACACGCTGGACGAGATGGCAGCGCGCGCGGACCAACTGGCCGCCGGCGAGACCATCGTTGAGCTCGACCCGGACCTGGTCGACGCTTCGTTCGTCCGTGATCGTAGAACCGAGGACGAGAAGGAGTTCGAAGAACTCCTGGAGGCGATCCGCGAGAACGGTCAGAACTCCCCGATTCAGGTCCGTCCTCACCCGACGTCGCCTGGGCGCTACATGGCTGTTTTCGGCCACCGCCGCATCCGGGTCGCAAAGACGCTCGGCCGCAAGGTGCGGGCTGTAGTGAAGGATATCGCCGACCGCGAGCACATCATCACGCTCGGGCAAGAGAACTCCGCACGTGCTGACGTTCCGTTTATCGAGCGTGCGCTGTTCGCGGCCGGCGTGGCGCGCCTCAAGCATGACGAGGACAACGCCATTGTTCTGAAGGCCCTATCCGTCGACCGGACGACGCTGTCTAAGATGCTGTCCGTGGCGGGCCTCCCCGCTGCCATCCTGGACGCCGTTGGCGAAGCCAAGGCCATTGGCCGCGACCGGTGGTATGAGCTCAAGCTCCTGATGGACAAGCCGTCCAATCACGATCTTGCACTTGACGTGATCGGGGAAGACGCCTTCCGGGAGCTTTCTAGCGAAAGCCGGTTCGATCGGCTCGTGCAGCGCCTCAAAGCGGGTCGACCGTCGAAGCGAAAACGGTCAGGCGCAGAGAAACGCAGTTGGTCGCCGGCCGGTAGTTCGATGTCGGCTGAAATCATTGCCGACACGAAGCGCTTCACCCTGGCAATCAAGGCTAAGGGCGCAGAAGCACGGGCGTTCGGCGATTACCTCTCGGACCACCTGGATCGCCTCTACGAGGCGTTTCAGCGGGATTCGACGCACAACAGAAAGGAACCGTAACCGCAAAAGAAAAAGGCCCCCGAAACGAATTCCGGAAGCCCTTCTCACAGATTGACACCTAGAGAATCGCATTTCCGCGAATCGCAGTCAAGAGTCACCCAGCGTCACGACGTCGTTTTCGGCGAGCCGATTTCTTTTGCCTAGCGATAGGTGAAGGAAAATGCACAGAAGTTCTGCGACGACGCCCCATGGGCGGCGGACGATGTTGCTCGCCTCCAAGAAACTCGGCCCCCTAAACACGCGCAATAAGCCAGCGTTTGGAGGCCGCCATGACTGATATGGCGCACAGCCTGCGCAAGGCCACCCCGGAGAGCCTCAGCGTGCATCAGCTCGCGAGGACCTATCGGGAAGCCAAGACTCCCCCGGTCAAGCGGATCGACGCCTTGCGCGTCGCTAAAGCCGGCGCGGCCGCGATGGGTCTTGGAGCGGCGAAGATCGCCCTCCTCGACCTTCTGTTCGGGTCGTCAAAGGCCGCGGATTGGGAAACGCCCGGCCGGCCGCCGATCGTGTGGCCGTCCAACGCGATGCTTGCGCGTAAGCTGGGCGTCGCGGTCAATACCGTGCGCTACCACCTCCGAGGCCTCGTCCACGCCCGCCTGGTCGCGCACAGCGACCACCCGACGTACCAGCGCCGCGGCCGCCGGGACGAGCATGGTCAGATCGCGGAAGCCTACGGCATCGACCTGTCGCCGATCGCGGTGCGCTTCGCCGAGCTGTCGGCGATGGCCGAGACGGCCGAGCATCACGCCAAGCAGTGGAAGCGCTATTCCGACCGCCGCACCTGCCTGCGCAAGGAGATCCGGTCGATCCTCGCAAACGCGGCCGAACGCAAGCTCGCCGGCGCCTGGGATCATCTGCAGGCGCGTCTCGATGTCCTGTGCGAAAGGCGGCCGTGCGAGCTGGACGAACTCGTCGTTCTTGTCGGCGATTTTGAAGCGCTCCGGGATGACGCTGAGGCGCTCTATGGCGATGTTCAGACCCCTCAAAAATTTGACACCGCGGTGTCAAAATATGAACCTCTACTAACTACAGCCGACCTTCAAGAATCTGAAAATAGTAAGGATGAGCAGCGTCGTGCTAACGCACGACGAGTCATTCCATTTCCCGCCTCCGGCGAGTCAACCGAAAGAAAAAACGATCCGTCGACAGCGGGCCGGCAGCCCTCAAGTCCCGCCGCAAATCGGCTCGCCGAGGATATCCAGGTCATTTCGCTGCCACTGATCCGCGATGCCTGTCCGGTCGTCTCCGAAATCGCGCCTGACGCTTTCAAAAGCTGGCACGCCCTGCGCAGCCAGGGCGGCTTACTCTGCACCTACAGCGGGATCAATCCGCAGGTCTGGCGGGAGGCTCAGGAGGACCTCGGCCCAGATCTCGCAATCGCTGCTATGGCGGTCACAGTCCAACGGGCCACCGCAGGCAGCGTGGCCAAACCTGGCGCCTATCTGCGCCGCCTCGTTCAGCTCGGACGGGAGGGCGAATTGCATCTTTCCCGGTCGCTGTTCGCGATGGCGAAGCCGGGGGAGGGTGAGACGGTTGCGCGACCCAGTGGGGAGCTCCGAACGTCGGCGTCGGCTTTCGTGCGGCATGCCGTGTTCCCGTCCGACGGGTCGATCTATTCCACCCACTGGGGCGACATGGTGCGCAGTCACGCCCCGGCGCCGACGCCGGATCTCGACGTCGTCGCGCAGGCGTTCCGGTCTTGGGCACGGCAGAAGGATATTGGCCTGGACGCTCCAGGCATTGAGAAGACCTTCATCGGGTTCTGCAAACAGTGGAAGTCGCGCAGGTGACAGGGTCCGGGCGGGTCTCAGAGGCCAACGGCTTTGGTCAGATTGACCCGGAAGCGGTCCCGCCGGCGCTGATAGCCGCGGGTTTGCTCGGCGGCGGCGTGGCCAAGTTGCTTTTGGACGTACCGTTCGTCGACCTCGGCCGAGCTCGCGAACCCGGCGCGCAAGGAATGCCCGGCGAACTTCCCTTCCCGGTCGCCTTCCGGGAGATCGCCACGAACGCCGGCGGCGAGGGCGGCCGCCTTGACCAACCGCGCGACTTGCTTGTCGGTCAGCCGGTCCGGCCCGACGTCTTTTCCGCCGTCGCGGACCCGGCGGAACAGCGGGCCGTGGCCGATCCGGGCGAGCTTGAGCCAGGTCTGCAGGGCGACGACGGGGCAGGTCGCGTCGGAGGAGCCGCGGCCGATCTCGACCTCGCGCCAGCCGGTTTTACCGCGCAAGGTGACGACCATGCCGTCCTTGAGGATCTCGATCCAGCCGCTACCGTCTCCGGTCTGCTCCGGCCCGACATCGAGGCCGACCACCTCGGAGCGCCGCAGACCGCCGGCGAAGCCGATCAGCAGCATGGCGCGATCGCGCAGGCCCCGCAGACTGCCGCGATCGAACGTCTCGAGCATGGCGATGACGTCCTCGGGCAGCACGGCCTCCTTTTTGACCGGCGGCCGGCCGTGGGTGCGGCGGATGCCGGCCAGCACGGTCGCGATATGCCGGTCCTGGCGGTCGAAAGCGAGGCCGCGCTGGCGGAAGTGCCAGCTCAGGGCCGACAGCCGGCGCTCGATCGTCGAGACCGCGTCAGGCTTCGGCCCGGCCTTCCCGGCGGCGCAGGCGGTGATGTAGAGCCCGATGGTCTGGACGTCTGGGGGGAGGGGATCGAGGGCCTGCCGCCGGCACCAGGCCGTGTAATGCCGCCAGTCCGCCCCATAGGCCCGACGGGTGTTCTCGGCGCTGGACGCCTTGATGTAGTCGCGCGCCCGGTCGGCGAGCTGCTCCAGATGCGCCGGCAGCCGTGGCGGCTCGGCCGGAAGAGGGGAGGGGAGGCCGCCCTGCGCCCCGGCCGGCTTCTCTCCGGGCGACGAACCGACACCCGGCGACGGGCTCTCAGGCGGCGCGGGGCCGTCCTGGGCGTCAAATGCGGGGTCGCGCGGAGCGTCAGGGCTCATTTCGCTATATAATGCCGAAAACGTCCGATAATGCAAGATTATCGGACGTTTTTATTTCTCGACAGGCGCGGCGGTTTGACGTGAAATTCGTTGCCATAAGCGCCGCGTTGAATCATGCTCCGGCATGGCCCCGCGCGCGCGAATCCTCCCCGAACCTCCGCCGACCTTTGCACCGGCGCCGTCCTGGCTGCGCCGGCGCGCCCCGCCCGACACCGTCACGGAAGCGGTGTTTTACGCCGGCGCGGCGCTGGCGGCGCTGCATCCGATCGCCCGCGACGAGCACAAGCTCGGCCTGCTGTGGCGGCAGCGCCTGGCGCTGTCCTGCGCCGCCGCGCTCGCGCGCCACGGCGGGCGTACGGAGGATGAAGCGACGCTGCGCGACCACTGGTATCTACGCAAACCGGGCGACGATCCGGGTCCCGGCGGCCGCATCCTCGATGCGTGGCGCCGGCTCGGCGAACGCGCGACGAGCGACGAGAAGGAGTGGATCTGGGCCGTGGCGCCCTCGCTCGGCCATGGGCTCAACTCGCTGCCGATCGAGATCGTCGAGCTCGCCGCCCGCCACACCAACCGGGCGCACGCCATGCCGGTGCTCGCCGCCGCGGAGATCATCGCCGCGAGCGGACGTGTCCTTCCGGACGAGGGGCTGCTGCCGCTGTGGCTCGCCGACGCGGTCCTCGCCCACCAGCTTCGCTGGCAGGCGCCGGTGCCGCTGCTCGCCGCGCATCTGTCACGCGGCGCCCTGCGCAAGGCGCCGCAGCATCTCGAGGGCGAGACTGTGTTTATGAGCGCGCTCTGCACGGCCTACGCGACGGCGGCCGTCACCGCGATCGACCTCTATAACGATCTCGCCCGCCGCGCGACGCGCCTGCTCGCGGTCGCGCCGAACCTGCGCGGCAGGGACGCCGACCTCACCGTGTCCATACTGATGAGCGAGGATGCCCAGCCCGCCGAGCAGGGCAAATCAGCCAGCGACCGCTCCAGCCGACGTCTGTTCGAGCGCCTGGTCTCGCTCGGCGCGGTGCGCGAGCTGACCGGCCGTCCGACCTTCCGACTCTACGGGCTCTGACGATGGGCCGGCGCGCACGACAAAAGGAAGGTCTCGACACCGAACTCGCCGACCTGCCGCCCGAGCTGCGCTGGCGCGAATGGATGGGCCGCGTCGAGGCCGTCATCTTCGCCTCGCCCGATCCCGTGACGCGCGAGGTCCTGACGCGCGTGGTCGGCCGGGAGTGCAATATCGATCTGATCATTGACGACATCCGCGACGAGCTGCGCGGCCGTCCCTACGAACTCGTCGCCGTCGCCGGCGGCTGGCAGCACCGCACCCGCAAGGTGTTCGCCACGGCGATCCGGACCGCGACCGGACTGGGCGACCAGGTGCGGCCGCTCTCGCAGCACGAGACCCTGATCCTGATGTGCATCGCCTACTACCAGCCGATCACCCGCGGCGAGCTCGGCCAGTTCTTCGGCAAGGAGGTCAGCCGCGACCTGATCGGCCACCTGCGCGGTCTCGGTTTCATCGCCTCCGGCCCGCGCGCGCCCCAGCCCGGCGCGCCCTACACCTATGTCACCACCAACGGGTTCCTGTCGCACTTCGGGTTCAATACGCTGCGCGACCTGCCGGACATGGAGATGCTCGAGGACGCCGGACTTCTCAGCAAGGACAAGCTGCTGGCGGGGGATTTCCCGGACCCCGTGCCGGCAGAAGAAGAGGGCTACGGCGAGGACGATGGCGAAGAATCTGCAGATCGGACAGAGACAGGCTAGCCGCATTTGCCAGATGTCGGCCGCCGATCGGCTCGCATTTATCGCCGAAGGCCTGCCGATCATACACGCCAGCGCGATGGGATTCTGGTCAGCCTCTGCAGAGCTCCGAGATAAGCCGCGCGAAGCCGAAGTGCTCGCGGGATTTGCCAAGGAGGAGGCCGCGAAGATCCTCATCCTCTTCGATATCGTGCGCTGCCCCGAAAAGCTGGTCGGCGGCAGGCTGAACAAGCTGATCGCCCGATTCTATGGTCACCTTGAGCGGCTGATCTACGCTCAGCTCTCGGAGTGGTGGTTCACGGATGTGGCGGATCTCCGCAAGGCCGTTGAACCGCTGCGCAAGGCCCACGACCTCGAAGGCAACATGGGCGAGTACATCGTCCCAAACGACGTCCTCTATCGGCGGGAGAGCAAGCTCTACGCCGACGTCGAGGCTTACGAGGATGGCACGCCGGTTTGGAATGCGCCGGTCGTCTACCCCAGCGGCTTCCCGGCGCGCATGCCGGCCGTGGTTCAGGTCGTGGAGGCGATGGCCGCGTGCGGCATGTTCACACTCATGGGGCTGCAGGCCGCAGCTGAGGTCTGGGGTCAGGTGGAGTTTCAGGAGAGGGAAACGCTGCACGATGCGGAGCGCCTGACGCAAGAACTTGTGGCCCGGCTGATCGCCGAAAGCCTGCCGACCAAATCCGCCAACCATGACCATGTCGGTGCGCTATACCGCCACTGGCCCTTACCGATGTACAATGTCGAGCTCGACCCGATCCTTGTGACGCTTGAAGAACTGAAGGCCGAGCAGGATCGCCTCCTCTGGGCCGAGATCGGGGATTCCTGGTGATGCCGAGAGTCAGGCGGTCCTAGCAGGAATTGGCGGGGATAGGTGTCGCGCAGAAGTTCCGATCGCAGCCGCGTTAGGTGAGCAATCACTAGAGCTGGTATGTTCAGCAAATGCTGAAAATCGCCATTCAGTGAAAATAGCTTGACATATTTCACTGTAATAGTCATTTTCAGCAAATGCTGAAAACCTCGGAAACCGTGAATGCTCTCGAGAGGCAAGCGGCGGATGTCGTCCGAGCGTTGCTGCAGAGCGTACCAGTCATTCGCCTCGACAAGATGGAGCCGGCGCCTGCCGGGTCCGACTTCGATCTTGTCGCGGCGCTGAGCGTTGACGGGCACAAACGGCTCCTGGTGTGCGAGGTTAAAAACATCGGCCAGCCGCGGCATGTCCGTGCGGCCCTCCTTCAGCTTCAACGGGCGGCCGAACGGTTCGAGCCGCCGGCGACGCCCGTGTTCATCGCCCCTTATCTTTCTCCGCAAGCGCAGGCACTTTGCCGCGATTTCGATGTCGGTTTCCTCGATTTCGTCGGCAATGCGCGGATCGCCTTCGACACGGTGTTCATCGAGCGCCAAGTCGATACGAAGCCGGCCGCCGTTCAACGAAGCCTAAAATCCATCTTCAAGCCAAAATCCGCGCAGGTGTTGCGAGTACTCTTGCGCGACCCCAAACGCGCATGGCGCGTCGCCGAGCTCGCGCAAGCATCTGATGTCAGCCTTGGCCACATCAGCAATGTGCGAAGCGAGTTGGTGGATCGCGAATGGGCCGAGCTCACCGATGAAGGTTTTCGGCTGTCGCAGCCGGATGGACTGCTTGATGCTTGGCGTGAGGCATATGAGCAGCCGTCGGGTGAGCGGGTAGAATTCTACACGACGCTCCACGGTCAATCCCTGGAAGCCGCCGCGCGCCACGTCCTGCATTCCGGGCCAGATACTGCGAACGCCATCCTTGCTTCCTTCTCGGCGGCACATTGGCTCGCTCCCTATGGGAGAGTTTCAATCCAGTATTTCTACGCGGATGCCGCCGGGCTCACTGTTCTGCAGACTCAGCTGAAGCTGTCACCCGTTCGATCGGGAGCAAACGTCACTGTGACAGTGCCGAAGGATCACGGTGTTTTCCAAGATGCCGTAACGCCTGCGGCCGGCATCGTTTGTAGCAGCCCCGTTCAGACCTATCTCGACCTTGCCGTCGCCGGAGAGCGCGGTGCCGAAGCGGCCGACCACCTGCGACAGGAGCTTCTCACGTGGCGAAAATAGTGCCGCCTGATCCGCAATCCGCGTCTGATTACGAGGACCGCACCACAAAGGCCGTGAAGGGCGTGCTGGTCGAGATCGGTCAGATCCTCGGCACCTTCAAGGGCAAGTTCGCCGTGATCGGCGGCGCGGTTCCCTGGCTCCTTCTCGATAACGAGGATATGCCGCATGTCGGCACGCTCGATGTCGATCTCGGGCTCGATGCGGAAGCTTTGGGCGATGGTGAGTATGTCACCCTTGTCGAGGCGCTTATGGGTCAGGGCTATAAGCAGCGCGAAGAACTTCGCCGCTTCCAACTCGTCCGCCAAGTACCCGCTGATGACGAAGGTGCTCCCATCGACATCGTCGTCGATTTCCTCATGCCGCGGCATGCCGAGATCGTGAAGAACAATCCGCCGATCCTAAGTGATTTTGCGGTTCAGCGGGCCGACGGGGCGGATCTCGCGCTCCGCTTCTATCAGCTCGTCGCCATCTCCGGCGACATGCCGGATGGCGGCACCAATCGTGTTGAAGTGGCGGTCTGCTCGATTCCCGCGTTGCTGGCGATGAAGGGACACGCCCTCAACGGCCGACACAAGCAGAAAGACGCCTACGACATCTATTACTGTATTCGAAACTATCCGGACGGGATCGAAGCCTTAGCAGACGGCTGCAAACCGGTGCTCGAGCACGCAAGCGGCGCTCAAGGTTACAAGTTCATCTCTGATAAATTCGATTCACCGGTCGGCTATGGCGCCACGTGCGTCCGCAAGTTCGTGGCCGAAACAGCGATCCTCGACGGACGAACGCCCGAGCAATGGCAGCAGGACGCCTTCGGGCAGGTGGATGCCTGGCTGCGAGCCCTCGGTCTGCGATAGCGCTGAAATTTGCGGTTTTTAAAAAGAGACAATTGATTGGGGGGTAACGTTGGGGAATTCAGGCTCGCGCTGGCTTCGATGGGAGCCACATATTCATGCTCCCGGGACAGTGCTCAACGATCAGTTCAAAGGCACGGACAGCTTCGAACAGTACCTCGCCAAGATCGAGGCAGCCTCGCCTGCCATTCGCGCGCTGGGTGTCACCGACTACTATCTGCTCGACACCTATGAGCGTGTCCGCGACGCGAAGCATCGCGATAGCCGGCTTGGAGGCGTCGACCTTATCTTTCCGAATGTCGAGCTCCGCCTTGCCTTCGGGACCGTCAAGGGAAACTGGGTGAATTGCCATCTCCTCGTCAATCCGGACGACCCTGACCATGTCGGAGCCACCCAACGTTTCCTGGCGCAACTGACTTTCGAATATTCCGGGGACCGCTTTGCGTGCACTCCTGACGAGCTGATACGGCTCGGCTCGAAGATCGATGCCGGTCTCTCTGGCCGCGCGGCACTGGCGCGCGGCGCGACGCAATTCAAGGTCAGCTTCGAACAGCTGGCCGAGCTTTACCGGGCGATCGATTGGGCCAAAGCCAACATTCTCGTCGCTGTCGCCGGGAGTGAGCACGACGGGACCTCGGGGATGCGCGGCGAATCCGACGGCGCGCAGCGTCAGGAGGTCGAACGGTTTGCGCACGTCATTTTCGCAAGCGGCGCCAGCCAACGCGATTTTTGGTTGGGGCGCAAAGACAGTGCGACGCCGCAAGAGATTCGCGCTCGATACGGCGCGCTCAAGCCGTGCCTGCACGGCAGTGACGCCCATGAGACCGCGAAGGTCGGAGTTCCCGACGGAGATCGCTATTCCTGGGTCAAGGGCGGCGCCCACTTCGACTCACTGCGTCAGGCGGTGATTGATCCCGCTGGGCGCGCGTTTGTCGGCGTTGCGCCTCCGATCCGTGCCACGCCGTCTCAGGTCATCTCCCGCGTGACGATCCAAGACACGTCGTGGGCAGCAACGCCGAGCGTCGAGCTCAATCCCGGCCTTGTCGCCATCATTGGTGCGCGAGGTTCGGGAAAGACGGCACTGGCCGACGCGATCGCGGCCGGATGTGATGCGGCTTCGGAGCATCTCAGCTCCGCCTCTTTTTTGGTGCGGGCAGGAGAGCTTCTCGACGGAGCCAGCGTCCGGCTGGACTGGGGCAACGGCGAACCTTCCGAGCGCGAGCTGCTCGACTACCAGTACGATGCCGACTTCGACGGGCGGTTTCCCCGCGCACGATACCTCTCACAGAAATTCGTGGAAGAGCTGTGCTCGGCGGACGGGATGACCGACGCATTATTGCGCGAGATCGAGCGGGTGATCTTCGAGGCTCACCCGGACAAGGACGGAACATTTCAATTCGATCAGCTGCTGGAATTGCGCGCGGCGCGCCATCGGCTCCCCCC
>Ga0208242_100058_pt1 | contig 161952 bp, 140 predicted proteins | sample SubbioAug_CSW13A_FD_184825 | JGI IMG/M metagenome (GOLD analysis project Ga0208242, IMG submission 184825) | Serpentinite rock and fluid subsurface biosphere microbial communities from McLaughlin Reserve, California, USA - CR12Aug_CSW13A (SPAdes) | ecosystem: Environmental > Terrestrial > Deep... | reverse complement strand
CACCGCCGCCACTGCGCCGGCTGCGGTTTTTGAGCCGCAACTCCACCCGCGCCGTAAAGCGGTCCGACAGTTCTTCTTCCAGCCGCAGCAGCTCGCGCGGCTTGTCAGCTGCCGGTGGCACGGGGGTGAGGCGGAACTCGGCCGAGAGCTTTTTCACCAGCCGCTCGGCTTCGCGCACCGACAGCGCCTTGGCGCTGATCTGGTGCGCGGCCGTGATCTGCGTCGCCCCCTCCAGCCCCAGCAGGGCGCGGGCGTGGCCCATTTCGATGTCGCCGGCCAGCAGCAGCGCCTGCACCGGCTCGCTCAAGTTGAGCAGGCGCAGCAGGTTGCTGGTGGCGCTGCGCGAGCGCCCCACGGCCTGCGCGGCCTGCTCGTGCGTCAGGCCAAACTCGCGCAGCAGGCGCTGCAAACCCTGCGCTTCTTCGAGCGGGTTGAGGTCTTCGCGCTGGATGTTTTCGATCAGCGCCATGGCGGCGGCGGCCTCGTCGGGCACATCACGCACCAGCACCGGCACGGTGTCTAGGCCGGCCAGCCGTGCCGCCCGAAAGCGGCGCTCGCCGGCGATGATTTCGTACACCGGGCGCGCGCCGCGCACCGCCTCAGCCTGCCCCTGCTGCATCTGCCAAGCGGCCAGCCGGCGCTCGCCCTCGGCCTGCTCGAGCCGGCGCACCAGGATCGGCTGCATGATCCCTTGCGCCTTGATGCTTTCGGCCAGCTCGTACAGCGCGCCTTCGTCCATGCGCGTGCGCGGCTGGTAGGTGCCGGGCACCAGGTCGATCAGCGCCAGCTGGTGCGGCTGGTCGCGCTGCGCCGGGTCTAGGCCCTCGTGGCCTTCGTCGAGTCGCGGCCCCAGCAGCGCTTCGAGCCCACGGCCCAGTCCTTTGGTTTTTTTGCTCAACATGGTTTGTGCACAGGGGTCAAGCCCAGCGGGCGATGGATTGGTAGAAGTTCACAGCTGCCCGATGCGCGCCACCATTTCGTGCGCAAACTCGACGAAGGCTTTGCTGCCGCGGGCGCTGGGGTCGAACACCACGCCTGGCTGGCCGTAGCTCGGGGCTTCGGCCAGGCGCACGTTGCGTGGGATCACGCTGTCGAACACCTTGGCGCCAAAATGCGCCTTGAGCTGCTCGCTCACCTGCTGCTGCAAGGTGATGCGCGGGTCGAACATCACGCGCAGCAGCCCGATCAGCTTGAGCTCGCGGTTCAGGTTGGCGTGCACCTGCTTGATGGTGTCGACCAAATCCGACAAACCCTCGAGCGCAAAGTACTCGCACTGCATCGGCACCACCACCCCATTCGCGGCGCACAGACCGTTGAGCGTGAGCAGGCTCAGCGCCGGCGGGCAGTCGATGAGCACGAAATCGTAATCGGCATCGACCGCCGCCAGCGCCAGCTTGAGCCGCTGCTCGCGCTGCGGCAACTCGACCAGTTCGATCTCGGCCCCGGCCAGCTCGCGGTTGGCGCCCAGCACCTGGTAGCCGCAACCGGGCCCGGCCGGCACCACCGCCTGCGCCAGCGCGGCGCTGCCGAGCAGCACGTCATAGACCGTGCGCTCGAGCGCGCGCTTGTCCACGCCCGAGCCCATGGTGGCGTTGCCTTGCGGGTCCAGGTCGATCAGCAACACCCGCTGCCCGACCTGCGCCAGGCCCGCAGCCAAGTTGACGGCGGTGGTGGTCTTGCCTACACCGCCTTTTTGGTTGGCGACACAGAAGGTTTTGGCCATGGAAAACGTGGACGGCGAGCGATTGAGAGTACGGCTGGGGGCTGGGGGCTGGCTGCGGCTGGGCGCGCTGCGTTGCCGTGGGGCAGAGTGTAAGCCTAGTGCAGCGCAAACACCCGTGCCTGTGGCTGCCTGCCAACGGCACGCATGGCACCAGCGCCCACCCAAGCTGCAGTTCGTTGATTCTGGCTTGCTTGTGGCCTTGCTCGATCTGGGCGCCGAGGAGGTGCAGCTAGACCGCACGCGCTTTGGCAACGTGCTCGAGACCTTTGTGTTTGCGGAACTGCTCAAGCACACGACCACGGCAGAGGGCGACTATCGCCTGCTGCACTACCGCGACGCCGACCAGGTCGAAGTCGATGTGGTGCTCGAAAATGCCGCCGGGCAGTTGGTGGGGGTCGAGGTCAAGGCCGCCGCCACCGTCAAGCCTAGCGATCTGCGAGGGCTCAAGAAGCTCGCCAGCCTCGCGGGCAGCCAGTTCAAGCTGGGCGTGCTGTTGTACGACGGCGCCGAGACGCTGCCCTTGGGCGACGGAATCTGGGCGGTGCCGATGTCTACGCTGTGGGGGGCGTAGGGCTGACTCTGGGGAAAATCTGGTCTGACAACGATGGCCTACTGGACGCCGCCGCCGCCGACCTGCTGGCGCTGGGTGCGCGCCGCGATCGAAGCCGGCGCTGGCGCTTCTGCAGCCACTGACCGCATCGTTGTCATCAACGGCACGGCACCTCGCAGGGCGCGACGGTCTCAGCCTCTCTCAGGGCGTGGCCGACCGCTCTGCGGCATTGAGCCGCTCAAGCACCCGGCGCAGCGTCGCGTGCGCCAGTTCGCAGGCCGCGTGCACGTCGGTGTTGGCGGACAGGGCGGCGATCACACGCGGGTCTTGCAGCACGATGCGCGTGCGGCCGGGGCTGGACTCGGTCGCACCGCCGCCGCACGGCAGCAGCGCCGCGATGTCGGGCTCGGCCTCCAGCAGCGCGTGCGCCACCTTCGGGCTGCAGATGCCCAGCAGCTTCTGCGGGTGCGAGTCGATGCCGAGTTTGGCCTTCAGTGTGGCCTGCACATCGACTTCGCTGACGATGCCCATCTGCTCGGCGGCCAGCGCGGCGCGCAGCGTCTCAATGGCCGCCGGCAGCGGCTGGGCGAGTTCGACGGCAAAGGCGTAGGAGGGTATGTTCATGAGGGAGGCCTCCTTTGCTTACTGGACTGTGTTGCGCAGGTCGCGCGCAGCGCGCAAGGTCGCTCGCGTGGATTTCCGTCACGCCTGACTGCCTTGCACTTTCCGCGCGATCCTAGAAGAACGTCAGTATGCCATCATGTCAGCGTGACCCAGCAGCTCCATCCCGCGCGCAACCGCTTGAACCTCGACGAAGCAACCGAGGAACGACACCTTGAACACGGGCGCTCTGCTGCTCGCCCGCTTTCCGGTGTTGGCCGAGTTGCCGGCGGTACGGCTGACCGAGTTGCTGGCCGCCGCACCGCTGCGCCAAGTCCCTGCGGGCAGCGTGCTGTTCAAGACCGCTTGCCGTGCGAGGGTTTCCTGCTGGTGCTCGAAGGCAGCGTGCGCGTGGCCAAGACCTCGCCGAATGGCCGCGAGATCGTGCTCTACCGCGTCAGCCCCGGCGAGGCCTGCATCCTGTCGGGCGGACGCTTGCTGAGCGCGACCGCGTATTCGGCTCGAGGCGTCGCCGAAACCGACGCGACGCTGCTGTGCATCCCAGCCCACTTGTTCCAGGAGCTGATCCTGCAGCACCCTGCCTTTCTCCACTTCGTGTTCGACATGTATGGAGCCCGGCTGGCCGAGGTGGTTGGGCTGATCGGGGAAGTCGCGTTCCGCCGGCTCGACACGCGGCTGGCGCTGCTCGAGTTTGCACAGCAATAGGCTCACGGCAGTCGCCTACGGCATGCGCTGCAGCACGCCGTCGTTGAGGTGATAAACGGTGTCGAAGCCTTCGATCATGCGGTGATCGTGGGTGACGGCGATCACCGCCGAGCCGCGCTCGCGCGCGATCTTCTTGAGCAGGGCCATCACCTTGGTGCCGCGCTCGGTGTCGAGTGCCGCGGTCGGCTCGTCAGCCAGGATCAGCGGCGGCTCGTTGGCTAGGGCGCGCCCGATCGCCACCCGCTGCTGCTCCCCGCCAGAGAGGTTGGCTGGCAGCCAATCGGCGCGGTGCGCGATCTCAAGGTAGCCCAACAGCTCCTTCGCGCGCCGCGTCGCCTCGCGCCGGCTGATGCCGTTCAACTGCATCACCAGGGCGAGGTTTTCGATCGCAGTGAGGAACGGGATCAGGTTGTGCTGCTGGAAGATGAAGCCGATGTTGCGGCGGCGGAAGGCACGGTCATCGACCTCCGTCCAGCCGTTGTTGTAGATCTCCTGCCCGCCGACCACGATGCGCCCGGTGGTCGGCTCTAGGATCAGGCTGATCGCCAGCAGCAGCGTGCTCTTGCCCGAGCCGCTGGGGCCCAGCAGCGCCGCGAGCTCGCCTTCTTGGACCGCGAACGAACAAGGCTTGAGCGCCAGCACGACCGTCTCGCCGCTGCCGAAGGTCTTGGACACGCCCTCGACCTCGACGACCGGCTTTTGGACATCGACCAACGTCATCCCCCGAGCGCCAGTTGCGGCGGCGTGCGCAGCGCATGCCAGATCGCCATCCCGCTGGCCAGCACGCCGCCGACCAGCATCACGCCGAAGGTGATGGCGGTCTCATGGGCCAAGAAAGCTAGGCTGCGCGGGAAGCCGGGGGCGATCAATTCGCGCAGCCCGTAGGCGAGCGCGAAGCTGGCCAGCGTCAGCACCATCGACTGCTCCATGATCAGGCGCACGATCACCCAGTTGGACGCGCCGATCAGTTTGAGCGTGGCGATCGAGCGGATCTTCTCGATCGTCAGCACGTAGATGATGAGCGCGATGATGACGATCGAGACGATCAGCAGCAGCACGCGGAACAGCCCGAGCACCGCCGACATGCGGGCGAGCCGGCCTTCGAGCATCAGATCGCGCTGCTCTTCGGTGGTATAGACGTTGAAGTGCAGCCAGTCGCGGATGTGCTGCGCGACTCGCACGCCGTCGGCGCCGGGAGCCAGCCTCACCAACACCGCGTTGACCGTATCGCCTGAGGTCGACAGCAGCGGCAATAGGCGCGCGGCCTGCTCGGACGAGTAGCCGGCGCGTTCTAGGCGTTGGAGGTTGGCTGCGCGCGCCGCGACCAGTGCCCGGTTGTCCTGCTGGAACTGCACCTGCTGCGCATCGGGCAGCGACAGGTAGAGCAGCGGGTTGCCGCCGGAATCGACCGCGCCCTGCGTGATGCCGACCACCGTGTAGTCATGAATGCCCAAGCGCACCTTGTCGCCGAGGTCCAAGCCGAGCTTGCCATCGGCCACCAGTTCGTAGCGCGCCGCCTCGATGCCGCGCCCGCGCGCGATGCGCGCGGGACCGCCCAGACCGCCGAACACGTCGTAGCCAATGATCGTGAACTGCTGGTTCCTGGCGCCGATCTGGCGCTGCGCCGAGAAGATCACCAGCGGGCTGGCCTTGGCCACGCCCGGCGTCGCAGCCACGCTCTTGTGGCTGTCCAGCGGGATGCGCGAGCTCTCGTTGAAGGGCCCGCCGCGCCCGCGCTCGACGACCCACAGGTCGGTGGCCGTGTTGTCGATCAGCCAGACGCCGTCGGCGATGTTGCCTCGGTAGATGCCGTTCATCACCAGCACGATGGTCAGCAGCATCGCCACGCCGACGATGGTGGCGATGAACTTGCCGAGGTGGCGGCGGATGTCCTTGAGGGCGAGGTCCATGACGTGTCTTGCGTGGCGCTTTGGTCAGCGCGCGGGCGCGTCGAACGCTTTCACACGCATGCCGGCCTTGACGCCGTCGGCCGCGGCGACGACGCGCTCGCCGGCGGCCAGCCCCTGGGTGATCAGCGCCAGCCGCCCATCGCTGGCGCCGGTCTGCACGGGCCGGAACTCGGCTCGCGCGTCCACCACGATCAAGACACCTTGGCGGCCCTCACGGTCGCGGGTCAGCGCCGTCATCGGCACCGCGATGCCCGCCACCGCGCCGGTATCAACCGAGACTTGGGCCTCTTGGTCGATCGCGAAGCGTGCCGGCGGTTTGTCGAAAGCGATGTTGACTTCGAGCTCGCGCGTCGCGGCGTCGGACTGGTGGGTGATGCGTGCGACCTTGCCCGGCAACACCTCGCCACTGCGCATGCGGATGCTCGCCACTTGGCCGATCAGCACGCGGGCGAGCACCGACTCGTCCACGCTCATCGCCACCCAGAGCGTGGCCGGATCGACCATGCGCAGCAGCGTGCTGCCCGGAACGACCGTGGTGCCGACCTCGGCTTGGCGCGCGATGATGACGCCATCCATCGGCGCCACAATGCGGGTGAACGACAGCACGGCGTCGGCATAGCGGGCTTCGTGCTGCAGCGCGCTCGCTTCGGCCGCGCGCGCGGCGTGGGTCGCGCGCGCGTTGTCTAGGTTGGCCTGCGCGGCGCGCAACGCGGCGTCGGCGCCATCGAGCACGGCCTGCGAAACAAACCCGCTGCGCAGCAACTCGGCGTCGCGCTGTTGCTTGCTGCGCGCCAGCTCGAGCTCGGCCTGCGCCTTGGCGACGCTCGCCTTGGCCGCGTCGACGTTGCGCGCCAGCGCCGTCTGCTGGGCGCCGACCACACCGCGTTTGGCAGCGAGGTCGCGATCGTCGAGCTGCACGAGCGCTTGACCGCGCCTAACCTCGTCGCCTATGTCCACGTTGACCTGCTGCACCGTGGCCGTGATGCGCGCGGCCAGCGTCACCGGCACGCGCGCCTGCAGGGTGCCGGGGCCGACGACGCGCTGGGCCACCGTGCCCTGCACGGCCTCGACGATCGGCACTGCGACAGCCCGTCCGAAGTGCCAATAGCCGGCCCCCGCTGCGACCACCAGCACGAGGCCGACGACGAGCGCCGGGACGCGCCGCTTGCTTCGTTTCACTGACATACGACCTCAGGCACCCTGCTCGTTAGGCGTCAACTCTCCGCTCGCTTCAGCACGCAGCGTGCTGGGCGTCTGCTTAAACTTGGGCATGCAGAACAGCAGGCTCGACGACAGGCAGTTGGCCACCGCCGCGCCGATCAGGCGGGCTGCGTTCGGACCAGCCGGGTGCCCGAGCCGCTCCGGTTCGTCGAGCAGCAACTCATCGACCCCGGGCCAATCGAACTTGACCCGAAATTCATAGTCGCTTTGCTGCTCCAGTTCGAGTTTAAATGACGGCATTTCGCTCATGGCATGGCCCTTTTTTTCAAAACTCGACACCAACGGTATGTCGGCGGTTGATTGTACTTGGGGCCGCTGGGCACGGTCTGCAACCAGAGTGGCTGATGGGGGGTGCGTTGGTCGAAGGCAGCGCGAGCCCGCAAGGAGCCTCAACGTCGGAGCGCCGACGCCGTTTGACCCGCAGCAGGTGCGCGCTGGATATCTATGATTCGGCGATGCCTTCCCATCTAAGGGGCCAGAACCAGCGAGCGCAACTGCGGCGGTTTGCCGGTCACACCGGTCCTGCTGCTGGCCATCCTGCCCCCGCCTCACCCCCCCACCCCCAGCAACTGCTGCAGGCGCGGGCTGGTGGTGGTGTATTGCAGCAGCTGGCGTTGGCCGGGGCGCAGTTGGGCGGCGGCGGCGAAGGCGGCCAGGGTGGCTTCGTGGAAGGCGCAGACGATGAGTTTGCGCTTGCCGGGGTAGTGGTTGATGTCGCCCACGGCGTAGAGGCCGGGTTCGGCGCTGGCCATGGTGGCGCTGTCCACGGGCAGCAGTTTGCGCTGCAGCGCCAGCTCCACCGCCGCCGCATCGCCCCCGTGCACCACGACGTGCCGTGCAGTGGCCAGTGCGGCCTTGGTGGGCCGGCCATGGTAGCAGACTTGGACTGGCGCGCTGTGCTCGAAGGGTTCGAGCTCGGGCAGGGCTTCTTTGCGTGGCACAAAGGCGCCGACGCCGGCGGCGATGAACACCGTGGGCGCCAGCCACGCCTGAATGTTGTTTGGCCCGTTGTTCTGCCCATTGCTGCGCACCAGCCAGCGCCCGTCGGGCTGGCGCTGCACGCTGCTCACGAGCTGACCCAGATGCAGCGGCGGGTTGAAGGGGCGCAGCTGCTGCTGCAGGCGCTCGGTGAGCTCGCGGCCGCTGCACACGGGCAGGCCGGGCAGGTCGTAGATCGGTTTGTCGGGGTAGAGCGCGGCGCACTGGCCGCCGGGCTCGGGCAGCACATCGACCAGGTGGCAGCCTATCTCTTGCAGCCCGAGCTGAAAGGCCAAAAATAGCCCAGCCGGCCCGGCCCCGATGATCAGAGCCTCGGTTTCGATGGGCGGTGGCGTGGCGGCCAAGGGGAGTTGTCAGCGTTTGAGCAGAGGCAGCTTGCCGGTCATGTCTTTGTGGTCATCGGCGTCGGGCAGCGGTGACTTGCGCTTGGTGATGCTTTTCCAGCCTGGCAGGCGCGCCAGTTCGGCATTGAGGGCGATCATATGCTGCTGGTCGTTGGGCACGTCTTCCTCGGGGTAGATGGCGCTCACCGGGCACTCGGGGATGCAGACGGCGCAGTCGATGCACTCGTCGGGGTCGATGGTGAGGAAGTTGGGGCCTTCGCGGAAGCAATCCACGGGGCAGACATCGACGCAGTCGGTGTATTTGCAGGCAATGCAGGCTTCGGTAACTACGTGGGTCATGGCTCGGTGACTCGGTGGCTCGGTGACTCGGTGGCTCGGGGCGCGGGCTAAAGGACGGGGAAGGGCGAAAGCTCGGATTTTAGGGCTTCGGGGTGCGCCCGTGAGGGGGGCGCCCGTGAGGGGGGTGGTCAATCCAGTAGCACGGCGGCGGCGGTGCGGTGGCTGGCGCTGTCCACCAAAATCAAGGCCCCGAGCGCGCGCGACTGCGCGTAGCCCAGCGCCGGCAGCGGCGCTTGCAGTTGCAGCTCGACGCGGCCGATGCCGTTGGCTTCCAGCCGCTCGGCGCTCTGTTGCTCCAGCGTGTGAATGTCGAGCCGGTGCAGCACCCGCGTGACCTTGGCCTTGACCCAGCGGTGCTGGTGCAGCGCCCAGTACAGGCGCCCGGGTTGCAGGGGTTCGTCGTCGAGCCAGGCCAGGGTGGCGCTTAAACCCAGATTTTCCATTAGCCCCGCCAGCCCCGGTTGAGCGAGAATGAAGCGGGGAGTTGGTGGCTGATACTGGGCGGAGGTTCTAATGGAAACCATTAGCCGAATCCTTTGCGGATCATTTGGTTACGTGAGGGTTGCATGAGTCGCGTGCTATCTGGGGATGGGTTCTCGGTCGGTTTTACGGATCGCGAAGTGACCGCGTGGGGTGGTCTGGCGCTTCTGAAGCGGATGCTTGACAGCATGGAATTCCAGCAAGCGGTCGCGGGATGGGGATTGCCGGAGTCGGGATCGAATCGGGGGTATCCCGCCTTGCAACTGGTCGAGCAATTCATCGTCTCGATCTGGTGCGGAGCCTGCCGCTTCGCCCATGCCGAGGTCGTACGGCTGGACCGCACGCTGACCCGGCTGTTCGGGTGGAAATGCGCAGCGGAGTTCAAAGCCATCCAGCGGTTGTTTGCGCGCTTCGACATGCTGGCCAATGAGCGCGTGCTGGCCGAGTCTTATCGATGGTTCTTTGGCAAGCTGGCATCGCTGTCCAGACTGACGCTTGATCTTGATTCCACGGTCGTGACGCGCAACGGAGAGCAGGAAGGGGCGAGCCGGGGCTACAACCCCGCCAAGCATGGCCGGGCAAGCCACCATCCGCTGCTGGCCTTCGTAGCGCAAGCCCGCCTGGTCGCCAACTTCTGGCTCAGACCGGGAAACGCCGCCAGCGCCAACAACGTCCTGCAATTTCTCGAACCCACGCTGACGCACCTGGGCGACAAGGTCGTGGGGCTGTTGCGCGCCGATAGCGGATTCTTCGACAACGCCTTCCTGACCGTCCTCGAAGCCAAGCAAATCCCCTACGTGATCGCCGCCAAGCTGACCCAGGCGTTGCAGCGCACGATCTATCAGACGGGAGGCTGGTGGGCACTGGAAACGGGACTGGAACTGACCGAGCTTCGCTATCAGGCGCAAGGCTGGGCCGCACCCCGGCGGATCATCGTGGTGCGCCAGTCGGTCAAGCGCAAGACTGCGCCCGGAAAGAGCCTGTCCCTGTTTGCCGACGACCCGGACATCCAGGGCTGGCGCTATGGGGCCTTCGTGACCACGCTGGAATTGCCGATGCTCGAGGTCTGGCGCCTCTACCGGGGGCGTGCGGACTGTGAGAACCGGATCAAGGAGTTGAAGGCCGATTTCGGGCTGGATGCCTTCAACATGCGCGACTTCTGGGCGACAGAGGCCGCCCTCGGCTTTGCCATGCTGGCCTACAACCTGATGAGCGTCTTGCGCCAGGCCGTGATGAGAAGCCAGGTTCAGCATACTCTTTCCACCCTGCATGGGCTGGTTCTGGCTATCGGCGGCTCTTGGGACAAATGCAGCGACAAGAGCCATCTGCTCCTATCCCTTCCGCGTCGAAAACGCGACTGGTTCTCCGGCCTCTGGGCCAACGCTTCGCGCCCTCCTACCATCAGCTTCGCCCCTCAAAGTGGCTAATGGAAAATCTGGGTTAAAGCGGATCACGACGGACGCGACGCCGACCTTTGCACGCTCATTACGGTCGCCCTGCAAAACGGCGGCCTGATCTCCCAGAACAAGCGCAAGTCATACGCCGACCGTGTGCCTGGGCGGGTGTTCGATGCCATCGATGCGCTGTGCACAGCGCGGCTGGCGGCCAAGGGTCAGGTGCAGCCGCGCCGCCGCATCCAGACCAGGCAGCGCTCGGCGTCTAGGCCGGGCACACGCAGCGGTTCCACGTGAAACACCTCGATTTCGGGCGGCAGCGCTGCGATTTCGTCGTGCGGCACCTTGCCCTTGAGCGCCAGCCACAGCCCATGCGGTGCCAGTGCGCCCTGCGACAGCCGGGTGAAATCGGCCAGCGAGGCGAAGGCACGCGACAGCACCAGATCGTGCGGCTGCACGATGTGCTCGACGCGCGTGTGCTGCCCCTGCAGGTTGGGCAGGCGCAGCGCGGCCGCCACCTGGCTGATGAACAGCGCTTTTTTGGCCACCGCATCGACGCAGCACACCGCCAGCGCCGGGCAGGCAATGGCCAGCACCGCGCCCGGCAGGCCACCGCCCGACCCCACATCGAGCAGTTGCGGCGTGTGTGCCAGACCCAGTGCAGCCAGCTGGCGCTGCACCGGCACGCACACCGCCAAGCTGTCGAGCAGGTGGTGCGTGAGCAGCTGCTGCGGCTGGCGCAGCGCCGTCAGGTTATAGACCCGGTTCCACTTGGCCAGCCAGTCGGCGTAGTCGAGCAGGGTTTGCTGCTGCGCTGCGCTCAAGCTCAGCTGCAAGGCGTCGAAGCCGTCGCGCAGGCCTGCGGCGAGCGGGTGGCTCATGCGGCGCCGGTGGCAGCAAAGTCGCGGCTGCGGCTGCGCTTGAGGTGGATGAGCAACAGCGAAATCGCCGCCGGCGTGACGCCCGAAATGCGCGCCGCTTGGCCCAGCGTCTCGGGGCGCTGCGCCGTGAGTTTTTGCCGCACCTCGATGCTCAAAGCCGTCACCTGGTGGTAGTCCAAGTCTGCCGGCAGGCGCAGGTTTTCGTAAGCGGCGCTGCGCTCGACCTCGTCGCGCTGGCGCTCGATGTAACCGGCATACTGGGCGGCGATTTCGAGCTGCTCGACCACGGCCTCGTAGTCGGCGCCCAAGGTTTCACGTGAAACCAAGGGGCGCGGGTCATCAGTCACGTCCACAGCTGGGGACGGCCGCCAGCGCCCGCCTTCTAGGCTCAGCAGCGCCTCGTAGGCCACACCGGGGCGGCGCAACAACTCGAACAGAGGGTACTCGCGCTCGATCGCCTTGCCCAGCACGCGCTCGGCCTCGGGCGCCGACAGGGTGCGCGGATGGACCCAAGTCGATTTTAGGCGCTCGCTCTCGCGCGCCAGCGCGTCGCGTTTGCGGCTGAAGGCGCTCCAGCGGGCGTCGTCCACCAAACCCAACTCGCGCCCGATTGCGGTCAGGCGCAGATCGGCGTTGTCTTCGCGCAGTTGCAGCCGGTATTCGGCGCGGCTGGTGAACATACGGTAGGGCTCGCTCACGCCCTGGGTCACCAGGTCATCGACCAGCACGCCCAGATAGGCCTGATCGCGCCCCGGCAACCACGGCTGCAGAGCGCGCACCTGCAAGCCGGCGTTGAGCCCGGCGTAGAGGCCCTGCGCCGCCGCTTCCTCGTAGCCGGTGGTGCCGTTGATCTGCCCGGCAAAAAACAGGCCGCCGATCTGGCGCGTCTCGAAGCTGCTGCGCAGCGCGCGCGGGTCAAAATAGTCGTACTCGATGGCGTAGCCGGGGCGCAGGATGTGCGCGCGCTCCAAGCCCTCGATGCTGCGCACCAGCGCGAGCTGGATGTCGAAGGGCAGGCTGGTGGAGATGCCGTTGGGGTAGAACTCGTGCGTGTTCAGGCCCTCGGGCTCGAGGAAGATCTGGTGGCTGCCCTTGTCGGCAAAGCGCTTGACCTTGTCTTCGACGCTTGGGCAGTAGCGCGGCCCCACCCCTTCGATCTGGCCGCTGTACATGGGGCTGCGATCAAAGCCGGAGCGGATGATGGCGTGCGTGCGCTCGTTGGTGTGCGTGACCCAGCACGGCAACTGGCGCGGGTGCATCTCGGGGCGGCCCATGAAGCTGAACACCGGCAGCGGCCGCCCGGCGCTGTCGGAGCCCGGCATGCCGTCGCCGGGCTGCTCGACGCAGCGCGCAAAGTCGATGCTGCGGCCATCGAGCCGCGGCGGCGTGCCGGTTTTGAGCCGCCCTTGCGGCAGCTGCAGCTCTTTGAGCCGTGCTGACAGGCGCTGCGCCGGCGCCTCGCCAGCGCGGCCGCCGGGGTGGTTGTCGAGGCCGATGTGGATTTTGCCGTCCAAAAAGGTGCCGGCGGTCAGCACCACGGCGCGGGCGCGAAAGCGGATGCCGGTCTGCGTCACCACGCCGGCCACGCGCGCGCCGCTGCCGTCGCCATCCAGCAGCAGGTCATCCACGGCTTGCTGAAAGAGCTGCAAACGGGGCTGGTTTTCCAGCCGCTGGCGGATCGCGGCTTTGTACAGCAGCCGATCGGCCTGGGCGCGGGTGGCGCGCACCGCCGGCCCCTTGCTGGAGTTGAGGATGCGAAACTGGATTCCGGCGGCGTCGGTGGCCAGCGCCATGGCACCGCCGAGCGCATCGACTTCGCGCACCAGATGCCCCTTGCCGATGCCGCCGATGCTGGGGTTGCAGCTCATCTGGCCCAAGGTCTCGATGTTGTGCGTGAGCAGCAAGGTGGCGCAACCCATGCGCGCCGCCGCCAGCGCGGCCTCGGTGCCGGCGTGCCCGCCACCGACCACGATCACATCAAATTCTTCCGGGTACCACATGGGGCTCACAATCTAGGGCCTAGGGTTGCACATGCGCAGCCAGCCATCCGGGCGTGGGCTGCAGGCTGATGATTGTACGAGTGAGGGCGGTTTCACGTGAACGATGGTGCAGTGCCATTGTGTATGGCCCAGTATCGCAGCCGTTTATCGCCCCGCTATCCGCCAATGACGCATACAATTCACCGCATGGAATTCATCGAAACCCAGACATTCACTCGCTTGCTGGCCGACCTGTTGTCGGACGACGAGTACGCGGATCTGCAGAAGGTCTTGGTGGAGAACCCGGAGCGGGGCGACATCCTCAAGGGTGGCGGTGGAATCCGTAAGTTGCGCCACGCGCTGCCGGGGCGCGGCAAGAGCGGCGGGGTTCGGGTGATCTACTACTGGCTTCGGGACGATGGGCAAATTTACATGCTGCTGATCTACCCGAAGTCAAAAAAAGACGATCTGAGCGACCGGGAAACCGCCTTGTTACGCGAATTTGTGAAGGACCTATGAAATGGAACAAGCACTGTTTGATGACCTGGTGCAAAGCCTAAAAGAAGCGAAGGCGATTGCTCGCGGCCAAGCGAGCGCCTCGCGCCGGTTCAAGGTGACCACGCCGGACGCCAAGTCGGTGCGTGAACAAATCGGGCTGTCGCAAAGCGAATTTGCTCAGTTGATGCAGGTCAGCGTCAAAACGCTGCAAAACTGGGAGCAGCATCGCCGCAACCCGACGGGCCCGGCGGCCGCCTTGCTCAAAATCATGCGCTCCGCGCCAGAGGTGGCGCTCAAAACGCTGCACGCCTGATCAACGCGAACAATCCGGGTCACCGATACAGCCAAGTGCCAGGGGAAAGTATTCTGACTTGGGGGGTGGGGTGGCGTAACGCCTGCTGCCCACGTTCCACGTGAAACTTGGGCCAAGCACCGGGCCCGGCTCTAGTACAGCCCCGGCTCGCCCTCGGGCCGGCTCTTGAAGCGGCGGTGCAGCCAGTGGTACTGGCCCGGGCTGATGCGCACCGCTTGTTCGAGCGCGGCGTTCATGCGCTGGGCGTCGGCGCTGTCGTCGCCGCTGGGGAAATCGGGCCACGGTGGCGAGACCTCGAGGCAGTAGCCGCTCGCCGTCATGCGGCAAAACAGGCTGACCACCGGCGCTTGCGCGGCGCTGGCGTAGCGCGACAGGGCGGTCACCGTAGCCGCCGGGACGCCAAAGAAGGGCACGAACACGGCGTTTTGTGGCCCCAAGTCCATATCGGGCAGCAGCATCAGGGCCGCGCCCTGGTGCAGGCCGCGCAGCACCGGGCGGATGTTTTCGCGGCGCGAGTGCAGCAGCGGGGCCCCGAAGCGCGCCCGGCCCTGATTCACCCAGCGCTCCATCCAAGGGCGCTTTTGCGGCGAATAGACGGTGATCCAAGGCCGCTCGACTTCGAGCGTGATGCGCGTCCAGCAGGCGTCGAGACCGCTCAGGTGCGGGGCAAAAAACACCACCGGGCCGCGCAGTTGCAGCGCCTGCGCCGGATCGATGAGCTGCACCCGCTGGCGGATGCGCGCCGGGCTGGCGTGCCAGAGCCAGACCCGGTCTAGGGCCGACTGGCCGAAGTGCCTGAAGGTCTGCCATACCCAGCGCCGCCGCTGTGCCGGCGTGGCCTCGGGGAAGCAAAGCTCGAGGTTGCGCTGGGCGATGTGGCGCCGGCGCCGGGCCAGCAGGTACAGCAACGCCCCCAGCAGCGCCCCCAGCAGCCGCCACAGCGGCAGCGGCAGGCGCGCCAGCAGGCGCAGCCACTGCGGGCCGGGCGGGCGCCCCGGTGGGTGGGATGCGCGGTCAGGGTTCATGCGATGAGGTGAGTGCGGTGCGCGGCCTGAAAGGGCCTGCACCCAAGCGCGGGGGTGATTCGACCAGCCCACGCAAAAAAGCGGGTGCAGCCATTCAAACCGGGCTGTCGATGCGCAGCCAAGTGGTTTTGAGTTCGGTGTATTTGTCGAGGGCGTGCAGCGATTTGTCGCGGCCGACGCCGCTTTGCTTGTAGCCGCCGAAGGGCACGGTGATGTCGTCTTCGTCGTACTGATTGACGTGGATGGTGCCGGCGCGCAAGGCCCGGGCTACGCCGTGGGCGCGGTTCAGGTCGCGGCTCCAGACCGAGGCTTGCAGGCCGTAGATGCTGTCGTTGGCGATCTGCACCGCTTCGGCCTCGCTGCCAAAGCGCAACACCGCCAGCACCGGGCCAAAAATTTCCTCGCGCGCGATCTGCATCTGGTTGTGCACGCCGTCGAAGATGGTGGGTTGCAGGTAGCAGCCACCGGCCACCGGGTGCACGCGCTGGCCGCCGGCGAGCAGCTGCGCGCCCTCGCGCTGGCCGGCCTCGATGTAGCGCAGCACGGTAGCGGTTTGGGCCTCATCGACCAGCGCCCCCTGCACCGTTTGCGGCAGCAGCGGGTGCGCCGGCTGAAACTGCGGCAGCAGCTCGAGCGCGCGCGCCATGAAGGGCGCGTGGATGGCGTGGTGCAGCAGCAGCCGCGTGGGGGCGTTGCAGCTCTGGCCGCAGTTGAAAAACACGCTGCCCAACGCCGCCTGCACCGCGCGCTCGAGGTCGGGGCAGTCGTCAAAAACAATGAACGGCGACTTGCCGCCGAGCTCGGTCCAGGCGCGCTTGAGGTTGCTCTGCCCGGCCATGACGTGGATCTGCTTGCCCACCCGGGTGCTGCCGGTGAAGGCGATGCAGTCCACATCCGGGTGCAGCGCCAGCGGGCTGCCGGCTTCGGGGCCAAAGCCCGGCAGCACGTTGAGCACCCCCGGCGGCAGGCCGGCTTGCAGCCCCAGATCGGCCAAGCGCAGGGCGCTGAAGGGCGATTTTTCGCTGGGCTTGAGCACCACCGCGTTGCCCGCCGCCAGCGCCGGCGCAATCTTCCAGACCGCCATCAGCAGCGGGTAATTCCAAGGCACGATCACGCCCACCACGCCCACCGGCTCGCGCTGGATCAGCGCCAGCGCATGGTCGGCCGTGGGCGCGATCTGGTCATAGACCTTGTCGGTGGCTTCGCCGAACCAGCGCAGGCAGTTGGCGGCACCGGCCACATCGACGCTCTTGGCGTATTGCAGCGGCTTGCCCATATCCATCGCTTCGGTCAGGGCCAGCTCGTCGGCGTGTTGCAGCAGCAGCTCGGCCCAGCGCAGCAGCACGCGCTTGCGCTTGGCTGGGGCCTGACTGGCCCAGCGCCGGTCGGCAAAGGCGCGGCGCGCCGCCGCCACGGCCAGATCCACGTCGGCGCTGGCGCAACGCGCCACCTCGGGCAGGGCGCGGCCGTCGATGGGGGATGCCTTGGTGAATGTGGCGCCACCCTGCGCGCCGACGCGCTGGCCGTCGATGAAGGCGCGGCCGTCGAGGCGCAGGGTGGATTCGTCGATAACGGTCATGGCGGGTCTCCTAGATCAAGCGCCGCGCAGCGCCTCGGCCATTTCGCGCTGGCGTTTGCGCGTCGAGTGCAGCACCCAGAAGGCGTAGGTGACGACAAAGGTGGTGACGGTCAGAATCAGCAAGGTGGCGGCGGCGTAGATGGTCGGGTTGATGCCGCGCACGGCGTAGTTGAAGATCACTTGCGGCAGCGTGCTCACCCCCGGGCCCGAGAGGAACAGGGTGATCACCACGTCGTCGAACGAGAGCGTGAAGGCGAGCAGAAAGGCCGCCAAAATGGCCGGCGCGATGTTGGGCAGCGTGACCAGGAAAAACACCTGGTGCGGGCGCGCGCCCAAGTCCATCGCCGCTTCCTCGATGCTGCGGTCCACCTCTTGCAGGCGCGACTGCACCACCACCATGGCAAAAGCCATGCCAAACAGGGTGTGGCCGATGATGATCGTGATCAGGCCGCGCTCGGGGCCGCCAAACAGGTTGAACGAGCCCACCATCAGCAGCAACAGCGACAGCCCGATGATGACCTCGGGCATCACCATGGGCGCCACCGCCATGCCCGAAAACACGGTGCGGCCCCAAAAATGCTTGTAACGCACCAGCACAAAGGCGGCAAAAGTACCCAAGATCGCCGCCATGAGCCCCGTCACAAAAGCCACCTGGAGCGAGACGAAAAAGGCATTCACGATCCGGTCGTCGGCCAGCAGGGCCTCGTACCAGCGCAGCGAAAAGCCGGTGAACGTGGCGTGCTGGCGCGTGCTGTTGAACGAAAACAGGATCATGAACGCCAGCGGCGCGTACAAAAACAGGAACACCAGCGCCAGCCAGACTTTGCCCAGGTGTTTGTTGAGCCAATTCGATTTCATGCTTCAGCCTCTCGCGCCGCTGTCGCGCATGCCGTAGCGGAAATACAGCATCATGGGAATGATCACCAGCAGGATCATCAACACCGCGAGGGCCGAGGCCCGGGGCCAGTTGTTGGCCGTGAACATCTCGTCCCAAACCACGCGCCCGATCATGATGTTGTCGGCCCCGCCCAAGAGCGATGGCACCACGAACTCGCCCATGGCCGGGATGAAGACCAGCATCAGGCCGGCGATGATGCCGGGCTTGGACAACGGCACGGTGATGAGCCAGAAGGCCTTGAAGGGCGAGGCCCCGAGGTCGTAGGCGGCCTCGAGCAGCCGGAAATCCATCTTCACCAAGTTGGCGTAGAGCGGCAGCACCATGAAGGGCAGATAGACATAGACCATGCCGACCAGCATCGACACATCGGTGTAGAGCAGGCGCACCGGGTCGTCGGACAGACCGATGAACTGGATGAACTGGTTGACGACGCCAAAATCGCCCAAAATGCCCTTCCAAGCAAACACGCGCAGCATGAACGAAGTCCAAAAGGGCAGCATCACCAGCATCAGCAGGATCAGGCGCACCTCGGGCGCGCTGCGCGCGATGAAGTAGGCAAAGGGGTAGCCGATGATCAGGCACAGCAGCGCCGTGATGGTGGCGTAGGCGATCGAGCGCAGGTAGGCATCGACGTACAGGGTCTGGAACCAAGCGCCGTCGGGGCCGGTGCGGAATATGCTCCAGTAGTTTTCAAACTTGAGCAGCAGCACGCCTTGCTGCGGGTCCCAGAGCGGCTGAAAAGGGTGCACTTCGTTGCCCATATCGACAAAGCTGATGTACAGCAATATCAAAAAAGGCAAGAAAAAGAAGATCAGCAGCCAGACATAGGGCACGGCGATGACAAAACGCCGGCCGGGCATGGACAGTCGGGGCATCATGGTCTAGTGCTTGGTTATGGTGCAGCGGTTGCGGGCTTAGTCGCGCAGCACCACGCCGGCGCGGTCGCTCCACCAGAAAAAGACCTCTTCTTCCCAGGTGATGTCCGAGAGGTCGTGGCGCGAGGTATTGGGCTCGGTGATCTTGATCTTTTGGCCGTTGCTGGCCTGCACCAAGTAGCTGTTGTAGGAGCCGAAGTAGGCGATCTCCTTGACCCGACCGCGAAACAGGTTTTGCGTCACACCCGGGGGGCGGGCGCGCGCAATCTCGATTTTCTCGGGCCGCAGCGCCACCGCCACCGGCATGTTCAAGCTGCCGCTGACGCCGTGGCCGACGCGAATCTCGCCGATCTCGGTCTGCACCGCGCAGTGGTCGATCTCGTCGACGCTCAGGCGGCCATCGAACAGATTGACGTTGCCGATGAAGTCGGCCACGAAGCGGTTGGCGGGAAATTCGTACACATCGTGCGGCGTGCCGACCTGCAACACCCGGCCCTTGCTCATGACGGCGATGCGCTGGGCCATGATCATGGCCTCTTCTTGGTCGTGGGTGACCATGACGCAGGTCACACCCACCTTTTCGATGATGTTGACGAGCTCGAACTGGGTCTGCTCGCGCAGTTTTTTGTCCAGCGCCCCCAGCGGTTCGTCGAGCAGCAGCAGCTTGGGGCGCTTGGCCAAGCTGCGCGCCAGCGCCACGCGTTGCTGCTGACCACCCGAGAGCTGGTGCGGCTTGCGCCGGGCAAAGTCGCCCAACTGCACCAGATCCAGCATCTCGCCCACACGGCGCTTGAGTTCGTCTTTGGGGCAGCCCTCGCGCTTGAGGCCAAAGGCCACGTTCTCCCAGATGTCGAGGTGCGGAAACAGCGCGTAGCTCTGGAACATCATGTTGATCGGGCGCTCGTAGGGCGGCATCTGGGCCACGTCCTGGCCGCCGAGCAGGATGCGGCCAGCGGTCGGTTTTTCGAACCCGGCCAGCATGCGCAGCAGGGTCGATTTGCCGCAGCCCGAACTGCCCAGCAGAGCAAAAATCTCGCCTTGGGCGATAGACAGCGAAACGTCATCGACGGCCAGCGCCTCGTCGAAGCGCTTGACCACTTTTTCGGTCACCAGAAAACCTTCTTTGCCCTGCTCCAGCGACATACGCAAGCCCCCGGTCTCGATCAGATAGCCAAACATGAGGAAGGCCGCCGCACCCAAGCATGGGTGACAACGGCCCGACGGCGATTAAAGAGGACCCCAGGCCCCGCAGGCGGACGCGCTCTGCGGGGCTTGGGCGGGTTGCCAAGGGGGTTTTAGTTGCCCCGACGGAACGTATTGTAGGCTGTCGCCATGGCTTCGCGTGCCTGGTTGCTCAGGCTGCCCGGTTGCACCATGCGCGGCATGAACTCGGCTGGCACCATGATGGTGGGGTTGCCGGCGATCTCGGGCTTGATCTTGGGCAAGGCGGCCAAGTTGCCGGTGGGGAAGTTCATCTCGTTGGCCATGCGCGCCGCGTTTTCGGGGCGCAGGAAGAAGTTGATGAAGGTGTGCGCGTTGTTGGGGTGGCGCGCGTCGCGGGTGATGGCCATGGTGTCAACGAAGATCAGGCCGCCGGTGCTGGGCAGCAGGGCTTCGAGCACGTCGGTGTTGCCCATTTCACGCGCCCGGTTGGCGGCGATGTTGATGTCGCCCGACCAGCCCAGCACCACGCAAGCCTGACCACCGGCAAAGGTGTCGATCATGGTCGAGGTGAAGATGCGGATGTGCGGGCGCACGGTCATCAGCATCTGGAGCGCAGCCTGGTAGTCGGCCGGGTCGTTGGAGTAGGCGTCGCGGCCGATGAAGTGCAGCGCCGGCGGCATGATCTCGGTCGGTGCGTCGAGGAAGGCGATGCCGCAGCGCTGCGCCAGCGCGGTGTATTTGGGGTTGAACACCAGCTCCCAGGCGTTTTCGGGCATGGGGGTGTTGCCCAGCGCGCGCTCGAGGCGCGTGCGGTTGATGCCCACGGTGGTAAAGCCCCAAGCCCAAGGCACCAAGTGGCGGTTGCCTGGGTCGGCCTTGGTCAGGGTGGCCATCAGGGCTGGGTCGAGGTTGGCCAGATTCGGGATGAGGCTCTTGTCGATGGGCTGGAAGAAGCCGGCCGCGATCTGCTGCGCCGCAAACACGCTGCCCGGCACCACGATGTCGTAACCGGTGTTGCCCGCCACCAGTTTGGCGTGCAGCACTTCGTTCGAAACAAAGGTGTCGTAGGTGACCCGGATGCCGGTTTCCTGCTCGAAGGCAGCAATCATGCCAGCCGGGATGTAGTCGGGCCAGTTGTAGATGTTGAGCACCTTGGGCTCGGCCCCCGGTGCCACCGCTGCGGGCTGCTCACGCGGGCCGCAAGCCACCAGAAAAGAGGCCGCAAAGGCGGCCGCCAGCAAGGTCTTCAACATGGTTTCACTCCAACAAATAAAGAGCAAAAAAGGGAGGTGAGGGGCAGCCGCACGCACAGGCTACAACCTGCACAGCCTACGCAAACCGCGTGCCAAGCGCTATTTTAGCCACACGGCTGGGCTTCAGAACCAAGCCTTGGCACGAAGTTCCGCCAGCGTGGCGTCGAGCGCGCGCTCGATCAGGCCCATCATCTCGTCGATCTGCGCGCGCGTGGTGATCAAGGGCGGGGCGATGATCATGCGCTCGCCCACCGCCCGCATGACCAGACCGCCGCCAAAACAGTGCGCGCGGCACAACATGCCCACCGCCTGCTCTTCGGGGAAGGGCAGGCCGCGCGCCTTGTCGCGCATCAAAGTGAGGGCGGCGACGAAGCCGCAGCTCTGGGCGCGGCCCACCAGCGGGTGCGCCTCCAGCTCGGCCAAGCGAGCGGCTAGGTAGGGGCCGGTGTCGAGCCGCACCCGGTCCGGCAGGTGTTCGCGCTCGAGCAGGTCGAGGTTGGCCAGCGCCACCGCGCACGCCACCGGATGCCCGCTGTAGGTGTAGCCGTGGTTGAACTCACCGCCGCGCTCGATCAGCACTTGGGCCACGCGCGGCCCCACCAAGGTGCCGCCCAAGGGCACGTAGCCGCTGGTGATGCCCTTGGCAAAGGTCACCAGATCGGGGCGCATGCCAAATTTTTCGTAGGCAAACCAGTGCCCGAGGCGGCCAAAGGCGCAGATGACTTCGTCGGCAATCAGCAAGATGCCGTAGCGATCGACGATGCGCTGCACCTCGGGCCAGTAGCTGTCTGGCGGGATGATGACGCCGCCCGCGCCCTGCACCGGCTCGCCGATGAAGGCCGCCACGCGCTCGGGCCCGAGTTCGAGGATTTTGTCCTCCAGCCAGCGCGCCGCGCGCAGGCCAAAATCGTGCTCGCTCTCGCCCGCCAAGCCATGCTGCAAAAAATGCGGCTGCTCGATGTGCACGATGCCGGGGATGGGCAAATCGCCTTGGGCGTGCATGGCGCCCATGCCGCTGAGCGAGGCCGCCGCCACCGTGGAGCCGTGGTAGGCGTTGCGGCGGCTGATCACGGTTTTGCGCTGCGGCTGCTCGAGCAAATCCCAGTAGCGCCGCACCAGCCGCAGGTTGGTGTCGTTGGCCTCGGAGCCAGAGCTGGAATAAAACACGTGCTCGAAGCGGCGCCCAGCCACCGGCGGCGCCAGCTCGGCCAGGCGCGCCGCCAGCCGCACCGCCGGCTCGTGCGTGGTCTGGAAAAAGCTGTTGTAGTAGGGCAGCTTGAGCATCTGCGCGTGTGCGGCATCGGCCAGCTCGCGCCGCCCGTAGCCGACGTTGACGCACCACAGCCCGCTCATGGCGTCGAGCAGCCGCTGGCCCTCGCTGTCCCAGACGTAGATGCCCTCGCCGTGGGTGATCACGCGCGCGCCCTTGGCCGCCAGCGCCTGGTGGTCGGTGAAAGGGTGCAGGTAGTGCGCGGCATCGAGCGCTTGCAGCTCGGCGGTCAGGGGGGTGGGGGGCATGGGGGCTCCAGAGTGAGGGCGCTCAGCAGAGGCTGGGAGGCAATTGGACGGGTTTGAGGGACCGGTGCCTCCCAACCACTTAGACGTGCAACAGCAGGTGCTCGCGCTCCCAGGGCGAAATGACTTTCATGAACTCCTCGAACTCGAGCTCTTTGATTTCGGTGTAGATGGTGATGAACTCGCGCCCCAGCACCTCGTGCAGATCGCTCTCGCGGCGCAGCCAGTCCAGCGCCTCGCCCAGCGTGCGCGGCAGCGCGTAGGGCGAGAGGTAGGCGTCAGACTTCTTCTCGGGCTTGGGCGCGATCTTGTTTTTCAGCCCCAAGTAGCCACAAGCCAGGGTCATGGCCAGCGCCACGTAGGGGTTGGCGTCGGCGCCGATGACGCGGTTTTCCAGCCGCCGCGACTGCGGCACCGCAATCGGCGAGCGGATGCCGACGGTGCGGTTGTCGTGCCCCCACTCGATGTTGATCGGGGCGGCGGTGTTGCGCGACAGGCGCCGGTAACTGTTCACATAGGGGGCCACCAGCGCCATCGCCGCCGGTATGTAGCGCTGCAAGCCGCCGATGTAGTGGTAGAAGGCCTCGCTGGGCGTGCCGTCGAGCTGGCTAAAGAGGTTGCGCCCGCTTTCTCGCTCGACGATGCTCTGGTGCACGTGCATGGCGCTGCCGGGCTCGCCGGCGATGGGTTTGGCCATGAAGGTGGCGTACATGTCGTGGCGCAGCGCCGCCTCGCGCACCGTGCGCTTGAAAAAGAACACCTCGTCGGCCAAGTCGAGCGGGGCGCCGTGGAAGAAGTTGATCTCCATCTGGCCGGCCCCGACTTCGTGGATCAGGGTATCGACGTTGAGCTCCATCTGGTCGCAGTAGTCGTAGATTTCCTCGAACAAGGGGTCGAACTCGTTCACGGCGTCGATGCTGTAGGCCTGGCGCGAGGTTTCGGCGCGGCCGCTGCGGCCGATGGGCGGCTTGAGCAGGGTGTTGGGGTCGGTGTTGCGTGCCGTGAGGTAAAACTCGAGCTCGGGCGCCACCACCGGCGACAGGCCCATCTCCTCGTACAGGTTGCAGACGTGGCGCAACACGCTGCGCGGGGCAAAGGGCACGCGCTTGCCGGCGTGGTCGAAGCAGTCGTGGATCACTTGCGCCGTGGGGTCGGTGGCCCAGGGAACGATGCGCACCGTGGACGGATCGGGGCGCAGCTGCATGTCGCGGTCGGTGGGGTCGATCACATCGTAGTAGGGCCCGCTCTCGGGGAACACGCCGGTCACGCCCATGGCCACCACCGCCTGCGGCAGCCGCATGCCGCGGTCTTCGGTGAATTTGCCGCGCGGCAAAATCTTGCCCCGCGCCACGCCGGTGAGGTCGGGTACCAGGCACTCGATTTCGGTCACGCGGCGCTGGTTGAGCCACTGTTCGAGTTCGTTGAAGCTCTGCGGTGGGTTGCTTTTCATCTCATGCTCCGGTTGCGCTGGGTGCGCCGGTTGTGGGCTGGGCCCGATGCGCTTGCCAGCGGCGCTGCTGGCGCCGCCGCAGTGCCTGGCCAAAGGCGTGAAAGGTGGCGGCATAAAAGGGGTTTTGCTCGCAGCGCCACTCGGGGTGCCACTGCACCGCGTAGGCAAACTCGGTCGCGCCCTGCACCTCGATGGCCTCGACCAACCCATCTTCGGCCCATGCCAGCGCCCGCACACCGGGCGCCAAGCGGCCGATGCCCTGCCCGTGCAGCGAGTTGACCATGGCCTGCGTGCCGCCAGCCCACTGTGCCAGCGCCGAGCCTTCCGCCAGCCGCACTGGGTGGCTGGGGCCGTACTGCTGCTCGAGCGGCAGGCCGTCGGGGTCGCGGTGGTCCATCAGCCCCGGCACGGCGTGCACGGTCTGGTGCAGGCTGCCCCCCAGGGCGACATTGATCTCTTGGAAGCCGCGGCAGATGCCCAGCAGCGGCACCTGCTGCGCGATGCAGGCGCGCACCAGCGCCAGCGTGAGCGCGTCGCGCTCGGGGTCCAGCGGCAGCGTGGGGTCGTGCACGTCTTCATCGAAGTGCGCCGGGTGCACGTTGGAGGGCGAGCCGGTGAGCATCACGCCATCGACTAGCGCCAGCAACGCGCCCACCTGCGCCGCCTCGGCCAGCGGGAACAGCACCGGCTGCGCCTGCGCGCCGACCTTGACCGCGCGCGCGTACTTGTCGCCCAGCAGCAGGTAGGGCATGGCGTTGGGGCCCAACCGGCGGTGGTCGGCGGGCAGCCAGACCAGGGGCGGGGTGGCCGGCGCAGCGGAGTGGGCGGAGGCAGTAGGGTTCGGGTTCATGGTGCGCGGTAAGCCTTGGACGGTGATTGTGGCAGAGCCTGCAGGCTGCACATAGAGGATTTGTGCCAATCGTTCCAGCCGTACCAGCCGTACCAGTTATAGGCCACCCCAAAGGCTGAGCCTCTCAGCCCAGCGCCTCGCGCAAGCGCTGCCATGCCATGCCCAGCGCCAGCAGCGGCGTGCGCAGCCACGGCCCGCCGGGAAAAGGGTGGTGCTTGAGCCGCGCATAAACATCGAAGCGCTCGGCTTGGCCGCCGATGGCCTCGGCCACCAAGCGCCCGGCCAAGCCAGCCAGCACCACGCCGTGGCCGCTGAAGCCCTGCAAATAATAGACCTGCGGCGACAGCCGGCCAAAATCCGGGGCCCGGTTCATGCTGATATCCACAAAGCCGCCCCACAGGTAGTCGACCGGCACCTGCGCCAGATCGGGGAACACCGCCAGCAGGCGTTGGCGCATAAGGGCCTGCAGTTGCGCCGGGGTGCGGGTGGTGTAACTGACGCGGCCGCCAAACAGCAGCCGCTGCTCGGCGCTGAAGCGAAAGTAGTCGAGCACCAGGTTGTTGTCGCACACCGCGGCGGCGCTGGGGATCAGGCGCCGGCTCAAGGCGGTGGCCACCGGGGCAGTGGCCACCAAGTAGGTGCCCACCGGCATGATGCGCCGTGCCAACGCCGGCGCCAGCGCCGGGGCGTACTCGGGCAGCAGGCAGTTGCCCGCCAGCAGCGCGTAGCGCGCCGACACCTGGCCCTGGGCCGTGTGCGCCGTGACGCCGGCGGCGCCGTGGCTCAGGCGCAGCACGGCGCTGTGCTCGTGCAACGCCACCCCGGCGCGCTGCGCCGCCTGCGCCAGCCCCAGCGTGTACTTGAGCGGGTGCAGGTGGCCGCTGAGGGGCTCAAAGGCGGCGGCGTGGTAGCGCGGGCTGTCGATGTAGCGGCGCACATCGGGCCCGGCGGCCACCTCGCACGCCAGGCCGTAGTCGCGCTGCTGCTGCTCGACCTCGGCCAGCAGGCGCCGCGCCTGGCGCGCCGAATCGGCCACCGTCAGGTAGCCGCGCTGCCAGTCGCAGTCGATGCGCTGCTGCGCGATGCGCTGCCCGATGAGCTCGATGCCCTCCAGCGTCCAGTCCCAGAGCCGGCGCGCGTCGGCGCGCCCGAGCTGCTGCTCGAGCTGCCCTTGGCCACAGGCATAGCCCACCAGGGCTTGGCCGCCGTTGCGCCCGCTGGCTCCCCAGCCGATGCGCTGCGCCTCGAGCAGGCAGACCTGCAACCCGCGCTCGGCCAGCTCCAGCGCCGCGCTCAAGCCCGCCAGCCCACCGCCCACCACCAGCACATCGGCGCGCTGCTGGCCCTGCAACGGCGGCAAGGCCGGCGCGCGCTGCACCGACGCCTCGTAGTAGCTGCGCTGGTTCAGCAGGGTGTCGGATTGCAGCAGGGAGGATGCCATAAAGTAAGCGTAGCATAGGCTTGGAGCTGCGCTTTTGTTGAGGCGTGGTGAGACAGACAAAAGTGCCACAGCCTGTGGCACTTGCTACAGATCTCATCCGCTGCCCATCTGCGCAAGGGCAAGACAGCCTACAACTTTTCCTAAAACTCCCGAAGGGGTGGCGTGCAGAGGGTCAGGCACCTGCACCCGCGCCGCGCCCCAGCGCCACCTGCCCGGCCAGCCAGGTCCAGACCAGGGTGGCGGCGGCGTGGCTGGTGAGTTCGGCGTGGTCGTAGGCCGGCGCCACTTCGACGCAGTCCATGCCGACCCAGTTCAAATCGGCCAGTTCTTCGACCACGGTCAGCACCTGGCTGCTGCTCAGGCCGCCGGGCTCGGGGGTGCCGGTGCCGGGCGCGAAGGCGGGGTCGAGGCAGTCGATATCGATCGTCAGGTAGCAGGGCCGCTCGCCGATGCGCTGGCGGATCTCGCGCAGCAGCGGCTGCAAAGCCGCGCCGTCGAGGCCGCGCAAATCGCGGGCGGGGTAGATCAGGCCGCCTTGGTCGCGCACGTACTCGCGCGCCGCGCGCTGGCCGCTGGAGCGCAGCCCGATCTGCACCGTGTGCGCCGGGCTGACCAGGCCCTCTTGCAGCGCCTCATAGGTCCAGGTGCCGTGGCCCGAGGGTTCGCCGCAGTGGTCGGTCCAGGTGTCGCAATGGGCGTCGAAATGCACCAGCGCCAACGGCTCGCCTTGGCCATAGACGCGGCGGGCGGCGCGCAGCAGCGGCAAGGTGATGGAGTGGTCGCCGCCCAGAAACACGCAGCGGTGCTGGCCCATCAGGGCCTGCGCCTGCTGCTCGATGCAGGCCTGCAGATGGGGCAGCGCGGCGGTGTTGGGCAAGCGCAGATCGAGCGCGTCGCCCACGTGCCCAACGGGGCTGCAGTTGAAGTGCGGGTGCTCGCCGTCGCACAGCATCAGGCTGGCGGCGCGAATGGCTTGCGGGCCAAAGCGCGCCCCGGGGCGGTTGCTGACGGCGCCATCAAAAGGCACCCCGACCAGCGCAAAGGGCTGGTCGGCCAGCGGCGCGCAACCCAAAAAGCGGTTGCGGTTGTTGGCGTAAGCAAAGTCTCCGATGGCCATGGGGTGCTCCTGCGGTGTGCAAAGTTTAGTGCGTTGGGCGCTCAGCGCTCTGCAGCGGCCGCTGGCGCCACGCCAGCGCCGCGCCCAGCCACAGCGCCAGCGCCGAGTAGAACAGGCCGCGCTCGAGACCGCCCGGGCCGTCGGCGATCCAGCCCACCGCCGTCGGGCCCACGATCTGCCCGACGGCAAACACGATCGTGAAGGCGCTGATGCCGCTGGCCCACTGCGCCGCCGGCAAATTGTGGCGCACCAGCGCCGTGGTCGAGGCCACCACCGACAAAAAAACCGCCCCGAACAACAGCCCCGAGGCCAGCAACGCCGGCCAAGCCGCCGTGAGCGCCGGCACCAGCGTCGCCAAGCCGAGCAGGGCGCTGAGGCGCGCCAGCGCCTGCCCGCCGCGAAAACGATCCAGCCAAGCGGCCCACAGCCGCGCCGAAATCACCACCCCCAAGCCCAGCAGGGTGTAAAACAGCGTGATCGCCCCGGTGGCGTGCCCCTGCTCGTGCAGCAGCGCGATGACGAAGGTCATGTAGCCGATGTAGCCCAGACCGAACAGGGTGTACGAGGCCAGCGCCCAGCCAAAACTTTGCACCAGAAGCGCCCAACCCAAGGCCGGGCTGGGCGGCGCGCCGGGGCCGGCACGGTACACGGGCGCGGCATCGACTTCCAGCCCCAGCTGGCGCAGCGCCCGCAGCAGCCCCCACAGCGATGCCGTGGTGAGCAAACAGACCAGCGCCAGCAGCCACCAAGCCCAAGCCCAGCCGTGCGGCACGCTGGCGGCCCAGCCCAGCACCGGCGGCACCGCCAGCGCCGACAGCACGATGCCCCAGCCCACGCCGCCGTAATACAAGCCCAGCAACCAACCGCTGTGCGCCGGCCAAACCGTGCCCAGGCGCGCCGCCAACAAGCCCCCGGCCACAAAAACCCAGGCGCTGAACACGCCCGCCGCCAGCCGCTGCGCCAGCAGCGGCGCGCTGGCGCTAAAAAAACCGCTGCTGGCCATGAACACGCTGGCCAGCAAGGCCCCAGCCAGCAGCAGCGGTCCAGCCCCCAAGCGGCGCAGCAGCCACGGGGCCGTGAGCGCCCCCACGAGGTAGCCGACGGCGTTGAAGGTGTTCATGGCCCCGGCCAAGGCGTAGGTCCAGCCGAGGTCGGCGCGCATGGGCGGCAGCAGCAAACCGTAGGCAAAGCGCGTGATGCCCAGCGCCACCGCCGCCGCCAGCGAGAGCCACAGCGCCAGCAGCACCCCGCGCCACCAAGGGGGCAAGGGGGGTCGGATCGCGGACAGGCTGGTGGGAGGGCGCGCGCTGGGTTCGGCCATAGGGATCGATCCTAAACCCGCGCGCACCCGATTTGCCGGCGCAAGCGCAAATTGCCTCCCAGCCCCTCAGCTCCGCGCCGGCGGCCGCCAGCGCTTGAGCAGCAAGGTGTTGCTCACCACGCTCACCGAGCTCAGCGCCATCGCCGCCCCGGCCAGCACCGGGCTGAGCAGGCCCAGCGCCGCCAGCGGGATGCCGACGGTGTTGTAGATGAAAGCCCAAAATAGGTTTTGTCGGATTTTGGCTACCGTGCGGCGCGATATGTCGAGCGCCGCCGCCACCAGCAGCGGCTCGCCGCGCATCAGGGTGATGCCGGCGGCGTGCAGCGCCACATCGGAGCCGCCTTGGGCGTGGCTCATCGCCAGCCCGACATCGGCCGCCGCCAGCGCCGGGGCATCGTTGACGCCGTCGCCCACCATCGCCACCACCCGACCCTGGGCTTTGAGTTCGGCCACCAGCCGCGCCTTGTCGCCCGGCAGCACCTGGGCGCGCACCTCGCCCGCCGCCGGGTCTAGCCCCAGGCGGCGCGCCATCGCTTCGGCGGCGCGCTGGTTGTCGCCCGAAATCATCAGCACCCGCAAACCCAGCGCACGCAACTCGGTGATGGCTTGGGCCGAACCGGGCTTGGGTTGGTCGGCAAACGCCAGCAAGGCCAGCGGCTGCCACCCGTGCTGCTGCGCCAGCACCGACACGCTGCAGCCCTGGCCGGCCCAAGCCTCGGCCTGCTCGCGCCAGCCCCGCAAATCGGCCCCAAGCCCCTGCAGCCAGTCCCAACTGCCCAGATACAGCACCATGCCCTGCACCTCACCATGGCAGCCGCGCCCTGGCACCGCCTGCACCGCGCTGGCTTGCAAAACCGCAGCGCCTTGGGGAGTTTTGTCTGGGCCTAGGCCCAAGCCCACGTCCTGCGCTTGCTGCGCTTGCGGCACCCCCTGCTCGGGCTGCTGCAGTTGCTGCAGTTGAGCTTGCGCTGCCTGCAACACCGCGCGCGCCAGCGGGTGCTCGCTGTGGCGCTGCAAGGCCGCCGCCGCCTGCAGCGCCACCGCCGCATCCACACCCGCAGCCGGCAACAGGTGCCGCAACACCGGCTGCCCTAGGGTGAGGGTGCCGGTTTTGTCGAAAGCCACCGTGTCCACACGGCGCGCGGCTTCGAGCGCCTCCGGGTCTTTGATCAAGATGCCGTGCTGCGCCGCCACCCCGGTGCCGGCCATGATCGCCGTCGGCGTGGCCAGCCCGAGCGCGCACGGGCAGGCGATCACCAGCACCGCCACCGCCGCCAGCAGGGCCTGCTCAAACGGCGCCTGCTGCCAGCCCCACCAGAGCGCAAAGGTGGCCAGCGCGACCAGCAACACCACCGGCACGAACACCGCCGCCACCCGGTCCACCTGGCGCTGCACCGGCGGCTTGACCGCTTGCGCGTCTTGCACCAGCGCGATGATGCGCTGCAGCACCGACTGCGTGCCCACCGCCGTCACGCGCAGCTCGATGGCGCCGTCGCCGTTCAGGCTGCCGCCGGTGACCGTGTCGCCCACCAATCGCAACACCGGCAGCGGCTCGCCGGTGAGCATGGATTCGTCGATCTGCGTCTGCCCCTGCTCGATCACGCCGTCGGCAGGCAGGCGCTCGCCCGGGCGCACCAGCAGCCGGTCGCCCGGCAGCAATTCGGCCACCGGCACGTCCTGCAGCTGCTCGCGCCGCACGCCGTCGGGCAGCAGGTGCGCCACCTCGGGGCGCAAGGCCTGCAGGGCGCGTATGGCGCTGGTGGTCTGGCGCTTGGCGCGCGCCTCCAGCCATTTGCCCAGCAGCACCAGGGTGATGATCACCGCCGCCGCCTCGTAGTACAGCGGCACCATGCTGCCAGGCTCGGCGCGCCACCACAACCAGGTGCTCATGCCCCAAGCAGCCGTGGTGCCGATGGCCACCAACAGCTCCATGTTGCCGCTGCCGGCGCGGATGGCGTGCCAACCGGCGCGGTAAAACCGCGCCCCAAGGATGAACTGCACCGGCGTGGCCAACAGAAACTGCCACAGCGGCCCCAACATCCAGTGCTCGCCCCAGAGCTTACCCACCATGGGCAACGCCAGCGGCAGCGTGAGCGCCATGGCCAGCAGCACCGGCCAAAAATCGCGCCGCACGCCCCACAGGCGGTCTAGGGCCGGGTCGGCTTCTGCGGCCTGCGTCAGGGGCACCGGTTCATAACCGGCGTCGCGCACCGCGCGGTGCAGCCGCGCTTGCCAGAGCGTGGCCTCGTCGGCCTCTACGCCCATGCCCACGTTCAGACCCATACCCATTTCTGCAGCGCCCTGGCCTGGGGCGCCCTGGGCCGGTGCACCGCCGCCATTGGCTGCACCTTGCACGGGCGCCGCCACCCGCACACGCACCGTTTCGGTGGCCAGGTTGACGCTCACCTCCTGCACCCCGGGCAGCTTGGCCAAGGCGCGCTCGACCCGCGACACGCACGAGGCGCAGGTCATGCCCACGATTTTGAACTGGCTCTCAAACGACGGCGCGGCAGGGTTCACTCAAGCTTCCAGTAAAACTCACATACTACGGACTTTAACCAGTAAAGGACTCTACCATGGACACCCACCACTTCACGGTTCAGGGCATGAGCTGCGGCCACTGCGATCAGGCGGTGCGCCAAGCCATCCGCCGCCTCGACGCGCAGGCCGAGGTGCAGATCGAGCGCAGCAGCGGCCGCGTGACGGTGCGCAGCAGCAGCCCCCGCGGCGCGCTGGCCCGCGCGCTCGACGACGCCGGCTACCCCGAGGTTCCGCCCGAGGCCGGCGATTCCGACCCGGTTTAAAACAGGATCTGCCGCCGCACAAGGGCGCGCACCGACGCGCACCAAAGTTTACCGATCCGTGCCGGGCAGGATCGCTGCACAAGTCTGTGGATAGCTCGCGCACAAGGTGGGGTTTATCCACAGGCTGCGCCGCCCAAGGCCACTTATGCAGCGCTGCAAGAATTTGTCCAGCCCCGCTCTGCACACCTAAAAATGGGTGCAACAGATTGAATCCAAAAGAAATAATGAGTTGTTCAGTGAATCGGGATGGGCCTACTACTACGACTATGCTTTAAATCAAGATATTGGAGATAGGGGAAGACACCGGCCACCCCCGCGGCTTCGGCGCCGTGCTGCATCTGTCGCGGCCCGTCTGCCGTTCGGCTGCGCTTTGGCCTTCCGGTTTGGCCGGGCTGTTAAGATTTGCCCTTGAACCCCTCCTGCTCTCCCCACCATCCCCCCTTGCGGCCTCTGACCCCTCTATGAGTTTCGAGCTCAAAAGCACCCACTGGCCCTTGTTGGCCTTGGCGTTGCGCAGCGCCGACACCCAGCGGCTGATGCAAGACTGGCAACAGCGCTACGGCGACGCGGCGGGATTTTTCGACCAAGACGCGCTGTTGCTCGACTTCAGCGCGCTGTCAGACAGCGAACCAGCCCTTGCCGATTTGTCGGCGCTGCTGGCGCTGTTGCGCGCGGCCCACTTGCAACCTGTGGCGTACCGGGGTGGATCGGCGGCCGTGCGTCAGCAGGCCGCGGCGGCTGGGCTGGCGCGCGCCGACGATGCTTTGGATGCCGTGCAGGCACTCACAGCCAGCGCGACCAGCACGACGCTCGAGCCCACCCCATCCACCCCAACCCCTGCCCCGGAGCGCCTTGCGGTGGGCGCGCTGCTGATCGACCGCCCCTTGCGTTCGGGGCAGCAGGTGTATGCGCGCGGCCGCGACCTGATCGTCACCGCCATGGTCAACCCTGGCGCCGAGGTGGTGGCCGATGGCCACATCCACATCTATGCGCCGCTGCGTGGCAAGGCCATCGCCGGCGCGCGCGGCGACGAAAACGCGTGCATTTTTGCCACCTGCCTCGAGGCCGAGCTGTTGTCCATCGCCGGCACCTACCGCACCAGCGAAGTGCCGCTGCCGCCAGAGGTGCGCTCCAAAGCCGCGCGGGTGCGGCTGCAGCGCCACAACGATGCCGAGCGGCTGCTGATCGAAGCCATCGCTTAAAAAATTTGTATAGAAAGTCATGACCACATGAGCAAAATAGTCGTCGTCACATCCGGTAAAGGCGGGGTGGGCAAGACCACCACCAGCGCCAGCTTCGCCGCCGGCTTGGCCCTCAAGGGCTTCAAAACCGTGGTCATCGACTTTGACGTCGGCTTGCGCAACCTCGACCTGATCATGGGTTGCGAGCGCCGCGTGGTCTACGACTTCATCAACGTCATCCACCAGGAAGCCAATCTGAACCAGGCCTTGATCAAAGACAAGCAGTGCGAAGGCCTGTACGTGCTGGCGGCCAGCCAGACGCGCGACAAAGACGCCTTGTCAGAAGAAGGCGTGGAGCGCGTGCTCAACGATCTGGCTGGCATGGGTTTTGATTACATCGTCTGCGACTCGCCGGCCGGGATCGAGGCCGGCGCCTTGATGGCCATGCACTACGCCGACGAGGCGCTGGTGGTGACCAACCCCGAGGTCTCCAGCGTGCGCGACTCGGACCGCATTCTGGGCATGCTCAGCAGCAAAACGCGGCGCGCCATCGAGGGCCGCGAAGCCATCAAAGAGCACCTGCTGATCACGCGCTACAACCCGAACCGGGTGCAAGAGGGGCAGATGCTGTCGCTGCAAGACATACAGGACATTCTGCGCATTCCGCTCATCGGCGTCATCCCCGAGAGCGAAACGGTGCTGCAGGCCTCGAACCAGGGCCTGCCGGCGGTGCACATGCAGGGCACCGAGGTCTCGGAAGCCTACAAAGACGTGATCGAGCGCTTTTTGGGCCAGGAGCGGCCGCTGCGCTTTGTGGACGCGCAAAAGCCCAGCTTGCTCAAACGCCTGTTCGGGAGGTGAGCGCCATGTCCTGGTTGTCATTTTTCCTGGGCGAGAAAAAGCAGACCGCGTCGATCGCCAAAGACCGTCTGCAGATCATTTTGGCGCACGAGCGCAGCGGGCGCCACGCCAGCGAGCCCGACTACCTGCCGCAGTTGCAGCGCGAGCTGATCGCCGTCATCAGCAAGTACGTGCACGTCAATCCGGGCGACATCCGCGTCAACCTCGAGCGCCAGGAAAACCTGGACGTGCTCGAAGTGAAAATCGAGCTGCCCGAAAAACAGCGCTGAAAGCGAGCGCCTGTGCGCCGCGATTCGGCGGCGCGTTTTGTCAAATTACCTGCCTATACTGGATCGGGTCGGCTCTTTGCGCCTTTAGGCGCCGCTCACCATGCCTTTGCTGCTCACGCTCAACGCCGGATCGTCTTCGATCAAGTTTTCGCTCACCTCCTTGCCTGAAGGATCGCTTGGCTCGGTGCTGCAAGGCGGCTTGCCGGCGCCGCTGGCGCATGGGCAGGTGTCGGGCATAGGCGGCGCAGCGGCGCGGCTGAGCATCGAGTCGAGCACGCACGGCAAGCAACTGCACACGCTGCCCGGCGCGGATGCAACGCGCAGTGGCCACGAGCAGGCGCTGGCCGCCGTGCTGCACTGGCTGGAGCAAAACCTGCCTGAGCAAAAAGTGGAACTGGTGAGCCACCGCGTGGTGCACGGCGGCGTGCACTATGCCCAGCCGGTGCGCATCGACGCGCCGGTACTGGCGCAGCTCGAGGCGCTGGCGCCGCTGGCGCCGCTGCACCAGCCGCACAACCTGGCCGGCATCCGCTCGGCCATGGCGGCCTTTGGGCAGGCGCTGCAAGTGGCGTGTTTCGACACCGCCTTTCACCGCCAGCACCCCTTTGTGGCCGACACCTTTGCGCTGCCGCGCCCGTTTTACGACGCCGGCGTGCGCCGCTACGGTTTTCACGGTTTGTCTTACGAGTTCATAGCGCGCGCGCTGCAGCAGCAGTGGCCGGCGCTGCACCAAGGGCGGGTGATCGTGGCCCACCTGGGCAACGGGGCCTCGATGTGTGCGCTGCGCCAGGGGGTGTCGATCGATTCGAGCATGGGCTTCACCGCCCTCGACGGCTTGCCCATGGGCACGCGCTGCGGCCAGATCGACCCCGGCGTGCTGCTCTATCTGCTGACCGAAAAAGGCTACAGCCCGGCCCAGTTGACCGAGCTGCTGTATCAGCAGTCGGGGCTCAAGGGCATGTCGGGCCTGAGCAACGACGTGCGCGAACTGCTGCAATCGGCCCAGCCCGAGGCGGCGCAGGCGCTGGACTACTTTGTGGCGCGCTGCAAGCGCGAAATCGGCGCCCTGAGCGCCAGCCTGGGCGGGCTCGATGCGCTGGTGTTTACTGGCGGCATCGGTGAAAACGCGGCGCCCATCCGCGAGCGCATCCTGCAAGAGCTGGGCTGGATCGGGATCGACTTCGACGCGCAGGCCAACGCCCACGCGTGCGCTGGCCGCGGTGGCCCGATCAGCTGCGCCGGCTCGCGCGTCACGGTGCTGGTGCTGCCCACCGACGAAGAGCGCATGCTGGCCGAACACGCCCTGGCGCTGTGGCAGGCAGACTGAAATTTTAGGCAAAACCGGAGCAGGCTCATGTTCATCGACCCCCATTCACGCGACCCCCTGCCCAAGGTTTGGGACGAAAACACCCGCATCGGCGACATGCTCAAGGGCAAGCGCGGCCTGGTGGTGGGCGTGGCCAACGCCGACAGCATCGCCTTTGGCTGCGCGGCCAAGCTGCGCGCCTTTGGGGCCGAGATCGCCCTCACCTACTTCAACGACAAAGCCAAAAAATTCGTAGCACCGCTGGCCGACCAGATCGACGCCACGCTGCTGTTGCCGCTGGACGTGAGCCAGCCGGGGCAGATGGAGCAGGTGTTTGCACAGATCAAAGCGCACTGGGGCAGCCTGGATTTCGTCATCCACTCGATCGCCTTTGCCCCGCGCGAGGATCTGCATGGGCGCATCATCGACTGCACGCAAGCCGGCTTCTTGCAGGCCATGCAGGTGTCGTGCCATTCGTTCATCGAAATGGCGCACCACGCCGAGCCGCTGCTGCGCCCAGGCGGCGCGCTGGTGACCATGAGCTACTACGGCGCCGACAAGGTGGTGAACAATTACAACCTGATGGGCCCGGTGAAGGCGGCGCTGGAGTCGGCGGTGCGCTACTTGGCCAAGGAGCTGGGCGAGAAGGACATCCGCGTCTATGCGGTCTCGCCCGGGCCGCTCAAAACCCGCGCCTCCTCGGGCATCGCGCACTTCGACGAGCTGATCGAGATGGCGGTGACGCGCGCCCCCGGTCGGCGGCTGGTGGACATCGCCGAAGTCGGGCGCGCGGTGGCGTTTCTGGTCGGCGGCGCGGCCTCGGGCATCACCGGCGACGTGATCTACATCGATGCCGGCTTGCACCACATGGCTTGATCCAGCGCGCCGGCGCCGGCGCGGGCGGCGGTGCAGTGCCAGCGCTTCACGAGCCTGACACACACCCAAGGCAAACTGCGCGCTACCGCCAAGATTTGCACCATGGACAAACAAAAAGCCGTCGCCACGCTGGGCCAAAATTCGTTGCTCTTGCCGGCCTGGATCACCGCCGCCCTGCTGGCCAACGACCGCCTCAAGCTGTATCTGTCGGTGCTGCAGTCGGCGGCGGCGCACGCGGCCGACCCGCAGGCCCCGCTGCCCGACTGGAGCGCCGAGCTGCGCCAGCACGGCCAAGCCGACTTGCTCTGGCTGGGCGAACTCGCCGCCAACGCCTTTGTGCAGGATGCGCTGCTGGTGTTGCCGCAGCTCGATGCCCTGACGCAGGCCATTGGCGACGATTTGCAGACCATGGCCAAGCCGGTCTGCGAGTCCGGCGGCGCGCCCGAGCCCGCGCTGTGTCAGCGCCGCGAGCAGTGGCTGGCGTTTCTGGAACGGCTCAAAGAGCAGGAAGCGCTGCACCCCGGCGACCTGATCGCCCTCACCCACGGCGAGCGCAAGGCGGGCGACAGCCTGCACCTGCTGGTCATGGACCTGCACAAGCGCCTCAACGCCTTGTCGGCGCAGATCGCCACCGAAAACATCGACGGCGCCCACGCTTGGCAAATCGACCCCGAGGACCGACCGCTGATCCAAGCCTTTATGCGCGGCCTGCAGCGCACCGCGCCGCTCAAGTTTGGTCACCCCGGGTTGGCCACGGCGGTCACGCGCCACGGCAAGAAGCTGCTGATCCAAAACGACATCGGAACCAACGACGCGCACGTGCTGGTGCTCGAGGTGCAGGGCAAAACGGTGCGCCTGACCTACTCCGACCTGCACCAAGTGCGCTTCGATTTCTTTCGCCTGCAACTGGAGGCGCTGGGTTTTAGCTGGGAGGTGCTGGCCCCGCAAACCGTCGATGGGCTCAACCAAGGCAAGCCCTACGTGCTCGGCCATGCCACGCTGCAGGTGCGCCAGCCGGCGGCGCTGTTGCAGGGGCTGGAGGCGGCGGCTTCGCGCATCGTGTTTCTGATCGACTGGAACCGGGCCCGCAAGCGGCTGCAACTGTTCGTCTCCAAACCGCTGGCGCTCGAGGTGCTGACCCACTGCGCCCAAACCGACGTCGGCCATATGGGCTGGTTGCTGGCCGGTGGCGAGCAACTGGTCTATGGGGCCATGCAGGCGGTCGACAGCCACGCCTTTCGGGTCGGAGAGCGGCTCGATCAGGTGCTAGGCGAAGCTGCGGCGCGCCAGTTTTTGCAAGCCCTGCTGACCGAGGCCAGCCTCAAGCTGCGCCAGCAACTGCCCACCGCCATGGTGCAAGACGAGGCGCGCTTGCTGCTGGCACGCGCCATGCGCCAGCGCAGCTTCGAGTTTGATTTGCTGGCCGAACACGCCGCGCTGCAGCATGCCATCGCCACCGAAGTCTGCCGCGCTTTGGCCGGGGACGCCGGGGCCGATCCCGCGCAGTGGCAGCAAACGCTCAGCCGCGCCAAAGCCTGGGAGCACCAAGCCGACCAGATTTTGTCCACCGCGCGCGAGCGCACCCGCCGCCACGAACGCTGGCTGCCGCTGCTGGAGCTGCTCGACGCCATGGACGACGTGGCCGACACGCTCGAAGAATCGATTTTTTTGTTGCAACTGCTGCACACCGAGCCCCTGCTCGGGCTGCCGCCGCCCATCGTGCAAGCGCTGCAGCGGCTGGCCGAAACCACGCTGGCCGCAATTCAGGACCAGATCAAGGCGATCGAGATTGCGCGCCACCTGAGCCAGCAGGCCAACCGGACCGACGAAGAGGCATTTTTGCAGGCGCTCTGGCGCACCCTGCGTGGCGAGCGCCTGTGCGACGACCTGTACCGCGAGGCGCGGGTGCTGGTGGTGCGCAAACTGGCCACGCAGCCGGTGCTGTTCGGGCTCGCCAACGAGGTCGCGGCCGCGCTCGAAGAGGCCACCGACCACTTGTTGCGCGCCGGCTACGTGCTGCGCCGCATCGTGCTCAACCCAGGCGGGGTGGTGGCATGAAAAAACCCGCCAACCACGCCTCGGCCTGGCCGCGCCACCTGTTTTTGATCGGCACCTCGGAGCCCATGCCCAAGGCCGGCAAGGCCAGCAAAGACAGTCTTGAGGCCATGGGCTCCAAGGCCTGGCATTTGTTGCGCATGGCGCGGCTCGGTTTGCCGGTGCCGCCGGCGCTGGTGCTGGGAACGCACTACACCCGGGAACCGGCCGCGAGCCTGTTGCCCTTGTTTGGCGGTGGCCTGACGGCGTTCGAGGCTGCGTGCGGACAACAACTGGGCGACGCCCGCGCGCCCCTGATCGTCTCGGTGCGCTCCGGGGCTCCGGTGTCCATGCCCGGCATGATGGAGACCTTGCTCAACGTCGGTCTGTGCGACGCCACCCTGCCGGGCTTGTTGCGCCAGAGCGGCAACCCACGCATGGTCTGGGATGCCTACCGGCGCCTGATCGCCAGCTACGCCGTGGTGGTGGGCGGCTTGGCGGCGCACCCTTTCGAGGCCGAGCGGCTGCTGGCCTGCACCGGGGCCGACGAGCGCACGCTCGACTACGCGCAACTGCGCACCCTGTGCCGGCGCTACCTGGAGCTGTATCAAAGCCTGGCGGGGCAACCCTTTCCCCAAGACCCGCGGGAGCAGTTGGCGGCGGCGGTGCAGGCGGTGTATGGCTCGTGGTTTAGCCCCAAGGCCGACAGCTACCGCAAGCTGCACGGCATCGACGAAGGGCTGGGCACGGCGGTGATCGTGCAGCGCATGGTGTTTGGCAACACCGGACACCGCAGCGGCGCCGGGGTGGGCTTCACGCGCGACCCCAGCAGCGGCGAGCCGACGCTGTGGGTCGATTTTTTGGCCAACGCCCAAGGGGAAGACGTGGTCAGCGGGCAGCGCAACGCGCACGGCCACGCCACCCTGGCGCAGACCTTGCCGCAGGCTTGGGAGGCGCTGCAACAGGTGGCGCGCACGCTCGAGCACGAGCTGGGCGATATGCAAGACTTCGAGTTCACGGTGCAAGACGGCCACCTGTATCTGCTGCAAACCCGCAGCGGCAAGCGCACCCCGCGCGCGGCGGCGCGCATCGCGCTGGACCTGTACGAGGCCGGCCAGATCGAGCGCCAGACGGCGCGCGAGCGCACCGCCCACCTCAAGGCCAAAGACCTGGTGCGGCAACAACTGGCCCCCAGCGCCGGGGACAGCGCTGCCGACGCGGCCGCACCGCTGGAGCTGGCACGCGCCAGCAGCGCCTGCAGCGGCATTGCCAGCGGCGAAATCGCGCTCGACCCGGAGCACGCTATCGAGCGCGCCCGCGCCGGGGTGCCGGTGATTTTGGTGCGCCAGGACGCGCAAACCGAGGACATCGAGGCGCTGCAGCGGGTGCAGGGGCTGCTGACCCAGCGCGGCGCCCGCACCGCGCACGCGGCGGTGGTGGCGCGCCAATTGGGCAAGGTGTGTCTGGTCGGCTGCACCGAGCTGCGCATCGACGCGCAACGCCAGACCGTGGCTATGGGCCCGCACGAGTTTGCAGTGGGGCAAACGCTTACATTGGACGGCAACCTAGGCATCGTTTATGCTGGCGCTTTGGCCGTTGTGGACGTACCCGACACCCCCTTGCAGCGCCGCCTGCAGGCGCTGCGCTCCAATGCCTGACATTTCATTACCGGAAACCCCATGATCCAGCCCACCAATTCCAGCGAATGGAGTGAAAACCTCACCTTCGACGAACTGCACATCGGCCAGAGCGCGCGCCTGCTGCGCACCCTGACGCTGCAAGACATCCAGGCCTTCGCCGCCGTCTCGGGCGACACCAACCCGGCGCACCTAAGCCCCGAATACGCCAACGACACCCTGTTTCACGGCGTGATCGGGCACGGCATGTGGAGCGGCGCGCTGATCTCGGCGCTGCTCGGTACCCAGTTCCCAGGGCCCGGCACCATCTACTTGGAGCAGGCGCTGCGCTTCGTGCGCCCGGTGCGCATCGGCGACACGCTCACCGTCACCGCCACCGTGCTGAGCAAGGACGAGGCCAAGAAAGCGGTCGAGCTCGACTGCCTGGTGGTCAACCAGAAAAACGAGAAGGTGCTGCAGGGCATGGCCAAGGTGTTGGCCCCGACCGTGAAGGTGCGCCTGCCCAAGATCAACGCCCCCACCATCCAACTGTTCGACCCGCAGGCGCGCTTTCGCGAGCTGCTCTCGCTGGCCGACGGCATGGCGCCGATGCGCTGCGCTGTGGTGCACCCCTGCGACGCCGGCTCGCTGTCGGGCGCGCTCGATGCCGCCCGGCATGGCTTGATGATTCCGCTGCTGATCGGCCCCAAGGAAAAAATTCTGGCCGTGGCGCGCGAGGCCGGGCTGGACGTGGGTGCAAGCGAAATCCTGCACGTGCCGCACAGCCACGCCGCCGCCGAGCGGGCGGCCGAGCTGGCCGCCAACGGACAGGTCGATGCCATCATGAAAGGCAGCCTGCACACCGACGAGCTGATTGCCGCCGTGCTGCAGCGCAAAGAGCTGCGCACCGGGCGGCGCATGTCGCACCTGTTTCGCTTCGACGTGCCGCTCTACAGCAAGCCGCTGCTGATCACCGACGCCGCGCTCAACATCCGCCCCAACTTGGGTGAAAAGGTCGATATCGTGCAAAACGCGATCGACTTTGCGCGCATCTTGGGCGTGCGGCAGCCGCGCGTAGCGATTTTGTCGGCGGTCGAGACCGTCAACCCCAACATCCCCTCCACGCTGGATGCGGCCGCCTTGTGCAAAATGGCCGATCGGGGCCAGATCAAGGGCGGCGTGCTCGACGGCCCGCTGGCCTTTGACAACGCCATTTCGGCCCGGGCCGCGGCCATCAAGCACATCGAATCGCCGGTCTCGGGCCAGGCCGACATCCTGATGGTGCCGGACTTGGAGAGCGGCAACATGCTGGCCAAGCAGCTCGAATACCTGGCCGGGGCCACCGGCTCGGGCATCGTGCTGGGGGCGCGCATTCCCATTGCGCTCACCAGCCGCGCCGACGGGCCGCAAGCGCGCGTGGCCTCGGCCTTGCTGGCGCTGCTGATCGTGCAGCACAACCGCGAGCTGCACGCAGCCGCCCCCGGGTCGGTTCCCACGGCCCCCCCCGCAGGCGCTGCGCCAGCCCAAACCGACACCCAGTGGCAACGGGCATGAGCATGCCCGCCTGGGGCGAGCTGATCGGCAGTCTGGCCGCCTTGCTCACCACCGTCAGCTTCATTCCGCAGGTCTGGCACACCTGGCGCACGCGCGATGTGAGCGGCATTTCGCTGGCCATGTACAGCGCCTTCACGCTCGGCGTGGCGCTGTGGCTGGTCTATGGCTGGCTGCTGGGTGCGTGGCCCATCATCATCGCCAACGCCGTGACCCTCAGCTTGGCGCTGGGCATTTTGTACATGAAGCTGCGCTTTGGGCGCACGCCCGGCAAGGCGCAAAGCTAAACCCGGTCAGACCGGCTGTTGCTGCCGCGCCCACCAGGGCGCCAACTGCTCCCACGGCATCGGTTTGGCGATGTGGTAGCCCTGCGCCCAGTCGCAGCCCCAGGCGCGCAGCCGCTGCAGCGTGGCGGCTTCTTCTACCCCTTCGGCCACCACCTGCAGCCCCAGTTGGTGCGCCAGGTCGAGTGAGGATTGCACAATGGCGGCGTCGCGGCTGTCGCTGGCCATCTGGCCAATAAAGGTCTGATCGATCTTGAGCGTTTGCACCGGCAGTTGCTTGAGGTAGGTCAGGGACGAATAGCCGGTGCCGTAGTCGTCGATCGCCAAGTCGAGCCCAAGGGCGGCGAGCTGGTGCAGGGTGGCCAAGGCGCGCTCGGGGTCTTCCATCAGGGCGCTTTCGGTGATCTCCAGGCTGATCTGGCTGGCATCGACCCGGTGCCGCGCTAGGCAAGTGGCCACCCGGTCGGCAAAAGTGGGGTCGAGCAGGTCGCGGGTCGAGACGTTGACTGCAATCGGGCACACAAATCCCTGCTGCGCCCATTGCGCGCTGGCTTGGGCCGCGGCGTCGATAACCCAGGTCGTGAGCTCCGAGATAAACCCGGTCTGTTCGGCAAAGGGGATGAAGCGCGCCGGCGCAATCAGTCCCTCGGTCGGGTGCTGCCAGCGCAGCAGCGCTTCGGCGGCCACCGCCCGCGTGGGCAGCAGCGGCAGCTTGGGCTGCAGATAGAGCCTCAGCTCGCCGCGTGCAATGCCGTCGCGCATGGCGCCCAGCAGCGACAAATCGGCCACCTGGCTGCGGTCGTGCTCGGGCACAAAACACAGCACCCCGGCGGTGCGGCGCTTGGCCTGGCGCATGGCCATTTCAGCGCGGTTGACCAGGCCTCCCGCCTCGGCGGCATCGCGCGGTCCTTCGGCCAGCCCGGCGCTGGCGCGCACGTCCACCCGCTGACCGCTGATCACCACCCCGGCCGCCAGTTGCGCCAAAATCAGGCGCGCCTGCTCCAGCGCCTGCGGGGCCGACAAACCGCTGAGCAAAACACCAAATTCGTCGCCCCCGAGCCGGGCCAGCAGGTGCCCTGGGCCGACCGCCTCCAGCAGCCGCTGCGACACCGCGCGCAGCAACTCGTCGCCAAAGGCATAGCCCATGACCTCGTTGACGTGTTTGAAGCGGTCGAGGTTGAGCGTGAGCACCGACAGCGGCGGCTGGCCGGCGCTTTGTTGGCCCAGTGCCAGCTCCACCGCCTCCACGAAGCGCTGCCGGTTGGGCAAGCCGGTGAGGCGGTCGCGGTAGGCCAGGCGCCGAATTTCGGTTTGTTGTTCGGCCAGGCTTTGGCGCATGGCCTCAAAGCCGCGGCTGAGCTGCGACACCTCGTCGTGGCCGCTGCTGGGCGGCAAGGCGGCGTCAAAACGGCCTTGCTCCAGCGAGCGGGCGGCGCGCTGCAGCAGCGCCAGCGGGCCGGTGATGCGGCGCATGCTGCGCCAACTGGCCCAGCCAAACAAGATCAGCCCGCCCAAGCTGAGCAGCGCCCACCCAAGTTGCAACTGCACGAACGGCGCCATGGCTTGGGTGTGCGAGCGCAGCAACACCGTGTGCAACTCGCCCCCCCAGGCCGGCAAGGCCACCGGGTGGCGGGCGTAGCGGTGGTTGTCGATCCAGACGTGGCCATTCAAGGCCTCCAGCCCGGGCGGGGGCGCGTCCAGGGTGCTAAAGACCAGGCGGGTGGCTTGCTGGCTGGGCGCGGCCAGCAGCGCTACGTGCACTTCCAGGTCGGTGTGCAATTGGGTGGCCAGCGCGGGAGCCAAGGCAAAACCCATCAGCACCCAGCCCTGCACCCGATTCAGGTTTTGGTCCACGATCGGGGCCGCGACAAACTGGTACGGCGCGCCGCCCAGCAGGGCCAGCACCGAACGCTGGCGGTCGCGCGTGGTGTGCTCGGCCAGCGCCTGCAGCAAGCGGGCCAGCGAGTCGGCGTCTTGCAGCCAGGCGGGTGGCTGGTTGCTGCCGGCCGGGCTGGGTGAGCGGGCCATCTGAGGGTAGGCGTTGTGCTTGAGCCAGAGCAAGAACAGGGAGTCGAGCGGGTTGGTGACTTGCAGACGCAGGTCGGGGTCGAGCACGGCCGTGATCTGGGCCCCGATGCGCTCGCCCTCCAGCGCCAGCGCCGACTCCATCTGCGCCATGTCTTTGCGTCCCAAGGCGCGGCGCAGTTCGTGGTTGGAGGCCAGCAAGCTGGCGCCATCGAGCAAGCGGTTTGATTCCTGCTGCAGCAGGCTGCGCCACACCCGCTCGGCGGCCTGCAGCTCGTGCGTTAGTTGCCGCTCGGCCTGCTGCGTGATAAGCGCTTGCACAAAAGCAAACAGCAGCAGCAGCATCAGCAACACCAAGCCTACCGAAGCCAGCAGCAAGCGGCTGGCCAGGCGCTGGTGTTGCCACCATGATAAAAGGGCGGGTCTCAATGGGGGTCAATCGGGTAAGTAGCCGTGCACGATCTCTGCGGCCACCCGCACTCAGGCCAACAGCCGCTGGAGCGCCGGTGCCCCTGCGCGCAACGCAGGCGCGTCACTGGAGCCGGCCAAGGTTTGCACGGAGCCATGATAGCGCTGCACAAAGCAGCGCGCCAGCGCGCGGGTTTTGTCGGCGCTGAGCAGCATGGGGGGTGCTGCGCCCACCAAACCGTCGTCGCGCAAGTGCTGTAGCAGCAACTGCAGCGCCACTTCGACCGGCACGCCGGCACGGCGCAGGCGCTCTTGCTGCCACAGCGGCAGCACCACCGGGCGCCCCGGGTGGTCGGCGGCGAGTTGGCGCGCCCAATCGCGCGGCGCGTCGTTGTCTTCGGGGTCTATCAAGACCAGAATGGCGCTGCCCAAGGGTGCGGCACCTAGGCGCGGGGAGGCGGCATCGGGCTCGGTCTGGGCCACCCAGGCCGCCAAGCCCAGCTCGGGATTAACTAGGCGCCAGCGGACATGCACCGTGGCGGTGGCGGCGGCTTGAGCGGGTTCTGCCACCGCAGCGTGCAGCAGGTGTTTGCAGACTCGGTGCAATGTGGTGAACATGGCGGGACTCACAGGGGATTTTGCGTGCATGGCACAAACAGGGGGGCGGCAGGAAACGCTCTTAGTGGCGCTTGCTTCCTGCTAGGCGTGGTGTCAGGCTTTAGTCCGAGCCACCGTCACCACCACCGTCACCACCACCGTCACCACCACTGTCACCACCACCGTCACCACCACCGTCACCACCGCTGTCACCACCACCGTCACCACCGCTGTCACCACCACCGTCACCACCGCTGTCACCACCACCGTCACCACCGCTGTCACCGCCGTCATCGGCACCGTCATCGGCACCGTCATCGGCACCATCGTTGGCACCATCGTTGGCACCATCGTTGGCGTTTTCATTGGCGGCTTCGAAGGAGTCGATCAGGCTGGCGGTGACGGTGCTGACTTCGTCCAGACTCGGGTCGTCCTGGATGGCTCCCAACAACGCGGCCATGGCTGCATCGGCTGGGATGCCGACTTCGTGCATATCGATCAGCGCGGCGACCATGGTGCTGAATTCACTCATGAAGGCGGCCTGTGTCACGCCGAGTTGGGCCGGATCGAGGCCCAGCACCGCTGAGGACTGGGCGCTCGGTAGCCCCGCTTCGTGCATGTCGATCATGGCGGCCGTGATGGTGCCGAGTTCGCCCAACTGCGAATTGAGTGCTTGAGCGGCCGCTAGGGTGGCAGAGATTTGATCCTGCGTCAGGCCGGCCGCGTTCATGTCGGCCGTGGCCGAGGCGATTGCAGCGGCAGCAGCGGCTTGTGCCGCAGCGGGGCTCTCGGGTGCAGCGCCGGGCGTCGCAGCTTGGGCTGCAGCGGGGCTCTCGGGTGCAGCGGCGGGTGTCGCAACTTGGTCCGGCGTGGCTGCCGCAAGGGCGTCGGGGGTGCCTGGGTTGGCGTAAGCCTGCGTCATGATCAGCAATGCAGCAGCAGCAACGGCGGTCAGTTTGAGTTTGGCGTTCATGGTTTCACTCCTGAGATTTGAGGGGGGAATACTGAAAGTTGCCCGCCGAGCGCCGAGTTCGTTCTGCGCAATCGAGAGCCTTTCATGAGCGACAACGTCTAGCAAGCCCTGCTATTCCGGCTGTTACAGAAATTTACAGTTTGGCCTAGTGCTACGGCGCTTTCGTCCGGGGCGTGTGGTTCAGACGAACCCAGGGAGTTTTGCGCCGACTGAGCAGCGGGCGCGGCCTGACGCGGGCGCTGCCGTGGGCGGGAAGGGGCGCTGCTTTAAAGGCAGCGCGGAGTCAGTTTGGGCAGACCCCAGCCGTACACGGGATCGCGGCCGCTGGGCCCCAAGTCTTGCAGCGCCATCCCGTGGCCGTTGAACCACTGTTGCGGTCCGAGCCGACCCTCATGCAGCGATTGCGAGGCCATCGCCACCAAGAAGGGTACTGCGTACGAGGTGCCACTGCGCTGTTGCAGGTTGCCCGCGCGGCTGACCGTGGGAAGATCGGCGCCGGGCAGGGCAAAGCGGATGTGTTCGCCCTGACTGGCGCGCCGGTAGGCCTGCTGCTGCGGCGTCAGTGCCGTGACGGCCAGCACCGTCGGGTGCGCGGCCGGGAATGCGGGCGCTGCGGCACGGCCACCGTTGCCGGCTGCGGCCACCACCAAAACGCCGCGGGCGCGGGCACGCTCCAGCGCAGCGTCAAGCACAGCGTTGCGCGGGCCTGCCAGGCTCATGCCGATCACCTGCGCGCCTTGGGAGACCAGCCAGTCCAAGCTCTGTGCCAGCCCGAGGGCGTCGGCGCGCGCATGGCCCGAGGGCAGGCGATAAAAAGGGGCCGCCGCCAGCAGCCGGGCGCGCGGCACGAGGCCGGTGTAGCCCCCACCAGGTTGACCGACGAGCAAGGCGGCTATGGCGGTTCCGTGGTCGTCCTGCACCGGGATTTGGCCGGGGCTGAGCTGACGCTGGCTTTGAATCTGGGCGCCGTGCAGCACCGGATGGGCACGGTAAACCTCGGTATCGACGATGCCGACCACCTGATTGCGGCCGCAAGCCGCGCCGGCGCTGGGCCAGCCGAGTGCGGTCTTGGCCTGGGCGAGCAGCGGCGGGGTGGCCAAACGGGGGGCAGCCGGGGTGGGCGCAGGCAAAGTTGCATCGGGTGCCGCAGCATGTTGCGCCAGGCTGTAGAGGTGCTGCAACTCGAAAACGTGGGGTTGTGCGGCGCTCAGTAGCGCCAGCACCGCCTGGGCATCGACCCCATGCAGGCGCAAGCGCACCACTTGCAGGTCCAGTGCGCGCAGGTTTCGGGTTTCCAGCAGCGCTACGCCATCTTGCAGCAGCGCGCGCGCCAGTGCGGTGGAGTCGGGGTTGAGGGCCAGCAGCTCGTCGGCGATGAAGTCGCCCGCGCCAGAATCGGCGGCTGCATAGGGCAGCGAAGCTGGGGTGAGGTCGTCGTCACCGCTGTCGTCAGCGTCGCCGCCATCATCTCCACCATCGGAGCCGCCATCGTCCCCGCCATCATCTCCACCGTCGGAGCCGCCATCATCTCCACCACCGCCATCGTCACCGCCGTCGGAGCCACCATCGGAGCCGCCCGATCCAGCCCAGCTCAGGCCGCCCGTGCGCTCAAGTCCGGTCGAGCCTGGCAGGGGTGGCATGACCAATGGCCCGAGTAAGCCGAGCACGGCCAGCAGCCAAGCCCGCGCTTGCAGGCGGCGGACACGCTGGAGGCGGGAACGATGGGGCCCGAATCGGGCAGTTAGGGGCTTCACGCGCTAGACTGTAGCGCAGCTTACATATGGGCGCAATGCACCTTGACCGGCGCAATGGTGTCCGACTGTCACGCAGCCTTGGCGCGGAATAAAAGCCGCGCCCACACGTTGTACCCGGCAAGACCACCAAAACCATGATCGATCCGCGCGCCGAACTCATCAGCCTGCTGCCCCGCTTGCGCCGCTTTGCCTACGGGCTCACCGGTGACGGGCATCAGGCCGACGACTTGGTGCAGACCGGCTGCCTGAAGGCCATCGAGCGCTGGCAGCAGTATCAACCCGGCACCAGTCTGGCCAGTTGGATGTTTCGCATCTTGCAGACCACTTGGCTCGACGAGTACCGCACGCGCCAGCGCCAGCAGACCGATTCGTGGGACGAGGGTTTCGATGAGTTGATGGGCGACGACGGGCGCACGCAACTGGAGTCGCGCAGCGAGGCGCGCCAGGTGCGGCGGCTGGTGGCCGAGCTGCCCGAGGAGCAGCGCGCGGTGCTGTTGTTGGTGGCGGTCGAGGGTTTGTCGTACAAGGAAGCGGCCAGCACGCTGGAGCTGCCGATCGGCACCGTGATGAGCCGCCTGGCACGCGCGCGCAGCAAGTTGGCCGAGGGGCTGGGACAAGCAGAACGAGGCAAAGGAAGATGATGAACACGGCGATCGACGACAGCACCCTGCTGGCCTACTTGGATGGGCAGCTGGAAGCGGATGCAGACTACCTGCGCGTGGAGCAGGCACTGGAGCAGGACGCTGCGCTGCGCCAGCGCTTGCAGGCGCTGGTGGGGCAAGGCGAGGCGATCCGCTCCGCCTTCCAGGCCAAATTGCAAGAGCCGGTGCCGCCGCATCTGGTGGCCACGATTATGAGCGCGCCGTGGCCGCCGCTGGCGCAGCCGGCGCAGCGCCCCGCGCCCGATCCAAGCCCGCCCAGCCCGTGGCGGCGGCTGCTGCGCCATTGGGCCGGGGCTTGGCTGGGCCGGCGGGGCGGGCCCATGGCTGGCGGTGCGGGGGGGGTGGGCGCTGCGGGTGGCGCGGGTGGTTCGGCTGGCGCCGGGGCGGCGCCGTGGCTCTGGCAGGGGGTGGCGCTGGCCTCCTTGGCCGGGCTGGCGCTGCTGCTGCTGCTGGGGCGCGCCGGGCCCGGGGTGCAGGCCCCAACGATGCAGCCGCACTGGGCCCAAGTGCAAGCGCCGCTGCAAGACGAGCGCGTGCGGGTGGCGCTGCAGGCGCTGCCCAGCGGCCAGGTGCTGCGCATCGGGGCCGACACGCTGGAACTGATGGGCAGTTTCGAGCGCGCCCCGGGGCAGCATTGCCGCGAGCTGCAAGAAAGCCGCGCAGTGGCCGGCGCGGTGACGCAGACGCTGGCGGTGCTGTGCCAAACCCCGGACAGCGGCTGGGCGGTGGCCTTTGCCGCCAGCGAAACGCTGCCCGAGGGCAGCTTTGTGACCGCCAGCGGGGCCCAGCAGGCGGCTTTGCAAGATTTTTATGATCGCTTGGGCGCGGTTGAGTTTTTGGACGCAGCCGACGAGCAGGCGCGCCTGGCAGCGGGCTGGCAAGGGCCGGCGCCACGCCCCTGAGCCGGGGCTACGCAGCTTGCTTTCCAGCACTGACCCGTTCATAATCTCAAGCAAGCCCGCTGCGTTCCATGGCCGCCACAACCCTGATCATGAAAACCTTTACCGCCATAGTAGAAAAGTGTACCGAAACAGGGCTTTACGTCGGTTATGTGCCCGGGTTCCCGGGTGCGCATACCCAAGGCACCTCACTGGATGAGTTGCAGCAGAACCTCCAAGAGGTTGTCTCCATGCTCTTGGAAGATGGTGAGCCCGTGTTGGATGCACAGTTTGTGGGCACCCAGCAGCTTGCCATCGTGTAATGGGCAGTCTGCCCGTTTTGAAGCCGCAGGAAGTGGTTCGCCATCTCGAACGCTTGGGTTTCGCTGAGTCTAGGCAGAAGGGCTCGCACAAGCAGTTCCGCCATCCCGACGGTCGTGCAACAACCGTCCCGTTTCACAAGGGCCAAGATGTTTCACCCGTCTTGCTGCGCAAAATTGCGCAAGACATCAACGTATTGGTCGAAGAGTTGCTGGGTCGGCTATAGAGCGCCCAACAGGTCGTTCAACCCCAGTGGCACGATCAACCACACGAAGTATCCCTAACCTGCGGCTCTACTCGGAGGCGTGTTGCAGCCAGCCGCGGCCGCGCGCTGCAGCCGGTCGCGCACACCGTCCCAGGCCGCATCGTCGGGCGGGGTTTCAACCCAGATCAGCCGGGTTTCGGGGCGGTCGAGGGCGCGCAGCACCGCAAACAATTCGTGCGCGCAGGCGCTGACTTGCTCGGGCATGCGCTCGACTCGCACATGGCGGCTGGCGCTGCGAAGCGGGCTGCGGCAATACAGCGCCAGGTGGCGTGCGTTGGGGCCGAGCAGGTCGAGCGCGGCTTGCATCTCGGCGGCGGGCATCAGGCGCAGCCGGGCCCGGGGTGCGTAGTGCGCGCTCAGGGTGCCGGAGGCGCGCGGGGCGGCGGCGTCGCGCTCGGCCAGCCGCTGGCCGGCGGCGGCTTCCAGCGTGCTCAGGGGCAGCACGCCGGGGCGCAGCAGCACCGGCTGGCCGCGGCTGCAGTCGATGATGGTGGACTCGATCCCCACCGGGCAGGGGCCGCCATCCAAGATCAGCAGTTCTTCGTCGCTGAGCAGCCCGGCAAATTCGTCGGCCACGTGCTCGGCGCGGGTCGGGCTCAGGCGGCCGAAGCGGTTGGCGCTCGGGGCCGCCAGGCCACGTATGCCGGCGCGCTGGCCAGCCAGCAACACCGCTTGCGCCACCGGGTGCGCCGGGCAGCGCAGCCCGATGCTGCCTTGCCCACCGGCGGCGGCGCTGGCCACACCGGGGCGGCGCGGCAAGATCAGCGTCAGCGGGCCGGGCCAGCAAGCGGCCATCAGGCGCCGGGCAAAGTCGGGGCAGGCGCTGGCGTAGTGCGCCACCGCCGCTTGCCACTGCGCGGGCTGGCGGCCCCCCACGTGCACGATCAACGGGTGGTCGGCCGGTCGGCCCTTGGCGGCAAAGATGCGCGCCACCGCCTCGGGCGCATCGGCGTCGGCGGCCAGGCCATAGACGGTTTCGGTGGGCAAGGCGAGCAAGCGGCCGGCTTGCAACTGGGCGCAGGCGCGCTGCAGCAGCGGCTCCAGCCCGGCTGCGGTTGCGCCGCCCGGGTCGCCCAAGGCTGTGCCCAAGGTGCTACCCAAGGCGCGCAAGTCGAGTATCAGGGCCACGGCGCGATGCCCAAGATGGCCGCCGCCGCGCGCGCCGTGGCATGCACTTGCTCCGGGGTGGGGCCGGTCAGGGTCAGGTGCCCCATTTTGCGCCCGGGCCGGGCTTCGTGCTTGCCGTACAGGTGCAGGTGCGCGCCGGGCAGCGCCAGCACGGCGGCCCAGTCGGGGCTGCGCGGCTGGCCGTGGGCGTCGAACCAGAGCTCGCCCAGCAGGTTGAGCATCAGCGCTGGGCTGTGCTGGCGTGGGGCCACCAGCGGCAGCCCGGCCAGGGTGCGCACTTGCAGATCGAACTGCGATACATCGCAGGCGTCGAGCGTGTAGTGGCCGCTGTTGTGCGGGCGCGGGGCCATCTCGTTGAGCACCAGCGCGCCCTCGGCGCTGCCGTCGTCGATCACAAAAAACTCGATGCACAGCACGCCCACGTAGCCCAGCTGGGCGGCGATCAAGCGGCTGGCGGCCACGGCGCGCTCTGCCAGACCTGCCGCCAGCCGGCCGGGGCAGGCTTGGGTGAGCGCCAAAATGCCGTCGCGGTGCAGGTTGCGCTGAGGGGGGTAGTGCACCATTTGGCCGTCGCGGCCGCGCGCCACCAGCACCGACAGCTCCTCTTGGAGCGTCAGCAGGCGTTCCAGCACGCAAGGCACCTGGCCCAGCTGCTGCCACGCGGCTTGCAGTTCGGCGGGCGTGTGCACGCGCTGCTGGCCTTTGCCATCGTAGCCCAGGCGCGCGGTTTTGAGGATGCCGGGCAGCAGCGCCGTGGGGGCGGCCTGCAGCTGGGCCTCGGTCTCGATGACCGCGTAAGGCGCCGGGCCCACGCCGGCTTGCTGGGCGCAGGCGCTGAAATGGGCTTTTTCGGCGATGCGGTCTTGGGCCAGCGCCACTGCGGCTGCGGATGGCGCCACCAAGCGCCGCTGCGCCAACCAGCGCAGCGCCTCGGCCGGCACGTTCTCGAACTCGGTGGTGATGGCGTCGCAGCGCTGCGCCAGTTGCTCGAGGCCCAGCGGGTCGGCGTAATCGGTTTGGATGTGCTGCGGGCAGGCTTGGGCGGCGGGGCTGTGGTCCTCGGGCTCCAGCACCGCGCAGGCGTAGCCCAGCTTTTGTGCCGCCTGCACGAACATGCGCCCGAGCTGGCCCCCGCCCAGCACGCCCAAGGTGCAGGGCTGGCCAGCGTGGCCTAGGCTGCCGGGCAGCAGCGGCGGTGGCAATGATTGGGGCGGTTGGGGTGGCTGGACCGGCTGGGGTGCGGGCTGGGGCTGGGGCTGGGGCTGGGAGCAGCCACGCACAGCGCTGCCCACGCCAGCTGCGACAGGTGCGCTGACCGGGCTGGCGGGGCTGTCAACGCCGTCCACGCGGCTCGAGCTGTCAGGGCCGCTCATGGGCTGGGCTGCGGCGGCAGCGTCATGGCGCGCGCGGCCTCGGTCTGGGCAGCGCGGAAGGCTTGCAGGCGCTGCAGCAGCGCTGGGTCGTGCAGGGCAAGCATGGCGGTGGCAAACAGCGCCGCGTTGGCGGCCCCGGCGGCGCCGATGGCAAAGGTGGCCACCGGAATGCCTTTGGGCATCTGCACGATGCTGTGCAGCGAATCCACGCCCCCCAGCGCCTTGCTCGCCACCGGCACGCCGAGCACCGGCAGCGTGGTTTTGGCTGCCAACATGCCCGGCAGGTGCGCCGCGCCACCAGCGCCAGCGATGATCGCCTGCAGCCCGCGCCCGGCCGCGCTTTCAGCGTAGGCAAACATGTCGTCGGGCATGCGGTGCGCCGACAGCACGCGGGCCTCGTGCGCCACGCCCAGTTGCTGCAAAATCTCGACGGCGTGGCGCATCGTCTCCCAGTCGGAACTGGAGCCCATGACCACGCCGATCTGCACGGTTGCGTTCATAAAATAGTCGGTCAAAGCTGCGGGCTTCAACCGAGATTGTCCATTGGGCGCACCAGCGGTGCGGCGTTGAAAGGGGCCGGCGCAGCCCGCTGAAGGGCGCATCCGGTGCAAGCGCTTGATTTTAAGGCGTGGCCGTGCCGCCACCGCTTTGGGCGACAATGTCAGCTGCCGGGCTTTGCATTGCCCCCTTTCTTTTTCCACCCCCTATTCCCGCGGTACACCGCCACCAGCCATGATCGACGTCACCCTTGCCAATTTCGAGTCCGAAGTCATCGCCGCCTCTGCGCAGGTGCCGGTGTTGGTGGATTTTTGGGCCCCTTGGTGCGGGCCTTGCCGCACCCTCGGCCCGTTGCTGGAAAAGCTTGAAGCCGCCTACCAGGGCCGCTTCAAGCTGGTGAAGATCGACTCCGACCAGCAACAGCAGCTGGCGGCGGCCTTTGGCATCCGCAGCATCCCCACCTGCGTGCTGCTGATCGACGGCCAGCCGGTCGATGGATTCACCGGGGCGCTGCCCGAGGGCCAGCTGCGCGCCTTCCTCGACAAGCACCTGCCCGAGCTCGACAGCGCGCCGCCAGACGAAGCGCCCGAGCCTACCGACCTGAACGCCGAAGAACAGCTGGCGCGGCTGCTGCAGCGCCTGCAACAGGAGCCCGGCAACCACGATCTGCGCTTCGATTGCGTGCGCCACCTGATCGCCCACGGGCAGTTTGAGCAAGCCGAGCTGGCGCTGGCCCCGGCGCTGGCGCAGATACCGCTGCAGCTGCGCTTCGAGGCGCTGTCGCATTGGCTCAACGCGCTGCTGTTTTGCAGCACCGACGAGCGCGGCCAGTGGCCGCTGGAGCGCTTCGACGAACTGATCGCGCACGACAAGCGCGATTTCGAAACCCGCATGGCCAAGAGCCGGCTGCTGATCGCCTTGGGCGAATGGCCGGCGGCGCTCGACGAACTGCTCGAGATCATCCAGCGCGACCGCCGCTGGGCCAACGAGCTGGCGCGCAAAACCTACATCGGGCTGCTGGAGCTGATGACGCCGCCCGCGCCCAAAGCCGACCCGGCGCAAGCGGGCAAGAGCGCCGGCGGCATCGAGCTCTCCGGCAAGGCGCTGCAAGCCAGCGACCCGCAGAGCGAACTGGTGGCGCGCTACCGCCGCCGCCTGAGCATGGCGCTCAACTAATCAAGCCGCTTCGTGCACCCGCAGCTCGACTTGCAGCCCCGCCGCTGTGGCCATGTTCACCAGCGCATCGAGTCCAAACAAGCCGATCTTGCTTAGGGCCGCTGCGGGGCGGCAGGGGCGGCCGGAGCATGGCCGTGTCCGTGCCCGCCCGGTGCCGCATGCGCGCCGTGGCCAGGCCCGCCATGCCCATGCGCGCCTGCAGCTGCTGCCCCGAGCGGCAGCACCGGCGCCTCGATGGTCTGGGTGAAGCGCTGGCGGTTGGCGTCTTCGAACACCAGCGTGATGGCCACGCGCTCGCCGGCGTTCAGAGGCTGGCGCAGCTGCATCAGCATCACGTGGTAGCCGCCGGGCCGCAGCTCGACCGCTTGCGCCGCCGGCAGATCGAGGCCGGCGATGGCGCGCATGCGCATGACATCGTTGACCACGGTCATTTCGTGGATTTCGGTCAGGCCGGCCACGGGTGAGCTGGCCGCCACCAGCCGCGCGTTCTGGCTGGCGCTCAGGCGCATGAAGGCTCCGGTGGCCTGCTGCTGCGCCACGGTGGCGCGCACCCACGGTTCGCTCACCGTCACCACCGGGGTTTGCGCTGCAGCCGGGCCGACCGTGGCAATCCAAGCCAGCGCCAAAACAACAAAGAAAGTTCGAAAATTGCGTTGCATGGGATGCTACTAAATGTGCGCCGCCCTAGCCCAGCAGGCGCTGCAGCGCGTCGCGGTACTTGGCGGCGGTCTGCGCAATCACTTCGGGCGGCAGCGTGGGGGCGGGGGCGCTTTTGTTCCACGGCTGGCCGGCCAGCGTCGCCGTCTCGAGCCAGTCGCGCAGATACTGCTTGTCAAAGCTCGGCGGGTTGGCGCCGGGGCGGTATTGCTCTAGCGGCCAGTAGCGCGAGCTGTCGGGGGTGAGCACCTCGTCCATCAGCACCAGCTGGCCTTGGGCGTCGAGCCCGAACTCAAACTTGGTGTCGGCGATGATGATGCCCTTGCCCAGCGCATGCGCCGCCGCCGCTTGGTACAGCCCGATGGAGACGCGCCGAATCTGCTCGGCCAGCTCGGGGCCGATCATTTGCACCGTCTGCTCGAAGGTGATGTTCTCGTCGTGCTCGCCCTGCGCCGCCTTGGCCGCGGGGGTGTAAATGGGCTCGGGCAACTGCGCGGCGTTGACCAAGCCCGGCGGCAGGGCCACACCGCAGACGCGGCCGCTGCTTTGGTATTCTTTCCAGCCGCTGCCGGCCAGATAGCCGCGCACCACCGCCTCCACGGGGATCGGGCGCAGGCGCTGCACCAGCATCGAGCGGCCGCGCACCAGGGGCCGCTCGGCCGCGCTGACCACGCTTTCGGGGTCGTCGCCGGTGAGGTGGTTGGGGCACAGCCCCAGGCGGCTCAGGTGCTCGAACCAAAACAGGCTCAGGCGCGTGAGCAGTTCGCCCTTGCCGGGGATGGGCTGCTCCATCACCACATCAAAGGCGCTGATGCGGTCCGAGGCCAGCATCAGAATGCGGTCGTCGCCCACGGCGTAGTTGTCGCGCACCTTGCCGCGCGCCAGCAGCGGCAGGGATTGGAGGGTGGAGGTGTGCAATGCGGGGCTCATGCCCGAAGTGTAGCCGCTGGTTTTGCGCGCTGGCGTGTGCTGCGCCTTGCGCACCAAACCCGCAAAACTGTACCAAAGTCCAATAGGCAAAGCCTGCCTCGAGCCTTAAGCTGCGCCCATCGTCATACCCAACAGGAGCGCTACCATGGCCCAAGCCACCGTCACCGCCGTCACCGGCAACGCCGTCATCGTCAAAGCCGATGGCACCTCCCGCGCCCTGCAAGTGGGCGAAGTCGTGCAGCGCGGCGACGTCATCCGCACCCAGAACGGGGCGCGGGTCGAGCTGCTGCTCGCCGACGGCCAGACCCTGGCCATGGGCCCCAACCAGGCCCTGCGCGTCGATGAAACCGTGGCCCTCACCGACGCCACCCCGCAAGCCGCCGACGCCGCCGTGCAAGCCACCACCGTGGCCGAGATTGTCCAGATTTTGGAGCAAGGCCTAGACCTGCTCGAACAAATCGACCCCGCCGCCGCCGGTGCCGTGGCCGCCGGTGCGGGCGAAGGCAGCGACTTTGTGCGCCTGCTGCGCGTGGCCGAGCCGGTTGAGCCGCTGGCGTTCCAGTTCAACCTCGGCGCCGCCGACACCACCGACGAGATCGAGGGCGATCCGGCCCCGGTCACGATCGACCTGAGCTTCGAACTCGAAGAAGAATCCGCCCTGGGCCTGGACGGCAACGACGAAACCGACGACGGCCTGAGCGCATCGCGAAGCGGCAACTTCCTCACCGGCGTGGGCGGCGTGCTCACCAGCTTCAGCGTGCCGGGTTTGGGCTTCATCGCCATCGCGCCCGGCGGCAGCACCTTGGCCTTCGACGCCAACGGCCAAGTCATCCCCCCGGCGCCACCACCCCGCCTTCCGTGCTGCTCACCGTGCAGCCCAACGGCGACTACACCCTCACCGTGGTCGGCCCGCTCAACCACCCCACCCCCGGCACGGTCGAAGAGCTGTTGTCCCTAAGCCCCATCGCCCTCATCGGCACCGCCGGCACGGGCGGCTACCTGACCATCAATTTGGCCATCTCGGTTGCCGACGACGTGCCGGCGGCCATTTTGGGCGAAGACGCTGGGCCGCGGGTCGATACCGCCCTGCTCGACGAAGACGCGCTGCAAGGCGGCAACGCCGACGGCAACCCGCTTCGCCCTGGTGAATTCAATGCCGGCGGCAGTGCCATCGCCAACGGCGACATTGTGGACAACGTCAGCTGGGACGCCGACGGCTTTGGTCGCGTCACCAGCGTAAGCTGGAATGGCGGCAGCATTAATTTGGCGGCCAATGCCACCAGCGCCACGGTCTACATCCTCGCAAGCGGTGCGCTGGGTGACCCTGCCAACGCCGCCATTCGCCTGACTGTGGGTGCCGACGGCAGCTACAGTTTTGAGTTGCTGCGCGCCCAAACCCACGGCGAGTCTGGCGAAGACCTCAAGGCCTTGCTCGAAGGCGGTTTCACCTTCAACGCCGTCGATGGCGACGGCGACCCGGTCGAGGGTGGGGTGCGCGTCAACGTCAATGTGCGAGACGACATCCCGGTTATTACCTTCGTCGGGCGCAATTTTGAAGTTCCTGAAGGTGAATATGATGCAATGCTTTCCTCACAAGCCGTTGGCGCTTCGGACCTGCCGCTGCCGGGCGCCGTCACGGTGGACGAGAGCGATTTTGAAACCGATGACACGTCCGCAGCCGGTACGGTGCATTTCACCGTTAGCTTTGGTGCTGACGGCCCGGCTGTTGGCGGCGGCAAGCTGTATGTGCTGGAGGCTCGGACCGGTGATGCAACCGGCCTGATCGACACCGCTACTGGTCAACCAGTCCTTATCGCCCAAGGCGAAGACGGCAATATTCTCGGCGTCGTGACCATCAACAACGTACAAGTGACGGTGTTCGAAATGTCGGTCATCCCGACCACCGGCGAGATCACCTTCGACCAGAAGCAGGGTCGGGCGGTCAGGCACCCCAACGCAGATGATGACAACGACAGCGTCAGCATCGCCAAGGACGTCATCTTACTGCGCCTGACGGCCACCGACGGCGACGGCGATGCGGTCAGCGCCACGGTTGATGTCGGGCGCTTGGTTTCGATTGCCGACGATGGCCCAAGCATCAGCCAGGCGGCCGACACCGTGCTGCTCGACGAAGACGCGCTGCAAGGCGCAAACGCCGATGCGCAGCCGCCGCGCGCTGGCGAAGTCGATGCCGGTGGCAGCGCCAGCGCCAGCGCCAGCGGCAGCATTGTGGACAACGTCAACTGGGGCGCCGACGGCTTTGGCCGCGTTACTGGCGTGAGCTGGACTGGTGGCAGCGCCACTTTGGCGGCCAATGAAACCAGCGTCACCGTGTTCCTTAATGCCAACGCCCAGTTGCTGGGCAGCAACACCGGCGCCGTCCTGAGCCTGCAAGTCTTTGCCAACGGCAATTACACCGTCACCTTGCTCGACAACCTGCTGATTGCAGGCGCGGGCGAGAACCTGGTCAGCGTGCTCAACAACGGCTTTGTCTTCAACGCCGTCGATCGTGACGGCGACCCGGTCGAGGGTGGGGTGCGCGTCAACGTCAACGTGCAAGACGACATCCCGGTGGCCGTGGCCGAACGCTCGGTGACTGCCACCGTGGCCGAAAACGACATCCGCACCCCGCTTTCCACCGGCACCTCGCCCAACGACGGCAACGCCGACGGCTCGTTTACTGGAGACCCGGTTCAGAGCCGTGGTCCGGCCACCGTCAGCGGCTCGCTGGTCAGCTTGGTCAGCTACGGTGCCGACGGCGCGGCAGCAGGCGGCGGGTTTGGTCTGTCCAATGTCTTCACGGGCCTGACGGCGCAAAACCTCACTTCAGCAGGCGCAGCCCTGATCTACTCGGTCAACGGCAACACCCTGACCGCCACGGCCGGCACCGGCATCGCCGCGCGCACCGTGTTCACGCTCCAGTTGCAGTCGAACGGCAGCTACACCTTCACCCTGCGCGCCCCGATCGACCACCCTGCTGGCGATGGCGAAAACACGCGCACCCTCGACCTGTCGAGCGCCATCGTCGCCACCGACCGCGACGGCGACGCCCTCGTGCTCCGCAACGCCCTGTCGATCACGGTCATCGACGACGAGCCGCGGGTCGATTTGCGCGGCGCAGGCACGGTTGCAGAAGACGCCGCAGGCACCATCACGGGCACTTGGAGCGTGCAGATGGGGGCCGATCAACCCGGGGCAGTAGAGGTCAGGCTCGGCGGCCAGAGCCATGCCATCGGCACCCCGATCACGGTCAATGTAGGCGGCCAAGCGATCGGCACCCTGACCGTCAATGTCGGCGGAACGTGGAGCTTCGACCCCAACCCCAACCTGAACAACCCCAACGGCGTCCATTTCACCTTCAGCATCCGCGCCACCGACGCCGACAGCGACGTCGAGTCCGACAGCCACAAGATCACCGTCACCGACGGCCGCAACCCCAGTGCGGGTGCGGCGCAAACGCTGGCGCTGGACGAAGAAGCGCTGGGCAACGCCAACGCCACCGGCACCAACCCGGCCAGCAGCGCTGAAGCCGCCACCGCCACCCTGGCATTCACGGCCGGCTCCGACGATCTGGTGGGCTTTGCCTTCGCAAACGACCTCAGCAGCTTGGTGCGCAACACCGACGGCGTGAACGGCCCGGAGCTGACTTGGACCCACACCAACGCCACCACCCTCACCGCCACCTTTGCCAATACCACGAACGTCGCTCTGACGCTGACCTTGTCAGCACCGGGCTCGATCGCCCACGGCACCAACGGCAACGTGACCGTGAACGCCACCCTGTCGGACAACCTGCGCCATGCGCTGGCCGGCGGCGAACAGGTGCTCAGCTTGGGCTCGATCGGCGTGGTGGCCACCGACCGCGACGGCGATGCGGCCACCGGCACCATCAACCTGTCGGTACAGGACGACATCCCGCGCATCACCGTCAGCCCCACCCAAAACCTGCACGAATCTTTCGAGCGCTTTGTTACCGATGAGACCAACCAAAGCGGCTGGTTTGTCGTCGGCGAGAACGGCCGCACCATGGTGGGCAACGACGGCATCGTCTGGACGCTCAACGAAGCCGGGATTGAAATCCAGCGGGGCAACGTCGGTGGAGCTTTGCCCTCCGACGGCACCCACAAGGCCGAGCTCGATGCGCACAACTTGGCTGGCGGCAGCGCCAACACCCTGACCGAGCTCTCGACCCAGATCTATGTGCCCGGCAGCACTTTCGAAATGTCCTTCGACTACCAGCCGCGCCCGGCGGCCATGACCGACAGCACCATGACCGTCACGCTGGGCACGGTGGTGGTCGCCATCAGCGCCGACGCCCAAGGCGTGGTCAGCATCAACGCCCCCAGCGGGGTGACGGCAACCTTGACTGCGACCCCGGGCGCCGCCGGCTGGAGCACCATCAGCCTGAGCTTTGGCAACGTCACACCGGGCCTCAACACCCTGAGCTTTGCCGGCACGGGCACCCCCAACACGCTGGGGGCCTACATCGACAACATCCGCATGGCGGCCAACAACCCGATTCTGGTCGATGAAACCTCGCTCAACGTCGATGGCAGCGCCAACGCCGGGGCGTTGAGCTTTAGGGTCGATTTTGGTGCCGATGGGGCTGCTGCCACCAACGCACGCGTGTTTAGTCTGACGGCAACCAACGATACAGCAACTGGCCTGTTCGACACCGCCACCGGTCAAGCAGTCGTCATCGCCCAAGGCAGCAACGGTCAAATCCTTGGTGTCGTGACCGTCAACAGCGTACAACAGACGGTGTTCGTCATGTCGGTCAATGCCGACGGAGTGGTCAGCTTCGACCAGCAGCGCGCAGTCGTACACGGCAACCCACAAAACCCCAACGACAGCGTCAGCCTCAACCCCAACGTCATCAACCTGCGCCTGACGGCCACCGACGGCGACGGCGATGCGGTGAGCGCCACGGTTGATGTCGGGCGCTTGGTCTCGATCGCCGACGACGGGCCGCGCATCGACGTGGGGCTGGCAAACGTCCAACTGCTTGTGCTCACCACGCAGGACGCGCAAACCCTCGGCACGGCCAGCGACACGGCCACAGGCAACTTTGCGGGCCTGTTCTCCGTCAGTTACAACGCTGGGGCCGACGGCAAAGACAGCCTCAGCACCAACTACAGCCTGAGCGTGGGCGTTGCAGCAACCAGCCTGAGCAGCGGCGGGCAAGCCATTAGCCTCTTTGCCGGCCCCAACGGCCAGCTGCTGGGCTCGACTGCCACAACAGCTGGAGCGGTCACGGCCAGCAACACCGTGTTCGAGATCAGCGTCAATCCCGGAACTGGCCAGGTCACCCTGACCCAGCACATCGAGATCGACCACGCCGTCAGCGGCAGCCTTGTGGGTTTGCCGGCCGGAGCCGTGCTGCTGAGCGCCAGTGCCACCATCACCGACGGCGACGACGACCAAGCCAGCGACAGCGCCACGCGCGACATCAGCGCCGCGTTCAAGTTTGAGGACGGCACGCCGCCCGTGGTCTCGATCCGTGCCAACCCGCCCACCGTGGCGGAAGACGGCAACGACATCGTCACCTTCACCGTCACCTTGGATCGGGCCTCGGCCACCGACACCGTGGTGACCATCGGCCTAGGCGGCACTGCCACCGAAGGCGCCGACTACGCCGCAGCTGGCTTGACAGGCACGATGACCCGAACCGTCACCATCCCGGCCAACCAGACCAGCGTGATCTTCACCGCCGACCCAACGCCCGACATCCTCGACGAGATCGACGAGACCGTGGTGGCCACGATCACGGCTGCCACGGGTGCCACGGTCAGTGCGACCGCTGGCACCGCCACCGCCACCATCACCGACAACGACACCGCCCCCACCATCGCCGCTGGCAGGGTCAGCGTATCCGAGGAAGGCCTGCCAAACGGCCTGCCAGACACCACTGGCACCAGCGACACCACAGACAGCGCGGTGACCAGCGGCACCTTGGCCATTACCCGCAACGGCAGCGCACCGCTCGACGTCACCCTGACGGGCGACGGCCTGCCCTCCACATTGGGCGGCACCCCCATCACTTGGAGCGGCGCCGGCACGGCGGTGCTGACGGGCAGCAGCGGCAACGACGCAGTCATCCGCATCACACTCAACGGCGGCAACACCAACGTCGGCACCAGCGGCAACACCGTGGGCTACCAAGTCGAGCTGCTGCGGCCGATCGCCCACCCCGACACTGCGGCCGAAGACGTGGTGAGCTTCAACGCGGTGGTGCGCATCAGCGACGGCGTCAACCCGGTCAGCACGGCTGCGCTGGCGGTGTCGATCGAGGACGACCGGCCCGCGGTGCCGCAGGCCCTCAGCGCCACCGTCAACGAAAGCGGCGCGGCCCAGCACAACCTGATGTTCATCCTCGACCTCTCGGGCAGCATGGACGATGACGCTGAAATCGCCAACGCCCCGCAAACCCGCTTGGCCGTAGCCAAAGACGCGATGCAACGGCTCATCGACACCTACGACGGCATGGGCGATGTGATGGTGCGCATCGTTACGTTCAGCGACACCGCGAGCGCGGTGGGCAACGTCTGGATGAGCGCGGTGGCGGCCAAGAACTGGATCACGGCCCTTGCCAACAACGCGGGCGACGGCTTCACCAACTTCGACGCCGCGCTTACCGCGGCGATGAACGCCTTCGGCTCAAGCGGCAAAATCCCCAGCGGCGTCAATGTGTCCTACTTCCTGTCCGACGGCGAGCCGAACCGGGGCAGCGATCCATTCACCGAGCACGGCCCCACCGCAGCCACCACTGGCGACAGCGGCATCGGCACCCAAGAGCAGACCGCTTGGGAGAACTTCCTGCGCGCCAACGACATCAAATCGTTTGCCTTGGGCATGGGTGGCGGGCTGACTGTGAACCCCGGTGCGCTCGACGACGAACTCGACCCGATCGCCTACGACGGCAAGGCCGAGCAAAACCTGAACCCGATCGCCGTGACCAACCTGGCCCAGCTCAACAGCGTGCTGGCCGGCACCGTGGTAGGCGGCAACACGATCACGGGCAATCTGCTGACCGATGGCAACCCAGACGCCCGCTTTGGCGCCGACGGCCCGGGCACACCGCGCATCCAGTCGGTCACTCTGGGCAGTGCCGCTTACACCACGGCAAGCCCCGAGTTTGTATCTGCCACCCAGACGCTCACGCTCAACGTGACTGGTGGTACGCTGACACTCAACTTCAGCACTGGGGCCTATGCCTTCACCAGCGGCCGGGTCGAAGCCGATACCACGCACAACTTCACCTACACCCTAGTGGACGCCGATGGCGACCGCAGCACCGGCGCCTTCAATCTGACCGTGCGCGATAACGAGCCGGTTGCGAACCCAGACACTGCAACCGCGCGTGAAGGCAACTGGGTGCTGGGAACGCCAGAAAACCGCACCGTCCAAGTTGAAGTGCCGGGCAGTTGGAGTGCCAGCAGATCCAAACTTAATGTCGATGAGCCTGATGAGCTTGACCCGTCGCACCCGGGGTCAGCCCTCACCGATGTCACCCCACTGTTCAGCTTCGACGCCAGCAGCACCCAAACCGCGCTGGTGTACTACGATGTCAATCTCAAAGGCTTCAGAACTGGCGACACGGTGCTGGTGGAGTTGCTAAACAGCGCGGGCGTCGTGGTGGCGTCCAGATCGCACACCGCTGACGCAGATGACCAAACCTTCACCGTCAGCACCGGCGGCAGCTACCGGCTGCGCATCGTGGCCGATGACAACACCAGCAGCGGCGACCTCAAGGCCGAGCTGAAAGACGTCGAAGTGGACCGTTACATCTGGACCGCGCCTCGCATGGAGACCCGCACCGTTGCCACACCCACCTTGGCATGGGTGGCAGCCGCTGCGGTGGCAGGCAACGTGCTGGCCAACGACGCCCCGGGTGTGGACGGCGCCGTGGTGTCGCAAGTCACCGTGGGCAGCAGCACTCTTACCAACGTTGCCACCAACGGCAACACGGTCATCGTGGGCCAGTTTGGCACGCTGAGCATCAACGCCCAAGGGGCCTTCACCTATACGCCGAACAACCGCGACAACCCACAAGGTGCGCAAGACGTGTTCAGCTACACCATCCGCCAGCCCGACGGCGACACCGCCAGCGCCAACCTCACGGTGTCGCTGACCAACTTCGCCTACAGCACGACGGCTGACAATGCCGCCCAACTGGTCGGCGGCGGCGATGGCAATGACACCCTCAACGCCTTGGGTGGCAACGACGCGGTCTATGGCGGCGCCGGCAACAACACGCTCAATGGCGGCGCCGGCAACGACCTGCTGCTGGGCGGCAGCGGCAACGACACCCTCACCGGTGGTTTGGGCGCCGATGTGTTTGCATGGCGCTTGGGCGATCAAGGCAGCACCGGCACCCCGGCGCGCGACGTGATCACCGACTTCAGCCCCGGCCAAGGCGATGCGCTCGACCTGCGCGATCTGCTGCAGGGCGAGACAGCCGCCAACCTAGGCAGCTACCTGAAATTTGGCACCGATAGCGCGAGCGGCAAGCTGGTGCTGCAGGTGGACCACGATGGCGGCGGCACTTTTGCGCCGACACAAAACATCGTGTTCGACAACTTTGCCAGCCGGGCGGAACTGGCGCAGGCGCTGGGTCTGGCGGCTGGGTCGTCGGAGGCCGACATCCTCAACAAAATGCGCGCCGACGGGCACCTGCGCACCGACTGATCGGGGCGGCAGCGGCGGCGCGCTTCGAGCCCGGGGCGCGGCCGCCGTGCCCTCGGCTTGGTCGAGCACCTCGCGCGCGTGTTGCTCGCCTTGGCTCACGATGGCGTCGAACTGGTTCCACTGCAGCAGCCCGACTTTGGGCAGCGGCGGGTTGAGGTAGAGGTCGCACAGGCGGCGCGATTCGGCTTGGCGCGAGGCGCTGTAGAGGATCGAGACGTTGAGCAGGTACGACACCAGCGAGGGCAGGCGGTAGCGGCGGCTGGCGCGCGGGCGCAGGCGGTCGAGCAGCAGCGTCCAGGGGCCGGGGATTTCGTCGAAGGTCAGGCGGCGCGCGCTGCGCGGGCTCAGGTCCACGCCGATGACGCGCCGCACGCCGCGCTGCTCGCGCATCACGTTGACCGGGAAGTTGTTGAAGGTGCCGCCCACGCAGTCGATCTCGATGCCGCGGCGTTGCAGCTCTTTCCAGATGCCCAGATGCGCCAGCCCGCGCGCGCCGCCGCCGGCCAGCACCAGCCCGGTGGCTTGGTGGCTGAGGATGCGCGCCAGCCGCTGCACGTCGCGCTCGAGGGCGGGGCGCAGGTTGATGTGGCCGTTGACCGGGCGCCGATCGAGCCAGCGCCGCATACCGAGCGGGCTTTTGAGCTCGGCCGGGTGCAGCAGCAGCAGGGTTTGGTTGGGTGCGCCCAGCTGCAGCGATTCGATCAGGCAGGCTTGTTCGATCGGGTGGATGTGCGCCGGTTCGCTGGCCTGGGCCAGCAGCAGGATTTCGTCGGCGTGGCGCGTGCACAGGCGGCCCCAGCCTTCGTCGGCGACATCGGCCTGCAAGAGCACGAAATCGTGCCCGGTTTCGAGCTCGTCGAGCACCAGCGCGCAGGCGGCGTCGCTGGCCGCACCGTGCTTTTGCAGCGCTTGGGCGCGGGCTTCGGCGGCGCCGATGCAAGCCACGCGGCCGTGTTTGGCTAGGGCGCGCTGCAGGTCTGCGGCCAGGGTGGCGGCCTGCACATGGGCGGTGATGGGCAGCAGGCACAGCATCACGGGTGCTGCCTCGGGGCGGCTGGTGCTCTGGGTCTGCAAGCGCTCGATGATCTGGCGCGTGAGCGCAAACGAGGCCTGTGGGTGGCGCTGCACCAGATCGTAAAAGCGCGCTTTGTCGAGGCGCGCCAGCACCGTGTGGCGCACCGCGACCACGGTGGCCGTGCGCGGGGCCTCGCTGTAGAGGCCGATTTCGCCCACGATCTCGCCGCGCCCGAGCTCGCGCACCGCGCGCTGGCTGCCGTCGGCGCCGTTGACGTAAACGCGCAGCCGCCCGCTTAGGCTCAGGTAGGCGGCGTCGGCCACCTGCCCCTGCTGCAGCAGCACCGCGCCGGCTTCGAGCTCGACCCAGCTGAAGTGCGCGCACACTTCCTGCAGCACCTCGGGTGCCATGGCCCCGAAATGGGCCTGCAGATACCGCCCCAAGCGCTCACGGCGCTGTTCGTTTAAGTCCGTTTGCATCCTTGCCTTCAAAAGTGCTAATAGTGCCACCTCCCAGGCAAACCTCGCCGTCGTAGAGCACGGCGCTTTGAAGCTTCATTGCTAAGCCAGTTGTAAATTGCCGGCCAAAGCGGGCCTAAGAAAATATTTAAATCAACAACTTATGGTTTTTTGTTTGCTAAGCACAGTCTTTCGGCAATAGCTAGCTTTGGCCCTCGTGGCCGCCCTCAGCTAGGCGCCAAATCGCCGTGGCCTTGGGGCCCGTGCGGTGAATCAGGCCATAGCGCCGCATGGCTTGCAGCAAATTTCGAATTTTGTGGGCCTTCTGGGCGGCATCGAGCACGTCTGGCAGTTTGGCCAGCAGGAGTTCGTCCAAGTCTTTGCGGGAAGCCTGCCCGTACTTCTTCAAGTAGTCGGTCACTAGCTTGCGGTAGTAACCGTCGTCCAAGCCTTTGTTGCGGATGTAGCTGGCCTTCTGGCCCGCCCACTCCGCCACTTTGGCCGACATAAATGCCCAGGTTCGGTGACTTCGAAAACGAAGTCAGGCAGAGGAAAGTAGCGGTCGCGCTGGGTTTGAAACATGCGCCGTATACCGCTACCCACCTGGTCAATCATGCGCAGGCGAATCATGCCGTCAATCAACCATTGGTTGCGGTAGTGCCTTGGGCATCAGCGCGAATGTGCTCGTGCCGCGATGTGTCGGGCTCTGCCTTGAGCAAGTATTCGGTAAAGCGTTTGCGTGCAGCATCCAAGGCTTCGGGGTCTAAATCAGCCACCGTCGCGTCTGGCACGATCTCGCCCGACCAATTGGACTTCTGCCCCAAAAAGTCCCAAATGCGCAACTCCTTGTCGGGATGGTCGCTGAGCTTGGTTTTATGACTGTCGATGCGGATGTAGCGCACCCCGGCGAATGCCAAGGGAGCCGTGCGTGGGGCCTTGATGTCTAACACCACCACTGGCCCCTGCGGGTGTTGCACTTCATGGAACTCGAAGTCGGGCCGAGGTGAGGTCGCCTGTGTCAGCCACATGATCAGCGGTTGCGCACCGTCACCCTTGGCCGTGAACGGTTTGAAGGTGGTGCCGGTCACCCCATGCGTCTTGTCGTTCACGCCCCACACCAGGTAGGCGTGGTCATGCCGCTCCAACACCGCCGCATTGGCTAGGGCAGACAGGTATTCGCCGATGTCGCGCGGCAAATCCCAGCCGGACTTGAACTCCACCGTGCTGGCCTCGCGCCCTTCGGCGCGCAACCGGTCCACCAAGGCAATCAAGTCAGTCTGGTCCATGATCAGAGGCTCCGCACGTTGGCAATGCCGTTGTGCTGGGTGCCGGTGCCTGTGCCGAGCGTGAGCGCCAGTTGCCGCACGCGGCGCTTGCCGTGCCTATAACACCACCTCCCAGGCAAACCTCGCCGTCGTAGAGCACGGCGCTTTGCCCGGGCGTGACGGCCCATTGGGGTTGATCGAACTGCAGGGTGAAATGGGCGCCGGGCTCAGCGGTGGGCTCTGCGCCGGGCTCGAAGCGGCACGGGGCGTCGACCTGGCGGTAGCGCGTTTTGGCGCCGTAAAGCCCCGGTGGCGGGGGGCTGCCGCTCACCCAGCTGGCGTCTTGGGCCTGCAGCGCGTCAGACAGCAACCACGGGTGCTCGTGCCCCTGCACCGCCCACAGGGTGTTGTGGGCCAAGTCTTTGCGCGCCACGAACCAGGGCGCGTGCTCGCCGCCGCCGTGGGCGCCCGCACGGGGTTTGAGGCCGCCGATGCCCAGCCCCTGGCGCTGGCCCAGGGTGTAAAAGCTCAGGCCCACGTGCTGGCCGATGGTGCGCCCGTCGGGGGCGCGGATGGGGCCCGGCTGGTGCTGCAGGTAGCGGCCCAAAAATTCGCGAAACGGGCGCTCGCCGATGAAGCAGATGCCGGTGCTGTCTTTTTTGCGCGCATTGGGCAGGCCGATCTCGGCGGCGATGCGGCGCACCTCGGTCTTGCGCAGCTCGCCCACCGGAAAGCAGGTGCGCGCCAGCTGCGCCTGCGTGAGGCGGTGCAAAAAGTAGCTCTGGTCTTTGAGCCCATCGAGCCCTTTGAGCAGCTGGTAGCGGCCGCTGGCGGCGTCGAGGCGCACGCGGGCGTAGTGGCCGGTGGCGATCTGCTCGGCCCCTAGGCGCAGCGCGTGCTCCAAAAAGGCCTTGAACTTGATCTCGGCGTTGCACAGCACGTCGGGGTTGGGCGTGCGCCCGGCCTGGTATTCGCGCAAAAACTCGGCAAATACGCGCTCGCGGTATTCGGCGGCAAAATTGACGTGCTCGAGCTCGATGCCGATGCGGTCGGCCACGCTGGCGGCGTCGATCCAGTCTTGGCGGCTGCTGCAATGGGCGCTGGCGCCGTCGCCGCTGTCGTCGCTTTGGTCGTCATCCTCCCAGTTTTTCATGAAGATGCCGATGACCTCATGGCCCTGCTGCTTGAGCAGCCAGGCGCTGACGGCGGAATCGACACCGCCCGACAGTCCGACGACGACACGGGGTTTGCTGCTCATGGTGGGGCGTTCAGCCTCTAGTAAAAGGGGGGCCGTCAGCCCCAGGGGTCCAAGTCGTCGAGACTGGCAAAGGCGCGGCGCTGCTGCTGCTCGCGCTCGGCGGCGCGCAACAGGCGGCGCTGCTCGGTGAGCCAAGGCTTGAGGGTGGCCAGCGCCTGCACCTGCTCTAGGTCGTGCTGCATGAGGTCGAGCTCGTCTTGCAAATCGTCGAGATTGTCTTGCAGCGCGCGCCGCAGGCTGGCGAGGTTGCACACCTCATGGGGCAGCAAGTCGAACTCTTCGGCCAAGCGCCATTGGCAGGCTTGGCGATCGCGCTCGAGCGCGGCGGCCTGCTGTTTGAGCAGCAGGGTGAGGCTGCGCAGACGCTCGTCGCCCACGCGCTCGAGGTGGTCGGGGTCCACCAGTTCGGCGCGCCACTGCAGCTCGAGCAGCGCCACCAGGTCGCGGTTGGCGTAGGCGGCGTTGACGGCGCTCATGAGCGTGTGTTTGTGCGCCTGATCGGCGGCGTCGGCGGCGCGGTCGGGGTGCAGCGCGCTGGCCAGCTGGCGGTAGAGCAGGCGCAGGGTGGCGTCGGCGTCGGCCAGGTGGGCGGCGGCCATTTCGGCGGCGGCGCTGGGTTTGCGGCGCGCTTGTTTGGCGGCGCGCTTGGCGGCCTTTTGCTGCGCCAGCTGTTCTTGCTCGTCTCGCTGCTGCTTGAATTGCTGCTGCAAGTGCTCGAGGGCGGCGTGCAGCGCGGCGCTGGGGTTGTCGGGGTCGAACTCGGGCAGCTCGGTTTCGAGCGCGTCGCCCAGGCCCTGCTGCAAGTCTTGGTGGATGGCTTTGGCTTGCTCGAGCTGGCGCTCGGCCAGGGTCTGGGGGCTGCGCCGGTCGTGCAGAGCCGCCATGTCGGCCTCGCCCTCGAGCGCCAGGCTCTCGGACTGGGCGCAGACGATCTGGCGCAGCGTGTCCAACTGGTTGGCGCTCAGGCCCTTGGGTTTGCCCTCGAGCCACGGGTCGAGCGCCAGCACCATGGCGCGGCGCAGCTGCTTTTGCTGCTGCCGCAAGGGGCCCAGCAGCTGGGCGCAGCGGGTGCGGTGCGCTTGGCCGTCGGCTTCGAGCGTTTGCAGCTGCTGCCGCAGGCGCTCGATGCGCGCGCGCTCGCGCTCAAAGGCCTGCCCGGCGGCCGAGCGTTGGCGCTGGCCTGGGGCTTGCACGAGCAGGGAGGTGGCGGTGTTGGGCTGGGAGGTTTTGGGCTGGGTGGTGGCGTTGGCCGCTGCGGCGCCTAGGGGCGGCTGCTGGGGCGGCTGCTTGGGCTGGGTGTCATCGCCAAACAGGCTGGGCTGCTCGACAAAGCGCGGGTCGGGGGCGGGCGCACGGGGTGCGCTGCGGCTGGAGCGTGGCATGCGCGCTTAGCCCCGCACTTCGCCCTGGCCCAGCACCACGTACTTGAGCGAGGTCAGGCCCTCGACCCCGACCGGGCCGCGGGCGTGGAACTTGTCGGTGCTGATGCCGATTTCGGCCCCGAGTCCGTACTCGAAGCCGTCGGCAAAGCGGGTGCTGGTGTTGACCATCACGCTGCTGGAATCGACCTCGCGCAAAAAGCGCTGCGCGTGCACGTGACTGGTGGTGAGGATGGCGTCGGTGTGCTGGCTGCCATAGCGGTTGATGTGGGCGATGGCTTCGTCCAGCCCCGCCACCAGCTTGATGCTGATGATGGCTGCGAGGTATTCGGTGCCCCAGTCGGCCTCGGTGGCGGGAACGAGCAGCGGAGTGGGCGCGTTGCCATTTGCGCTTGACGCGGGGGCAGCGTGGTCGTGGCTTGCGGCGGCTGATGGGGCGGTGGTGGCTAGGCCCAGCGCCGGCTGCAAGATGGCCAAGCTCTCGGGGCAGCAGCGCATCTGCACGCCTTTGGCGGCAAACACCGCGCCCATGCGCGGCAAAAACGCGCCCGCCACGGCGCGCGCCACCAGCAGGCTTTCGGTGGCGTTGCAGGGGCTGTATTTTTGGGTTTTGGCGTTGTCGGTCACGCGCAGCGCCAGCTCGAGGTCGCAAGGGTCATCGACGTAGGTGTGGCAGTTGCCATCTAGGTGCTTGATCACCGGCACCTTGGCTTCGGCGCTGATGCGCTCGATCAGCCCCTTGCCGCCGCGCGGAATGATCACGTCCACGTACTGCGGCAGCGCGATCAGCTGGCCCACGGCGGCGCGGTCGGTGCAGGGCACCAGCTGCACCGCTTCGGGCGGCAGGCCGGCGGCGCCCAGCGCCTGCTGCACCAGCGCCGCCAGCGCGCGGTTGCTGGCGATGGCCTCGGAGCCGCCGCGCAAAATGCAGGCGTTGCCGCTCTTGATGGCCAGCGACGCAGCCTCGATGGTGACGTTGGGCCGGCTCTCGTAAATCATGCCAAACACGCCGATGGGCACGCGCATCTGGCCCACGCGGATGCCGCTGGGCTGCTGGCGCAAACCGCTGATCTCGCCGATGAGGTCGGGCAAGGCGGCCAGCTGCTCGCAGCCTTGGGCGCAGGTTTCGAGCGCCGCTGCGCTCAGGCGCAAGCGGTCCAGCAGCGGCTCGGCCAACCCGGCAGCGCGCGCGCGCTCGAGGTCGAGCGCGTTGGCGGCTTGCAGCGGCGCGCCGTGCTGGCGCAGCAAAGCAGCCAAAGCGCGCAGCGCCGCCGCCTTGGTGGCCGCGCTGGCACTGGCCATCTGCGCCGCCGCGGCGCGGGCCTGGCGGCCCAAGGTGGGCACGAGTTCGGGGGTGTAGGCTTGAGCGTGATCGTCCATGGGGGGATTTTCGCATCAGTGCCGTGCTTTGGTTGGGCGGGTGCGTGTTTGGGGGCGCAGCTAGGTTGCGTGTTTGGGCTTCGTGGTCGGCCCTCATGCGCTAGCATCTGAGTTGGGCCCCCTTTTTGCTCCACCCATCAATCCTTGTCCAGCATGAGCACCTACCTCTTTGACCCACCACCCGTCGCCGCGCTGGCTGTACGCGGCTTGGCGCAGCGTTTCCCCGTGAAGCGGCTGTTTTTCGTGGGCCGAAACTACGCCGCGCACGCCGCCGAAATGGGCTTTACGGTGGACAAAAGCCGCGAAACGCCGTTTTATTTCACCAAATCGCTCAGTACGCTGGTGCCCAGCGGCGCCACGCTGCCCTACCCGCCCGGCACGCGCAACTTCCACTACGAAGTCGAGCTGGTGGTGGCGCTGCACCAAGGCGGCTTTGAAGTGACCCCAGAGCAGGCGCCGGCGCTGATCTACGGCTACGGCGTGGGGCTGGACATGACGCGGCGCGACTTGCAGCAGGCGGCGCGCGAGCTGGGCCGCCCCTGGGACTTGGGCAAAGACGTGGAGCACGGCGCCATTTGCTCCGAGTTGCTGCCGCTGCCGGGGCAGGTGCTGGCGCCGGCGGCCATCGGCCTGCAAGTGAACGGCCAGACGCGCCAGCAAGCCAGCACCGGGCAGCTGATCTGGAGCATCCCGGAGCTGATCGCCGACCTGTCGCGCTTTTACCACCTGCAGCCCGGCGACCTGATCTACACCGGCACCCCCGAGGGCGTGGGGCCGGTGCAGCCCGGCGACCAGCTGCGCGGCTGGGTTGAGGGGGTGGGTGAGGTCGCCGTGGCCATTGGGCCGGTGGACGGGCCGCAGGTTTGAGGGTTTTGGCGCTGGGCTTCAGCGGCTTGCCGGGCGCTCAGCGCTGGCCGCCCACTGCACCAGCGCATCGAGCGCCGGGCGGGCGGCGTGGGCGTTGGGGTGGTTGACGAGGGCCACCAACACCAGCCGCTGGCCGTCGGCGCGGTGCACGTAGCCGGCCAGGGCTTGCACGTCGCGCAGGCTGCCGGTTTTCAGGTGCGCCAAGCCCGCACCCATGCGGCTGCGCCGCAGTGTGCCGTCGAGGCCGCTGGCGGGCAGCGAGGCCACGAGGTCGGGCATGGCGTGTGAGGCATAGGCCTGCTGCAGCAGCCGGCCCAGGGCGAGTGCGCTGGCGCGGCCGTCGCGGCTCAGGCCCGAGCCGTTGCCCACTTCGGGCAGGGGCAGGTCGGGGCCGAAGCGCTGCAACCACCACTGCTGCAGGCGCTGGCGTGAGCGCGCAAAGGTGGCGGGGCCATCGGCTTGGTTGAGCGCGAGCAGCAGGTGCTGGGCCATGACGTTGTTGCTGAACTTGTTGGCATCGCGCACCACTTCGGCCAGCGTGGGCGATTCGAACACCAAGCGCTCGGTGGCGCCCACGGGCACGCTGCCTTCGCGCACCTGGCCCCCGAGCGTGCCGCCGTTGGCCAGCCACAGGGCGTGCACGGCGCGCTCGGCCATGCGGCGCGGCTCGGGGTGCGCCAGCGGCCAGTGGCGCACGCCGCAGGCAGCGGGGTAGCTGCCGTGGAAGCGCGGCTGCAAGGGGTGGGAAAAATCGGCGCGCAGGGCGGCGCGCCAGTCTCCGCACTGGGCTGGGGCGGCGTTGGCTGCCGGGGGGGGGCTGGCGGTGCTGGCGATGGCTGGGCTGCTGGCGCTGAGCGGCACCGTGGCCGGCACCTGCACCCCGGCCAGCGGCGGTTCGGCGCGGATGCGCGCCACGCCTGCCACCACATCGGGTGTGAAGGCGAACACCTGGGCGCGAAAGTTGACCAGCAGCGCGTCTGGGCCGGCGTTGTAGGCGCGCAGCGGTTCGTCGTTGAAGGTGGCGGGGTCGATCTCGGGCTCGGCAAAGGCGCTGCGGTCGAGCACGATGTCGCCCGCGATGCGCTCGATGCCCAGCGCCTGCACCCGGCGCAGCAGCAGCCAGAGTTTTTCGGTCACCAGCGCCGGGTCGCCACCGCCGCGCAGGTACAGGTTGCCGTGCAGCACGCGCTCGCGCAAGTCGCCGCTGCTATAGACCTCGGTGCGCCAGAGGTGGCCGGGGCCGAGCAGGTCGAGGGCTGCAAAACTGGTCACCAGCTTGAGCGTGGAGGCGGGGTTGAAAGGCGCGGTGTGCTGGTGCGCCAGCCACGGCGCGGCATCGGGCTGCGCCGGGGCGATCCACAGCGCCAGCGCCTCGGGCGGCAGCGCGGCGGCGCGCAGCGCGCTGGTGACGGCGGGCGGCAGGGGGGTGGTGTGGCGGGCTGCTGCGGGCGGGGCCGTGGCAGCGGTTTGGCCCGAGGCCGCCCACGCCATGCTGCTGCACAGCAGCAGACCGGCGAGGGAGGCATGGGCAGCCAAGGCGCTCAGCGTGTGCCGGGCGCTCGAGGTGCGCGGGGCCGGTGGGCGGCGCAGGGTGCCAACGGGGTGCGCTAGGAACATGGGGGACGATCTCGCGGATGAGGCCTTGATTGATGCCTTGAGGGCGCCAAAGCAACCGGAGCCGGCTGGGCCTGCATCGAGATTCCGGCTGCATGGGCGCGCTGGCAGTTTAGCAACGCCTGGTTGCGGATCTGGCAGGATAATCCAGAGCCATGAACCCGACCAGCCCCGCTTTGCCCCCGCGCCCGCTTTACGCGGCGCAGCGCGTGCTGGCGATCGAGACCAGCACCGAGCGCCTGAGCGTGGCGCTGGGTGCGGCTGGGGCCCAGCCGCTGGCGCAATACCAAGGCGAGGGCGGGGCCCAAGCGTCGGCGTTGCTGATCCCGTGCCTGCTGGGTTTGCTGGACCAGGTCGGCTGGCGGCTGGATGAGCTCGATGCCATCGCCTTTGGCCAAGGGCCGGGGGCCTTCACGGGCCTGCGCACGGCCTGTGCGGTGGTGCAGGGGCTGGCGCTGGCGGCGCGCCCGGGTGGGGTGCCGGTGCTGCCGATCGGCACCTTGCTGGCGCTGGCCGACGAGGGTTGGCACGCGGGCTGTGCGCTGGGGTTGGGGGGCGATCAACCCCGGCCGACCCGCCTAGTGGCGGCGCTGGATGCGCGCATGGGTGAGCTCTACGTGGCCGAGTTGCGTTGGCAGCCGGCCACGCAGCTGAGCGTGCCTGACTTTGCCGGCACGCCCGGTGCGCCCAGCACTTGCGACACATTTGACGCACTTGGTGGGCCCGGCGCACCCAGCGCTTTGGCTGGCTGGCGCATGCAGGGCGCCCCGCGCCTGTGCGCGCCCGAGGCGCTGCCGCTGGAGTGGCTGCAAGGCGCCGAGGCAGAACCCACCTGGTTGCTGAGCAACGCGCTGGCCACCTACGCCGAGCGCTTGCCGCTGGCGTGGCGGGCGGTGCCGCAGGTGCCGGCATGGCCGAGCGCCGCCGCGCTGCTGCGGCTGGCGGGTTGGCATTGGGCGGCAGGGCTGGCGGTGCCCGCCGCCGAGGCGCAGCCGCTGTATGTGCGCGACCAAGTGGCGCTCACCACCGCCGAGCGTGCCGCCCTGCAGGCGCAGCGCGCGACCGAGGCCCTAGCAGAGCAAGCTGCCCAAGCTGCCCAAGCAGGGCAAATGGCCCAAACGGTTCACTCAGAGCCTGAGCGCTTGCCGCTCAAGCTCTCGGGGCAGCGGCAGCCATGAACGGTGTCTTGCCGCCGGGCCTGCAATGGGCACAGATGCAGGCCGAGCACCTCGAGGCGGTGTGCGCGCTCGAGCGCCGCGCCCACGCGCACCCGTGGAGCGAGCAGCTGTTTTACGACTCGCTGCACGCCGGGCACCAGGCGCAGCTGTTGCTGTGCGACGGCGGCACCCCGGCGGTGGAGGCGCAGCCCGTGGAGGCGCTGCAGCCGGCGTTGCGCGTGCCCGATGGCCGCCTCCTGCTGGGCTATTTCGTGGCGCAGACGCTGCTCGACGAGGTGCATTTGTACAACTTGGCCGTGGCCCGCGCGCGCCAAGGTTGGGGCGGGCTGCTGCTGCAGCGGCTGGTGGCTGCGGCTCAAGCCCAGGGCGCACAGACGCTGTGGCTGGAGGTGCGTGCCAGTAACCAGCCCGCGCTGGCGCTCTACCGGCGCGCTGGATTTGAGTCCGTGGCCACGCGCCGGGGCTACTACCCGGCCGCAGGCGGCGCGCGCGAAGACGCGCTGGTGCTGCGCCTCTGCCTGCAGCCGCTGCGCCTGACGTCGGCACAACTGGAGCCCGCTGCATGAGCGCGCACTACGAAGCGTCCGCAGGAGCACCCGATCCGGTGACCGACCCAGCGCCGGCCGCAGCCCCTGCCAGCGCCGAGGCGGCAGCCGCGCTTGCAGCGGCCGCGCGGGAGCCGGCCCGCCCGCGCTTAAGCCCGCGCCACAGCGCCATGCTGGCCGAAATGGGCGTGCGGCCGTGGTGGCTGTTTGGCGCCCAAACCGAGGTCGCGCCCGCACCTGCACCGCAAACCGCGCCAGCACGGCCCGCGCACCGCGCCGAGCCCGCCGCTGTGCCCGTTGCGCACCCTGCCGTCGCCCCTTCGGCGCGAGCCCCCGCACCCGCGCCTGCCCCCGCAGCAGCACCCGCGACCACACTCCTATCCCCCGCCCCAGACTGGGATGCGCTCGAGCAGCAAATCCGCAGCTGCCAGCGCTGCCCCTTGGGCGCGCAGCGCCAGTGCGCCGTGCCCGGCATGGGCGACCGGCGGCCGGACTGGCTGCTGGTGGGCGAGGCGCCGGGCGAAGAAGAAGACCGCCAAGGCCTGCCCTTTGTCGGCCGCGCCGGGCAGTTGCTCGACCGCATGTTGGCGGCGCTGCAGTTGCAGCGCACGCAGCGGGTGCACATCACCAACGTGATCAAATGCCGGCCCCCGCAGAACCGCAACCCGGCCGCCGACGAAATCGCCCATTGCGCGCCCTATCTGCGGCGCCAGATCGAGCTGCTGCAGCCCAAAATCGTGCTCGCACTCGGGCGCTTTGCCGCCCAGACTCTGCTGGCCGAGGGCGGCTGCCTGAGCCCAGACGAGCTCCACACCCTGCCGCTGGGCAAGCTGCGCGGCCGCATCTACCAAGCGCGCATCGGTGCGCAGACGCTGCCGCTGGTCGTCACCTACCACCCGGCCTACTTGTTGCGCAGCCCAGCCGACAAGGCGCGCGCCTGGGCCGATTTGTGCTTGGCTGCCGATGCGCTCGAGGCTGCAGCGTCATCCTAGCCCGGCCCGCCCTAGCCGGCCCCTCAGAGCCGCCGCTCCTCCACTGCGTGGCAGGCCACCCGCACCCCATCCAGGCTTTGCAGCACCGGGCGCTCGCTGCTGCAGCGCCGATTCGCCGCCGGGCAGCGCGGGTGAAAGGCGCAGCCCGTGGGCGGGTTGAGCGGGTTGGGCACCTCGCCTTGCACCGGGGTGCGGGCGTGGCCGGTGTGGTGCAGCTTGGGGATGGCCTCGAGCAGCATGCGCGTGTAGGGGTGGCGCGGCTGGCCAAACAACAGCGCTTTGGGCGCCAGCTCCACCAGCCGCCCCAGGTACATCACGCCCACATGGTCGCTCACATGGCGCACCACCGCCAGGTTGTGGCTGATGAACAGGTAGCTCAGGCCCTGCTGGCGCTGCAGGTCTTTCATGATGTTGAGCACCTGCGCCTGCACGCTCACATCAAGCGCCGATGTCGGTTCGTCGCAGACCAGAAACTCGGGCTGCGTGGCCAGCGCGCGCGCAATCGAGATGCGCTGGCGCTGTCCGCCCGAAAACTGGTGCGGAAACTTAACCCGATCCAGCGGGCTCAGGCCCACCGACTGCAGCAGCTCGCCCACCCGGGCCTCGAGCGCCGCCCGCTCGCTGATCAGGCCGTGTTCGCGCAGCGGCTCGGCCACGATGTCGGCCACGCGCCAGCGCGGGTTCAGGCTGGCGTAGGGGTCTTGGAAAATCATCTGGATGTGGCGCCGGATGGCGCGCCCAGAGCGGCTGCGGTAGGCGGCGTGCGCGTCCTGGCCGGCAAACTCGAAGCGGCCGCGGCTGGGCTGGTACAAGCCCACCAGCAAGCGCGCCACGGTGCTTTTGCCACAGCCCGATTCGCCCACCAGCGCCAGCGTTTGGCCGCGTGCGATCTCGAAGCTCACGCCATCGACGGCGTGCAGCAACAGGCGCGGCTTGCGTTCGATGACGCGGTTGAGCCACGGCGCCGACACATCAAAGGTGCGCGCCAGATCGACGGCGCGCACCAAGGGCGCGGCCGGGGTGGCCGGGGTGGCCGGGGCGGTGGCGTCTGTCGGCCCCGGGGCAGCTTCTGGGCGGCCGAATGCGGCTGTGGCGGTGGGGCGGTCGCTCATGGCTGGGCCTCAAACGAAGGGGTGGCGCCGGCGTTGGCGGTGAGCCAACAGGCGGCCTCGGTGGTGACGGCGGGCAAGAGTTCGGGGCGCTCGTGGTGGCAGCGTGCCAACACCTGGGGGCAGCGCGGGTTGAAGGCGCAGCCCGAAGGGATGGCGTTGAGGCGCGGCATGGCGCCGTCGATCTGGTGCAGGTGCTGGCGCTCGACCTCGATGTCGGGGATGCAGCTCATCAGGCCCTGGGTGTAGGGGTGGGCGGCGGCGTGGATGACGTCGCGCACCGGCCCGATTTCGGCGATGCGCCCGGCGTACATCACGGCCACGCGGTCGCAGGTTTCGGCGATCACGCCCATGTCGTGCGTGATCAGCATCACGGCGGCGCCGTGTTTTTTGCACACCGACTTGAGCAGGTTGATGATCTGCGCCTGGATCGAGACGTCGAGCGCGGTGGTGGGTTCGTCGGCGACGATGAGCTTGGGCTCGGCCGCCAGCGCCAGGGCGATGACCACGCGCTGGCGCATGCCGCCCGAAAACTGGTGCGGGTAGTGGTCGATGCGCTCTTGCGCCGCCGGGATGCCGGTTTCTTGCAGCAGCTCGATGGCCCGTTGGCGCGCCTGCGCGTGCGTCAGCGGCAAGTGGGTGGTGATGGTTTCGATCAGCTGGCGCCCGATCGAGTACAGCGGGTTGAGCGAGGTCAGGGGGTCTTGAAAAATGGCCCCGATGCGGCGCCCGCGCACGCGCCGCATCTGCGCCGGTGGCAGGTTGTCGATGCGCTCGCCCTCGAGCCAGATCTGGCCGCTGGCGATGCGCCCGGGCGGCTCGAGCAGGCCGATGATGGCCGCGCCGGTGAGCGATTTGCCGGCCCCCGATTCGCCCACCACACCCAAGATTTCGCCGGGCGCGATCTCGAACGAGAGCTGATCGAGGGCGCGCAGGGTGCCGTGGCGGCTGGGGAACTCGACCACCAGATTTTGGACTTGCAACAGGCTCATGGCAGACCTCGGTTCAGCGCAGGCGCGGGTTGAGCGCATCGCGCAACCAGTCGCCCAGCAAGTTCACGCTCAAGGCAATCAGCACCAGCACCAGGCCGGGGAAGATGGTGATCCACCACTCGCCCGAGAACAGGTAGTCGTTGCCGATGCGGATCAGGGTGCCCAGCGAGGGCGATGTCGGCGGCGCGCCCACGCCCAGAAACGACAGCGTGGCCTCGGTGATGATGGCGGTGGCCACCTGAATCGTGGCCAGCACCAGCACCGGCCCGAGCACGTTGGGCAGCACGTGGCGGCGCATGATGGCCAGCGACGAAACTCCGATCACCCGCGCCGCTTGCACGTATTCCTTTTGCCGCTCGACCAGGGTGGAGCCGCGCACCGTGCGCGCATACTGCACCCAGCCGGTGAGCGTGATGGCGGCGATCAACACGCCAAAAGCCAGCGCCTCGTGCGCGTTGGGGAACAGGGTGTGGCCGATGCCGGCGATCAGCAGCGCGATCAAAATCGCCGGGAACGAGAGCATCACATCGCACAGGCGCATCAGCAAGGCATCGACCCAGCCGCCCAGGTAGCCCGCCAGCAGGCCCAGCGTCACCCCCAGCAGCACCGACAGCAGCACCGAGACCAGGCCGACAAAGAGCGAGATGCGGGCGCCGTAGATCAGCGCCGACAGGATGTCGCGACCTTGGTCGTCGGTGCCCAGCAGAAAGGTCCACTGCCCCTCGGGGTACCAGGCCGGCGGCAGGCGGGCGTTGTTCAGATCGAGCGTGGCCAGATCAAAGGGGTTGTGCGGCGCCACCCAGGGCGCAAACAGCGCCGCCAGGCCGCAGACGAGGGCAATCGCAGCCGCAAACAGCGCCGCCGGCGAGCTGCGAAAACTGTGCCCGACGTCGCTGTCGAGCCACTTGAAGAGGGTGGTTTTCATAGGGGGAGGGTGCAAGCCGGGGTCAGTGTCCGCTGGCGTGATCGACGCGCAGGCGCGGATCGACGACGAAGTACAGCAGATCGACGATCAGGTTGATGACGACAAAAATCAGCGCAATCAGGCACAGATAGGCCGCCATGACCGGGATGTCGGCAAAGGTCACGGCCTGAATGAACAGCAGCCCCATGCCGGGCCACTGAAACACGGTTTCGGTGATGATGGCAAAGGCGATCAGGCCGCCGAGCTGCAAGCCGGTGATGGTCATGACCGGCACCAGCGTGTTTTTGAGCGCGTGGCCAAAGTGCACCGCGCGGTCGCTCAAGCCCCGGGCGCGGGCAAACTTGATGTAGTCGGTGCGCAGCACCTCGAGCATTTCGGCGCGCACCAGGCGCATGATCAGGGTGAGCTGAAAGATCGCCAGCGTGATCGCCGGCAGCACGAGGTGGTGCCAGCCCTGCAGCGTCAGCAGCCCGGTGGTCCAGCCGCCGAGGTGCACCACTTCGCCGCGGCCAAAGCTGGGAAACCAGCCCAGTTGCACCGAAAAGATCAAGATCAGCACGATGCCGATCAGGAAGGTGGGCAGCGAAACCCCCAGCAGCGACAGCGTCATGAACACCTGCGACAAGGCGCTGCCACGGCGCAAGGCGGTGTAAACGCCCAGCGGAATGCCCACCAGCAAGGCCAGCGCGGCGGCCACCAGCGCCAGCTCGAGCGTGGCCGGGAAGCGCTCGGCGATCAAGGTGGCCACCGGGGTGCCTTGGCGCAGGCTCATGCCAAACTCGCCCTGCACCGCGTTGTACAGGAAATGCCCAAACTGCACCCACACCGGCCGGTCGAGCCCGAGTGCGGCGCGCACCTCGGCCACTTGTTCGGCGGTGGCGTCCTGGCCCAGAATCTGGCTCACCGGGTCGCCGACGAACTGAAACAGCATGAAGGCGATGAAGGCCACGGTGACCATGACCAATACCGCCTGCAGCAAGCGGCGCAAAATAAAAGCGAGCATAGGGGGTCCTGACTTTCGGCAGCAGGGCAAAGCGCGCTGGGTGCGCCATGAACAAAGCGCCGCTGCTGCCGCCCGCAGGGGGCCGCAGCAGCGCACTTAATGCGCACCTAGAGCGCACCTAGAGCGCACCTAGCACGCGTCTGGGTGCAGCGCGCGCCGCTTAGTTGACGTTGAGAATGCGCCAGTCGATGCGGTTGTCGGGCCGGTGCACGATCTGCACGTTGGCGCGCATGGCCCACGGGATGATCTGGTTGTGCAGCGGGATGTGGGCGATGTGGTCGTTGTGCATCTGCAGCGCCTGCGTGAGCAGGCGCGGGCGGATGTGCGGGTCGGTCTCGGTCTTGATGCGGTCGATGATGGCATCGAGCTGTGGGTTGCTGAAGCGGCCGGCGTTGAAGTTGCCGTCGCCGCCCGGGCCGACGGTGCGCACCAGCGACTGCAGGCTGTAGAGCGCGTCGAAGGTCGGCACGCCCCAGCCCAGCATGTAGATGCTGGCTTCATAGCGCTGGATCATGGGGAAGTAGGTGGTCAGGGGCAGGGTGCGCAGCCGGGCCCGAATGCCGACCCGTGCCCACATGGCGGTGATGGCCTGGCAGATCTGCTCGTCGTTGATGTAGCGGTTGTTGGGGCAGGCGAAATCGACCTCAAAGCCGTTGGGGAAGCCGGCCTCGGCCAGCAGGCGCTGCGCGGCGGCCTGATCGAAAGGCAGGCGCTGGTGCACGCCCTCGGTCCAGCCGGCCACCATCGGCGCCACCAGCGCGCCGGTGTTTTGGCTTAAGCCGCGCATGGTGACGCGGTGGATGGCGTTGATGTCGATGGCCTGGTAGAGCGCGCGGCGCACGCGCAGGTCTTGCAGCGGGTTGCGGCCGCGCACGTCGCTGCCCACCAGTTCGGGCCGGTGCTGGTCCATGCCCAAAAAGATGGTGCGGTTCTCGACCCCGTCGAGCACGCGCAGGGCGGCGTTGGCGCGCACCCGCGGCAGGTCTTGCGGCGTCGGATCGAGCACAAAGTCCACCTCGCCCGAGAGCAGGGCCGCCATGCGCGTGGCGTCGGAGCTGATCGGGGTGTAGATGATCTCGGTCACGTTGGAGGTGACGCCGCCCCAGTGGTTGGGGTTGCGCTCGAGCACCATGCGCTGATCGGGCTGCCAGGAGCGCAGCCGAAACGGCCCGGTGCCCATGGCGTTGCGGTGCGCGAAGTTTTCTTCGCGGGTGCGGATGTTCATCGGCTCGAGCGAGCGGTTGCGCTCGGCCCAGGCGCGGCTCATGATGCGCAGCTCGGTGAGCTGGTTGAGCAGCACCGGGTTGGGGCCGCGGGTGAAGATGTCGATGGTGCGCGCATCGACACGCACCACGCGCTCGATGCCTTGGGTGAAGATAGAAAAGTTGGAGGTCGGCGCCATGGCGCGCTGCAGCGAAAAGACGGCGTCCTCGGCGGTGAAGGGCGTGCCGTCGTGGAACTGCACGCCTTGGCGCAGCGTCAGGCGCAGCTGGTTCGGGCTGACTTGGGTCCAGGCGGTGGCCAGCTTGGGCTCGATGCGGAAGGTGCGGCTGTTGTAATAGACCAGCGACTCATAGACCGAGGCGTGCACGCCATTGCCCAAGGCGTTGTTTTGTGCGTGGATGTCCCAGGTGGGGATGTCGCTGGCGCTGGACCAGCGGAAGGTTTTGCTGTGCGCGGCACTTGCCACGCCCAGCGCCAAGGCAACAGACAGGGCCAGCAGTTTCAGTTTGAACATGGACGTCTCCGAAAATTTTTAAAAATTCGATTATCCGCCTGCCCCGCCTGCCCCGCCTGATTTTTCATCGGCTTGAAATAATTTGTAAGTTTGGCGACAAATTATCGTGTTCATGGGGGGTCTAGGGGTGGTCCAAGGGCGGTCTGTGGGCGCGGTCTCGATCCGCCTGCCCCAAGCAGACCCCGATCTGCTGCGCCGCTTGCAGCAGCGGGTGCCCGGCTGGCACGGTGCGCTGCTGCTGGGCTACCTCGGCCAGTGCGATGTGGCCCAGTTGCCCGCCGCTGAGCGTGACCATGCAGCCAAACTGGCCCTGCAGCAGCAGCTGCGCCGCTTGGTTGCCGTACAGGGTGGCGAGCACGCGGTCGAAAGGCGTGGGGCTGCCGCCGCGCTGCACGTGGCCGAGCACGGTGGCGCGCACCTCGGCATCCAGCAGCGGCTGCAGCTGCGCGCTCAACTGGTGCGCCACCCCGCCCAAGCGCGGCACGGGGTGGCCGTCTGCGGGCAGCGCCGGGCTGGTTTGCAGCGTGGGCGCGCCGCCCTGCGCCTTGGCCCCTTCGCCGATGCAGATCACGCTGTAGCGCTCGCGCTGCAGCCGCGCTTGGCAGTGGCGCGCCAGAGTGGGCAGGTCGTAATCGAGCTCGGGCAGCAAGATCGCGTCGGCGGCCCCGGCCAAGCCGGATTCGAGCGCGATCCAGCCGGCCCAGCGGCCCATGGTCTCGACGATCATGACCCGGTGGTGGCTGTGCGCGGTGGTCTGGATGCGCTCCAGCGCCTCGGTCACGGTGGCCACGGCGGTGTCGAAGCCAAAGCTGCGCTCGCAGCCGGTCAGGTCGTTGTCTATGGTTTTGGGCACCCCGACGATGGCCAAGCCCTGCTGCGCCAGCCCGTGCGCGATCGTCATGCTGCCGTCGCCGCCTATCACCACCAGCGCATCGAGCCCGAGGCGGCGCGCGTTGGCCAGCGCCAGCGCCGTGGCTTGCGGGCTGGCCAGCGGGTTGGCGCGGTTGCTCGAGCCCAAGATGGTGCCGCCCAGCAGCAAGATGCCGCTCACGCTATCCCAGTCGAGGCGGCGCGCGCGCGGCGGATCGCACAGCAGACCGGCAAAGCCGTCTTCGATGCCGATCACCTCGGAGCCGCACTGGCGCAGCAGCGACTGGGTCACAGCGCGGATCACGGCATTCAGGCCCGGGCAGTCGCCGCCGCCGGTGAGGATGCCGACGCGCCGGGGGCAGGTGGGGCTGTTCATGCGGTGGGGATCATGGGGCGGGGTGCATGGGGCCGGATTCAGGGTTGGGGCCGCGGCCACAGCGCCCACAGGTGCACCGTCTGCTTGATGCCAGCGGCCTGGAAAAACGCCTGTTCGTCCCAGCCGGTGAAGAAATCTGCGCGCACCGCGCCCACGATGGCCGCGCCCGTGTCTTGCGCCAGCACCAGCCGGCGCAGCTCGATGAAGGGGCCGCTGGAGTGCAGCCAGAGCGGGGTGCCGTAGGGGATGCTGCGCGGATCGACGGCGATCGAGCGCCCCGGCGTGAGCGCCACGCCCTGGGCGCCGCGCGGGCCAAACTGGGCCTCGAGTTCGCTCAGGCTTTCTTCGCGAAAGAACACGGTGCGCGGGTTGCTCCAGAGCATTTCGTCGAGCTGCTGCGGGTTGGCGGCGGCCCAGGCGCGGATGGCCTCCCAGGTGCCGGCGCGGATCGCGCCGCGGTCCAGCAGCCAGCGCCCGACGCTGCGGTAGGGGTGCCCGTTGTGGCCGGCAAAGGCCAGCCGCACCAGGCGCTGCTGGCCGTCGGGCTCGCGCACCAATATCCGGCCCGAGCCCTGGATTTGCAGCAGCAGCGCATCGAGCGGGTCGGCCAGCCAGACGAGCTCGCGCCCCTGCAGCAGCGCCAGCGCCTGCGGGTCGGTGGCCATTTGTTGGCGGCTGAACCAAGGCCGGTCCCGGCTCAGGCCGGGCGGAAGCGCATGCAGCGGTGTTTGGTAGGGGCCCTGGCGCTGCCGGCTGGCGGGCAGCAGCGGCTCGTAGTAGCCGGTGAGCAGGCCGCGCGGGTTGCCTTCGAGCGACTGCACGCGGTAGGGCTGCAGATGCCGCATCATCCACTCGTGCTGCGCGCTGGCGCTGGCGATGCTCAGGCGACGCACCTCTTGGCACAGCGCGCCGATGGCCGGGGCCGGGCGCTCGCAACTGCGCAGCCAGGCGTTCCAGGCTTGCGGCAGGGCGTCGCGGCCCCAGCCGGGCAGTTCGCTCCAGCGCACCGGCTGCCACAGGCTGTTGGGGCGCGAGATCGCGGGCGGCAGCGGCTGCGCCTCGGCCCATTGCCAGATGGCGGCCTCGGGGCCGAGCACGGGCTCGGGCCAGATTTCGTCAAAGCCGCTGGCCGGGCGGGCGCCGGGGGTGGGGGGCGGCTCGGGCACCGCAACCCGGGGCGCAGGCGGCGCCTCTAGGGGAGCAGGCGCAGCGGCGGGGGCATCCGCAACGGGGGGCGGGGTGGCGCAGCCGGCCAGCAGCAGGCCGGCCAGCAGGCTGGCCAGAAGCAGGTGCGCGCGCTGCGGCCGGCTGGCCCAAGCGAGAGTGGGCGAAGAGGGGGTGGGCCAAACCGGGGCGGGCCGCAGGGCGTTCAAAAGCAGGGGTGGGGGCGACACGGATGGCTCGAAGAGATTGGGGTGGTGGCGGGCGATGAAGGGGGCGCCTCAGAGATCGCGCAGCAGATGCACCAGATCGACGGCAGAGCGCACCCCCAGTTTGTCGAACACGTGGGCGCGGTGCACCTCGACCGTGCGCACGCTGATGTGCAACTGCTCGGCCACCAGCTTGTTGGACAAGCCGGCGGCGATCAGGCGCATCACCGCCTGTTCGCGCTCGGTCAGGGCGTCGATGCGGCTCTGGCGCCGCTGCCACTGATGGCGCTGTGCCAGCAACTGCACCGAATGCTGCAGCGCCTGCTCTACGCGGTCCACCAGGGCGTTGTCGGAAAATGGTTTTTCGCAAAAATCAAAGGCGCCGCGCTTGACCGCCTCGACCGCAGTGGCCACATCCGCATGGCCGCTCAGAAAAATCACCGGCATGGCGGCGCAGCCCACGAGGGTTGGCAGGCGCTGGTGCAACTCCAGCCCGCTCCAGCCCGGCATGCGCAAATCCAGCAGCAGGCAGGCCGCCTCGGTGGGCTCGGCCCAGCTTTGGGCGCAGTCCCAGAACGCCTCGGCGCTCGGGTAGGCGCTGCTGAGCAGGCGGCGCGTGCGCAGCAGCCAGCCCAGCGCTTCGCGCACGGCGGCGTCGTCGTCCACGATGTGGACGCAGCCTTGCGGGGAGGCGCTGTAATTCATGGGGGTGGATGATAGGGCCTTGTGCGCCAAGCGGGCCGGTTTGGCTGCTCAAGCGGGTGCCGTGGGCAGGGTGAAGCGAAACACCGTGCCCCGTGGCTGCTGGGCGCTGTATTGCAGCGCGCCGCTGTGCTGTTCGATCACGGTTCGGCACAGGCTCAGCCCCAAGCCCATGCCCTCGGGCTTGGTGGTGAAAAAGGGCGTGTACAACTGCTCGGCCTGCTCCTGGCTGATGCCCAGTCCGTGGTCGGCGACGGCAAACTCGACGCCCTCGCCGCGGCCATGCAGGCCCCGGCCGGCGCTCAGGCGCAGGCGGCGCAGCCCCGAGCTGGCCGGCGGGTTGCCCGCTGGCATGGCTTGCATGCCGTTGCGCGCCAGGTTGAGCAGCACCTGTTCGATCATGGTGCGCTGGCACCAGACCGCTGGGCAGCCGGGTTCGATGTCGAGCGCGAGCTCGATGTGCTGCTGCCGTGCCTGCAGCTGCAACAGCGGCCAGATGCCTTGAAACAGGTCGGCCGGTGACACCGCCACGCGCTCGCGGTCGCGCTGGCGCACCAAGTCGGCCACGCTTTTGATGACTTTGCCGGCGCGCTCGGCTTGCTCGCTGATGCGCTGCAAGGCGCTGCGCACGAGGCGGGTGGGCTCGGGCTCGGCCTCGGCCTCGGGGTTTGGCTCGGGAACGGTTCCGGGGCCGGTTTCGGGTTTGGCCTCGGGCTTGACCTCAGGCTTGTTCGGCTCGGGCAGCAGGTTCAAAGAGCCGCTGGCGTAGCTGGCGATGGCGGCCAAGGGTTGGTTGAGCTCGTGGCTGATGAGCGAGGCCATCTCGCCGGCCATGGCCAGCCGCGCCGTGGCCTGCAAGCGCTCTTGCGAGGCGCGCAGCAGCTCTTCGTTGCGCCGCTGTTCGCTCAAGTCCAGGATCGCGCTCATCCAGCCGGTCTGGCGGCCTTGGGCGTCCACCAGCGGCGCTTCGATCACGCGCACCGGCAGGCGGCTGCCGTCGGCGCGCATGAACACCGACTCGAAGCCCTCGCGTGGCGAGCTTTTGCCCGCCAGCCGCGCTTGCAGGCGCTGGCGGTATTCCTCGATCTGTTCGGTCGGCCAGTAGGGGGCCGGAATGCTGGTGCCCAAGAGCTGCTCGGCGCTGCGCCCCACCATCTGGCAAAAAGCCGGGTTGACGTAGGTCAGGCGACCGTTCAGGTCGAGCGCGCGCAGACCGGTCAGGAGCGAATCTTCCATGGCCTGCCTAAAGGCCAGCGCCTCGGCCAATTGGCTTTCGGCGCGCTGGCGCCGGCGCAGGTCGCGCAGCAGCAGCGCTAACAGGGTGAGCAACCCCAGCGCCAGCGCCCCCACCGCCAGCGGCAGCGCGGCAACGGCGGGGTGTTCGGTGCCACCGCTTTGTTCGACCAGCAGCACCCACGTGGCGCCCGGCAGCGCCACCAGTTGGCTGGCGCGGTGCAGGGCTGGCCCCGGCTCGGCCAGCTCACCGACCATGACCAAGCGGGTGCCATCGGCTTCGGTCCACGACAGGCGCCGCCCGCGCTGGGCCTCGGTGGGGATGAGCTCGGCCAGCAGCCCCGCCATGGCGTAAGTGGCCACCAGGTAGCCGTCGGGGCGACCGTTGCGCTTTAGGGGCAGGCAGAGCTCCATCAGCTCGACGCCCCGGCCCTGTGGCAGTGGCCAGAAGTAGCTGCTCGAATAAGCCGCTTCATCGAGGCGGCGCGCCAGCGCGCAGGTCTGGCGCACGTCGATGAGGGCGTCGTGGCGCGGGCGCATCGCGTGCAGCGTCGGCCAAAAGGGCGACAGCCGCTCCACCAAAACGCTGTGGGTTGGGTCGCGCCACTCGAGGTGCACCAGTTTGCGCTGCGAGCTCAGCAGATCGGCCGCGGCGCTGGGCCAGAAGGCTGGGCTGGGGGCCACGCTTTGCAGGGCGTGCAGGTCTTGCACGCTGCGTGCCAGCCCGCTGCGCACATCCAAGCTCATGCGTGCGGCCTCGCGCTCCAGCGCCTCTTGAATCTGACCGTGCTGGTATTCGCGCAGCAAAAACACCAGCAGCGCAAACAGGGCCGCCAGCAGCAGGCCGGCCAGCAGCCACAACAGCCGGCGCAGCACCAAGGCAGGGTTTAGGGCCGAGTTAAGGGCCGGGTTCAGGGCTGGCACGGCGGGGTGTGAAAGCGCCGGTGCTGCAGCGCCGGCAGCTGCTGGCGCACCTGTTGCAGCCGGGCCCAATCAAGATCAGCCAGTACCACGCCGGGCCCGCTGGCGCGCTGCGCCAGCACGTTGCCCCAGGGGTCGATGACCATGCTTTGGCCCCAAGTCTGGCGGCCGTTGTCGTGCTGCCCGCCTTGGGCGCTGGCGGCCACGTAAGCCAGGTTTTCGATCGCGCGCGCGCGCAGCAACAGCTCCCAGTGCGCCTGCCCGGTGCCGTGGGTGAAGGCGGCGGGCACCAGCAGCAAATCGGCCTGCAGCTGCCGGTAGAGCTCGGGGAAGCGCAGGTCGTAGCACACGCTCAGGCCCACGCGCCAGCGCTGGCCGCTGCGGTCGTTGAGCTCAAAGGCCACGGGCGTGTTGCCGGCCACCAGCACCGCCGCTTCGTCGTAGCGCTCGCGCCCGTTGTCGTAGCAAAAGAGGTGGATCTTGTCGTAGCGCGCCACCGGCTGGCCGCTGGGGCCGTAAACCAAACAGGCGTTGGCCACGCGATCGGGCGCCGGGCTTTGCAGCGGCAGCGTGCCACCGACGACCCAGAGCCCGTATTGGCGCGCCGCAGCGGCCAAAAATTCCTGGATCGGGCCGCTGCCGTGGGCCTCGGCCAGCGCCAGCTTGTCGGTCTCGCGCTGGCCCATGAGGCAAAAGTACTCGGGCAGCACGGCCAGTTCGGCGCCGGCCTGGCTGGCTTGTTGCAGCAAGGCTTGGGCTTGGTCGAGGTTGGCTTGGAGCTGGCTGCCCGAGACCATTTGCAAGGCGGCGATTTTCATCTTCAATTCGCTCCGGTGGGTGCGTTGGGGTCGGGGCGGGCGGCGGGCTGGCGCTGCACCGGCGTGACCACGGGGTCGGCCCAAGGGCCGGTGATGTGAAACTCGCGCGTGGCGGCTTGCTGCAGAGGCTGGCGCAGCAGAAATTGGGCCAAAAAAGCGCCCAAGCCGGTGATCGGGTTGATGAGGGTGGCCACCAGCGAGACGGTGTCGGCGTTGAGCTCGGGTACCACCACCACGCGCAGGTCCTGGGTTTCGCGCACGGTGTCGGCGCTGCCCTCCAGCAGCACGGCGGCGTTGATGCCCTTCATCTGCAGGTTGTTGCTGCGCGCCACGCCTTGGGCGATGGAGACGTTGCCGCGGATGAAGTCGAACGCAAAGCCTTCGCTGAACACGTCGCGAAAATCCAGCATCAGCCGCCGCGGCAGCGCCTGCAGGCTGAGCACCCCGATCAGCTTGGCTACCCCGGGTTCGGCGCGCAGAAACTGGCCGCGCCCGACGTCGAGCTGCAGCTCGCCGCTCAGGCTGGGGGTGTCGAAGTTCAAGGGCGAACCCAGCCAACCCAAATGGCCCTCGATGCGGCCTTGGCCGCCGCGGATGGTCTGCGGCTGGCCCATGCGCGTGAGCAAGGCACCGGCGTCGCGGATGTCGAGTTCAAGGCGCAAGGCGGTGCGCCGGGCGGTGGCATCGAGCCCGTGCGCGACCCAGTTGCCGCTGGCTTTGAGGGTGGCTTCGGGCGTGTTGAGCGTCAGCGCATTCAGGCGCCATTCCGATACGCCCGCCTGCGGCCCTTGGGTGGCGACGCGGCTCGCGGCCTGCACCTCCAGCCGTCCGAGTTCGCGCCCGTCTAGGCGCAGGCGCTCGATCACCAAGTCGATGGCCGGCATGGCGTTGGGTTGTTGCAGCACCTGCTCGGCTGGCTGCTCGACGCCGGCACGCGGCCAGTCGAGGCGGCTCAGGCGCGCGTGCACCAAGCCGGCCGCTTGGGGGCCGCCAGCTCGGTAGCTGAGTTGCCCGGCCAGTTCGCGCGCCACCACCGTTGCGCGCCAGGTGTCGCGCTCCAAGCTGCCGCTCAAGCTCAGGTCGTGCCAGCTGCGGCCGGAGTGGGTGATTCGCGCAGCTTGCAGCCGCCACTGCGTGGGCCAGTAGGGGCGGCTGTCTTGCAGGCTGAGCGCGCTGGCGGCTGGTGCCGGAGCGGCGGCTGTGGTGGGCGCAGGCGTCACTTGGGGGGCAGCGTAGAGGCGTGCCCAAGCGTCGGCGTCGAAATCGCCCAGATCGAGCGCGGCCAGCACGCCCGAGGCGGGCAGCGCCGGGCGCGCGCTGCGCACGGCCACGCTGCCGCGCAGCACGCGGGTGGCCGCGCCACGGTGCTCGCGTTGGTAGTGCAGGCTGAGCCAAGGGGTGGGGCTGCTGCCCAGTTCGAGCTGCAATTCGTCGCGTGTGGCCCCTCTAGGGGCACCGGCCAGCGGCTCGATGCGCAGCCGCAGCGGCAGCGCCGCCTCGGCGCTTTTGCTCAGCGGCGCGGGCAGCTGCAGCGCCAGGCCCTGCAGGTTGGAGTCCACCTGCACCGAGGTGCCCTCGGGGCCGATGCGCAGTTCGGCCTGGTAGGTGGCGCTGCCGCTGCCGGCACGCCCCAGCGGGGCCAGCCAAGGCCACGGCTCGGCTTGGGACAGGCCCAGCGCCGTGGCTTGGCCGGTGCCGCGCAAGCGCAGCACCGACTGGCCCTGCTCGGTGGCCATGCGCCCCGAGAAACGCAGCGGCCCGCCCAGCATCTGGGCGCTGGCGGCGGGGATGTCGAAGCCGCTTTCGCTGAAGTTCAGCACCCCGTGCAGCGCCTGCAGGGTCGGGCTTTCGGGGCCGATGCGCAGCTCGTTGCCCGCAAAACGCAACTGCCCGCGCACGCGGGTGGCGTTGGTGTCGTTGAGCGGCATCTCGAGTTGCAGCCCCAGCTCGAGCGCGCCACTGGCCTGGGCCTGGTCGAGCGCGGCCTCGGTCATTTGGCGCAGCGGCGAGCTGCGCACCAAAGCCAAGGCGTCGGTGGCCGGGCCGCGCAATTGGCCGTTTACGCGCAGTTGCGGCTCGGTGGCCATGAAGTCGGGGATTTCAGCTTGGGCCTGCACGATGCGCAACTGCGGCCAAAGGCGCACTTGGGCGCTGGCTTGTTCCAGGCGCAAGCGCGTGCCCTCGATCAGCAGGCGCGCCTGTGGCACCTGCAGGGTGGGCCAAGGCGGGCTGCCCGCCGGCAGCAGGTGCGCCGGGGCGTAGTCGAGTTGCACGTCATGCAACGGTGCCTCGAGCGTGAACACGCCGCTGCCCGGCTGCTGATAGGGGAAGTTCCTCAGATCGCCGCGCACCCGCACCAGCGCTTGCTCGATGCGCCCGGCGACGATGGCGCTGCGCAGCCAGGCTTTGGTCTCCGGTCCCACGTTGAGCGGCAGGTAGCGCACCACCTGCGCCGCGTCGGCGCGCAGGATGCGGCCATCGAGCTCGATCACCCCCGGAAAACGCGCGCGCGCCGGGCTCAGGGCCGGGTCGGCGCTGCGCCAGTTCAGCTGCAGCTCGGCTTCGAGGTCGGGGTTGCGCAGCAGCAGGCGCGGCACTTCGACGGTGATCTGATCGCCTACCACGCGCCAGCTCAGGCCGGCTTGCAGCCGCTGCAGCGTCACCCTGGGTTGGGCAAAGACGCCGGGCAGATCGAGGTGCCCGTTGTCGAGCCGCAGCTCGGCCTGCCCGCCGCTCGAGGTGAGGTTGAAGTCGAGGTCGGCGCCGCCGATGCCGGGGCGCCCGGGCGTGTGCACGTCCCAGCCCTTCGCATGGCGGTACACCGGCGGAGCAGCCCCAGCGCGCAGCCCGACGTTGCGCAGGCGGCCGCTGGCGCTCCAGCTGGCTGCGGCCCCGGTCTGGTCGGCGCCTGCGGTTTGGCCTGCGCCCGCAGCTTGGGCGGCGCTCCATTGCATCTGTATCTGCTCCACCAAGCCGCTGGGGGCGGTGTCGCGCAACCACTGGTGCGCGAGCGCGGGCAGGGGCAGTTGCAGCGCCAGTTGGCTCAGCACCTGCGCATCGAGCCGCTCGGCCTGGAGCGCAAAACCGGCCGGTGCCGTGTCGCTGCTGCGGGTGTGCAGGTGGCGCACGTTGCCGCCCGGCCACACCAGCCCGTCGGCGGTGCGAAAGCCCAGCCCGTGGGTGCTCAAAGTGGTTTGCAGCCCCTCGTGCTGCAACTCGAGCCGGGTTTGCAGGTTTTGCAACTCGAATGGCTGCGCCACCTCGGGCCATTGCAGCTGCACCCGTTGCAAACCGAGGTCGGCGCTGGCCTGGCGCAGCGCGCCGCGCTGCCAATCGAGCCACAAGCGCGCCGCTCCCTGCCCCTGTTGCACCTGCAAACCCAGCCAGTTGGGTGCATCGATGTAGCGCCCCATGTGCGCCCAATCGACCCACGGCAGATCGGCATAAAGGGTGCCGCGCCAATAGCGCCACTGGCTCGGGCGCAGTTGCCAGAACGCGCGGGTGAAATCGCCGCGCACGCTCAGGCGCTGGCCCCAGTGCGCGGGCGGGGTGGCGTCGAGCCGGAACTGGTGCTGGCGCCCGGGGTTGCGCAGCACCAGGTCGATGCCCGTGAACTCGGCCACGGGCAGCGTGGGGCGGGTCTGGTCGTGCCAGCGCAATGTGCCTTGCAACAGGGCCAGCTCGGTTTGCCCCAGCAACCAGTCGGCCAGCGGGCTTTCGTCGCCGGTGCGTTCGAGGTGGCCCAGATCGATGCCGCCCAGCAGCCAGCGCCCATCGGTGCTGCGGCGCAACTCCAGCACCGCGCCTTCGACCACGATCTGATCAAAGCCCAGCCGCCACAACGAGGGCAGCGACAACGCGGCGCGCACGCTGGGCAGGCGCAGCGCTTCGGCGCCGGCGGCGTCGCGCAGCACCACGTCGCGCAGTTGCAGGCTGGGCACCGGGCCGCTGGAGTTGGCCGTCAGGGCCCCGATCTCGACCTTCACCCCCAGCGCCTCGCTGGCCATGCGCTCCAGCGCCGGGCGCCATTGGTCAACTCTTGGCACAATGAGCTGATGCAACGCCACCCAACTGAGCCCCAGCAGCAGCCACGCCGCCACCAGCAGCCACAACAGCGCACGCAGCAGCCGGGCCTGCCAGTGCAGCCAGCGCGGTGGATGGGGGGAGCGGGGTTTATCGAGCACACCAAATTATGATGGTTAGCGCCACTTTGGGCCCTGGCGGCCCGGACCAAGTTGTATCAAAAGCTCTCGAAGCCGCGGCCCACTCGCGCTTCGTGCAACGCATCCGGCGCCGCTACCACGCCGAGCTGGCGCTGTTGCCGCCGGGGCCGCCCACGGCCGCTGCCATGCGCCAGACGCTGGCGGCGCTGCAAGCGGGGGGTTTGGACACGGCGGCGGCCTTGCGGGTGCTGCGCCATTTGGTGCTCGAGCGGCTCGCGGTGTTGGACGTGGAGCACGAGGCCCCGCTGGCACTGGTCACCGGGGCCATGACCGATCTGGCCGAACTCGCGCTCGACACCGCTTTGCAGGTGGCTTTGAGCGAGCTCGACGAGGTCCATGGCGCGCCCACGTGCCCGGATGAAGCGCTTGCCGCAACCTCTGCAACCGCCGCAAATGCAAAGGCTGCGGCCGGGTGGCGCCGGGCCGAGTTGTGGATCGTGGGCATGGGCAAGCTGGGGGCGCGCGAGCTCAACGTGTCGAGTGACATCGACCTGATCTACGTCTACGACCAAGACGGCGAAACGCGCGGCAACGCGCTCGGGCGCGGGCGCATCAGCAACCACGAGTATTTTGCCAAGGCGGTCAAGCGCATTTACAGCCTGATAGGCGACAACACCGAGCACGGCCAGGTGTTTCGGGTCGATCTGGCGTTGCGGCCCAACGGCAACTCGGGCCCGCCCGCGCTCTCGCTCGACGCGCTCGAGGAGTATTTTCTGGTGCAGGGGCGCGAATGGGAGCGCTTTGCCTGGCTCAAAAGCCGCGTCGTGGCGCCGCAGCAAGTGCTGGACACCGACCACCCGCAGGCGCTGCGCGCCTTGGTGCAGCCCTTTGTGTTCAGGCGCTACCTCGACTACAGCGTGTTCGATGCGCTGCGCAGCCTGCACCAGCAGATTCGGGAGCACGCGGCCAAACGGGCGGCGGGCAACCCGGGCCGCTTGAACGACGTCAAGCTCTCGCGCGGCGGCATCCGCGAGATCGAGTTCACGGTGCAGCTGCTGCAGGTGGTGCGTGCCGGCCAGTTCCCCGAGCTGCGCACCCGCGCCACGCTGGAGGCGCTGAAGCGGCTGGTGCGCGCCGGCCTGATGCCCGAGCCCAAGGCGGCCGCGCTGGCGCAGGCCTACGAGCTGCTGCGCAAGGTGGAGCACCGCATCCAGTACCTGGACGACCAGCAAACCCATCTGCTGCCCACGCGCGACGACGACCTGAGCTGGATTGCCCAGACCTTGGGTTTTGCCGACACCGCCGCTTTTTTGTGTGTGCTCGACGCCCAGCGCGAACTGGTGGCGCAAGAGTTCGACACCCTGCTCGGGGCCGGTGCGCTGCCCTGCAACGGCAAAGGCTGCAACGGCCACGCACCGGCAGCGCCCAGCCACGATTGGCTCACTGTGCTGGCGCAACTGCCGCCGGGGTTGGGCTTGCGGGTGGCGCAGTGGGCCGAGTCGCCGCGCGTGCAGGGTTTGCGCGAGAGCGCGCGCCAGCGCCTGCTGCGGCTGTTGCAGCGCACCGGTGCCTGGCTCAATGAAGGGCGGGTGAGCGAGGGCGCGGCGCTGCGCCTGTGCGACTGGATCGAGCCGCTGCTGCGCCGCGAGAGCTACCTTGCGTTGCTGCAAGAGCGCCCGGCGGTGCACGAGCGGCTGCTGCGCATGCTCGGTGCCGCCCAGTGGCCGGCGCGCTACCTGTTGCGCCATCCCGGTGTGATCGACGACCTCGCCGGGCAGCAGCTGTACCAAGAGCGCTTCGAGGCGCCGCAGTTCGAGGCCGACCTCGAGGCGCGCCGCCAGGCGCTGGCCGCCGGCGGCGACGACGACGAAGAGGCGCTGCTCGACCTGCTGCGTCGCGCGCACCACGCCGAGGTTTTTCGCACGCTGGCGCGTGACGTCGAAGGCGTGCTCACGGTCGAGCAGGTGGCCGACGACCTGAGCGCCTTGGCCGACGCCGTGCTGCGCGTGAGCGGCCGCTGGTGCTGGCAGCGCCTCAAGCAGCGTCACCGCGACGAGCCGCGCTGCGCCATCATCGGCTACGGCAAGCTCGGCGGCAAAGAGCTCGGCTACGGCAGCGACCTCGACATCGTGTTTGTTTACGACGACCCGGACGAGCGCGCCAGCGAGGTCTATGCCACCCTGGTGCGCAAGCTCATCAACTGGCTCACCGTCAAGACCGGCGAGGGCGATCTGTACGAGATCGACACCGCGCTGCGCCCCAACGGCAACTCGGGCCTGCTGGTGACCAGCTTCGACGCCTTTGCGCACTACCAGCAAAACCGCGGCAGCAACACCGCCTGGACTTGGGAGCACCAGGCCATCACACGCGCCCGCTTCGTGCTCGGTCCGCCCGATCTGGCGCTGCGCTTCGAGTCGGTGCGGCAGGCGGTGCTCACGGCCCCGCGCGAGCGCGCCGCGCTGGCGGCCGAAATCTGCGCCATGCGCGAGCGCCTGCGCCAGGCGCACCCGGTGCGCGCGGGGTTGTTCGACATCAAGCACAGCCCCGGCGGCATGGTCGATGTTGAGTTTGCGGTGCAGCACCTGGTGCTGGCGCACGCCGCCGCGCACCCGGCGCTGTGCGCCAACAGCGGCAACATCGCCTTGCTGCACGCCGCCGAGCAAGCCGGGCTGCTGCCCGCCGGCATGGGGCAGGCGGCCGCGCGCGCCTACCGCGCCCTGCGCCAGCGCCAGCACCGGACGCGGCTGGACGAAGCCAGCACCCAGATCGCCCCGGCGCTGGTGGCCGAGCACAGCGCGGCGGTGCGCGCGCTGTGGGCGCAGGTGTTTGGGTTTGGCTCCTGATCGCTCCGCGTCGCCCTCGACCGTGGTCGCGCACGGCGTGGCAGGCCGATCGAATGCAGCAAGGCTTATGCAACTAGACACTAGATCGCAGCGGCCAGCGCGTCCACCCAGAGCGCAAAGTCGATGTCGCGCAGCGTCAGCCCGCCGGCCTCGTGGGTGGTGAAGGCGATATCGACCCGGTTGTAGACGTTGGCCCATTCGGGGTGGTGGTTGCGCTGCTCGGCCGCCAAGGCGACCCGGCTCATGAAGCCAAAGGCAGCGTTGAAATCGCCAAAGACGAAACGCCGCTCGACCGCTTGGCGCTGCGGGTTGAAGTGCCACTGCGGCAGCCGGTCGAGCTGGCTTTGCAAGGCCGCGCCTTCGAGTTTGGGCATGGGTGGGTGCTCCTGTGGGTCTGCTGATTGTGGCATTATCACGCCGCTGCACGGCCAGCGCGCTGTTGAGCTCGCGTTTGAGGCGCTCAACCAAGGGTGCCGGCGTGCCGGTTAGCGCCCAGCGCAACCCTGCGCCACCTGCTGCGCCAGCCGCCCCAACGCCAGCCAGGGGTGGGCGGGCCAGTCGGGGTGGCGCAGGCCTTTGACGATGCCATCGACGGTGTGCGCATCCAGCAGCCAGCGTTCGAGCTGCGCCAGACCCAGCCTGGGCAGCAGGCGCTCGAAGCGCTTTTCGCGCCCGCCCCAGACGCGCTGTTCGCGCAGCGCCAGCGGCAGCGGCTTGCCCTGCGCGAGTTCGTTTTTCACGCGCCACAGCGCCCGGATGTCTTCGGCCAGCGCCCAATGCACCAGCACGGCGGCGCTGCCGTCGGCTTGCAGGCCGTCGAGCAGGCGCTGCACGCGCAGCGGTTGGGCATCGAGCACCGCCTCGGCGAGCTTGAAGGGGTCGTGGCGCGCCACGTCGAGCACGGCGCGCTCGATCTGCTCAAAACCGAGCTCGCCCGCCGGGTAGAGCAGCGCGAGTTTTTGCAGCTCTTGGTGCGCCGCCAGCAGGTTGCCCTCGACCCGGTCGGCCAGAAAACCCAAGCACAGCTGGCCGGCCTCGCCGCTGGGCACGTGTTGCCCTTGCAGGCGCAGCCGTTGCGCGATCCAGGTCGGCAGCTGGGCGCGCTCGACCGCGTCGATGCGCAGCGTCAGGCCGTGCTGCTCGAGCGCGGCAAACCAGGGGCTTTTGAGGGTGGTGGCGTCCAGCCTGGGCAGCAGCACCAGGGTGAGCAGATCGGGGTGATGGGGGGCGGCGGCGGCCAGTTGCTGCAGCACCGCCGCGCCCTCCTTGCCGGGTTTGCCCGAAGGGATGCGCAGCTCCAGCAGCTGGCGTTCGGCAAACAGGCTCTGGCTGCGGCCGGCGGCCAGCACTGCGCTCCAGTCGAAGTGCGCGCCGCTGACCGTGCACACGCTGCGCTCCGCAAAGCCCTGCGCCCGCGCGGCGGCGCGGATGGCGTCGGCCGCCTCTTGCACCAGCAGCGCTTCGTCGCCTTGCACGGTGTAGAGGGCTTTGAGGCCGCGCTGCAAGTGCGCGGCCAGTTGGGTGGGGGAGCTTTGCATGGCAGGGCTGCAGTGTAGCGGCTGCCGTGCACGGCCTTATTTGCTTTCGAGCACCAAGCGATCCCCACTCTCGCCCAGCCTGAGGCGCTGGTGGTGCAGGCGCACCAGCGGGTCGTCTGGGTAGCGCTGCGCCAGCGCGGCAAAAAGCGGCTCCGCCTCGGCGCTCGACTGCGCCAGCGCAGCGTAGGCGGCCTGGTATTCATCCAGCGGGGCGTAGGGGCCGGGCACCTCGGCGCTCAGCGGCTCGAACACCGCCAGATCCTGGCTCTTGCCCTTGAGCACCAGCCGCCCGATCGGCCGCGCCGGCAGGTCAGGGCAGTCGGCCAGCGTCTGGCCCGAGACACAGATGCGGGTGCCCAGTTGCTTGTTGGCGCTCTCGAGCCGTGCGGCGGTATTGACCGGGTCGCCCAAGGCGCGGTAATCAAAAATGGCTTTGCCGCCAAAATTGCCCACGATCACCTCGCCCGAGTGCACCCCCAGCCGGGTATGGCCAAAGGCGATGCCGCGGGCCTGCAATTCGCTCGCGTAGCGGCTGGCAAAGGCGTGCATCTCGAGCGCGCAGCGCAGCGCGCGGCGCGGGTGATCGGGTTGCTGCACCGGGGCCGAGAACATGATCGCCACCGCGTCGCCCACGATCCGGTCCAGCGTGCCTTGGTGCTTGAAGGCAATCTCGATCATCTGCTCGAGGTAGTGGTTGAGCAAACCGAGCGCCTCGCCGGGGTCGGTTTTTTCCATCAGGCTGGTAAAACCGGCCAGATCGGTAAACACGAAGCTGCAGGTCTGGCGCTGGCCACCCAGGTTCAGGTCCTGCGGGTGCTCGACCAGGTATTCGACCCGGTTCGGCGACACGTAGCGGGCAAAGGCCTGCTTGATGAAGCGCTGCTGCTGCTCGCTGCGAAAGTGGTGCGCAAGGCTGGCAACCACAAAGGCGGCGCTCCAGACCAGCGCCGGGATCACGCTGTTGAACAGCAAGCCCTGGGAGCTGAAGGCCCACCAGCCGCCCCACAAGGCGGCGCCTATCAGCAGCGCCGCCGCCGCCGCCCACAAGGCGCGGGCGTAGATGGCCAGCAGCACCAGCAGCACGGTGCCCAAAGCCTGCAGCAGCGCCTCCAGCCCCAGCGCCCAGGTCGGGCGCGTCAGAAAATGCCCACCCAGCGCCTGCTCGAGCGCTTGCGCGTGGGCTTCGACGCCGGGCATGATGCGGCCCAAGGAGTTGAAGCGCAAGTCCATCAGGCCCTGGGCCGAACTGCCCACCAGCACCAGATGGCCTTGCAGCAGCGCCGGATCGGCGCTGCCGTCGAGCAGCTTCCAGGCCGGGATGTAGCGCTCGGGCACCGGCTCGGTGTAGTGCAGCCAGAGCTCGCCGGCTGCCGCGGTCGGCAGGGTCAGGTCGCCGATTCGCACCTCCTCCAGCGCCGGCCGGCCCTGCTCGGCGCTGCGCAGCAGCACGTTGCGGGCGTCGAGCCCCACGCGCAGCGTTTCCGTGACCAAAGAGGGCACGAGCTGATCGCCCAGCCGCAGCACCAGCGGCACCCGGCGCACCACGCCGTCGGCATCGGGGACGAAGGTCAGGGCCCCGTTGCCGGCGGCCTGTCGTTCCAGCTTGTCCAGCGCCACCAGGGCCGAATCAAAGCCGTGCAGCGCCTGCGGCTGCGCCCCGCCACCCAGCCAGACGAAGCGCGCGGTCACGGCGGGGGTGCGTTCGTTGGGGCGCGCGGCGCGCTCGCGCTGCAGCGAAAACCCGAGCACCACGTGGCGATCGGCCAAGTTTTGCGCCAGCACGGCGTCGTGGTCGGGCAGTTGCAGCAAGGCTTGGCGGGTTTGCGGCGCCAACGGCCAAAGGGGGGCCAGCGCCTGCGGCGAGGTGCGGTCGGGCTCGATGAACAAGACGTCAAAGCCGATCGCGGCCACCTCGGCCGCGTGCAGCCGCTGCACCATTTCAGCCACTTGGGTGCGCGGCCAAGGCCATTACCCCAGCCGCTGCAGGCTGGCTTCGTCGATGTCGATGATGCGCACCGGCTGCGGCGCATAGACCCGGGGCGACCAACGCTGGTACTGGTCGAACACCTGATAGCGCACGGTTTGCAGCAGCACCGGATCGGTCACCAGCAGCAGCAGGCCCAAGGCCAGCCCCAACAGCGACAACCAAAAAGCCATCGCGCGCTGGTAGAGGTGTTTCATCGCGGGCGAGGTGGCTGGGTTTCAGTTGGTCGGCATGGCAGCTGGGTCAGGCGCGTAGGATGCTCAACTGATGCACGTCAATTGGTGGTGTTGGCGGCCTGACGGTTGCAGCCCGGCAGGTTGTGGTTCCAGTTTCTGAGATCGGGGGCGCATTTGCGGATGATAGCCTGACCCTCGACCATGCACGTCACCCGCAGGCCCAAGGGCAGCGCCTCGCAGGTGAATGGCGCCGGAGCAGCCGCAGCGGCAGGGCTGGGCGGCGGTGGTGGAGCCGGTGCCGGGGCGGGCGGAGGCGGGGCGGGTGGTGGCGCGGGAGTGGCCAGCGGTGCCGGCACCGGAGCCGGCAGGGGGCGAGGAGCCGGAGCAGGGGGAGTCGGGGCTGGTCTGGGTGCGGGAGCAACGGTCGGCGGCCGCGGGCTCGGGGCCGTTTGCGGGGCTGGGGCCGACACAACCGGGGCCGGTGCTGGAGGAGGGGGCGCGGGAGGGGGAGGCTGCAGCGGCTCGGGGGTGGCGGGGGCAAGGGGTTCGGTGGCCGAGGCGGGCGCTGGTTCGGGGGCGATTGCGGCTGCTGCCGCAGGGGCTGGGGCTGCGCTTGCAGGCGGTTCGGCCGCAGGGGCCGGATCCGCTCCTCCGTGTTGGAGGTACCAGTATGCGCCGCCAACTACCGCGACCAAGCCCACCCCGAGCAAACCAAGCAGGGCCAGTTTGAGGTTGCGCGGTTTCTGCCCGACTTCATTGACAGGCGCTGGCGACAGATCCCGAGGGCCTGAATCCACCACCGGTATGGCGATAGGTGCTGGTGCTGGTGCTGGTGCTGGTGCTGGTGCTTCGGGCTCAGGTGGAGCAGGCGCGGGGTCGGTATTGGGCTGGGTAGTGAACTTGATGCCGCAAGCCGTGCAAAATTTCAGACTCTTGGATTCTGCCTTGCAGGCTGGACAAATCGTGGGAGCGGCGAGTTCGGTGCGGCATTGCTTGCAAAATTTTGCGCCAGGGGAATTATCGGTTTGGCAAGAAGGGCATTTCATTGGCATTCTCCAGTCGGGCGCGCTTATCTGACGCGTGTCAGGCGGATGTCGAGGCCGCCCAATTCTGCACGCAGGTTGTTGCTATCGATGACACGCACGCTCAACAGGACTTGATTGTGTTCGGTGCTGTAAACCAAGACGCGGTTGTCTTTAATCTCATAGCGAACCGATGCTTGACCGGTTGGAGTGGTCATGGTGTGACGGTCAAACTCAAAACGGCTGGAAACTCCAGGAATCATTTCAAACGACCAGACGCCCAAGATCGGGTTGGAAGGGCCAAAGCCAAACAGCGCCGCCAAATTGGCAAAAAAGCCCGCACCTTCTTGGGTGCGCTCGGACTTCTGTTCCTGCTCCCGAGCCTGCGTCCGAGCTTGCGCCAAGGTGCTTTGATTGGCCTGCACCCACTTTCCATCTTGCCGCATCAAAATAAATTCATTGCGCGCCGATTCGCTGTGTGCGTTCTCCAGTGTGCGCTCGAGTTGGCGCGCCTGCGCTGTCTTGGTCCAAGGCATCGGGTTGCGCAGCGCCAGCCGCACGGTGACCAGCGAAACCTCTGTTTGCCCAACCTGCTGCGGCGGGGTAAAGTGGAGCACCTCGGCCACTTCGAGCCCATCTGCGATGCAGAGCGCATTGTTGTGGGTGGCCTTGCGCCCAGCTTCGGTTTTGCTGAATCTGAGCCGTGTTTGCGTAAAGAATCCGTGCTGGGTCGTGATTGTCTCGGGCCCGCTATACAGTCCGGCTTCGGTGAGCAAAGCCATCCAGGATTGGGTGCGCCGATCCGCTGTACTGATCAGCACCGTGTCTTCGCGGTAATTCATGTTTTGCAGGCAATACTGCTCGCGCAACAAGTTGGGGTCGGCCAGCAGCAGCCGGTCGATAGCCTTGCCGAAGGATTCGTTGGAAGCGCGTTCCGGTGCCAGCAGAAATGCCAATCCGGCACCCAGTATCACCAAGCCCACCAAGCCCGCTGTCAGCATCATGAGCAAGCGCTTGCTTGGCCTGCTGGCAGAGGAGCTGGTGGCGTGCAGGGTGCCTTGGGCGTTGGGCTGGGGTGCTGTGGCTGCAGTAGCCGCTGGTTCGGTGTGCTGGGGTTCGCCACAGGCTTCACAAAACCGCGCATCGGCGTCGTTTTTGTGGCCGCATTTTCTGCAAAATGCCATGATGATTCCGTTATTTCAGTTTGTGACCGCAATTGCCGCAGAACACGTCGTCGGCGCCAGCAGGGTGGTTGCAACTGGGGCAGGCCAGCGCGGCCGTAGCCACTGGGGCGGTGGCGGGCGGTGTTGTGGTGGCGCTTTGCACTTGTGCTGAATGGGCCGCTTGTTTTGCCGCTTGTTTGAGTGCTTGCTCTTTGGCTTCCTTGGCGCGGCGCTGCACGTCTGCGATTTTTTCTTGTATGGCCTGCTCGGCGTCTGCCAATGACAGATCGGCAATGGCAGCGCGGTGAATGATGGTCGCTCCCTTCATGCCCACCAGCATGCCGGGAGTCACCCCCAGCAGAAACAGGGTTGCGGCACCAAAGCCCAGGGCCCACAGGTAGCCACTGCCCATATTGCCTCCCATGCCGCCCATCGTGCCCATGACCAAGCCGCCTAGGCCGTCCAAGCCGCCCAAGGATGAGCCAATGATGGATGCCGACAGCCCCAAGGTCATGGCGGTGCCAGTGCTTATGATTGCCGTGATGATCAAGGTCACGAGCAGCAGCAGCAAACCCAGCAACAGGGTCATGACCACCACGAACAGCAGGCGCTGGCGCGCAATTTCAGCGAGCATGGCCAAGGCGTTCATCACGGTGGCACCATTCCAGACCGCCGGGGCCGCCAAAGGAACGGCGACGTAGAGCAGCGTAAACAGAATCACGCCCGTCAGGATGGAGCCGGCCGGGAACACCACGGCGTACAGCAGTGGCCCGATGCCGGGGATGCTGCAGATAAACAGAATGATTGCAAAAACAATCAGGTAGAGCAAAAACAACAGGCCTTGGAGGAGCAAAATCCCGATCAGCCGGTGGCTGGTGAAAAGCGAGGCGAACAACGCCTCAACCATGTTGCGCTGTGGCCGCTCCCAGGTGTCATCAGACAACAGGATGCCGGCTGCATTGACGCCGACCAAGGCGGTGACCATGACCAGCAGCAGGGTCACGACCCCCAGCAGACCGGCCACGAAACCCGAGTGGCGGGCCATGGCTGCGCTGACCCCTCCGAGCACCGCCATCAGGATCATGCATGCCAAAAAAGTCAAGACCAGCATGGCAAAAGGCCGCCAGCGTGTGATCGCATCGAGCGCACCGAGCAGGGAGCGCGATTCGGCCAGTTTGTGGTGCAGCGACGGAGCGGCGGTAGGGGATTCGGGTGCGGCTGTGGTCATGGCTTCTACTTCGTGTCGGAATGAGAGCTTTGTGTAAAACCACCGACCCGATGAAAGCTGCAGCACACGCGGTCGGCTACCAAGGTGCCAAGCGATGACTGCCGTCGCTAACCAATGCGCCAACACACAATCCCCCGCCTGAGCAAAGGGATGCTAACACAGCTTTATTACTTCGCACGCCTTTGCCGCAAGGGGGCATGCGCAAGCTCGAATGGACCTAGGGAGTCGTAGGCGGAGCGCTTCGCCTGCGCCAGCGCCGGCGTTCATGTATCATTCTAAGCAATGAGCTGGGTCTGTGTGCGGATTGTTCTTATACGTGCCGGCTTTGGCCTTGTGCGCCGTTCGATAACGCTGCGAGCTTTTTTAGGAGCTTAGTGTGATGCCACCCTTCAAACCCCTAGGGCTTGCCCTTTGTTTGGCCGCGGCAGCGGCCAGTGCGCAGCCTTTGCCGGCTCCTTTGGTGCAAGCCACCCAGGCGGCGGTGTTGCACAGCCCAGAGGTGCAGGAGCGCTGGCGCGCCTTGCAGGCCACACGCCAGCAGGCGCCGTTGGCAGCAGCCGGCTGGCGGCCGCAGGTCGATCTGCAGGCCAGCGTCGGGCGCCAAGAGCGGCGCACCCCCAGCCAGAGCGGGGCTTGGATGGGGGTGAGTGGGGTGCAGATCAGCCTGAATCAGTTGCTGTTCGACGGTGGGCAGGCCGCCGCCGCAATGCGCCAGGCCAGCCAGGCCGAGGTGGCGGCGTATTTTGATCTGCGCCATGGCAGTGAAACGGTGGCGTTGCAGGTGGTGCTGGCTTACCTCGAGCTGTTGCGCCTGCAGCAGCGGGTGGAGCTGGCCACCGAAAACTACGTCGAGCACCGCAAGCTGTTCGACGCCATAGGCGAGCGCACCCGCGCCGGCGTGGGGCGGCGGGTGGATGCCGAACAGGCGCAGGCGCGGCTGGCGGTGGCCGAATCGGCGCTGGTGGGCGAGACCCGGGCCTTGCACGAAGCAGGGCTGAACTACCAGCGCTTCGTCGGGCAATTGCCGCCCGCCGCGCTGCCGGCTTGGCCCAGCGGGCGCGGTGTGGCCCCCATGCCCGATTCGGCGGCGGTGGCGCTGCGCCAGGGTCTGGAGGCCAACCCGCAGCTGCGCGCCGCCTACCACCGCTGGCAGCAGGCCCAGCAGGCGGTAGAGGGCCGACAAGCCGCCTTCATGCCGCGCCTCGAGGGGCGCCTGTCGGCCCGCGAGAGCCGCAACCGCGACGGCGTGCGCGGCGAGTTCCGCGATCAGGTGGCCGAGCTGGTGCTGTCGCACAACCTGTACCGCGGCGGCGCCGATTCGGCGGCGCTGCAGCGCGCCACCGAGCTGCAGGCGCGCTCACGGGCCGAGATGGACCTCGTTTGCCGCCAAGTGCAGCAAAACCTCTCGATCGCCTTCAACGACACGCAGACCTTGCGCATACGCCAGCGCTTGGCCGACGCGCAGCAGCTGGCGGTGGAAAAATCCATCACCGCCTTGCGCCAGCAGTTTGACATCGGCCAGCGCAGCCTGCTGGATGTGCTCGACACCCAGGCCGAGTTTTTTGACGCTGCGCCCACCTACACCGACTCCCGCTACGAGCAGTTGCGTGCCGAGGCCCGCACCCTGGCCTCGATGGGCCAATTGGTGGCGCTCTTTGGCGCCGTGCCCGCCGGCCAAGCCGCCGAGATCGAGGCGCTGGCGGCACAGCCCAGCGGCTTCGATGCCGCAGCGTTGTGCCCGGCGCAGGTCACGCACATGGAGTCGCTCGAGCGCATCAAGGCCTCGTTGGCGCTGCCGCCGTTGCCGTAGCGCGCCGACCGCGTGGTGTTTTTGCCCAACCCCGATGGCAGCGTGGGCCAGGTGGTGGTGACTGGCCGCGCGGGGCAGCAGGTGTTGGGTGCGGCCTTCACGGGCACCGATTTGACGGGTGCCGCCCCGGCCGTGGCCATCCCCGAGGAGCAGGTGCGGCGCGAATTCGCTGCCGCGTTCGAGGCCCAACCGCAACGGCCCGAGCGTTTTACGCTGTACTTTGAAGACGGCAGCGTCAACCTGACCCGGGCCAGCGCCGCCGAGTGGCCGCAAGTGGTGCAGCGGTTGCGGGCGCGCCAAGCGCTCGACCTGACCGTGGCCGGTCACACCGACACCAGCGGCCCCGCACGGCTCAACGAGGCGCTGGCGCTGCGTCGGGCGCAAACCATCGCGCAAAGGCTGCGCGCCAGCGGTTTGCAAGACACCGAGATCGCCATCGAAGGCTTTGGCGAGCGCTTGCTCGAGGTGCCCACGCCCGATGGCACGCGCGAAGCGCGCAACCGGCGCGTGGTGATCAGCGCGCGCTGACCTGGCCGGTGACGGCGTCCACTTCAACCACGAAGTGGGTGCCGCGGATGCCGATGGTCCCGGTGGGGGTGCGCACCTGGACGTTATCCGGCCGCTGGCGCGCAATCGCCCCCGAGACGTAGTTCAGGGTGCCGCGCGCCAGCCGGGTGCTCAGGCGGCCGTCGCGCTGCGCCGGCGCGTAAACGAACTCATCGACCGTGAGTTCGGTGTTGGGGCCAAACGACATCACGGTTTCGTCGCGCAGGGTCACGCCCATGCTGCTGCGCGCGCCAGTGCGCAGCACGCTGCCCAGATGCACCGGCGTGCCGACCGCCGCCGTTTGGGCTTGGGCGCCGGTGACCACCTCGGCTTGGCCCGAGACGGTTTTGACGAAACCGATCGGCGCCCCCGTTGCCTGGGCGGCTGCCATGGCCGACAACAGCAGCAGCGTGAGAGCGGATTTGAGCATGGCGAGATCCTCTTGAATGAGGTATCAGTGTAAGCGTTTTTTGCTGGCCGCGTCAATGGCCGGCAGAACGCCTCAGAAGTCGAAGCGCTGCCCCGATTCGAGCCAGATCAAGGGGTAACGCTGCGCCAAGCCCAGCGCCGCGATGTCGGCCTCGATCTGGAGCCGCTCGGACGGTTTGGTGTGGGTGATGCCGATGCGCAGCCTCGGGTGGCGGCTGAGGTCGAGCTGGGCCAGCTCGAGCGCCAGCAGGCTCGGGCTGAGGTGCTGGCTGCGCAGCGCCAGCCAGTGCTCGCGTTCGCTGAAGGCGCATTCGATCACCAGCATGGCCAGGGGCAGCTCGTTGACGCAGTGCCAGAAGGCCGGGTTCGAGCAGGTGTCGCCCGTGAAAACCCAGTTTCCGCTGGGAGTCGCCACGGCGTAGCCCACGGCGGGCACGTTGTGCTGGGCGGGCAGCGCCTGCACGCGGTGGCCGCAGACCTCGTGCACCTCACCCACTTGCAGCGGCTCGAAGCGCAGGAATGGGTGCTCGGGTGAAGGGATGAGCGAAAAATCGGGCCAGATCACCTGGTTGAAGATGTGCTGGCGCAGCGCCGCGATGGTCTCTGGCAGGGCGTGCACCAGCAGAGGGCGGCGCAAGCCGGCGGCCATGGAATCGATCATCAAGGGCAGCGCGGCGATGTGATCGAGGTGGGCGTGGGTCAGAAAGACGTGCTCGATGCGCAGCATTTCATCGACCGTGAGGTCGCCCACGCCGGTGCCGGCGTCGATCAGGATGCGCTCGTCCAGCAGAAACGAGGTGGTGCGGGCATCGCGGGCGATGGCGCCGGAGCAGCCCAGTACGCGCACTTGCATAGGCTTGGTCAGAGTGAGCGCAACGCCGCCAGCCGCGCCATGAGCTGGCGCGCCAAGGCTTGTTGCATGTCCTGGTACAGCAGCGCTTCTTCGGCTTCCTTGCCCAAGGCCTGGGCTTCGGTGAAGCTGAGCTCGCGCTGCTGCAGCAGCTCGGTGTCGGGGATGAGCTCGCGCCCGGCCAAGGTGCGCAAGCGAAAACGCAGACGCTGGCGCAGCTGCAGCTCGCGCACCTGCCCGGCGGCGGTGGTGCCGGCCACGGCGCGCTCGCTCTGGTCCTGGGCGATGTCGAGCAGCACCTCGGGCGGCGCGCCGCCCGGCGGCAGAGGCTGCGCCACCAAGCTCACGCCGCTGGCCTGCAGTTGCGGGATCAGCAGACGTGCCACCGGGCTGTGCGGCGGGGCGCTGAGCTGCAGCCGGCTAAAGACCAGCGGGGTGGCAGTGCCACGCAGGCGAAAGCCGCAGGCGCTCAGCAGCAGCGGCGCAGCGGCCAGCGCCAAGCCCGCCAGCCAGCGGCGGCGGGTGGGTGCGGGTTGAACGCTGGTGCGGTGGGTCATGGGGCAGGATACAAAAGCGGGCGGTCCGTTGGGCTAGTCAAAATCAGCGACAACCCGTTCAGAGTACCACGTTGACCAATCGCCCCGGCACCCACACCACCTTTTTGGGTGCGGCGCCTTGGGACAATTTTTGCACCGCTTCGTGGGCCACCGCGGCGGCTTCGATGGCCGCGCGCTCGGCTTGCGCGCTCACGCGCAGCGCGCCGCGCAGCTTGCCGTTGACTTGCAACACCAGTTCGATTTCGTCCTGCTCCAGCGCCTGCGGCTCCACCTGCGGCCAAGGGGCGTCGAGCAAATCGCCCAGTTGGGCCGCGTAGCCCAGTTGCTGCCAGAGCGCGTGCGCCAAGTGCGGGGTGGCGGGGTAGAGGCAGCGCAGCAATATCCCCATGCCCTCGGCCAGTGCCAGCCCCAAGCTGGGGTCGGGCGCGGTGCCGGCGGCACTGGCGCGGCGCTGCTCGGCCAAGGCGGCTTCGAGCGCGTTGCTCAGCTTCATGCAGCCGGAGACCACGGTGTTGTACTGCAGGCGCTGGTAGTCGTAGTCGATCTGCTTGAGCAGGCTGTGGACTTCGCGCCGCAGCGCCTTGGCCGCTGGCCCAAAAGCGATGTCCGACAGCTGCTGCGCAGCGCTGGCGCTGGCCTCGGTGGCGGCCCAGTCGGCCTGCGCGAGCTGCTGCCCGAGCGCCCAGACGCGCTTGAGGAAGCGGTGGCTGCCCTCAACCGCCGCGTCGTTCCACTCCAGCGTGGCTTCGGGCGGGGCGGTGAACATGGTGTAGAGGCGCGCGGTATCAGCGCCGTACTTTTCGATCAGGTCCTGCGGATCGACGCCGTTGTTTTTGGACTTGGACATCGTGCCCACGCCCTCGTAGTCTATGGGCGTGCCGGGCGGCAGGCGGCCGTCGGCGCTGTCGGCGGCATTGAGCAAGCGCGCGCCGACAATCTTGCCGCTGGCGTCGAGCACGTGTTCCACGTCGTGCGGCCAGAAGTAGTCTTTGCCGCCGCGCTGGTTGCGGCGCGAGTAGATGTGGTTGAGCACCATGCCCTGCGTCAGCAAGCGCTTGAAGGGCTCGTCGATCTGCACCAGCCCCAAATCGCGCATGACCTTGGTCCAAAAGCGCGCGTACAGCAGGTGCAAAATGGCGTGCTCGACGCCGCCGATGTACTGGTCCATCGGCATCCAGTACTGCGTGCCCGCGCCCACCATGGCCTGCTCGTTGCCGGGGTCGCAGTAGCGCATGAAGTACCAGGACGAATCGACGAAGGTGTCCATGGTGTCGGTTTCGCGCCGCGCCGGCTGCCCGCAGACCGGGCAGGTCACACCAGCATGAAAATCCGCGTGCTTGAGCAGCGGGTTGCCCGAGCCGTCGGGCACGCAGTCTTCGGGCAGCAGCACCGGCAAGTCGCGCTCGGGCACCGGCACCGCGCCGTGTTCGGGGCAGTGGATGATGGGGATCGGTGTGCCCCAGTAGCGCTGGCGGCTGATGCCCCAGTCGCGTAGGCGCCAGGTGGTTTTTTTGGCACCCAAGCCGCGCTCGGCCAGCAGCTGCGCCACCTTGTCCACCGCCGCTTGGTAGCCCAACCCGTCGAGCACGTCCGACTGGATGCAGACCAACCCGTGCTTGTCGGCGTACCAGTCCTGCCAGCGAGTGGGGTCGAAAATTTTCGCGCCCGCCAACGAGTCAGGGCTGGGCTGCCCCCCCGGTGAGGAATCGGAACGTGTGACTGACGAACCGGGGGGGCAGCCCGGCCCTGACGGACCCACGCCTGCGCCACCCGGCGCCCCCACCACCTGCCGAATCGGCAACCCGTACTTGAGCGCAAAAGCGAAGTCGCGCTCGTCGTGCGCCGGCACGCCCATCACCGCGCCGTCGCCGTAGCTCATGAGCACATAATTGCCCACCCACAGCGGCAGCTGCTCACCGGTGAGCGGGTGCTGCACGTGCAGGCCGGTGGCCATGCCGCGCTTTTCTTGCGTCGCCAGTTCGGCCTCGGTGTGGCTGCCGGTGAGGCATTCCTCGATGAACGCCGCCAGCGCCGGGTTGGCCTCGGCCGCGTGGCGCGCCAGCGGGTGCTCGGGTGCCACGGCGCAAAAGGTCACGCCCATGAGGGTGTCGGCGCGGGTGGTGAACACGTACAGACGGCCGTCTAGTATCGGGTTGCCATCGTGGCCGCAGATGGAGTGCGTGAAGGCAAAGCGCAGCCCTTCGCTCTTGCCGATCCAGTTTTCCTGCATCAGCCGCACCTTGTCCGGCCAGCCCTCCAGCGTGGCTTGAGGGTGGCCCAGTTGCACCTGTTGCAACAACTCGTCGGCATAGGCCGTGATGTTCAGGTAGTAGCCCGGGATCTCGCGCCGCTCCACCGGGGCCCCGGTGCGCCAGCCGCGGCCGTCGATCACCTGCTCGTTGGCGAGCACGGTCTGATCAACCGGGTCCCAGTTCACCACCTGGGTTTTGCGGTAGGCGATGCCGCGCTCGAGCATCTGCAAAAACAGCCACTGGTTCCACTTGTAGTAGTCGGGCGAGCAGGTCGCGACTTCGCGGCTCCAGTCGATCGCCAGCCCCAGCGCCTGCATCTGGCGCTTCATGTAGGCGATGTTGTCGTAGGTCCAGCGCGCCGGCGCCACCTGGTTTTTGATCGCTGCGTTCTCGGCCGGCAGGCCAAAGGCGTCCCAGCCCATCGGCATGAGCACGTTGTAGCCCTGCATGCGCAGCTGGCGCGCCAGCATGTCGTTGATGGTGTAGTTGCGCACGTGGCCCATGTGCAGCTTGCCGCTGGGGTAGGGCAGCATCGAGCAGGCGTAGTACTTGGGCTTGGGCGCGCCCTGGGCGTTGAGCGCGTGTGCATGCACGCGGTAGGCGTCGCGGGCCTGCCAATGCGCTTGGGCGGCGCGCTCGACGTCTAGGGGCTGGTATTTTTCTTGCATGGGCCTTATTTTAGGCCGAAGGGTGGTGGCGGCCCGCGTGCCGCACAGCCCACTGCGCGGCCCAGCAGGGCTAGGGTTTAGCGCAAACCCAGCACGTCATACATATCGTAGAGGCCGCTGCTGCGCCCGGCCAAAAAGCGCACGGCTTGCAGGCTGCCTTGGGCGTAGGTGGTGCGGCTGCTCGATTTGTGGCTGATCTCGATGCGCTCGCCCGTGCCGGCAAAGAGCACCGTGTGGTCGCCCACGATGTCGCCACCGCGCACCGTGGCAAAGCCGATGCTACCCGGCGCGCGGGCGCCAGTGTGGCCGTAGCGCTCATAGACCGCGCAGTCGGCCAGCTCGCGCCCCTGAGCCGCCGCGATCACCGCGCCCATCTGCAGCGCGGTGCCGCTGGGTGCATCGACCTTGTGCCGGTGGTGCGCCTCGACGATCTCGATGTCGTAGTCGGGGCCGAGCGCGCGCGCCGCCTGCTCGAGCAGCTTGAGCGTGACGTTGACGCCCACGCTCATGTTGGGCGCCATGACGATGGCGATGTGCTGCGCCGCGGCCTCGATGGCTGCCTTTTGCGCCGCATCAAAGCCGGTGGTGCCGATCACCATCTGCACCCGCTGCTGCACGCAGGCTTGCAGGTGCGCCAGCGTGCCTTCGGGGCGCGTGAAGTCGATCAGCACCTGGCAGCCGGCCAAGGCCGACAGGTCGGCGCCGATCACGGCCCCGCTGGTCTGGCCCAAAAAGGCGGCGGCATCCTGGCCCAGCGCCGCGCTGCCGGGCTGGTCAAAGGCGGCGCCGAGCCGGCAGTCGTCGGCTGCCAGCACGGCCTCGACCAGCATGCGGCCCATGCGGCCGCTGGCACCGGCGATGCCGACGCGGTGGGGGGGAGAGGGGGTCACGGTGCGCGAAAAAAGAAGGGGGTTGGGAAAGGGGCAGGGCGAGCACCAACAACCGTTCGGGAAGCTTTGGCGGCGACGCCTGCGCAGCGCCTAGCGCGCTTCGAGCGGCGGGAACGGGCCGGCGGGCACGGGGGCCGGGGCTGGCTGGACCGCAGGCGCGGGGTGGCGTTCGCGAAAGGCGCGCAACTGCTCCTCGCTGGCTTGCAACACCGGCACACGGCCGGCGGCACGTTCGGCTTGCAGCGCGGCCACGAACTCTTGCTCGGTGGGCAGTTCGTCGGCCTCGACGCGCTGCAAGGCGTTGCCCTCAAAGAACACCGTCACGCGGCGCAGCTGTGGCTCTTGGCCTTGGCGGTTGAAGGTGAAGACGTAATCCCAGCGCGCAGCATGAAAGGCGCTGGCCACCAGCGGCGTGCCCAAGATCGCCTGCACCTGCGCGCGCGGCATGCCCGGCTGCAGCGCTTGCAGCTGCTCGCGCACCACCACGTTGCCCTGCTGGATGTCCATGCGGTGTGGCGTGAGTAGGCCGCCCAAGGTGCTCATTTGGGTGCCGGCGTTTTGGAAACTGGCGCAGCCCGACAGGGCCAAGGCGGCAGCCACGAGTGCGCCCACTCCGACCGGGCGAGCGCACGACAACAAAGGTTTGAACATGTGGGCGGTGCGGATGATGGAAACCACCGGTGCACACCAAGGCGCACCGTACTATGATGCAGGCCATTGTAGCCCTTGCCGACCCAGGCAGCCACCCGCACCAACCGCATGAGCAACATCGACGAACTCAAAAGCACCGGCCTCAAGGCCACCCTGCCGCGGCTGAAAATCTTGGAGATCTTTCAGACCGGCCGCCAGCGCCACATGACGGCCGAAGACGTGTTCCGGGTGCTGCTGGCCGACCACGCCGACATCGGGCTGGCCACCGTGTACCGGGTGCTGACGCAGTTTGAGCAGGCCGGGCTGCTGGTGCGCAGCAATTTCGAGTCGGGCAAAGCGGTGTTTGAACTCAACGAAGGCCAGCACCACGACCATTTGGTGTGCCTGGATTGCGGCCGGGTGGAGGAGTTCTACGACGCCGAGATCGAGCAGCGCCAGCACGCGGTGGCCGAGCAACGCGGGTTTAAGCTGCAAGAGCACGCGCTGTCGCTGTACGCGCACTGCACCAAGCCCGACTGCGCGCACCGCGTGCCGGGCCGGCGCTGAAGGCACCCCCCTCGCTTTCAGCCTGCGGCCTCAGAGGCTGAGTCGCACCTGCTCACCCCCCGCGCAGCATCGCCGCGCGCTGGCGCTGGGCGAACTCCTGGTAGGTATCGATGCCGCGCAGCTGCAAAATGGTGTTGCGCACGGCGGCTTCGACCAGCACCGCCATGTTTCGCCCTGCCACCACCTGAATCACCACCTTGCGCACCGCCACCCCGAGCACGTCGTGGTACAGCGGCTCGTGCGGCAGGCGCTCAAAGTCGCGCTCCAGCGTCTCTTTGCGCACCAGATAGACGATCAGGCGCAGCCGCATTTTGCGCCGCACGGCGGTTTCGCCAAAAATGGCCTTGATGTCGAGCAGCCCGATGCCGCGCACTTCCAGCAGGTTTTGTAATAGCTCGGGGCAGCGGCCTTCGAGCACGGTTTGGTTGATGCGGTCGATGTCCACGGCGTCGTCGGCCACCAAGCCGTGCCCGCGCGAGACCAGCTCGAGCCCGAGTTCGCTCTTGCCCAGGCCCGATTCGCCAGTGATCAGCACACCGAGGCCAAAAATATCCAGGAACACGCCGTGCAAGGTGGCGCTGTCGGCAAACAGGCGCGACAAGTGTGCGCGCAGCACGTCGATGACAAAGGCGGCTGAAGATGCGGTGATAAAGAGTGGAATCTGGGCGCGCTCGCACATCGCCACCAGTTCGGCCGGCGGCGGCACCTGGTCGGCCAGCACCAAGGCCGGGGGCTCGAGTTCCACAATGCGCGCCACGCGGCGGCGGCAATCGTCGGCGCTGGCGTTGAGCAAGTAGTCCACCTCGCGCCGCCCCAGAATCTGCACCCGGTAGGGGTGGATGTAGTTGAGGTAGCCGACCAAGTCGGCCCCAGAGCGCGCTGCGCTCACCGCCTGCTCGAGAAAACGGCGCTCGGAGGCGCTCTGCCCAGCCACCCACTGCCACTTGAGGGTCTCGCGGTGCTCCTCGAACAAGGCATCGGCGTTGATCGCAACCGGCTTCATCTGCAGTGCGCGGCCATGACTGGTTTGCGCCTCAGCCGCTTAGGCCAGTGCGTGCGCCGAGTGCCAGTTGTGGATCAGGGCGTGCAGATCGGACGCGGCGGTGCTGCGCTTCATCTGCTCGCGCAGCGCCGCATCGCTGAGCAGTTCGGCGATATCGGACAAAATTTCCAGGTGTTTTTGCGTCGCCGCTTCGGGCACCAGCAAAAAAAACATCAGCCGCACCGGTTGTTCGTCGGGGGCGTCGAAGCCGATCGGCTCGGCCAACTGGAACACCGCCGCCAAGGGCTGCTTGAGGCCCTTGATGCGCCCGTGCGGAATCGCGACCCCGTGCCCGAGTCCGGTCGAGCCCAGGCGCTCGCGCGCAAACAGGCTGTCGGTGATGAGGGCGCGGTTGAGCCCGTGCAGGGATTCAAACAGCAGCCCAGCTTCTTCGAAGGCGCGCTTCTTGCTGGTGGCATCGAGCGCGACCAGCACCTGCTCAGCAGGCAAAATGGCAGAAAGACGGTTCATAAAGACCTCGCAAGGCGCGAATTATGCGCTTTTGCGACGCGTTGGCAAGTGCAGAAAACAAACAAGCCGCTTGACAAAATGGGCGGCTTGTTGCAGTGCAGCACAAAAGCTGCGCGGGCTCAGGGGGGCGGCGTCAGTGCGTTTCGCGTTTGGCCGTTTCGTGGTGGTGTTCTTTCAGCTTGGTTTTGTGGCGCAGCACCTGACGGTCGAGCTTGTCGGCCAGTTCATCGACGGCGGCGTAGAGATCCGAGTGGCTGCTTTCGGCAAAGATGTCTTTGCCTTTGATGCGGATGGTGCACTCGGCTTTCTGGCGCAAGGCTTTTTCGGTTTGGTTGTCCACCGTCAGCAGCACGCGCACATCGACGACTTGGTCGAAATGCCGAGCAATCCGGTCGAGTTTGGTCGTGACATACGTGCGCAGCGCCGGGGTGACTTCGAGATGATGACCGTTGATCGACAGATTCATGGAGAGCCTCCTAAAGCTCGGGAAGTAAAGGCCAGCCCGGCTGGGCCGACCGGCGAAAATTGGCCGCCGCCTTGTAGGCACTATGCCATGTTCGGTGGCTCATGGTAAGTGTGCCACGAATGTGGGCGCACAACCTTTGAGCTGGCTCAAGGTGCAGCTGCGGCGGCCACATGGGCCTCACACTTTGCGGGCATAATGTGTGGCTGAATCAACCACTGAAAGCCCCGAATGGACAGCGCCCCTAGTCGCGCGCTTTCGGCTTCCTGCGCTTCTGGCTGACGTCGAGCTCCATTGGGGGGTGTGGCGCAAAGGCTAGGGCGGGGGAGGCCGAAAGCGCATCGCTCCCCTCCCACCTTGCCGCAATGGGCAGCGCCCGCTGCTGCCCAAACCACCACCTGTAGCCCCAAGGAGCTTGCCCCATGCTCAACGTGTTCACCTTGGCCAACGGCCGCCTGTTTCAAGAAGAAATCGAATCGCTCGAAGACCTGGCCCGCTTCACGCCGGTGTGGGTCGATATGGAAGCGCCCACGCCCGAAGAGCGGCGCTGGGTGCGCCAGCATTTTGGCCTGTCCATCCCCGAAGACGCGATGGACGAGGACATCGAAGAGTCGGCCCGCTTTTTCCAAGAAGACAACGGCGAGCTGCACGTGCGCAGCGACTTCCTGATCGCCGACGACGCCGACCCGCGCGCGGTGCGCGTGGCTTTCATCCTGAACGAACACAACGACGCCCTGAAAAGCCGCGGCGTGCTGTTTTCCATTCACGACGAAGACGTGCCGGTGTTCAGGTTGCTGCGTTTGCGTGCGCGCCGCATGCCGGGCCTGATCGAAGACGCCAAAGACGTGCTGCTGAGCCTATTTGACACCGACGCCGAATACTGCGCCGACACGGTCGAGGACATTTACGACGACCTCGAAAAGGTCAGCCGCCAGGTGCTGGCCGGCGACGTGACCGACCACAAGGCGAGCGAGGTGCTGGCGGCGATCGCGCGCCACGAAGACATGTCGGGCCGCATCCGGCGCAACATGATGGACACCCGGCGAGCGGTCAGTTTCATGATCCGCACCCGGCTGCTAAGCGCGGCGCAGCACGAGGACGCGCGCCAGATCCTGCGCGACCTCGACTCGCTCGACAGCCACACCGCGTTCATGTTCGAGAAAATCAACTTCTTGCTGGACGCCACCATCGGCTTCATCAACATCAACCAAAACAAGATCATCAAGATCTTCTCGGTGGCCGCGGTCTCGCTGCTGCCGCCCACGCTGGTGGCGAGCAGCTACGGTATGAACTTCGAGCACATGCCCGAACTGCAATGGGAGCTCGGCTACCCGATGGCCATCGGCATGATGGTGTTGGCGGCGGTGATCCCGATGCTGTACTTCCGCAAGCGCGGCTGGCTGCGCTAGGGCCGCTAAGCCGCGCAGCCGATTAGAGGCTGGCCCAGCCCCCGTTAGAGCAAGTTGAGCGCCTTGCGCACGATGCGCGCGCTGTAGTGGCGCGCCACTTCGTGCAAAAAAAGCCGGAAGTCGACGTGCGCTTGGCTGTCGGCGCGGTCCGAGATCGTGCGCACCACCGCAAAGGGCAGGCCGCAATCGTGGCACACCTGCGCTACGGCGGCGCTCTCCATGTCCACTGCCAGGGCCTCGGGCAAGGCCGCGCGCAGGGCGGCGCTGTCGGCCTCGCAGGACACGAAGCGGTCGCCGGTGGCGATCTCGCCTTGGTGCACGCTGGGCGAGTGCAGGCCCATGGCACGCAACACCTCGGGGTTGAGCAGCTTGGGCAACCAGGTGACGGCGTCTTTGGCGGCCGCGTGCAGGACTTGGGTCAGGGCCAGATCGGGCTGGAAGCGGCTGCGGCCGTAGCCCGGCACCTCGTGGCGCGCAAACAGCGGTGTGGCGTCGAGGTCGTGCTGCACCAAGGCGCTGCCGACCACGATGTCGCCCACTTCCACACCCGACATCAGCCCGCCAGCGACGCCGGTGAAAATCACCTGCTGCGGCGCAAAGCGCTCGATCAGCAGCGCGGTGGTGGTTGCCGCCGCCACCTTGCCGATGCCGCTGAGCACCGCCACCACCTCGTGGCCCTGCAAATGCCCTTGCCAGTAGGTGCGCCCGCCTAGGCGAAGCTGCTGCTCGTCGGGCATGAGCTGCAAAATTTCAGACAGCTCCTCGTGCACGGCGCTGATGAGGGCGATGCGTTGACCCATGAAAACTCCGCTTTAGCTAGTCTGGCGCAACTGGCGCCGCAAAATTTTGCCGACCGGGGTTTTGGGCAGTTCGCTGCGGAACTCGATCAGCTTCGGGATTTTGTAGCCGGTCAGGCGCTCGCGGCAGTAGTCGCGCACCGCCTGCTCACTCAAGGCCGGGTCTTTTTTGACCACGATCAGCTTGACCGCCTCGCCCGAGTGCTCGTCGGGGATACCCACCGCCGCGCATTCGAGCACCCCGCCCATGCCCATGACCACGTCTTCGACCTCGTTGGGATAGACGTTGAAGCCGCTGACCAGGATCATGTCCTTCTTGCGGTCCACGATGCGAAAGTAGCCACGCTCGTCCATCACGCCGATGTCACCGCTGCGAAACCAGCCGTCGGCGCTCATCACTTTGGCGGTTTCGTCTGGGCGCTGCCAATAGCCGGCCATGACCTGCGGGCCCTTGATGGCGATTTCGCCCGGCTGACCCAGCGGCACCTCGTGGCCTTCGTCGTCGATGCACTTCATGCGCGTGCCCGGCAGCGGCACGCCGATGCTGCCGCTAAAGGCCGTGACCGTAACCGGATTGCAGCTGGCCGAAGGGCTGGTCTCGGACAGGCCGTAGCCCTCGCAGATTGGGCAGCCGGTGCGCTCGAGCCAGAGCTTGGCCACGGCCGCCTGCACCGCCATGCCGCCGCCGATCGAGACCTTGAGGTTGCTCCAGTTCACGCTGCCAAAATCGGGGTGGTGCAGCATGCCGTTGAACAGGGTGTTGACGGCTGGAAAGCTGTGAAAGGTCTGGCCCTTGAGGGCTTTGAACACCGCCGGCAAGTCGCGCGGGTTGGGGATGAGGATGTTTTTGCCGCCGCTGCGCAGGCTCAGCATCATGTTCACCGTGAAGGCAAAGATGTGGTAGAGCGGCAGCGCGCACACGGCGGTGGGCTGCTCACCGGCCGGAATGCGGTGCATCACCGGCGCGTCCCAAGCCTCGGATTGCAGCACATTGGCCAGCACGTTGCGGTGCAGCAGCACGGCGCCCTTGCTCACCCCGGTGGTGCCGCCGGTGTATTGCAGCACCGCCATGTCGTCCGGGCCGATGTCCACCGGTTTAAAGCTCAGCGCGCGGCCTTGGTGCACGGCGTCGGCAAAGCGCACGGCGCTGGGCAGTTCAAAGGGCGGCACCAGTTTTTTCACGTGGCGCACCACGTAATTGACGAGCCAGCGCTTGGGCCAAGGCAGCAGCTCGCCCATCGAGGCCAGCACGATGTGCTTGACCGGCGTTTGGCCCAAGCAGGCGGCTAAGGTGGCGGCAAAGTTTTCGATGATCACGATCGCCTTGGCGCCAGAGTCGTTCAGCTGGTGCTCGAGCTCGCGTGCGGTGTAGAGCGGGTTGACGTTGACCACCACCAGCCCGGCGCGCAGGATCGCCGCCACCGCCACCGGGTACTGCAGCACATTGGGCATCATCACCGCCACCCGGTCGCCTTTGACCAAGCCCTTGCTCTGCCAATAAGCCGCCAGCGCACGCGCTTGCGCGTCCACCTCGGCATAAGCCATGTCGTGGCCCATGTAGTGGTAGGCGCTGCGCGCGGCGTACTTGGCCAGGCTCTCGTCGAGCAATTGCACCAGCGAGCGGTACGGCGAGAGGTCGATGTCGGCGGGCACGCCGTCTGGGTAGGCGCTCAGCCACGGGCGGTCGGCGGCGTTGGGGAGGGTGGACAATGGATGCTCCTGCTTGTAGTGGTGATCGCAGCGTTCAGGCCAAACTGAAGGCCTGCGCTGGGCCCACCATTATGCAGGCATCAAGGCTGAGGGTTTGCTAGCGCAAGTCCCTGACCTGACTCTGACATTCGGGCGCGGGCGCAGCGGGGTTTGCGTGGGCGCCCTTGCAATCACGGCTACGACCCAGACGAGCCAGCGCATGCAGGTTGCGCGCAGGCTGACGCCTCGAGGCTGAAGCTCTGCTTGAGGTCGTTCATCCATGAGGGTTCGATGTACCCGTCATGCTGCAGGCGGCCCACCACAATGCCAGGGTGGATGCCAATGGCTTGCGCAAACTCTTCCGCCTTCCTCTTGGTGCGAAGCTTCGCAAGGGTTGACGCATGTTGCTCAGGGATGAGACAGTTGCCTGCCCAAGTGTTGGCTTCATGTTCCCTCGGGTCGGTGGTGTGTGCTGCGTTGGGGTCATCCAGAAAGATGGATTTTTTGTCTTCTGGGCTGTTGGCATGCAGCAGTATATGGGCGGCTTCATGGAAAAAGCTGAACCAGAATTTGTCGTTGGTCTTGCCGTAGAGCGACAGCTGGATCAAGGGGCGCGTGGGGCTGAGCCAGCGCGCCACCCCGCTCACATGGGCGCGGGGTATGGCAGGCACCAGCACCAGCAGCACGCCCGCGTCCTGCAACAGGCTGCGCAGCTTGGGTTCAAAAACCTGGGGCTGCTCACGGGTCAGAGCTCGGATGGCCACCAGTGCTTTTTCGAAGCGGGCCCTGTCGTACTTGGGTCCGTCCAGCTTTTCAGCTTGCTGTTCGCCCAGTCTCAGCCAAGCCGATATCGCACCCACGTCGCTTTGGTCCTCGCGGCTGCGCCTAAAGGCCACGTGCATGCCGGCGTAAAGGTTGCGCCATTCATCGGGCGATGCGACGCCAAAAAATCGCAAGCAAGCTTCAACCAGCCTAGGCTTGTTTTGGGCATCTGCACGCATTTTTGGAACTGCACCGTAGGCCATCAGCTCTTTGAGCGGCAATTCGTCCAGCCAACCTGCCCAAGTGGCGTGGCGTTTTGCGGCTTCCAGCCGTGCCTTGTGGCGTTGAAAATTGGCTTCGCGGGCCAACCAAAAATCGGCCGAGCTGCCCAACACACGCTCCAGGCGCAGGGCCGCATCGACACTCAGCGGCACCTTGCCGTTGATGAGGTGGCTGACATGTTTTGCGCTATACCCCAGTCGGAGGGCCAGCTCGGCTTGGGTCCAGCCGCGTTCCTCGACAATGTCGAGGACGGTTTCGCCAGGTGGGGAGACCCAGTCTGGCGCGAAAGGAGCACTCAGCTCAGTCATGATAATCCCCTACGTAATCAATGCAGACGATGGTTACTTGGGACCAGTCAACCCCGCCATCTGGCCGGGCCGGCGAAGGGTCGTGGGCAGGAGAGAGCACGAGCCGCCAGCCACCCGCGAGGTTGATTGCAAACTGGCCGGCCCGGTCTCCCTTGAGCGGGTGGGGGTTGCCAGCCACCAGATCTGACACCCGACCGGCGGCCTCCAGATCACTCAAGCGGAGGCGAAGTTTCCCAGCGCACGCGGCGCCCAATTTCTGCTCAGCGACAACGCGCTTCTCGCACAGATCGCGAACCTTCTTGTCTTTGTAACGAATCTGCAAGAGCCCTCCATTCTACCGATATTTACCTATCAGGTAAACTTTATTTTTTCTCTAGGTCGTCAAAAGCTTCTTCCTGGGCATTCATCTGTGGCCTAAACGGCCGCTCCTCGCTCTCCTCGGCGAGGGGCTGGCTATTGTTTACATGCAAAGAAACCTATGTTCTAGAACGGAATATCGTCCTCCATGCCGTCAAAGTCGGTCGAGGCGGCGGCGGGTTTGGCGGCGGCGGGGCGGCTGGGGGCGGGCCGGTTGGCTGCCGGGGCGGCAGCGCGCGGGGCGGCGCCAGCGTCGTCTGAGGTGGGGGCGCCCATGCCTTCGCGGCCGCCAAGCAGCTGCAGCTCGGAGGCCACGATGTCGACCGTGTTGCGCTCGACGCCGGACTGGTCGGTGTACTTGCCGTATTTCAGGCGGCCTTCGACGTAGATCGGGCGGCCTTTTTTCACGTACTCGCCGGCGATCTCGGCCAGCCGCTCGTAGAAGGTGATGCGGTGCCACTGGGTGTCTTCGACCATTTCGCCGCTGGTGCGGTCTTTGCGCCGGCTGGTGGTGGCCAGTGTGACGTTGGCCACTGCTTGGCCCGAAGGCAGGTAGCGGATCTCGGCGTCGCGGCCGCAGTTGCCGACCAGTATGACTTTGTTGACGGATGCCATGGCGCGGGTGCTCCTCTCTGAGGGTGGGTGATGATGGGTGGGATGCGAAGGATTGTGCAGCATTTCAAGCCCGGTTCTGAGGCCTGATTCGCAGCCCAAGCTGCAGCTGCAGGCCAAAGCGATCGCCGCCGACGACCCGGCTGCGAGCATTGGTTTGGCGCTTGCCTACAATGGCCAGCGCGCAACCCTTGTTTCCCGATCGGCCCAGTGCTTTGACCACGCCCCCTTTGCCCCTCAACCCCGAGCCCACCGTGCTGGTGGTCGATGACGAACTGCGTTCGCAAGAAGCGATCCGGCGCACCCTGGAGGAAGACTTCCGCGTGCTCACCGCCGGCAGCGCCGAACAGGCCAGCACCTTGCTCGAGCGCGAGCCAGTGGCGGTGCTGCTGTGCGACCAGCGCATGCCCGGCACCACCGGCGTGGCTTTCCTTAAGCAGGTGCGCCAGCGCTGGCCCGAGGTGGTGCGCATCATCGTCTCGGGCTATTCCGAGAGCGCCGACATCGTGGCCGGCATCAACGAAGCCGGCATCTACCAGTACATCCTCAAACCCTGGGCGCCCGAGCACCTGCTCGACTCGGTGCGCAACGCCGTGGAGGCGCAAGCCCTGCAGCGCCAGACCGCGCGCCTGGATCTGGAGCTGCGCACCAGCACCCCGGCGCTGCGCCAGCGCGCGAGCCAGCGCCAGCAGCAGGTGCAGCAGGTGTACGGCTTCGAGCGCATCGTGCGCGCGCCCGGCAGCCCCCTCGATGGCGTGTGCGCCGTGGCGGCGCGGGTGGCGCGCTACGGTTTGTCGGTGCTGGTGCTGGGCGAATCGGGCAGCGGCAAGGAGCTGCTGGCGCGCGCCATCCACTACGCCTCGCCGCGCGCGGGCGGTCCGTTCGTGGTGGAAAACTGCGCCGCCATTCCCGACACGCTGCTGGAGTCGGAGCTGTTTGGCCACAAACGCGGCGCTTTCACCGGGGCCTACGACGACCACGTCGGGCTGTTTCAGCGCGCCCACGGCGGCACCGTGTTGCTGGACGAGATCGGCGAGACCTCGGCCGCCTTCCAGGTCAAGCTGCTGCGTGTGCTGCAAGAGGGCGAGGTGCGGCCGGTCGGGGCGGCGCGGCCGCTGCCGGTCGATGTGCGCGTGATCGCCGCCACGCACCGCGAGCTCGAGCAGCGCGTGCGCGAGGGCCTGTTTCGCGAAGACCTGTACTACCGCTTGGCCGCCGTGACGCTGACCGTGCCGCCGCTGCGCGAGCGCGTGGCCGACATCGGTCCGATCGCGCGCCAGCTGCTGCACGAGGTGGCGGCCGAACTCGGTCGCCCCAGCGCCAGCCTGCCCGACCAAACCCTGGCCTGCCTGTTCGCCTACCCTTGGCCGGGCAATATCCGCGAGCTGCGCAACGAAATCGCGCGCGCGCTGGCGCTTTACGACGGCGACCGGCTGCTGCCCGAGGCCTTCTCGCCGCGCGTGCTGCAGGGCCAGCAGGCCGGCAGTGCCGGGGCTCAGTTGGCGGCGCTGGTGCCCAGCAGCGGCACCCTGGTGCAGCGGCTCGAAGTGATCGAGGCCATGCTGCTGCGCGAAACGCTGCTGCGCCAGCGCTGGAACAAAACCCGTGCGGCGCAGGAGCTGGGGCTGTCGCGCGTGGGCCTGCGCAGCAAGATCCAGCGTTTTGGGCTGGAGCCCGGCCCATGAATATGCTCTGGTTGCAAGCCGGGGGCTGTGGCGGCTGCAGCATGTCGCTGCTGTGCGCCGACACCCCCGACTGGCACGGCCAGCTGCGCGCCGCCGACATCGAGCTGCTCTGGCACCCCTCGCTCTCGCTGGCCAGCGGCTCCGAGGTGCTGGAGCTGCTGCAGCGCTGCGCCGACGGCCGCCAGCCGCTCGATGCGCTGTGCATCGAAGGTTCGCTGCTGCGCGGGCCCAACGGCACGGGGCGGTTTCATGTGCTGGCGGGCACCGGCGTGACCATGATCGATTGGGTGCGCCGCTTGGCCGCGCGCGCGCGCCACGTGGTGGCGGTGGGCAGTTGCGCGGCCTGGGGCGGCATCACGGCGGCGGGCGAAAACCCCACCGACGCTTGCGGCCTGCAATACGAGGACGACCGCCCCGGCGGCTTGCTGGGGGCCGATTTTCGCAGCCATAGCGGCCTGCCGGTGATCAACATCGCCGGCTGCCCGACGCACCCGAGCTGGGTGCTCGACACGCTGGCGGCGCTGGCGGCCGACGAACTCACCGCCGCCGACCTCGACACGCTGGCGCGGCCGCGCTTTTATGCCGACCAACTGGTGCACCACGGCTGCACCCGCAACGAATACTACGAGTTCAAGGCCAGCGCCGAAAAACCCTCCGACCTTGGCTGCCTGATGGAGCACATGGGCTGCAAAGGCACCCAGGTGCACGCCGATTGCAACATCCGGCTCTGGAACGGCGAGGGCAGTTGCACCCGCGGCGGCTACGCCTGCATCGCCTGCACCGAGCCGGGCTTCCAGGAGCCCGGCCACGCCTTTGACCAGACCCCCAAGTTCGCCGGCATCCCGATCGGGCTGCCGACCGACATGCCCAAGGCCTGGTTCATTGCGCTGGCCTCGCTGTCCAAGAGCGCCACGCCCAAGCGCGTGCGCGACAACGCCGTGGCCGACCACCTCGTGCAAAAGCCGGCGCAGCGGCGCACGCGCATAAAGTAGTAAAAATATGAGCCGCTTGATCGTAGGCCCGTTCAACCGCGTCGAGGGCGACCTCGAGGTCACGCTCGACTGCGCCGACGGGGTGGTGCGCGCCGCGCACGTGAATGCGCCCATGTACCGCGGCTTCGAGCAGATATTGCAGGGCAAGCTGGCGCACGATGCGCTGGTGTTGGTGCCGCGCATCTGTGGCATCTGTTCGGTGTCGCAGTCGGTGGCGGGTGCGCGCGCCTTGGCCGATCTGGCTGGGGTGGTGCCGCCGCCTAACGGCCAGCACGCCATCAATCTGATGCTGGCGACCGAAAACCTGGCCGACCACCTGACGCACTTTTACGCCTTCTTTATGCCCGACTTCTGCCGGCCGGTGTACGCCGACCGGCCTTGGCACGGCGAAGCCCGGCGCCGCTACTTGCCCGAGCACGGGGTGCAGACCCGCCAGGCGCTGGCAGCGCGCCAGCGCGCCTTCACCCTGCTGGGCACGCTGGGCGGCAAGTGGCCGCACACGCAATCGATCGAGCCCGGCGGCAGCACGCGCGCCATCGACGCCGCCGAGCGGGTGCGGCTGCGGGCCAAATTGCGCGAATGGCGCGCCTTTTTGGAGCAGCAGCTGTTTGCCGATACGCTGGAGCGCGTCAACGACCTCGACAGCCTAGCCGCGCTGTGGCGCTGGCACGCCGCGCAGCCCGAGGCCGGCGATTTGCGTTTTTTCCTCATGCTGGCGCGTGACACCGGGCTGGCCGGCTTGGGGGCGGGCCCGGGGCGCTGCCTGAGCTACGGCACCTACCCGCAGCCCGACGGCACGCTGACGCTGCCGGCCGGGGTCTGGCAGCAGCAGCCCGGTGGCGCGCAGGTGCTGGCGCTGCAGCCCGAGGCCATCAGCGAAGACGCCAGCCGCAGCTGGCTCGAGTCGGGCCCGGCGGGCGCTGAGGGCGCTGAGGGCGCTGCGGTGGCGCTGCACCCCTGGAGCGGCCTGACCCGCCCGGCCCCCGACAAAGCCGATGCCTACACCTGGAACAAGGCGCCGCGCTGGGCCGGCCAGGTGGTGGAGACGGGGGCGCTGGCGCGACAGCTGGTGGCCGGGCAGCCGCTGGTGTGCGAGGCGGTGGCGCTGCATGGGTGCAGCGTGCTGACGCGGGTGCTGGCGCGCGCCCTTGAGCTGGCGCAAGTCTTGCCGCTGATGGAGCGCTGGCTGCAAGCCGTACAGCCCGGCGAGGCCTTCTGCGTGCCGGCGCCGCTGCCCGATGCCGGGCGCGGCATGGGCCTGACCGAGGCCGCGCGCGGCAGCCTAGGGCACTGGGTGGTGCTGCAGCAGGGCCGCATCGCCAACTACCAGATCGTGGCCCCCACGAGCTGGAACTTTGCCCCGCGCGACGCCGCCGGTGTGCCGGGCGCGCTCGAACAGGCGCTGGTGGGGGCGCCGGTGCGCGCCGGCGAAGACACGCCGGTGGCGGTGCAGCACGTGGTGCGCTCCTTTGACCCCTGCATGGTCTGCACGGTACACTGAAAAGCCGCAGCCCACAAGGCGACACCCAGCACCCTTCCCATTCAGCCTCTCCAGCCTTCAGAGCCCCGCATGGCAGCGCGCCCACCCTTGCCCGCCCGGGCTGTGCCCGAGCCCGCCAGCAGCCTCGAGCGCCTCGGTGCGCTCGAGGGCGTGGACGAATCCGCCTGGCTGGACGTGATCCAGAAAATGGAGCAGGTTTACACCCAGTTGATCGACGACGAGGTCAAGCTGGAGCAGAAAAACGCCGAACTGGAGCTGCAGCAGCAGTTCATCGCCAGCGTGATGGCCTCGATGTCGGACGTGCTGGTGGTGTGCGACCGCAGCGGCCGCATCGAGCAGGTCAACCGCGCCTTGTGCGAGCTGGTGGGGCGCAGCGAAGCCGAGCTGGTGGGCCAGCCGGTGGCGCGCCTGCTGGCCGATGCAGGCAGCCAAGAGCGGGCGCAGCGGGCGATGCAAGACAGCACCCAGCAGGGGGTGGAGATCGAACTCAACCTGCTCGACCGCCATGGGCAGCCGCTGTCGGTGGACGCCAGTTGCACCCCGCGCTTTGGCGGCGTGCGGCGCCGCTTGGGCACGGTGTGGGTGGGGCGCCCCACGGGCGAGCTCAAGCGCGCCTACCAAGAGCTGCAAGCGGCGCACGCGGCGCTCAAGAGCGCGCAGCAGCAGCTGTTGCATTCCGAAAAAATGGCCTCGCTCGGGCAGCTGGTGGCCGGAGTGGCGCACGAGCTCAACAACCCCATCAGTTTCGTGCTCGGCAACACCCACGCGCTGCAAAAATACTGTAACCGCTTGCAAAGCTACTTGAGCGCGGTGCACCAGCGGCGGCCCCATGCCGAGCTGGCCGAGCTGAGCGCGCTGCGCCAGCGCCTGCACATCGACCGCATGCTCGACGATCTGCCCGAATTGATCGCCGGCACCCTCGAGGGCGCGCAGCGCACCGCCGACATCGTGCAGGGGCTCAAGCGTTTTTCGGCCATGGACCCGCAGGAGCACCAGCCGCTGGAGCTGGCGGCGGTGATCGAGCTGGCGATCGCCTGGGTGCAAAAGGGGCAGGCGGAGCCGGTGCAGCTGCGCTGGCAGCGCCCGGCCACGGCGCTGCCGGTGCGCGGCAGCGCGGGCCAGTTGCAGCAGGTGCTGATGAACCTGCTGCAAAACGCCTGCTACGCCGTGGCCGCTCAGCCGCCCGAGCGCCGCTGGGTAGATATCCGCGCGGACGCCGACGACAGCTGGGTGCGGGTGTGCGTGCTCGACGCCGGGGCGGGCATTGCGCCCGAGCACCTGCCGCGCATTTTTGACCCTTTTTACACCACCAAACCGGTGGGGCAGGGCACGGGCCTGGGGCTGTCGATCAGCTACGGCATCGTGGAGGAGCACGGCGGCCAGCTGCGCGCGCGCAACAGCGCCCACGCCGGAGCCGAGTTCGAGCTCAGCCTGCCACGGGCTTGCGCACCTTGAAGCGCAGCGCGCTCACCGGCTGCCCGCTGGCCTGCAAGGCCTGCAGCAAGGCCGGGGCGAGCTGGCGCAGTTTGCTGCCCACGGCGGGGTTGTGAACCAGCAGGCACCAGACGCCGTCATCCAGCGGCCCGGCGCTCACCTGATCGCGCAGCGGCGGCGGCAGCAGCGGCAGCACCAAGCGCAGCAGCTGCTGCGACTGCGCCACGCGCTGCGTGATGGCCGACAGCACGCTGGAGGCGCGCACGGCTTGTTCGAGCGGAATCATGGGGGCAAGTATCGCTGTTTTGGACGGCTCAGTCGAGCCAGCGCCCCAGGTAGGCGGCCAGCAGCTCTTGCACCGCGCTGGCCTTGATCACCAGCCCGAGGTCGATCATCTCGCTGCCCAGCACCGTGGGCCCCACGCTGGCCGGCACGGGTACTGGCACCAAGCGACTGGCTTCTTCGCGAAAAAACACCGCCGCCACCACGCCGGCAAACCAGGGCGCGCTCTGGCTGGCGTCGTCGGGCGCGCCGTCGCTGCGGCGGCGGCGCACGAACACCGGCGAGCCGCTGGAGCCCGGATAGACGGCGGCGTCGATCAGAAATTCGGCCCGGCCCTCGAAGTCCAGCGCCAGCGCCGTGGCGGTGCTGCCGCGGCGCAGAATCGGCAGCGCGTTGACCTGATCCCAGACCCCACTCGGGTAGCCGACAAAGAGCACGTCTTCGAGCGCATCGAAAGCGGCGCTGTCCGCCGCGTTGGGCATGGTGCGGCTGTCGATGGGCTGCACGTACAGCTCCACGCCTTGGGCCTGCGCGGCCTCGAGCAAGGGCCGCAGCGGCACCAGCGCCAGATCGACCTCGGGCTGTGGGTGGCAAAACCAGGCCTGCGGGAAGTCTTCGATGTCGATCTGGAAGCGCTGCCCGATCAGCGGCTGGCCATTGTGGGCGCGCGTGAACACCAGCGCGCCGCGCTGCACGCCCTCGACCAGGTGCCGGTTCGTGACCACGAAGCGGCTGCGGCCGCGTGCGTGCGGGTGCTCGATCACAAAGGCGGTGCCCGAACCCAGGCTGCCGTCGGCGAGCACGGTATCGACGCGCACGGTGTGGAACAGCAGGCGTTTGGCGGCGGTATCGACGTGCATGGCTCAATTCTCGCTGAATGGGGCGGCGTTTTGGTTGATGGCGGCGATGGCGCGCTCGGCCGCTTCCAGCGCCTGCTGCGCTTCGGCTTCGCTGCCCATCATCGTCAGGCGGCCAAAGGAGCCGAAGGGGCGCACGTCGATCAGGGTGATGTTGGCGGCTTTTTCGGCCTGGTTGGCGGCATAGACCACGTAGCCCGCCGGCTCCACCTCGAAGATGAACATGCTCTTGCCCGGCAGCAGCATCGAGCCTTTGCGGAACTGGCGGTTGATCAGGGTGGCGTGGTCGGGCGTGAGGGCGCAGATGACTTCGCTCCAGGCGATGCGGCACGGCAGGCGCTCGGATTCCGCCGCGCCCAGCTGCTGCAGGATCAGCTGCCCGGCCTGCGCCACCTCGCTCTGGTTGCGGTAGTGGATTTCCATCGAGCCAAAGGCGCGCTCCACCACCTGCTCGCCCATGTGCACGTTGCTGCCCTTGAGCGCGATGTCGGACAAGCGGTGCACCGCCATGCCCGGCGCCACCTCGACCCACAGGCAGGCGTCGCCCGGCACCGGCAAAAAGCCCTGCGACGAGGTGGCGAGGTACGAGGCCAGTTGCGGCTGCAGCGAGTCGATCAGGACGTAGGTGCGCAACGACACCGGCGCGCCGCCGGCGGTCTTCATCGGGTCAGGCCCAGATAGAGCTGCGGCAGGCGTTCGGGCAGGCGCTCGACGCGGTCGATGACGCTGTAATGGCCGCTGCCAAAAATGCGCTCGACGTAGCCGTCGGCACGCGGATCGAGCGACAGGCCGTAGCACATGGTGCCGTCGCGCTGCAACTCCTGCACTGCGCGCTGGGCGTCGAGGCGCAGGTACTGCGGGTCGGTGACGTCGCGGTCGGCGGGCTCGCCGTCGGTGATCACCAGCACCAGCCGTTTGCGCTGCGGCTGGCGCCGCAGTTGCGCCCCGGCGTGGCGCAGCGCCGCGCCCATGCGCGTTGAGTAGCGCGCCTGCATCGCCGCCAGCCGCGCCTGCGCCAGCTCGGCAAAGGGCTCGTCGAAGCCTTTGAAGCGGTAGTAGTGCACGTCGTGGCGGCCGTCGGAGCAAAAGCCGTGCAGGGCAAAGGGGTCGCCGATGCGGCGCAGCGTCTCGGCCAGCAAGATGGTGGCGGCGCGCGTGAGTTCGAGCACGGTCTGCTCTTGGCCGCGCACCTTTTCGTTGGCCGATTCCGACAGGTCGAGCAACACCAGCAAGGCCAGATCACGCTCGTGGCGCTGGCGCCGCTGCATGATGCGCGGGTCGGGCTGGCGCCCCATGCGCCAGTCGAGCAGCGCTTGCAGCGCCGGGTCGAGGTCGATGTCGTCGCCGTCTTCGATGCGCCGAATGCGCTGCAGGCCCTGCGGCGCCAGCGCCTCGATCAGGTATTTGAGGCGCGCGATCACCGGCTTGTGCTGCTCCAGCACGGCTTGCACCGGCGCCGGGTCGGCGAGTTCGACGTGGCGCTCCTGCACCGTCACCCAGTCGGGCCGGTGCAGCTGGATTTGGTAGTCCCACTCGGGGTAGTGCACCGGGTCGGCCAGCGGCGCGCGGCCCAGCAGCGAGTTGATGGTCACGCCTTCTTGGTCCAGCCAGTATTCGGTCGGCAGGGTCCAGATTTCTTGCGCGTCGTCGCCGGCAAACTCGACATCGATTTCGTTGACCATCTCCATGATGTTGACTTTGCGCCGCACCTGCTGGCGGCTGTCCCAGTCCGCTTGCAGCGCTTGTGCTTCGTCGTAGCGCGCCGCTTGCCAGAGGTAGCGGTTGTCGTCGCGGTAGGGGGCGCGCAGGGCATCTTGGCGGGCTGAAAACGGCGCCCAGCCTTGTTGCAGGCGCCAGTGCTCGAGGCTCGCAGCCAGCTCGAGGCCGCTGCTCAGGCTGCGTTGGGCGTCGTCGCGGTCGGGCCAAGCGGCCCAAGCCGCTTGGCCCTGCTGCACCCAAGGGTGGGGGTCGGCGCGGGCCGGTTCGAGCCACGCGCACACCAAGCGGTGCAGCAGGTCGCCGCAGTTTTCGGGCTCGGCCACCGGCGGCGGCTGCAGGCGCAACCAGAGCGCAGCCAGCCCGGGAAAGCGCGCGATCGCCAAGGCCTCGACGCGCGCGTCTTCGACCGCCTCGACCAAGGCGCGCTGCAGGGGAGTGAGGCCGCTGTCGTCGAGCGCCGCTTGGCCAAACACGAGGTGCGCGGCGCAGTGGGCGGCGGCGGCGCGGTAGAGCTCGAGCGCGCTCACCGGGGCCGCCTCGGCGCTGCCGTCGCCGGCGTCGCTGGCGGGCACGTCGTCGTAGGCGTCGGCGAGGTGGATCACCATCTGGTCGATGAACGGGCGCAAGCCCTGGCGCTGCTCGTAGTCGCCGGCGGTCGGGCGCAGCACGAAGTCGCGGCCCCAGAGCGCACGCAAATACATATTTAAGCGGCGCTGCACATCGACCAGCAGCGTGCCCTTGCGCTCTTGCTGCAACACCGCCAGCGCGTCCGGGCTGGCGAGGCCAAAGTAGCGCTGCTGGCCCTCGAAATCGCTGCGGTAGGCGTTGGCGCCCCACATCACCCAACGCCGCAGCCCGCCCAGGGTGAGCTGGCCCAGCAGGCGGTCGAGCTGTTCGAGCATCGGGCGCAGGCCGCGCGGGGCCTGCGCCAGCACCAGTTCGAGCACGCTCAGGTACTGGCGCCACAGGCTGGCGTCGCCCAAGCGCTCGGCCACCGTGCCGGCGCTGCCGGCGATCAAGGCCAGCACCTGGCCCGAGGTGCGCGAGGCCATGCTGAGCAGGAACTGCACCAGCCCCGGCAGCTCTTCTTCGCCCACGGCGCGTGCCAGGTGCGGCATCTGCTGCAGGTAAGTGAGCAGCAGGTCCTCGCCGCGCCCAAGCTGGTGCAGCGCCCGCGCGCCCTTGAGGTAGTTGTCAAGCCCGCGCGGCGACATGGCGCGTGCGGCCTCCTGCCACGCCGCCGGCAGCAGCTCCTGCGCCCGGGGGGGCAGTTCGGCGAGCAGCTCGTGCTGGTCGTGCAGGTGGATGGTCATGGCGCTTGAGGGCCGTTTTTAGGCCGAGGCGGTGCGGGCCGGCTGCGTGCTAGAAGTAGGTGCTCACGGCGGCGTCGAGCACGTCGCGCATGTCGGCGTCGTCGGTGATCGGGCGCACCAGCGCCATGCGGCAGGCCGCTGCAGGGGCCACGCCGCGCGCGATCAGGGTGCCGGCGTAGATCAGCATCCGGGTTGAGAGGCCTTCGTCCAAGCCGTGGCCTTTGAGGTTGCGTGCGCGCTCACCGATGTGCACCAACCGCCCGGCGGTTTCGGCATCGACGCCGGACTCGTGGGCCACGATTTCGACCTCGAGCGCGTGCTCGGGGTAGCCAAAATCGAGCGCCGCAAAGCGCTGTTTGGTGGACTGTTTCAGGTCCTTCATGAGCGACTGGTAGCCCGGGTTGTACGAGATCACCAGCACAAAGTCGGGGTGGGCGTGCAGCAGCTCGCCTTTTTTCTCCAGCGGCAGCAGGCGCCGCGCGTCGGTCAGGGGGTGGATCACGACCGTGGTGTCTTGGCGCGCTTCGACCACTTCGTCGAGGTAGCAAATCGCGCCGTGGCGCGCCGCCAGCGTCAGCGGCCCGTCTTGCCAGCGCGTGCCTTGGGCGTCGAGCAAAAAGCGCCCGATCAGGTCGGAGGCCGTCATGTCCTCGTGGCAGGCCACGGTGACCAAGGGCCGATTCAGGCGCCAGGCCATGTGCTCGATGAAGCGCGTCTTGCCGCAGCCGGTCGGGCCTTTGACCATGACCGGCATCCGGGCGCCGTAGGCGGCTTCGAACAGATCGACCTCGTCGGCCACGGGGCGGTAAAAGGGCTCGTGCGTGGTGCGGTAGGCGCTCAGGGGGTCGCTGCCGCTGGCGGTATAGGGCGGGCTGTCGAGGCTTGGGCGCATGGCGGCGTGGCTGCTGTGTGCGGCGCCGGCTGGGGTGCGGCCAGCCTGCGGTGCGCCGGGACGCATGGGTGCTTGCGGCGGGTGCATGCCGGCCAAGTCGAGGTGGCGCGCCGGGTAGCTGCGTTCTGGGGTGCTGCGCGTGGGGGTGCTGATCATGGTCGTGCTCGGGTTAAAGCCTAGTCGGGCCAGACGCGCTGCGGGAACAACTCGCCGGCGCTGCTGCGCGGGGTCGAGGTGCTGGCGCTGGCGTCGGGCTGGGGCTGGACGGGTGCTGGTGCGCGCGGTTTGGGCGCTGCACGTGGCGCGCGCGCTGGCCGTGTGCCAGCAGGCGCATCGGCTTTGGGCGCAGACGCAGGCTGAAGCGGCGCGTTGCTGGCCGATTCGGCCCCCAGCTCAGGCTGGGCGCTGCGGCGCACGCTGGCGGCGAGTTGGGTTTTGAGTGCGGTCATTTCAGTATCTCCTCGAGTACGGCTTCGATTTCGGCCCGGGCCGCGGCCGCCTGGCGCCCCAGCGTGTGCACGGTTTGCCCCTGCAGGGCGGCGCTGCGGTAGATCGCGCGCCGCCGCACCACCGATCGCAGCAGCTCGAGCCCAAACTCGGCCACCGCCTCGTTCATGGCCTGCGACCAGGCGCGATCGGGCTCGGCCTGGTTGAGCACAAAGGCGGCGCGCCACGCGCTGCGGCCGGCCCCGGCTTGCTCGAGCAAACGCACCAAATGCCAGCTGGCCCACAGGTCGAGCGCCGAGGGCAGCACCGGCACCAGCACCCGATCGACCCGGCCCAGCAAGGCCTGCAAGCCGTCCTGCTGCAGCGCCGGCGGGCAGTCCCAGACCACGTAGTGCGGGCTCGGCTGCGATTCATCGGCCAGCCTCTGGGCCGCCTCGGCGCCATACACTGCCATCGGCAAACCCGCCGCACCGCTCTGTGCCGCCCATTGCAAGGCCGAGCCTTGCGGGTCCAAGTCCACCAGCACCGTCGGGCCGCGCCGTGCCAGCGCCGCAGCCAGGTTAACGGCCAGCGTGGTCTTGCCGGTGCCGCCCTTGTGGTTGATCAGGGCGAGCTGAAACGGTGCGGCGCGGCGGCTCATGGCGCTGTCAGGCCGTGGCCAGCCGCCCCAGTTCAGCCGCCAGCCCGTACTCGGCCGGGTCCAAGGCCGCGCCCGTGGCGCTGAGCGTCACGTTGACGTAGGTGCGGCCAAAGTTGATGTTCTGTGCCGTCACGCCGCTGGACTCTTGCAGCTCGGCGAGCCGATCCAGAAAGGTCCGCGTCTGGGCATAGCTGGCGAACTCGAAGCGCCGAAACAGGCTCGGCGGGCGTTCGCTAAAGCTCCAGCCCGGCGCGGCAGCCGCCAACGCCGTGGCCTCGCTGGCCGTGGCCGGGTTGGCGCTGGGCGTTGGATTGAGCGCTTGCATGCGATGGCCTTTCAGCCACTTAGCTGCGGGTCGAGGTGATTTCGAGGTCGCGGCCACCGCCGTCGGCGTCGGGACGCTCGGGCAAAATGCCTTCGACTTCGTTGTGCACGCGCGCGATGATGTGCGCGGCCACCAGCCCGTCGCCCACGCGTTCGCAGGCGTCGGCGCCGGCGCGCACCGCGGCGTTGACGGCGCCGGTCTCGCCGCGCACCAGCACCGTGACGTAACCGCCACCGACGAACTGGCGCCCGATCAGGCGCACTTCGGCGGCTTTGGTCATGGCGTCGGCGGCCTCGATGGCCGGCACCAGGCCGCGTGTTTCAATCATCCCGAGGGCGATTCCTGTGCTCGTAGCCATCTTGTTGCCTCTTTGACTTTAAAAAGTTGAGTAGATTCAAGCGCTCGGGGCCACGGGCAAAATGCCTTCGACCTCGTTGTGCACGCGCGCGATGATGTGCGCGGCCACCAGCCCGTCGCCCACGCGTTCGCAGGCGTCGGCGCCGGCGCGCACCGCGGCGTTGACGGCGCCGGTCTCGCCGCGCACCAGCACCGTGACGTAGCCGCCGCCGACGAACTGGCGCCCGATCAGGCGCACTTCGGCGGCTTTGGTCATGGCGTCGGCGGCCTCGATGGCCGGCACCAAGCCGCGGGTTTCGATCATGCCCAGGGCAATACCTGTGGTTGCTGCCATTTCATTTCTCCTTCAGTTCAAAAAAAACACAAAAAAACACCTAAACCCCACGAGCCGTTGGCCAAAGCAAACGACTCACCCATGCCCACACGAGCTGGCCAGCGGCCGGCCCACTCAGCATTCCTACGGTGCAGCGCGCACACCGGCGCGTGCTCCGGCATCGGGCGCCCCAGCGTCTGGCGTTGCCGCCGGCGCGTTGCCCGCACATTCCCAGTGATCGACGATGCCGCAGATCGCCAAATCGGTGATCGTCAGCGGGTCCGGCATCGCCAGCCGCGCCGCGCTGCCGGTGGTGACGAAGACCCACTTGCCCTCTGGCACCCCGACCGGGTCGGAGGCGACCGAAACCACCCCCTGCTCGCTTTGCAACACGCGCAGCGACACCGCCTGCATGCCCGCTACGCGCCGGGTGCACACCAGATCGGCCACGACTTGCAGCACTTCCATCAGGCGCTCCCCTCTGGCGTCCAGCGGTCGATGATGCCGACGATGGTCAGATCGGAGGGGAAGTCGCGGCCGCCGGCGGCTTCGCGCGCGGCCGACGAACCGACGCAAATCACCCAGTCGCCCGGCACACAGCCGATGGCATCGACCGCCACGCTGCGCGCGCCGCCGGCGCGCTCTTGCAACACCAGCAACGGCCGGTGGCCAAAGGCTTCGATCCGGTTGGTCGAAACCAGGGTTTTTTCTACGCGCATGATCTTCATGGTTCGGCTCCTGCGCTTTAGTGCCCAGCCACTGCGGCTGCGGGCGCATCGGCCCATTCGAGCCGCTGGCCGCTGTGGCGCTCGCTCACCGCCACGCGGCAGTGCAGCAGACCGCGCTCGGCCCAGTCGGCAAAACGCTCCCGCGCCGCCTGCGCCACGCGCAAACCGCGCGCCACCGCGCGCTCGCGCGAACCCGGCACACGCGCGCTGTAGGTGAAATGCACCAGCAGCGGCAGCGGCAAACCGCGCTGCACGTTCAGGCCCTGAAAGATGCGCGCGCCCACGTCGAGGTCGGCGGCACCCTCTTCGACCGTGTCGAGGTGGGCAAAATAAAACTGGTTGCGCACTTGCAGCGAGGGCACGGCCTCGCCGGCGCAGACGAAGGCTTCGTCGTGGCCGATCACGGCGTAGCGTCCGCCGTGGTGCTGCTGCACGTAGTCGAGCTGCGAGAAGTTGCCGACCAGCCAGGCTTGGGCTAAGCCCAGCAGCCCGTGTGGCAGGTGGTAAAGCGCAGCGCCACCGAGCTCGGTGGCATAGCGCAGCAGCGCGGCGTTGAGCGCCTGCTGTGCCGCTGCGGCGCTCAGGCCCAATGTGGCGCGGTACAGCGCCGCGCTGTCGAGGTAGCGCTCGGCGCGCAACTGGCCGCTGGCGTCGGGCAGGTGGATGCGGATCGCGTCGCAATCGGTATCGACCCCGAGCAGCAGCACCTGCGGCGCGGCGCCGTGGCCATAGGTGTTGTCCACCGCCACTTGCAGCGCGTGCAGGCGCTCGATCGCGGCGGCCACAGCGGCGGCGTCGTGGCTGCCGTGGGCGGCGCAGCCTTGGTCGCAGGGGGCCGAGCTGCTGTAGTGGTAGGCCGCGACCTTGAGGTAGTCGAGCCGCTCGCCGCCTTCGATGGCCCCGGTGAGGCGCTCGAGCTCGCGTTGGGTCCAGTCGGCCACGTCGTGCTCGACGTCAAACAGCGCGCCGGCGTAGGCCTTGACCCAGACAAAAGGCGCGGGCGCGGTGCGCAGCACAAAGGGCAGCAGGCCCTGCAAGCGGCCGTCGGCGCAGGGGCTGATGTCGATGGTGTGAAAGCCCAAGGCGTGCCAATGGGCGCTTTGCAGCGTCATGCGCGGCAGCCAGCAGGCTTGGTCGGTGCCGGCGTGATCCACCGAAGCGGCGATGGTCTCGAACAGGCAGTGTGCGTACAGCGCCGACATATCGACACCCTGCACCCAGGCGCTGGCCAGCCAGTCGGCGGGCAACTCAAAGCCCAGCCGCTCAAGCGCCAGCGCTTGCGCCTGCTGCGCAAAGTCGCGCTCGTGCTGCAGATTGGAGAGCGTGCGCAAGACGTCGGTGACGGCAGCAAAGCGGCCGCGCAGCGTCAGCTCGTAGTGGCGCAGGCAGTCGTTGAGCGCCGCATCCACCAGCGCATGCTGTGGGCGCTCTTGGGTCAGCGGCGCACCCGCTGACCGGTTTCGCGCCGACGCCCCGGCCCGTGCGGTGGGCGCAGGGTGGCTGCTGGCGCGTGCGCTCAGGGCCAGACGGCGTTGCAGGGTGTTCATGGTTGTAGGCTCAGCCGCGCGCGCCGCCCGATACCGTGACCGTGGCGCCGCGCCCGGTGCTGCCCGAGGAGCCGGTGACTGGGCTGGGCGGAATTTCGGGGCGCACTTGTTCGCGCGCTGCCCGTGCATCCATGCCCACGCCGCGCGGCTGGCCGCGCAGCGTCGGGTTGCGCCCTTGGGACCAAGCGCCTTCGGTGCCCGAGACGCGGCTGTTGCCGCTCCAGGCGTCGCCGGTGACGCGGCTGCCCTGCTGGCGCCCGTCACCCGAGATCTGGCTCGAGGCCGTTGCGGGCGGTGCGGCCGGTGCCGTCGGCGTGGCGGGTGTGCGCTCGCTGGCCAGCAGGCGCCCGGTGGCGCGGGCGATGGAGCCGTGGCGGAACTCGGGCGTGCCGGTGATCATGCCTTGGGCCTTGAAGCCGGGGCCGGTGATGCGCTCGCTGGCGCCGCCGCTGCCGCTGGCCACGCCGGTGACCGAGCGCACGCGCTCGGGGGCGCGCTGGCGCGCCGGCGGCACGATGCTAAAGCCCTGCGGCGCCGCGGGCACCTGTTCCAGCGCCAGTTCGGGGTGGCGGGTGAGCCAGGCGCCGTCGATGCGGCACGAGGCGTGCTGGTTGTCGGGGCCGATGTAGGCCGTGCCGGTGACCGGCTCGCAAGCGCCGCGTTCGTCGCCCGTGACACCGCCGCCGCCCACGCCGGGCCGATCGCCGGTGAGCGATTGCGGCCGCCAGCTGGCTGGCTGCACTTGCGTTTTGGCGCTGCTGGAGCGGGCGTACTGGGTGCCGGTGATCGGGCGCTGCGCGCCGGCTTCACCACCGGTGACGCTGCCACCGCTGTGCAGCGTGACGCCGGTCACGGTCTGCTGACCGCGGCTGGACATCACGCTGACCTTGTGCGGGCCGCCGCGCAGCCCCTCGTCTTGGCACAGTTGCAGCGTTTCGGCGGCCAGGTATTGGGTGCCGGTGATGCCGCGGCAGGCGCCGGTCTGGTTGCCGGTGACCAGCGGTTTGGGATCGACTATGGTGCCGCTCACGGTCTGCTGTTGCACCGTGGTGAGCGATTGCCCGACTTTGGGCGGACGCGGCTGCGGCCGCGCTTCGCACCAGGCTTCAAACTGCTCTTGGCCGATGTATTCGGTGCCGGTGACGTTGCGGCAGGTGCCGGGCTCTTGGCCAGTGACCTTGCCGCTGCGCTCGACCTGGGTGCCGGTGACTTCTTGCCCGCTCAGGGTGTGGCCGGCTTCGACCTTTTGCAGCGCTGGCCGGGTGCGCCCGCTGGGGCGCACGGCGGCCGAATGGCTGCTGGCTTCGGTGCGGCCAGTGAGCGAGGCCACCAGCCGTTTTTGCATCGCCAGTTGGCGGCCGGTGGCGCCTTGCTCGAGCGCGGTCTGCCAATCGGCGCGATCCGGCATCGAGGCGGCGATGCGGGTGGCGTTGGCCACGCGCTGGATGCCGGGTTTGCCCACCGCCGCCAAGGCTTGGCGCCGGGCCCGGGCCAAGGTGCGGCCGGTGGGGGCGGCGTAGGGGTTGCGCTGCGGGGTCGGGGTGGCATTCACGACTTCAGCGCTCGCCGCGTTGTTGCAACCGCAACCGCCCGCTGCGCCGGTGCAAGCGCATTCGCTGGCTGCATCGCCGCGTGGCAGTTCAATCTGCGGGCTCGGGCTCATGTGGGAAGCTGCCTGTGCGGCCCCGCCCAAGCCCGAACGGCTGCCCGATTGGGCCTGCGCCAGCAGCGACTGCGCGCTGGCGCGGCTCGCCACCTTGCCCGCCGTGGCCATGGCTTGGCGGCGCAGGCGCGCCAGTTCGCGCCCGGAAAGCGTCACGTCGCCGTATTTGACAGTGCTAGGCCCCATGGCACACCCCTCGATACTTTCTGGCGCGCAGCAAAACCGCGCCGCCCTTGCGATGCTTGTGGATAGAAAAAGAGGGCGCTGACAGCGGCTGCCGCGCGCCCGCAGCCGGTCAGCGATAGACCACGAAGGCCTGACCCTGGCTTTGCGAGTAGTTGTCGTAGGCCACGAAGCGCACCACGTGGTTCGGGAACTCGCGGTGGCAGGCTTCGACCTCGGTCAGCACCGCATCCACGCTTTGCTCGCCAAACAGCGGCAGCTTCCACATGTACCAAAAGCTGCTGGTGGCGGCGGTGCCGCGCTCGGTGTGCTCGATGGCCGGGTTCCAGCCTTGGGCAATCGCGTAGGCGATCTGGCGCCGCACCTGCTCGGGCTTCATCGGCGGCAGGTAGGAGAAAGTCTCGTAGCGCTGGGTTTGTTGGTAGGCTTGTACGGCCATGATGGGCTCCTGTCAATGCTCGATGGGGTTGCTGGAAGGTGTGGACGCGGGCATCACTTGTGGGTCACGTCGAGCTTGTCAACGGTGTCGAACTCGAACTTGATCTCTTTCCAGGTTTCCATCGCGATCTTCAGCTCTGGGCTGTGGGCGGCGGCGGCGGTGAGGATTTCTTTGCCCTCTTTTTCCAGTTGCCGACCTTCGTTGCGCGCTTGCACGCAGGCTTCGAGCGCCACCCGGTTGGCGTGTGCGCCGGCGGCGTTGCCCCAGGGGTGGCCGAGCGTGCCGCCACCGAATTGCAGCACCGAATCGTCGCCAAAGATGCTCACCAGCGCCGGCATGTGCCAGACGTGGATGCCGCCCGAGGCGACCGCGAACACACCGGGCATTGAGCCCCAGTCTTGGTCAAAGAAGATGCCGCGGGCGCGGTTTTCGGGCACAAACGATTCGCGCAGCAGATCGATCCAGCCCAGCGTGGCCTCGCGGTCGCCCTCGAGCTTGCCGACCACGGTGCCGGTGTGCAGGTGGTCGCCGCCCGAGAGGCGCAGAATCTTGGTCAGCACGCGGAAGTGGATGCCGTGGTGCGGGTTGCGGTCGATCACGGCGTGCATGGCGCGGTGGATGTGCAGCAGCATGCCGTTTTCGCGGCACCAGTTGGCCAAGCCGGTGTTGGCGCAAAAACCGGCCGTGATGTAGTCGTGCATGATGATCGGTGCGCCGATCTCTTTGGCGTACTCGGCGCGCTTGTACATTTCCTCGGGCGTCGGTGCCGTGACGTTGAGGTAGTGGCCCTTGCGCTCGCCGGTCTCGGCCTCGGCCTTGAGCGTGGCTTCTTGCACAAAGTCAAAGCGCTGGCGCCAGCGCATGAACGGTTGGCTGTTGACGTTTTCGTCGTCTTTGGTGAAATCGAGCCCGCCGCGCAAGCACTCATAGACCGCGCGGCCGTAGTTCTTGGCGCTCAGACCGAGTTTGGGCTTGATGGTGCAACCCAGCATCGGGCGCCCGTACTTGTTCAGGATGTCGCGCTCGACCTGAATGCCGTGCGGTGGGCCGCCGCAGGTTTTCACGTAGGCGATCGGGAAGCGCACGTCTTCGAGGCGCAGCGCACGCACGGCCTTGAAGCCGAACACGTTGCCCACCAGCGAGGTGAAGACGTTGACCACCGAGCCCTCTTCGAACAGGTCGATCGGGTAGGCGATGAAGGCGTAGAAGCAGCTGTCGTCGCCGGGCACGTCTTCGATGCGGTAGGCGCGGCCCTTGTAGTAGTCGAGGTCGGTGAGCAAGTCGGTCCAGACCGTGGTCCAGGTGCCGGTGGACGATTCGGCTGCCACCGCCGCTGCGGCCTCTTCGCGATCCACCCCCGCCTGTGCGGTAATTTTGAACACCGCCAGCAGATCGGTGTCGAGCGGGATGTAATCGGGCATCCAATAGGTTTGACGGTATTCTTTGACACCGGCACTGTAAGACTTGACAGCCATGCTTGCTCCTGTTTGAAGGTGGGTGGAACCAAGTACCTGCACCCTTGCTGTGTTGAGTGCCGATCCAATGGTTTGCATTGTTGGCCCCTTTTTTGTTTGATGCAAGTAAATTGTTCAGACTGTCATGTTTTATTGAAGTAAACTTACGACCATGAACCTGCGTCACCTCACCCTGCACCAGCTGCGCATCTTTCACGCCGTGGCGCGCCACGCCAGCTTCGCCCGCGCCGCCGAGGCGCTGCACCTGTCGCCGCCCACGCTGTCGCTGCAGGTCAAGCAGCTGTCCGAGACCGTGGGGCAGCCCTTGTTCGAGCAGATCGGCAAAAAGATTTTTCTCACCGCCAGCGGCCGCACGCTGGCCGATGCCTGCCACGACATCGAAACGCGCATGGAGCGCCTGAGCGCCGACTTGTCGGCCCTGCAGGGGGTGGAGCGCGGCAGCATCAAGCTGGCGATCCTGACCACCGTCAAGTACACCGTGCCCAAGCTGCTGGGGCGTTTTTGCGCCGCCCACCCCGGCATCGAGGTCAGCATGCAGGTGGGCAACCGCGAGCTGCTGCTGCAGCGCTTGGCGCACAACCTGGACGACCTGACCATCATGGGCCAACCGCCCGAGCAGCTGGCGCTGGTGAGCGAGCCCTTGGCCGACAACCCGCTGGTGCTGGTGGCGCCACCCGATCACCCCTTGGCCGGCCAGCGCCAGATCGACCCGCAGCGCCTGCAGGGCCTGCCCTTTGTGCTGCGCGAACCGGGATCGGGCACGCGCCTGACGAGCGAGCGCTTTTTTGCCAGCCAGGGGATTGCAATCAAACCCCGGCTCGAACTCGCCAGCAACGAGGCCATCAAGCAGACCGTGGCCGGCGGCTTGGGGCTGGCGGTGCTGTCGGCGCACACGGTGGTGGCCGAATTGGCGCTGGGCGAACTGGTGCAGCTCGACGTGCAGGGTTTCCCGCTGATCCGGCGCTGGTACGTGGTCTATCCGCAGGGCAAGCGCCTGTCGGCGGCGGCGCTGGCCTTCAAAGACTGGCTGTTCACCCACCGCAGCCCCGAGATGGCCAGAGACCACAGCGCCGGCGCAGACTCAGACTAGGCTTAAGCCAAACCACAGAAGAATTGAAGGCGCTGGCAAGCCGCAAGGGCCAAGCAGGGGCGGCGCCGTCATGCGCCGCACTTCACGATCTGGAATAATGATTCAACACCTACAGCAGCAGCCCGGAGCCTCCATGACCCCACGCGCCACCAAGATCGTTGCCACCCTCGGGCCGGCTTCCAACACGCCCGAGATATTGCAAGCCATCATCGAGGCCGGCGTGAACGTGGTGCGGCTCAATTTCTCGCACGGCACCGCCGACGAGCACCGCCAGCGCGCGGCCATGGTGCGCGCCGCCGCGCAAAAAGCCGGGCGCGTGGTGGCCATCATGGCCGACCTGCAAGGGCCCAAAATTCGCGTCGGCAAGTTCGCCCAAGGGCGCGTGCAGCTGCAAACGGGCCAGCCGTTTGTGCTCGACGCCGCGCGCAGCCTGCCGGGCGACGAAACGGCCGTGGGGCTAGACTACAAGAGCCTGCCCGACGAGGTGCAGGTGGGCGACGTGCTGCTGCTCAACGACGGCCTGATCGTGCTGCAGGTGCTGCGCCTCGAGGGCGCGGCGGTGCACACCGAGGTGCTGCAAGGCGGCGAGTTGTCCAACCACAAGGGCATCAACAAGCGCGGCGGCGGCCTCACCGCCCCGGCCTTGACCGCCAAAGACATGGAAGACCTCAAGGTGGCGATCGCGCTGGAGGTGGACTTTGTGGCGGTGAGCTTTCCCAAAGACGCCGCCGACATGGAGCTGGCGCGCCAACTGTGCCTGCTGGCCAACCCCTACGGCGCGCAGCCGGCCCTGATCGCCAAGATCGAGCGCGCCGAAGCCATCCCGGTGCTGGAGAGCATCGTGCTGGCCAGCGACGGCATCATGGTGGCGCGCGGCGATCTGGCGGTCGAGGTCGGCAACGCGGCCGTGCCGGCGCTGCAAAAGCGCATGATCAGGCTGGCGCACACGCACGACCGCTTCGTCATCACCGCCACCCAAATGATGGAGAGCATGATCCACGCCCCCATGCCCACGCGCGCCGAAGTGAGCGACGTGGCCAACGCGGTGCTCGACGGCAGCGATGCCGTGATGCTCAGCGCCGAAACCGCCGCCGGCAAGTTTCCGCTCGAAACGGTGCGCGAAATGGCGCTGATCTGCGAGGCCGCCGAACGCGCCGACCAGCACGACCTGGAGTCCGATTTCAGCGGCAAAGCCTTCACCCGCATCGACCAATCCATCGCCATGGGTGCGCTCTTTACCGCCTCGCACCTGGGCGCCAAAGCCATCGTGGCCCTGACCGAATCGGGCTCGACCGCACTGTGGATGAGCCGCCACAAGGTGCGCATTCCCATCTACGCCCTGACGCCGCGCCTGCGTGCGCAGCGGCGCATGGCGGTCTATCGCAACGTACACCCGCTGCTGGTGGACTCCAGCACCGACCGCGACACCGCGCTGGCCCAAGCCGAGCAACACCTTATAGGGCGCGGCATCGTGCAGTCCGGCGATGTCTATGCCATCACCTGCGGCGAGCCCATGGGCACCCCAGGCGGCACCAACATGCTCAGGATTTTGCGGGTGGAGTAAAGGGCAGCAATTGGCCGAAGCGCTCAGCCAGGAACGACTCACCGCGTTCCAGGATGAAGTAGCGAAACGCCTCCGCCGCCGGTGAGAGCACTTTCGACAAGGTATGGACCAGGTTCCATGCCCGCACCACCGGGGTGCCCTCCACGTCGAGCCGCGCAATCAGGCCATGTTGCAGCTCCAGCCCTATGGTGTGCAGCGACAAAAAACTCACGCCCATGCCGGCCATCACGGCCTGCTTGATGGCCTCGTTGCTCGACATCTCCATCACCACCCGGGGCTGCAAGCGGGTGTGTTGCAAAAACTTCTCCATCGCCGCCCGGGTGCCGGAGCCGCGCTCGCGCACGATGAAGCCATAGGGCTCCAGTGCCGCTGGCGTGGGGTGGCCGATTTTGAGCAAGGGGTGGTCGGTCGCGGCCACGAACACCAGCGGGTTGGCGGCAAAGGGTTCGGTGCGCGTGGCCAGCTCCTTGGGCGGCATGCCCATGACGGCGATATCGACATCGCCGCCTTGCAGCATGCGCAACAACTGGTCGTGGTTGCCCAGCACCAGGCGCGTTTCCACGCCTGCGTACTCCTGTCGAAACTGGCCGATCAGGTGCGGCAAAAAATACTGCGCCGTGCCCACCATGCCTATCGTCAGCTGCCCGACCTCGACGCGCTTGAGGCGCGCCGCGGCGTCTTGGGCGTCTTTGAGCGTAGCCAAAATTTTGCGCGCATAGACCAGCATGTACTCGCCGGCGGTGGTCAGCGATACCTTGCGGCCGCTGCGCTCGAACAGCGGCAGCCCCACGTTGTCTTCCAACTCCTTGATTTGCATGGTCACAGCAGGCGGCGTGAGGTGCAGGGCTTCGGCGGCGCGGGCAAAGCTGAGGTGGCGCGCGACCTCAGTGAAAACCCTGAGTTGGCGAAAGGTGGTGTTTTTCACTCAGCTTATCCTGAATCGATTGTGAATAAAACGTAAATTTACCTTATTAGGCTTTGAAACTACATTGCGGTTTCCCCTTAAATTTGCACGCCGCTTTCCATGCTCAATGCCCTGATCTTTGACGTCGATGGCACCCTGGCCGACACCGAGAGCGTGCACCTCGCGGCGTTCAACCACGCCTTCGCGCAAGAGGGGCTGGACTGGCACTGGGACGTGCCGCTCTACACCCAGTTGCTCGAAGTTTCGGGCGGCAAGGAGCGCCTGCTGCACTACTGGCGCATGGTGCAGCCGGGTCTGAAAGAGGTCGATGGCGGCGCCGTGCGCGACACCGTGGCGCGGCTGCACGAGATCAAGACCGCCACCTACGAGCAAGCCATCAGCGCCGGCGCGGTGGCGCTGCGCCCGGGCGTGCTCACGCTCATGCAGGCCGCGCTCAACCAAGGCCTGCAGCTGGCGATCGCCACCACCACCTCGCCGGTGAACATCGCGGCGCTGCTGCGCACGGCCATCGGGCCAGACTGGCGCAGCCACTTTCTGGCCATCGGCGACGCCAGCAACGCGCCCCTCAAAAAACCGCACCCGCAGGTCTATCTCAAGGTGCTGGCCGACATGCGCCTCGACCCGGCGCAGTGCGTGGCCTTCGAGGACTCGGCCAACGGCCTGCAGTCGGCCACGGCGGCGGGGCTGGCAACCGTCATCACCCCCACCAGCTACACCGCGCAGCACGACTTTGGCGCCGCGCTGCGCGTGCTGCCCGATTTGAGCCAGCTCGATTTGGGGCAGTTGCGCCAGTGGCTGAGCGAGCGCGAGGCGGCACGGGGCAACCGACGGCCCGTGATTAAGCCGCCGGGTGCAACCAAGCGCTGATGCGCCCACAGCGCCCAGCCACAGCGGATGCCGCACACCCGCACCGCGCCATTTTCATAAAAAACCAGCGAGACAAACCATGCTCCAGACCAACCGCTCCACGCTGACCCAGTTCCTGATCGAGGAGCGGCGCCGCTTCCCGCAGGCCAGTGGCGACTTCAACGCCCTCATCCTCGACGTGACCTTGGCCTGCAAAGCGATTGCGCGCACCGTGGCCTACGGCGAGCTCGGGGGGGCCATGGGCAACCACGCCCCCGAGGCCGGCGGCAGCGTCAACGTGCAAGGCGAAACGCAAAAGAAGCTCGACGTGCTGAGCAACGAACTGTTCCTGCAGCGCACCGAGTGGTCGGGCCACTTGGCGGGCATGGCGTCCGAGGAGATGGATTTGCCGCACCAGATCCCGGCGCAGTACCCGCGCGGCCCCTACCTGCTGGTGTTCGACCCGCTCGACGGTTCGAGCAACATCGACGTCAACGTCTCGGTGGGCAGCATCTTTTCGGTGCTGCGTGCGCCCAAAGAGGTGATCGACAGCGGCCGCGATGTGGTCGAGGCCGATTTTTTGCAGCCCGGTGCGGCCCAGGTGGCCGCCGGCTACGCCATCTACGGCCCCACCACCATGCTGATCCTGACCGTGGGCCGTGGCGTCAACGGCTTTACGCTGGACCCGAACTTGGGCGAGTTCATGCTCACCCACCCCAACTTGCAGGTGCCGCCGGACACGCAAGAATTTGCCATCAACGCCTCCAACAGCCGCTTCTGGGAGGCGCCGGTCAAGCGCTACGTCGATGAATGCCTGGCCGGCAAGACGGGCGTGCGCGGCAAAGACTTCAACATGCGCTGGATCGCCTCGATGGTGGCCGAGGCGCACCGCATCCTGATGCGCGGCGGCGTCTTCATGTACCCGCGCGACACCAAAGACCCGCTCAAGCCGGGCCGTCTGCGCCTGCTCTACGAAGCCAACCCGGTCGGGATGCTCATGGAGCAGGCCGGTGGCCGTGCCAGCACCGGGCGCGAGCCCATGCTTACGGTGCCGCCCAGCAGCCTGCACCAGCGCATCGGCTTGGTGTTTGGCAGCAAGAACGAAGTCGAGCGCATCGAGCGCTACCACCGCGAGCCCGCGCAGGCCAAAGAGGGCGAGCCGCTGTTCGCTTCGCGTTCGTTGTTCAGAGACTGAAGCCCTGCCGCGGAGCAAGGCGCCCTTAGCCAAATACCCATTAGGAGACCCCGCCATGTCCGAACGCCATCCCATCATCGCCATCACCGGCTCCTCGGGTGCCGGCACCTCGACCGTCACGCGCACCTTTCAGAACATCTTCAGGCGCGAGGGCGTCAAGGCCGCCGTGATCGAAGGCGACAGCTTCCACCGCTACGAGCGCAAGGCCATGAAGCAGCGCATGGCCGAGGAAGAGGCCGGCGGCAACCGGCATTTCAGCCACTTTGGCGCCGAGGGCAATCTGTTCGAGCAGCTCGAGGCGCTGTTTCGTGACTATGCGGCCAGCGGCCAGGGCAAAAGCCGCTTGTACCTGCACAACGAGCTCGAGGCCGCGCCCTACGGACTGGAGCCCGGCACCTTCACCCCGTGGACCGACTTGCCTGCCGGCACCGACTTGCTGTTCTACGAGGGCTTGCACGGCGCCGTCAAGACCGAGACCGTGGATGTGGCGCGCTATCCCGATTTGCTCATCGGCGTGGTGCCGACCATCAACCTCGAGTGGATCCAGAAGCTGATCCGCGACAAAACCCAGCGCGGCTACAGCCAAGAGGCGGTGGTGGACACGATCCTGCGTCGCATGCCCGACTACGTGCACTACATCGTGCCGCAGTTTGGCCTCACGCACGTCAACTTCCAGCGCGTGCCGGTGGTGGACACCTCGAACCCGTTCATCACGCGCGACATCCCCACCGCCGACGAAAGCGTGTGCGTGGTGCGTTTTGCCCAGCCCAAGGGCATCGATTTCCAGTATTTGCTGAGTATGATCAACGGGTCGTGGATGAGCCGCGCCAACACCATCGTGGTGCCCGGGGGCAAGATGGAACTGACGATGCAGCTCATCTTCACGCCCTTCATCTGGCGCATGATGGAGCGCAAAAAGCGTGCGCTCGGTCTGGCCTAAACCCGAATCTGGAACCCCCCTGCATGAACACCCCCACCCCCGAACTGGCCCGGCAGATGGCCAACGCGATCCGCATGCTGGCCGTCGATGCCGTGGAAAAAGCCAAGAGCGGCCACCCCGGCGCCCCGATGGGCATGGCCGAGATCGCCGAAGTGCTCTGGAACCGCCACCTCAAGCACAACCCCACGAACCCGCACTGGCCCGACCGCGACCGCTTCGTGCTCTCCAACGGCCACGGTTCGATGCTGATCTACGCGCTGCTGCACCTGAGCGGCTACGACCTGCCGTTGAGCGAGCTGCAAAACTTTCGCCAGCTGCACAGCAAGACCGCCGGGCACCCCGAAGTCGGCATCACCCCGGGGGTGGAAACCACCACCGGCCCGCTCGGGCAGGGGCTGGCCAACGCGGTCGGCATGGCGCTGGCCGAAAAGCTGCTGGCGGCCGAATTCAACCGCCCCGGCCACAGCGTGGTCGATCACCACACCTACGTCTTTTTGGGCGACGGCTGCCTGATGGAGGGCATCAGCCACGAAGTCTGTTCGCTCGCCGGCACGCTGCGCCTGCCCAAGCTGATCGCCTTCTACGACGACAACGGCATCAGCATCGACGGCCACGTCGAGGGCTGGTTCACCGACGACACGCCCAAGCGCTTCGAGGCCTATGGCTGGAACGTGATCGCGCGCGTCGATGGCCACGACCCGGCGGCGGTGGACGCGGCGCTGCGGCAAGCCAAACAGCAGGCCGCCGCCGCCGACGGCAAGCCGACCCTGATCTGCTGCCAGACCGTGATCGGCAAGGGCGCGCCCAACAAAGCCGGCACCCACGACGTGCACGGTGCCGCCTTGGGCGCGGCCGAAGTCGCGGCCACCCGCGCCGCGCTGGGCTGGGAGCACGCCCCGTTTGTGGTGCCGGCCGACGTGGCCGCCGCTTGGGATGCGCGCGCCGCCGGCGCCCAAGCCGAGGCCGAATGGCGGCAGCGCTGGCAAGCCTATGGCCGCGAATTTCCGCAACAGGCGGCCGAGTACGAGCGCCGCATGGCCGGCCAGCTGCCGCCCGACTTCGAAGCCCGCCTGCCGGCGTTGCTGGAGGCCATCGCGGCCAAGCCCGATGCCATCGCCACGCGCAAAGCGAGCCAAAACGCGCTCGACGCGCTGGCGCCGCTGCTGCCCGAGTTCTTTGGCGGCAGCGCCGACCTCACCGGCTCCAACCTGACCAATTTCAAGGGCTGCGTCAAGGCCGGCCGCGACACCTGGGGCAACCACCTGAGCTACGGCGTGCGCGAGTTCGGCATGGCCGCGATCATGAACGGCATCGCGCTGCACGGCGGCTACCTGCCCTACGGCGGCACCTTCCTCACTTTTAGCGACTACTCGCGCAACGCCATCCGCATGGCGGCGCTGATGAAGCAGCGCGTGATCCACGTCTTCACCCACGACAGCATCGGCTTGGGCGAAGACGGCCCCACGCACCAGTCGATCGAACACGTGCCGAGCCTGCGCCTGATCCCGAACCTCGACGTCTGGCGCCCGGCCGACGGGCTCGAGACCGCCGTGGCTTGGGCTTGCGCGATCGAGCGCCGCGACGGCCCGGCGGCCCTGTGCCTGTCGCGCCAGAACCTGCCGCGCGTGAGCACGCTGGCGCAGGCCGATGCCATCCGCCAAGGCGGCTACGTGCTGGCCGAAGTGGCCGCTGCGCAGGCGCTGATCGTGGCCACCGGTTCCGAGGTCGAAATCGCCTTGCAGGCCCAAGCCCTGCTGGCCGCCGAGGGCGTGCGCGTGCGCGTGGTGTCGATGCCTTGCACCAACGTGTTCGACCGCCAGCCGCCAGCTTACCAAGACCAGGTGCTGCCGCCGGGGCTGCCGGCGCTGGCGCTGGAGGCGGCGCAGCCCGACTTTTGGCACAAGTACGTGGGCCGCAGCGGCAAGGTGCTGGGCATCGCCACCTATGGCGAATCGGCCCCGGCCAAAGACCTGTATCGCCACTTTGGCCTCACGCCCGAGCGCGCCGCCGACGCGGTGCGCGCCCTGCTGCGCCGCAGCGTCTGAAACTTTGGCTCGAACTCTTAGAGCCCACCCCCTAGCCAACCCTTACAGCCCAGCCCCCAGCACACCCCTTGCCGCACGACGTGAACACCACCCCCCTTGGCGACCGCCCCTACGACCTGATCCTGTTCGACCTCGACGGCACGCTGATCGAAACCGCGCCCGAGATCGCCGACGCCGTCAACGACACCCTGCTGCAATTTGGCCACGCCCCGGCCAGCCAGCAGCAGATCACCGACTGGATCGGCCATGGCACGCGCGAACTGCTGATCCAAGCCCTGGCCCAAGCCACCCACACCACGGCCGACGCGGTGCGCGGCTCGGCGCAGTTTGCGACCATCGAGGCCGCCTTTGGCGAGCACTATTTGCACCGTTGCGGCAGCCGCAGCCAGCTCTACCCGCAGGTGCGCGCCACGCTCACGGCGCTGCGCGCTGCCGGCGTGCGGCTGGCGCTGGTGACCAACAAAGAGGCGCGCTACACCCAAGCCGTGCTGGCCGCGCATCAGCTGGACCAGGCCTTTGACCGCGTCGTCTGCGGCGACACGCTGGCGGTCAAAAAACCGAACCCGGCCTGCATCGAGTCCTGTTTGCAGCAGTTTGGCGTGGCGCCAGAGCGCGCGCTGTTCGTGGGCGACTCGTCGATCGACGTGGCCACGGCGCGCAACGCCGGCATCGCGGTCTGGGTGCTGCCCTACGGCTACAACATGGGACAACCGATCGAGGCCAGCGCGCCCGATCGGGTGATAGCCGACATCGGGGCCTTGCTGGCACCCGCCCCAGCCTTACAATTTTAAGTTTTAACCCCGGAGACTTTCCATCATGAGCATCAAGGTCGGCATCAACGGTTTCGGGCGCATCGGGCGCATGGTTTTTCGCGCCGCCATCGCAGAGTTCAAAGACATACAAATCGTCGCCATCAACGATCTGCTGGAGCCCGAGTACCTGGCCTACATGCTGCAATACGACAGCGTGCACGGCCGCTTCAAAGGCGAAATCGCAGTTGATGGCAAAGACCTGATCGTCAACGGCCAGCGCATCCGCCTAACAGCCGAAAAAGACCCGTCCAACCTGAAATGGGGCGAAGTCGGGGCCGAGGTGGTGATCGAATCCACCGGCATTTTCCTGACCAAAGAAGGCGCACAGAAACACCTAGACGCTGGGGCCAAAAAAGTCATCATGTCGGCCCCTTCGAAGGACGATACGCCGATGTTCGTCTATGGCGTCAACCACGCGTCCTACGCCGGCCAAGCCATCATCAGCAACGCGAGCTGCACCACCAACTGCCTGGCCCCGGTGGCCAAGGTGCTCAACGACAAATGGGGCATCAAGCGCGGCCTCATGACCACCGTGCACGCCGCCACCGCAACCCAGAAAACGGTTGATTCCCCCAGCAACAAAGACTGGCGCGGCGGCCGCGGCATTCTGGAAAACATCATCCCCAGCAGCACCGGCGCCGCCAAGGCGGTGGGCGTGGTGATTCCGGCCATCAAGGGCAAGCTCACGGGCATGGCGTTTCGCGTTCCCACCAGTGATGTGTCGGTCGTGGACCTCACGGTCGAACTCGAGCGCCCAGCCAGCTACGCCGAAATCTGCGCCGAAATGAAGGCCCAAAGCCAGGGCGCGCTCAAGGGCGTGCTCGGCTACACCGAAGACAAGGTGGTGGCGAGCGACTTCCGCGGCGAGCGCTGCACCAGCGTGTTCGACGCCGACGCCGGCATCGCTTTGGACAGCACCTTCGTCAAGGTCGTGGCCTGGTACGACAACGAGTGGGGCTACTCCTGCAAGTGCCTCGACATGGCGCGCGTGGTCGCCACGGCTGCAGCATAAAGGACGGCGCGCGATGAAATTCCTGCGTTTTTCCGATCTCTGCGCCAGTGGTCAGGCCACGGGCAAGCGGGTGTTCATCCGCGCCGACCTGAATGTTCCCCTAGAGGCGAGCCCCCACGCTGCGCTGCCCCCCGAGGGGGCTGACTCCGGCTTGGGGCGGCCCGGCGCCGGAGTCCAAAGCCCTCACGCTTTGCAAATCACCGAAGACACCCGCATCCGCGCCAGCCTGCCCGCCATCCGCATGGCGCTCGAGGCCGGGGCCGCCGTGATGGTGACTTCGCACCTAGGGCGCCCGAGCGAGGGCCTGTGGCGCGCCGAAGATTCGCTGGCCCCGGTGGCGGCGCGCATGGCCGAGCTGCTGGGCCGCCCGGTGCCCCTGGTCACCGATTGGGTCGATGGCGGCTTTGAAGTGCAGCCGGGCCAGGTGGTGCTGCTGGAAAACTGCCGCCTCAACCCCGGCGAGAAGAAAAACAGCCCGCAGCTGGCGGCCAAACTCGGGCGCCTGTGCGATATTTTCGTCCACGACGCCTTTGGCACCGCGCACCGCGCCGAAGCCAGCACCTACGGCATCGCCGAGACCGCGCCGCTGGCCTGCGCCGGCCCGCTGCTGGCGGCCGAAATGGACGCCATCGGCTTGGCGCTGGCCAACCCCAAGCGCCCGCTGCTGGCGATCGTGGCCGGCTCCAAGGTCAGCACCAAGCTCAGCATTTTGCAAAGCCTGTCCGACAAGGTTGATGGCCTGATCGTGGGCGGCGGCATCGCCAACACCTTCATGCTCGCCGCCGGGCTGCCGATCGGCCACAGCCTGGCCGAGCCGGACCTGGTGGAGCAAGCGCGCAGCGTGATGCAAGCCATGAAGGCGCGCGGGGCCGAGGTGCCGATCCCCACCGACGTGGTGGTGGCCAAGCGCTTTGCCGCCGACGCCGAGGCCACGGTGAAGGCGGTGGCCGATGTGACCGCCGACGACCTGATCCTGGACATCGGCCCCGAGACCGCCGCCCGCTTGGCGGCCATGCTCGAAAGCGCGGGCACCATCGTCTGGAACGGCCCGGTGGGCGTGTTCGAGTTCGAGGCCTTCTCCCACGGCACCGAAACACTGGCGCGCGCCATCGCCGCCAGCCCGGCCTTCAGCATCGCCGGTGGCGGCGACACGCTGGCGGCCATTGCGAAATACGGCATCGAGCCGCAGGTGGGCTACATCTCCACCGGCGGCGGGGCCTTCCTCGAAGTGCTCGAAGGCCGCACCCTGCCGGCTTTCGAGGTGCTGGCGCGTCGCGCAAGCACCTAAGCTCCCCTTTTTTACAGCAACGGAGACTTCCATGGCCCTCATTTCCCTGCGTCAACTGCTGGACCACGCCGCCGAACACGGCTACGGTCTGCCGGCTTTCAACGTCAACAACCTGGAGCAGGTGCAAGCCATCATGCAGGCCGCCGCCGCGGTCAACAGCCCAGTGATCCTGCAAGGCTCGGCCGGGGCGCGCTCCTACGCCGGCGAGCCCTTTTTGCGCCACCTGATCTCCGCCGCGATCGAAATGTACCCGCACATCCCGGTCTGTATGCACCAGGATCATGGCGCCACGCCGGGGATTTGCTTTCGCTCCATCCAGTCCGGCTTCAGTTCGGTGATGATGGACGGCAGCTTGCGCGAAGACGGCAAAACCCCGGCTTCTTACGAGTACAACGTCGAAGTCACGCGCAAAGTGGTCGAACTCGCGCACGCCTGCGGCGTGTCGGTGGAGGGCGAGCTGGGCTGCCTGGGCTCGCTCGAAACCGGCCAGGCCGGCGAAGAAGACGGCCACGGGGCCGAGGGCGAGCTGGACCACTCGATGCTGCTCACCGACCCCGACGAAGCCGCCGACTTCGTGCAAAAAACCCAGGTCGATGCCTTGGCCATTGCCATCGGCACCAGCCACGGCGCCTACAAGTTCAGCAGCAAGCCCACCGGCAAGGTGCTGCGCATCGACCGCGTCAAGGAAATCCACCAGCGCATCCCCAATGTGCACCTGGTGATGCACGGCTCCTCCAGCGTGCCCGAAGACTGGCTGGCGATCATCAACCAGCACGGCGGCGACATGGGCCAGACCTACGGCGTGCCGGTGGAGGAAATCGTCGAAGGCATCAAAAACGGGGTGCGCAAGGTCAACATCGACACCGACCTGCGCATGGCCAGCACCGGGGCCATCCGCAGGCACTTGGCCAACGACCGCAAAAACTTCGACCCGCGCAAGTTCTTCAAGGAAGCCACCAAAGCCATGCAGGCGATCTGTGAAGACCGCTACCGCGCCTTCGGTGCCGCCGGCATGGCGGCCAAGATCGGCACCATCTACTCGCTGGAAACCATGCAAAAGCGCTACGACAAGGGCGAGCTCAAGCCGCTGATCGGCTAATGGCTGGGTTGCGGCCCCTTATGCGCATAGCTCGGGGGGTCGAATCTCCCCGCGCGCACCGCTCTCTTATCGCATGGTTTCATTGCCCGGCAGCCAGTCGATGGCGTCGGCAAACCCCCGCCGGCTCACGCCTTGCGCCAGCGGGTCTGTGCCTTGGCCTTGGTCCAGCACGGTCGCGCTGCTGGCTCCGGTGTCTTGCATGATGGCTTTGAGCCCCCGAGCCAGATAGGGCGAGGTGGCGCGGGCGGTTTTGATCTCAACCGCGTGCAGTGCGCCGCTGCGCTCCAGCAGCAAATCGGCCTCGGCGCCGGTGGCGGTGCGCCAGAAATGGGGCACGCTGTGGGGGTGGACCAGCGCTTCGCGGCGCAGCAGGTCTTCGAGCACAAAAGTTTCCCAACTGGCGCCCCGTATGGGGTGGCTGTTGAGCGCCTCCAGCGAGTCGATGTTGAGCAAGTGGTGAAGCAAACCGGTGTCGCGCAGGTACAGCTTCGGGGCCTTGACCAGCCTTTTGCCTACGTTGCGAAAATAGGGGGGAAGCCTGCGCAGCAAAAAACTCTGCTCCAAGATGCCCACGTAGCGGGCGACCGTGGGCTGGGAGCAACCCAGCGATGCCGCCCACTGGCTGAAATTGGCCATGCCCCCTTGGGCATGAGCCAGCATGGTGAGCAGCTTGCGCATCAGCACCGGGTCGGCGCCCACCCCGATCGCGGGCAAGTCGCGCTCCACATAGGTGCGCAAATAAGCCTCCCACCAGTCCCGAAAATGCCCGCCACGTCGGTGGGCCCACAGTGCATCGGGGAAGCCGCCACACAACCACAGTGGCTGCCAGTCTGCCACCGGCTCAGGGCCGGTGCCGGCCTCGTGCGCGGTCAGCGGGTGCAATTCCAAAACGCCCACCCTGCCTGCCAAGCTTTCGGACACCTGTTTGACCAGTGCCGGCTGGGCCGAGCCCAAAATCACAAAACGGCCCATGCGCTGCCTGTCGGCATCCACGGCGCCGCGCAGGGCCTCAAAAAGCACGGGCAGGCGCTGGGCCTCGTCCAGCACCAAACCTGGGCCTTGCTGGCGGGCATCGAGTTGGAAGCGCGGGTCTTCGGCAAACAGGGCGCGGGTGGAGGGGTCTTCCAGATCCAAGTAGGTGTGGCTGGCAAATGCTTGGCGCGCCAAGGTGGTTTTGCCCACTTGGCGCGCGCCCAAGATCAACACCGCAGGGAACTGACGGGCTAGGTGCAGAAGGCGCGAGGTGGCGAGACGATCGTACATACCATGCAATTCTAAAGCGGAACTTTTTATTTGCATGGTTCATGGCTGGGGGCGGTGTGGCAGATCTGCTCCTGCCGCCTACGCCACCTTGCGCGGCAGGATTTGGATGTCTTGCACGATCGCCTTGATGCGGTAGCCGCGCTCCATCAGAGCGTCGATGTCTTCGAGCACCCCGACCAGCCGCCGCTCCGACAGAATGATGTGGATCATCACGTTGCTGTCGCTGGGCAGGGCGCCGGTGTTGAGCCCCGAGGTGCCGGCGCCGGTGACGGTGGAGATGGTGTAGCCGCCGATGCCGCGCGGGGCCAAGGTTTCGATCACCATGCGCTGCAAGGGCTTGGCGGTGATCAGGATGAGCAGCTTTTTTGGTTCGAGTTGGCGTTTCATGGTCAGGGTCTCCGGGTGTGGGCGAGGGGCGCGGCGCGAGCAGGGGAGCGCATGCAAGTCGATGCTCAAACGATCTGGTGCAGCCACAGCGCGTAGCTATAGTAGAGCGGCAAACCCAGCAGCAGGTTGAAAGGCAGCGTGATGCCCAACGACGAGGTCAGGTAGATGCCCGGGTTGGCCTCGGGCAGCGAGGCGCGGCAGGCCGCCGGGGCGTCGATGAACGAGGCGCTGGCGCACAGGGCGCCAAAGACGAAGGAGCCGCCGATGTCCAGCCCGATCAACTGCGCCAGCGTCACGCCGATGATGCCGTTGACCACCGGCATCAGGGTGCCAAAGCCGAGCATGAACCAGCCCACCTCGCGAAAGGCGCGGATGTGGCGCGCCGCCGTCATGCCCATCTCGAGCAAGAACAGCATCAGCATGCCACGGAACAGGTCGTCGTAAAAGGGCTTGATCTGCTGCCATTGCGCGTCAGAAGTGAGAAAACCGATCATCATGCCGCCGCCGAGCAAGATGATGCCGCGCCCGCGCAGGGTGTCGAGCAGCAGTTCGCCGATGCGGATCTGGTTGCGGCTGGCCTGATTGCTGGCCGCCAGCTCGCGCGCCATGGCCACGCGCGCGATCAGCAGCGAGAAGATGACTGCAAACTCCATCAGCGCCACCATCGCCACCATGTAGCCGCCCGCCGGCGTACCCATGGCGGTGGCCAAGGTGAGCGAGGAGAAAAAGGTGGCGGTCGAGACCGAGCCGTAGTGCGCCGCCAGCGCGGCGGCGTTGCTGATGTCGAAGCGCCCCAGCAGCCGCGTCACCGAATAGACCAGCAGCGGGATGGCCACGACCATGAACAGCGTCAGCCCGATCAGGGGCATGTGGCCGCCCAAGTCGGCTTGCGCCAGTTCGCGCCCGCCCTCGAGGCCGATGGAAAACAGCAGGTAGATCGCCAGCAGGCTGATGACGGCGGCGGGCAGCTCGAGCTCGCTGCGCAAAAAACCCGCAATCGCCCCCAGAATGAAGGCCAGAATGATGGGTTGAATCAGGTTGGCGATGAGTAAGTCGAAGCCGGGCATGGTGTCGCTTTCAGTTGTTGCTGAGGGCAGCTGCGCATTAGACCGATGATGATGATTCAGGTAAAGTCATAAATTGTTTATAGTTGAGTAAGGTTGCATTTAACTTTGATAGTTGGCCTAGGCTGCGTCGGCGCAACCACGCCAGCGCAAAGGGCTGGGCTTAGAATGAGCGCCAACCGCCGAAGCGCGCTCTGGGCAGGTCTTGCACACCCGCGCTTGCCTTGTCTGACCACCTCGCCACGTTGGAGGCAACACACCTATGGCCCGCACCCCCTCGACCATGCGTGCGCTGGGCAGCGCCGCCCCCGATTTCTCTTTGCCCGAGCCGCTCAGCGCCCGGCTGGTGCAGCGGTCGGACTTCAGCGGCCAGCCGCTGCTGGTGCTGTACACCTGCAACCACTGCCCCTTCGTGCTGCACATCCTCGACGAGCTGGTGCGGCTGCTCAACCACTACCAAACCCAAGGCTTGGCGGTGGTGGCGATCAACGCCAACGACGTGACGCGCTACCCCGACGACGCGCCCGACCAAATGGCGCAACTGGCCCAGCGCAGCGGCTTTGCCTTTCCCTACCTCTACGATGAAACGCAGGCGGTGGCGCAGGCTTACCAAGCCGCCTGCACGCCCGACTTTTTCCTCTACGACGCGGCGCACCGGCTGGTCTATCGCGGTCAGTTCGACGACGCCCGCCCCGGCAATGGCGTGCCGGTGACGGGGCAGGATTTGCGCGCCGCCATCGAGGCCGTGCTGGCTGGGCGCGCCCCTGCGGCCGAGCAGCGTCCCAGTCTGGGCTGCAATATCAAGTGGAAGCCGGGCCACGAGCCGCAATGAATTCGGGTCGCGCCTCGGGCAGCCTCAAGCTCAACGCCTTGCAAGGCACGCGCCTGCTCAGTCTGGCGCTGAATCTGCCCGGTCCAGCGGCCTTGCAGCGCCTGCATGCCATGGGGGCGCGCTGCACCCAGGTGCTGCCGCCCAGCGGCGACCCGATGGCGCAGTACAGCCCGCAGGCGCAGCAGCAGCTGTGCCGCGGCATCTGGCAGACCACGCTCGACCTCAAAAGCCCTGCCGGCCAGCGCCGCTTGCACGCCCTGCTGGGGCGCGCCGACGTGCTGCTCACCTCCTTCAGGCCCGCCGCCTTGCGCCGCCTCGGTCTGGAGGCCGAGGCGTTGCGCGCGCGCTACCCCAAACTGTGCACGGTGGCCATCGTCGGGGCAGCGGGTGCGCGCGCCGACGAGCCCGGCCACGACCTGAGCTACCAGGCCGAGGCCGGGCTGGTGCCGGGGCTCGAGATGCCCGTGAGCCTGCTGGCCGACATGGCCGGGGCCCTGCTGGCCAGCGAGGCGGTGCTGCAGGTGCTGGCACAGCGCCAGCGCAGCGGCAGCGGCAGCGGCGCGCACCGCGAAGTCTCGCTCACCGAGGCCGCGCACTGGCTGGCTTTGCCACGGCAATGGGGCCTTACGCCAGCCGGTGCCCTGCTGGGCGGTGGGCAGGCCACGTACCGCATTTACCCCTGCTTGGACGGCCGGGTGGCGCTGGCGGCGCTGGAGCCGCATTTCGCGGCCACCTTGGCGCGTTTGGTCGGCCTAGCCGATTTGGGCACGCCCGATGCGCCCGACTGGGGCAGCGCACAGGCGCACCGGGCGGTGGCCGCCTTCATGGCGCAGCGCAGCTGCGTGCAGCTGGAGCAGTTGGCCACGGCCCACGATCTGCCCCTGCACATTTTGACTGCCTGACACGCCCAGCCGTCGGCGCCATCTTGAGCTTGATGGCTAAATGGAAGCGGCCCGCTCTGGCAGCATCGACATGGCTTCGCGCCTACAATGCTTTGGCGTCGCCCACCCCAGCGGTCGACCCTTAGACCAGACGAAGGCCAGCACCATGTCCACCCATTCCGATGACCAACGCGCCGAATTGCGGCGCGCCGCGCTCAAGTACCACGAGTTCCCGACCCCGGGCAAGGTCGCGATACGCGCCACCAAGCAGCTCACCAACCAGCACGATCTGGCGCTGGCCTACTCGCCCGGGGTGGCGGCGCCGTGCGAAGAGATCGTCGCCGACCCGGTCAACGCCTACAAATACACCAGCCGCGGCAACCTGGTGGCTGTCATCACCAACGGCACGGCGGTGCTGGGGCTGGGCGACATCGGCCCGCTGGCGGCCAAGCCGGTGATGGAAGGCAAGGGCGTGTTGTTCAAAAAGTTCGCCGACATCGACGTCTTCGACCTCGAAATCAACGAAAAAGACCCCGACCGCTTGGTCGAGATCATCGCCGCGCTCGAGCCCACCTTTGGCGGCATCAACCTCGAAGACATCAAGGCCCCGGACTGCTTCTACATTGAGCGCCGCCTGCGCGAGCGCATGCAGATCCCGGTGTTTCACGACGACCAGCACGGCACCGCGATCGTGGTCGGGGCCGCGCTGCTCAACGGCCTCAAAGTGGTGGGCAAGCGCATCGACCAGGTCAAGCTCGTGACCTCGGGCGCCGGGGCGGCGGCGCTGGCCTGCCTGGGGCTGCTGGTCAAGCTCGGGCTGCCGCGCAGCAACATCTGGGTCACCGACCTCGCCGGCGTCGTGCACCAAGGCCGCACCGAGCTCATGGACCCCGACAAGGTGCAGTTTGCGCAAGACACGCCGCTGCGCACGCTGGCGCAGGTGATCGATGGCGCCGACGTGTTTCTGGGCCTGTCGGCCGGGGGTGTGCTCAAGCCCGACATGGTGCGCTGCATGGCAGCGCGGCCGCTGATTTTTGCCTTGGCCAACCCCACGCCCGAAATCTTGCCCGACGAAGTGCACGCGGTGCGTGGCGACGCCATCATGGCCACCGGCCGCAGCGACTACCCGAATCAGGTCAACAACGTCCTGTGCTTCCCCTACATCTTTCGTGGGGCGCTCGATGCCGGGGCGCGCACCATCACCGATGAAATGGAAATCGCCGCCGTGCACGCGATCGCCGAGCTGGCCGAGGCCGAACAAAACGAGGTCGTGGCGGCGGCCTACGTGGGCGAGCAGCTGTCTTTTGGGCCGCAATACCTGATCCCCAAGCCCTTTGATCCGCGCCTGATGATCAAGATCGCGCCAGCGGTGGCCGAGGCGGCCGCGCGCTCGGGCGTGGCACAGCGCCCGATCGCCGACCTCGAGGCCTACCGCGAGAAGCTGCAGAGCTTCGTCTTTGCCTCCGGCACCATCATGAAGCCGGTCTATGCCATCGCCAAGCAGGCGCAGCACAAGCGCATCGCCTTTGCCGAGGGCGAAGAGGAGCGCGTGCTGCGCGCCTGCCAGATTCTGGTCGATGAGGGGCTGGCGCGCCCGACGCTGATCGGGCGCCCGGCGGTGATCGGGCAGCGCATCGAGCGCTTTGGGTTGCGCCTGCAAGTCGAGCGCGACTTCGATGTCGTGAACATCGAGCACGATGCGCGCTACCGCGAGCTGTGGCAGGATTACCACCGCTTGCAAGAGCGCCGGGGCGTGACCGAGCAGATCGCCAAAATCGAGATGCGCCGCCGCCTGACCCTGATCGGCGCGATGCTGCTGCGCCGCGGCGACGCCGACGGCCTGATCTGCGGCACCTGGGGCACGCCGCAGATCCACCTCAACTACATCGATCAGGTGATCGGCAAGCGCCCCCACGCCAGCTGCTACGCCGCCATGAACGCGCTCATGCTGCCCGGGCGCCAAGTGTTCATGGTGGACACCCACATCAACTACGACCCGAGCGCCGAACAACTGGCCGAAATCACCCAGATGGCGGCGCGCAAAATGCTGCGCTTTGGTGTCACGCCCAAGGCGGCGCTGCTGTCGCATTCCAACTTTGGTTCGTCGGATCAGCCCTCGGCGCTCAAGATGCGCCGCGTGCTGGAGCTGCTGCGCGAGCACGCGCCGTGGCTCGAGGTCGAGGGCGAAATGCACGGCGACGTGGCGCTCGACGCCGCGGCGCGGGCGCGCCTGATGCCGCGCAACACCCTCGAAGGCGAGGCCAACCTGCTGGTGCTGCCCAACGTGGACGCCGCCAACATCGCCTACAACCTGCTCAAGACCACCGCTGGCGGTGGCATCGCCGTGGGGCCGATGCTGTTGGGGGTGGCCAAGCCGGTGCATGTGCTCACCGCCAGCGCCACGGTGCGGCGCATCGTCAACATGACGGCGCTGTGCGTGGCCGAGGCCAATGTGGGGCCGCGCGCCGTCGCTGCGGGTGCAGAACCGGCCTGATGCCCGTGCGCCGCAGCGGATTGGGCTTGCTTTTTTGGGGGGCTTGAGGCAAAATCTCACCTTCGTTTCACAGCTTGGGTGGGGTAGGCAGGTGCAGACCTTGCCCCAGCTGCCGGTTTATGTTTTTTGTTGCGCGCAGCCCCCTGCCTCTAGCCACGTGTCGCTACGTCAGACGCAATGCCGCCTCGGGCTGTGGCTGGGTGTGCCATGGCGTGGCTTAGCAAGGCATGGGGCCCAGCGCACACGAACATCTGCCGGTTTCGATTCCCTCGATTTTTTTACTATTTTTGGACCTGCGCCGAGATGGACAACCCCCTTCGTCACGTGCGAACCAACATCGTGCAGTCGATCCGTGCCCACACGGTCAAAGACTTGCAAGCCGCGGCCGAGCAACTCGGGCACCGCTTTTTGTACGCCGACTTGGCCGCCGCCCTGACCAAGCAAGACGTGATCGACCTCGTCGGTCAGCACCCCAGCCTGCCGGTTCAGGCGACCAAAAACTTTGACGCCCTGCACGACAAGCTCACCGATGCCCTGCACAAATCGGGCCCGCAAGCCGGCTTTATCGTCGTGCTCGAACACATCCCCACCGGGCCCAAGTTCGACAAAGAGGCGCGCGAGCAGCTGCTCGACATTTTCCGCGACGTGGCCGACTACTGGAGCGAGCGCAAGGTGGCGTTTCGCTGCTTTTACTCGTTCTCGGTGGCCCGTGCGCCCAAGGCGGCCGACCTGCAGGCCGGGGTCGAGCCGGTGCTCACCGACAAACTGGTCGATGTGAGCCCGCAGGCGCTGCGCATGAGCAGCCCCTTCAACGCCGGCTATTGGTTGTCGGCGGCTTAAGCGCCCAAGGTGGCGGCGGTGGCGGGGTGGGCCGCCGGGGTTGGCGTTGCACCGGTGCCCAGCGCCTGCGCCAGCGCCACGTATTCGGCCACCGGCACCTCTTCGGCCCGGCGCTGCACGTCAAAGCGCCCGCCGTAGCCCTGTTCCTCGAGCCAGCGCCCTAGGCTGTGGCGCAGCAGCTTGCGCCGTTGCGAAAACGCCACCCGCACCAGGTTTTCTAGTGTCGGCATGTGCAGCGCCGCCGGCTGCGCCCGCGGCACCATGCGCACCACCGCGCTGTCCACCCGCGGCGGCGGCGTAAAGCTGTGCGGTGGCACCTCCAGCACGTTGTCCATCGCGTAGCGCCATTGCAGCACCACGCTCAAGCGGCCGTAGTCGGCGCTGCACGGGGCGGCCACCATGCGCTCGATCACCTCTTTTTGCAGCATGAAGTGCTGGTCTTGCACCCACTGCGCCCAAGGCAGCAGGTGAAACAGAATCGGGCTCGAGAGGTTGTAGGGCAGGTTGCCGACGATGCGCAAGCGCGGCGCTGGGGCGGCCTCCTGTGCGTCCACAGCGCACGGCGCGGGGCCGGGATCGGGTGTGGGCAGCAGGGCGGCAAAATCGACCCGCAGCACGTCGGACTCGATCACGCGCAGCTGCGGGTGCGCGCGCAGGCGCTGCGCGAGGTCGCGGTCGAGCTCGATCACCGTCAGGCTGCCTAGGCGCTCGACCAGCGGTTGCGTCAGGGCCGCAAGGCCGGGCCCGATCTCCACCATGAGCTGGCCGGGGCGGGGCGCAATCGCGTCCACCAAGGCGCCGATGATCGCTGAGTCGGACAAAAAATGCTGGCCAAAGCGCTTGCGCGCCCGGTGGCCATCGAGCTTGGCCGATGGGCCGTGGGCCGTTTTGCGTGGCGACACCGGGGTTGCAGCCGCTTAGCGCTCGCTGAGCCGCAGCTCGACGAAGGCGCGGCTGCGCAGTTCGCGTGCCCACTCTTCGTACACCTGTTCGCTGCGTTCCTCGCGCAGGCGTGCGCGCACCCAGTTGCGCCGCTCCAGCGCCGTGGTCTCGACTTCGCGCCGCTGCACCACCTCGATCAGGTGCAGGCCAAAACGCGAGCGCAGCGGCTGCGACACCTCGCCCGGTGCCAGCCGGTTCATGACTTGCTCGAACTCGGGCACGAACTGCCCCTGGTTGGCCCAGCCCAAGTCGCCGCCATCGGGTGCCGAGCCGTCGGCGCTGTGCTCGCGCGCCAAGTCCTCGAAGCGCGCCGTGCCGGCCACCAAGCGCGCGCGCCATTCGTTGAGGCGCTGCACGGCAGCGGCCTCTTCGGCGGCGTTGGTCGGGCGCAGCAGAATGTGGCGGGCGCGGGTTTGCACTTGGTGCGTGGGCGGCAGGTTGAGGTTGCGCTGCTCGAGCACCTGCAGCACGTGAAAGCCGGCGCCACTGCGCAGCGGCCCCACCACGGCGCCGCGCGGCTGGCCCAGCACCGCTTCCACGAACAGCGTGGGGTAGCGGTCGGCGCTGCGCAAGCCCATCTGGCCGCCCATGGCGCGCTCGGGGCCTTCGGAGTACTGGCGCGCCAGCGCGGCGAAGTCGGCGCCAGCGCGGGCGCGCTGCGCCAAGTCGGTGGCCAGCGCCTGGCGCTCGGCCACCGTGGCCGCGTCGGCGCCCTCGGGCACGGCGATGGCGATTTGGGCCAAGTGCAGGGCCGTCTGGGCCAAGGCCGCCGCGCCGCCGTGTTGGCGCAGGTAGGCGTCGATCTCGAGTTCGCTGATGCGCACCCGCGCCGCCACTTCGCGCTCGCGCACGCGCAGCAGCAGCAGCTCGTTTTCCAGGTTGGCCCTAAAGCCGCTCAGGCTCAGGCCATCGGCTTGCAGGCGCTGGTGCAGTTGCGCCACGGTGACACCGTTTTGCCGCGCCACCGTGGCTTCGGCTTCGGCCAAGGCGGCGGCGTCGATGCGCATACCGGTCTGGCGCGCCCATTGGATCTGAGTGCGCTCGACGATCAGCAGCTCCAGCACCTGGGCCTCGAGTTGCGCCGGTGGCGGCAAGTTGGCCGCTTGGGTGGCCTGCACCCGTTCGATGCGCTGGCGCAGCTCGCGCTCGGTGATCGGCTCCGAGTTGACCAAGGCCACGATGCGGTTGAGCTCGCGCACTGGCGCTGCGGCGGGCGGCGGCGCCGGGCGGGCGGCAGTGGGTGCGGCTTGCGGGGCGGCAACGGGGGCGGCCTGCAACGCTGGGGCGGGTTGGGCCGGCCTTTGCAGCTGGGCGTGGGCGGGTGACCAGAGGCTGGCCAACGTGGCCCAGAGCAACAGGACCAAGGGAGTGGGGCGGGCCCGACGGCTGGAGGGGTGTTTATTCATGGCGCTGAAAGCGGCTGGGCGGGTTGATCTCTTCACGCAGGAACTGGTAGCGTGGAATGTTGTCGCGCAGCACCTGCAGGGGGTTGGAGCCGATGCGCGAAAAACCAGCAAACTCGAGCTGGAACAGGATGCGCTGGTTGGCTTGGGTGCGGCTTTGTTGCAGCCGCTCGACCACGATGCGGGCGATCCAGCACCCGGCATCGTACTCGAAACCAGCGATCAGGTCCACGATGCGGCGCTCGCTGAAGCTGTAATTGATGCGCCCGACGCTGAACCAGTGCCCCGGTCCCAAGCCGCGCCCCGGCCCCAGCGCAGCCACCGAGGGGCCGCGCAGCAGATCGCTCAGAGGCCACTGCCAGCCGATGTCGATCTGCTCGCTGGTGTCGCGCTGCAAGCGGTAGGCGACGTTGAAAACGCGGAAATCGCCCGGGCTGTAGCGCGCGGCCAGGGTGGTGCGCTCGGTCTGGCCCAGTTCGGGGTTGTATTGCAGCGTGCCGTTGAAAGCCCACTGCGGGCTCCAGTTAAGGTTCGCAGCGAACAACACATCGCTCAGTTCCTCGCGTATGGCGCGCTGTCCGGGCAGCACCACTTCCTGGTCGCGCAACCGCAGCCGCTGCGCCACGCTCAGATTGGCCCATTCGGCCCCGGTGGCCGGGTCGAGCAGGCGCGTGGTGGCCCCTAGGGTGACGGCGCTCAGGTCGGCTATGCGGTCGTGGCCGCCAAAGGGGTTGGCCGAAAAAATCGAGTTCAGGTTGAAGTCGAAGGCCGAGCTGTCATAGACCGGCAGATAGCCCTGGCGGCGGTATGGGGTGTGCGCCACAAACAGGCGCGGCTCCAGCGTTTGCAGCACCGCGCGACCAAAATAGACCGCGTCGCGCTCCAGCACCAGGCCCGTATCGACAGAGAAGGTGGGCACTAGCACGCTCGGGTTGCGTTCGCGTGCCCCCAGCGGCCCCACGGCCTCCTCGAGCTGGTACTGGCGCGCGTGCAGTTGCAAAGCCGGGCGCAGGTAGGCGCCGGGGGTCTGCCAGCTTTTGTCCACGTTGAGCACGCCCAGCCAGCGCGTGCCGTTGACGTCGGTGCGCTGGTTGAAGGCGCCGATCAGCGGCTGGCGGTCGGTGCGAAACTGCGTCACGTCGGTCAGCAGCGACACGCTCCA